>SAMEA3663297__coassemble_387_pt1 | contig 25339 bp, 17 predicted proteins | sample SAMEA3663297__metabat2_low_PE_020 | metagenome-assembled genome bin SAMEA3663297 (sample SAMEA3663297) | pig gut metagenome | biome: pig gut; feature: pig-associated habitat; material: faeces | place: China | collected 2013 | reverse complement strand
ATTGAAGGAACGACAGCAGATCGCTACGCAAAAGAGACAGAAAACTGGTACATCAACCCCGAATACGGAAAGGTATACCTGGAACATACCGTTTATTTCTGGGATTATCCGAACTATCCGGATACCTCTACAAAGGAGCTTTTCTACAAGACTAAGGTGAAGGACGGCGAGGATGCAGTACCGCCTACAGAAACACCTTCTCATGATGGAGTTGCATTCAGCAGGTGGACGGATTATACAAATATTTCCAAGGATACTGATGTGTATCCGGTATTTGGATATAATATTTATGCTGTAACCTTCCTCAGCTATGACGGATCACAGATCGGTGAAGTGCAATATATTGAAGAAGGTAAGAGTGCTACGCCTCCGACGCCTCCTGAGCGCGAGGGATATACCTTTGATAAGTGGTCTCAGGATTGGAATAATGTGACGGAAGATAGAAATATTGTTGCATTGTATACGGATAATTCAGGTGATGCCAGCAGACATGAAGTCATTTTCTATGATTATGACGGAACAACGATTATTAGTAAGCAGTCTGTGAATGATGGAGAGGCGGCGGTTGAACCGAAATCACCTACCAGAACCGGTTATACATTTATTGGTTGGGTTCCTGCTGATTTTTCAAATGTTGTGAAAGATATGAATATTGTTGCTTCCTATGAAAAGAATGGAAGTGGCAGTGGTAGCGGCTCTGGATCAGGATCGGGGTCAGGTAGTTCCAGTGGATCCGGCAGCTCTAGCAGTTCCAAAGCCAGTCCGTCACCTTCACCGACGACGAATCCGGAAGATAGCGTGAAGAAATATACGGTTTCGGTTTCAGGGGGAAGCGGTAGCGGAAGCTACCCGGCCGGTGCTATTGTAGCAATTAATGCATTTGACAGAGGAACAGGACAAAAATTTGATAAGTGGACAACTTCTACAGCAGGAGTGGGCTTCGCGAATGCGGAGGCGGTATCCACAACCTTCACCATGCCGGCAGCCAATGTGGCAATTACAGCTACATATAAGACGGACAGCGGAAGCAGTTCCGGCAGTTCAAGTAGTTCGGGCAGCACAAACGGAAGCAGCACAGGAACAGCCAATAACTCGGGAACAACCGTGCAGGTGACCAAGCCCGGAATTTCCAACACCAATCTGGCGGGAGCAACGGTCAGCGGTTCTACCGATAATTTTGTTGTGAAGGTAACGGAGGATCAGTCTGCAACAGATGCCGTAATTGCCGCACTTCAGGCAAAATATGGTGATATCAGCAGAATCAAATATCTGCCCATGGACATCAGCCTTTATGATTCGACAGGAAGGACAAAGATTGCAGATACATCAGGAATTACCGTAAATCTTACCTTGCCTTTACCGGATGATCTGGCACAATATGCCGGAAATAATAAGGTCGCAGCGGTTGCAAACGGAGCACTGGAGGATCTGAATGCCAGATTTACAACGGTAGATGGTGTTCCCTGTGTAAACTTTACGGCAACACATTTTTCGCCTTATGTCATTTATGTGGATACTGCAAACCTGACGGAAGGCACGATCGATGCAACACCGAAGACGGGAGACCCGATTCATCCAAAGTGGTTCCTGGCATTGGGACTGGCATGTATTTCCATGATTCTCTTCTTTAAGAAGGACAAGGCGGTAGTGAAGACAAAGACGGCATAGGAGCTCCTATGAACAGAAAAATTGCAAAAATCCTGAGCGTATTGCTATTGCTTACGGCAATAGCAGTAACTCAGGTACCTGTATCAGATGTAGAAGCAGTTGCGCCTGCATCTGATTTTCAAATGGAAGGAAGTAAATTATTGAAATATACAGGCACGGCAGAAGCCGTGTCTATTCCTGCTGATATCAAATCCATTGGGGAAGAAGCATTTGCAGGGAATGATGATCTGATTAAGGTTACCATTGAAGGCGATGTGGAATATATTGGATACCGTGCCTTTGCTGAATGTGACAATTTGAGAACGATTTTAGTGGGAGACAATGTGGAAACCATTGATACGGCGGCATTCAGTAACAATAAGGAGCTTGTGAATGTTACCTTAGGTGCGGGGGTGAAGGAACTGGGAACAGGGGTGTTCGCAGGCTGTAGTCAACTGAAGGATCTTACACTCTCCGAGGACAATCCTTATCTGCACTATTCAAACGGTATTTTATATGATGATGAAGAAACCATTGTCTATGCCTTGATGCCCGCTTATGAAAAAGGAGCCTATACCCTTCCGGGAACCGTGAAGGAGATCAGGGGATATGCCTTTTGGGGAAATCCGTACCTTGAGAAGGTGAGGCTGGGAAGCGGGCTGAGTGAAGTCCCTGCCTATGCATTTTCAAATTGCATGAATCTGAAAGAAGTGGAAATTCCGCTGCCCGTGCGGGGAATCGGAGCCAAGGCGTTTGAAGATTGTGTGAACCTTGAAATGGTGACGCTACCGGATTCTATGGCCCAAATCAGTGATTCGGCTTTTGACGGTTGTCCCAATGTACAGTTTACTGCGACACCGGGTACCTACAGTGCAGAGTTTGCCGCCACACTCCAAAAGACAGAGGTAGATGAGGTGGAATATGAAGATGTACAGGATTCTCAGGTGATTGCTGCTGATGAGGTTTCGGGGAATCATACCTCCGAAGAAAGTCCTTCACCGGAGCCTACAATGGAAGTGGAAACGCAGACAGTCAATAATCTGACGCTTCTCGGGCAGTCCAGTATTGTTGCCGGAAGAGCAATGATTTTTATTGACAACGGGCAATCCAACGTACGAAGTGGGATCGATCTTGGACAGATGGAGACAGCGGCTTCGCAAGGCGAACAGACCGTGCAGAGTGGGATTGAGAAGGAACAAATAAAAAATCTTCTTGCAGACAGTGCACAGAAGGGAAAAGATTTTCCCAAATATACGATTGTAAATAACAGAACGATTGCAAGTCAGGCATTTTATCAGGACAGTAATCTGACAGAATATCAGATTGAGAATGGTATAGAAGAAATCGGAGAATTTGCGTTTGCAAGGTCTGCGCTTACAAGTATTGAAATTCCGGAAGGCGTTACAACGATAGGCTATGGTGCATTTTATCACTGTGATTCCCTGGAGGATGTGACGATCCCGACCAGTGTGACAAGAATAGAGCCGTATGCGTTTGATAAAACGCCTTGGGTTGAAAATACACAGACAGCAACTTATCCGTTCCTGATTGTAGGGGATGGAATTCTGATTGCTTACAACGGAAGCGATAGCGTTGTCAATATTCCCAGTGGGGTAAAGCAGATTGGCCCCCAGGTATTTAAGGACCATATGGGAATAACGGCAGTGAATATTCCCGACTCTGTAGAGGTGATCTGTGAGGAAGCCTTTATGGGGTGTAAGAATCTTAAAACAGTTAACGGAGGAAACGGGCTTACCCGTGTGGAGGATCGGGCTTTTTGGGATTGCCCATTATCTACTGTGAGAATTCCCGCTTCCGTGCAGGAAATCGGACTTGGTGCTTATGCGCTTTCGGGTGGAACAGATACTGCTGTGTTTGAAGGAGAAACGCTTCCGTCACTTATCACGGGACAAGGAGTGGAGAGAATTGCAAATAGCCAGTATCGCACTTATGCGATAGGCAATATCCGAACAGTTATTGTTCCTGCCGGGGTATCAGATTTGAAAGGAACGGTTTTGGAGAGCGAAACCTATGGATTTAAGGGGATTGTATGTGATGAAGCCGGAAATCAGATCGCAGATAACAGCAAGGGGGTAGCGTTGCTGGCAGAAGGCAGTGGTGTGACACTTCAGCTGAGCAGTGAGCGGATTGATGAGAGCGAAAATGCCATGGCCACAATTCCGGGCAATGACGAAAATTACATATTGAAAATAACTGATTCTGATGAGGCGGCGGAGAAGATATCAGCTGCTTATGGGGAACTCTATGGCGGTAGAACGCCATTGAATCTGACTGCCTATGACATTTCCCTATATGATGCGTCAGGAAGCATTTCCATTACCAGATTAGGAAAGCAGTACGTTACGGTTCAGATACCAGTACCTGCAGGCATTGAAACACAGGATATGCATGTGGTGACTCTGGATCAGGACGGGCAACTGGAGGCATTGGAGCACAGAGTGGTTGAGATGGAAGACGGTGCGTATCTGCAGATTACGACAAATCACTTTTCACCTCTTGGAATTTATAATTATTCCGGTTTTGGAGGACAGGCGTATGTGACAGATGGGAAAGCAACAATTACCAGCCTGTCAGGGAATAAGGATGATACACCGGATACAGGAGATCCCATTCATCCGAAATGGTTCCTGGCATTGGGATTGTTTGCGGGCTCCGTTGCATTGTTTTTCTATAAAGGAAAAACTTTAAAACAAATTAAATAGACGGTGATAGAACTGTTAAAGACTTCCGGCATATGATAAAGAAAAAGCCGGGAGTCTTTTTATGCTTCGGGTGAGAAAACAAATCGGATGTAGCGATGAATTGATTGCAAGCTGTGGTAAAAACGGAGTGACTATAGCAATGCTGGATACCGGGGTGGCCTTCCACCCTGATTTTGGTAATAGAGTGATTGCATTTAAGGATTTTGTTAACGGGAAAAGGGACCGATATGACGATAGTGGACATGGAACGCATGTGGCGGGATGCATGTGCGGAAGCGGGCTCCTTTCTGACGGAAAATACAGAGGAATCGCACCTTACAGTAAACTGATTGTGGGAAAGGTGCTGGATTATAAAGGTGACGGCGTAATTGAAAATATGGCAGATGGAATCGAGTGGGTTCTCAAGATACAAAAAGAGTATGACATTCGCATCCTCAATATTTCCATTGGTATGGGTGAAAATGCGAACAGAGAACGGATGGAAAGATTGCTTAAGCTGGTTGACTGTGCATGGAAGCAGGGGCTGGTTGTGGTCTGCGCGGCAGGCAATACGGGACCGAAACCGATGACGATCTCGCCGATCGGACAAAGAAGAGCTGTAATCACGGTTGGTTGTCATGAAGGGGGATATTTCGGGAACAGAGAAAATCTCTGCGAAAATTATTCCAGTAGAGGGCCGAGCCCTTATGATATGAAAAAGCCTGACATTGTCGCTCCCGGAACGGATATTGTTTCCTGTAATGCAGGAGTTGAAAAAAAGGGACGATTTTACAGAAATGCCTACATCGCAAAAAGTGGCACTTCTATGGCAACTCCCATAATTTCCGGAGGAGTGGCATTGTTGCTTCAAAAGTATCCTTTTTATAGCAATGAACAGGTTAAACAAAAGCTTTTGCATACAGCAAAGGATTTAGGTGAGCCATGGAATAAGCAGGGGTGGGGAATGATTCAGATTGACAGGCTGATAAAATAAGTCATTGACAGAAGATGTTCGATTGTATACAATTATACATGGACTTTAAAGAAGCACAGAGAGGAGACTACCATGGCTGAAGAAAATAACCTATTTATGGACAGACCGGTGTCACTGAATACAAAAAATAATCTTCTCGAAATAGAGGAGCATATGTACATATTGGATGATGTGAAAAAACCCAATGTATTCAGAAATATGTTCCCTTATTCGGAAGTGCCGAAGATTCCTTTTAACGACAGAATTGTGCCACATAATATGCCTAAGGAAATCTGGATTACTGATACAACATTTCGTGACGGACAACAGTCCAGAGCACCTTATACTACAGAGCAGATCGTCAAGATCTATGATTATCTGCACAGACTGGGTGGACCGAATGGCATGATCCGTGCCAGCGAATTCTTTTTATACAGCAAAAAGGATAGGGATGCGGTATACAAATGTATGGAAAGAGGCTATCAGTTCCCGGAGGTTACCAGCTGGATCCGTGCCAGCAAGGAGGATTTTAAGCTGGTGAAGGAAATCGGCATGAAGGAAACCGGCATTTTAGTCAGCTGCTCTGATTATCATATTTTCCTGAAACTAAAGATGACAAGAAAGCAGGCAATGGATCATTATCTCAGCGTTGTCAGGGATTGTCTGGAGGAGGGCATCAGTGTAAGATGCCATCTGGAGGATATTACGAGAGCGGATATTTACGGATATGTAGTTCCTTTCTGCCTGGAACTGATGAAGCTGATGGAAGAGTATAAGATACCGATCAAGGTGCGCGCCTGTGACACTATGGGATATGGAGTGAATTACCCAGGTGCCGTTATTCCCAGAAGTGTACAGGGCATTATCTATGCGATCCATACGCATGCAGGGGTTCCCCATGAATTGATCGAGTGGCATGGACATAATGATTTTTATAAGGCAGTTGTAAACTCGACGACAGCATGGCTGTACGGCTGTTCCGGTGTCAATACTTCTCTGTTTGGTATTGGCGAGAGAACGGGAAATACACCGCTTGAAGCCATGGTATTTGAATATGCGCAGCTAAAGGGTGACCTGAACGGAATGGATACCACTGTAATCACAGAACTGGCAGAATACTATGAGAAGGAAATCGGCTATCAGATTCCTGACAGGACTCCTTTTGTAGGTAAGAATTTTAATGTCACAAGGGCAGGCATTCATGCAGACGGACTGCTGAAGAATGAGGAGATTTATAATATTTTTGATACGGATAAGTTCCTGAACAGACCGGTACTTTGTGCAGTGTCAAATACTTCGGGACTTGCAGGTATTGCCCATTGGATCAACACTTATTTTAAGCTTCAGGGAGATAAGCAGGTTGATAAAGCAAATCCGGTTGTGGCGGAAGTTAAAAAATGGGTAGATAAGCAGTACGAAGAAGGACGTGTGACTGTTATTACAGATAAGGAACTGATTGAACAAATTGCAATCGCATGTAAATTGCTGGATATGACGATCGGTTAAGATCCGGTGAAAGGAAGGCAAACAGACAAAAATGAGTAAATATGATGTAAAGCAGGAGGTTACGGATAAATATTCTCTGCGGGGCAGAGTGTTTCATAAGCTTCGTGAGGATATCCTGAACGGAAAATACAAAGAAAATGAGGAACTTAAGGAGGTCGCTATCGGAGAGGAGCTGGGCGTCAGCAGGACACCGGTGCGGGAAGCCTTCCGGCAGCTTGAACTTGAGGGGTTGATACAGATTGTTCCCAATAAGGGCGCTTATGTGACCGGAATTACAGCGAAGGATGTAAAGGATATTTATATGATCCGGTCATCACTGGAGGGAATGTGTGCACGCCTTGCGACAGAGCACATCACGCCGGAGCAGCTTGAGGAACTTGAAGAGAATGTATATCTGGCAAGCTTCCACGCATCCAAGGGGCATATGGAACAGATGGCAGAGCTGGATAACAGATTTCATCATATTTTGTATGAGGCCTGTGATTCCAAGATGCTGGAAAATCTGCTTCAAGATTTCCACCAATATGTGATCAGGATCAGAAGAAAAACGCTCTCCACAAAGGAGAGAGGAATTGCATCCAATGAGGAACACAGACAGATTATGGAGGCAATCAAATCCGGCAAACCTGAGGAGGCAGAAAAGCTTGCAACGCAGCATATGGTAAATGCCTATGATAATATCGTAAAAAACGGACTGTATGACATATTTGAATCGTAAGACAATATATTCCGGGCCGTATTGCCGGCACAATGAGAGGAGAAGTTAAAAATGGAAAAGATTAAAATGACAACGCCACTGGTAGAGATGGACGGAGACGAGATGACCAGAATTCTCTGGCAGATGATCAAGGAGGAACTGCTTCTTCCTTATATTGATCTGAAAACAGAATATTATGATCTTGGTCTTGAGCACCGTAATGAGACCAATGATCAGGTGACGGTTGACAGTGCAGAAGCTACCAAGAAGTACGGAGTTGCTGTTAAGTGCGCAACCATCACACCCAATGCGGCCAGAATGACGGAATACAATCTGAAGGAAATGTGGAAGAGCCCTAACGGCACCATCAGAGCGATTCTTGACGGAACCGTGTTCCGCGCTCCAATTCTGGTAAAGGGTATCGTTCCTTATGTCAAGAACTGGACAAAGCCCATTACCATTGCCCGTCATGCGTACGGAGATGTCTATAAGAATACAGAAATCAAGGTTCCGGGTAAGGGGAAAGCTGAGCTGGTTTTTACGGCGGAGGATGGAACCGAAACAAGAGAGTTGATACATAACTTTGACGGTGCGGGAATCATTCAGGGAATTCATAATACGGAAAAATCGATTGCAAGCTTTGCAAGGGCCTGCTTTGGCTATGCTGTTGACACCAAACAGGATCTATGGTTTGCCACCAAGGATACGATTTCGAAGAAGTATGATCATACCTTTAAGGATATTTTTCAGGAAATTTATGATGCAGAGTATAAGACGAAATTTGAGGAGCTCGGTATTGAATACTTCTATACCTTGATTGATGATGCGGTAGCCAGAGTGATCCGTTCTGAGGGTGGATTTATCTGGGCTTGCAAAAACTATGACGGTGATGTGATGTCCGATATGGTAGCTACTGCTTACGGTGATCTTTCCATGATGACCTCCGTGCTGGTTTCTCCCAGTGGTGTCTATGAATATGAGGCTGCTCACGGAACCGTGCAGCGTCATTACTACAAACATCTGAAAGGGGAGGAGACCTCTACCAACTCAATTGCCACCATTTTTGCATGGACCGGAGCCCTGCGCAAGAGAGGAGAGCTTGACAATATTCCGGAGCTTTCCGCATTTGCAGACAAGCTGGAAAGAGCCTGCATTAAGACGGTGGAGGATGGCAAGATGACGAAGAGCCTGTCTCTTATTTCTACCTGTGAAAATCCGGTCATCCTTAATAGCCTTGACTTTATCAAAGCCATACGTGCAACCCTCGATGAACTGCTGTAACCCTCGCTGATTAACGTCTGTCTTTCTAATAATCTGAGGAAGCAGTGATGATGATATATTCAGCTGGTACCAGTTGACAGCTTTCGGGATTTTGTGAACCCGGCTGTCACAAATACTTATTAGCTGTCCTGCGCGAAAACTCAAAGCACATTGCAATATATCTTTATAGAGTTCTTAAAGGCTTTATTGAACCTCTATGAAGATATATGCAATGGCTTTTCAGACACTCGCTCGGACAGCAGTATCATTGTGACGAAAGCTATTCGGCGAGGGCTTCCCACTGTTCATAGAGGGCAGCCAATTGGGCGTTGATATCGTCCTGTTGTTTTGAAAGCTCCTGCAGTTTTGCCACATCTGTAGCAATTTCCGGAAGTGCCATCTGTGCCTCGATTTCATTTTGCTTTGCCTCAAGTGCAGTGATGGCTTCCTCACATTTTTTCAGATCATTTTCCTTTTTTCGTTGTTTTGCCTGCAATTCCTTTTGTGCCTGCCAGTCAAGCTTGGTTTCGGAGGGCGCATTTTTTGCGGGAGCAGTAGTAGCCGGGCCGGCGAGAAAAACCTGCTCAAGTGCCTCCTTCTTTTCCAGATAATAATCATAGTTGCCGAGATATTCGATCAGCTTTTGCCCGGTGAGATCCAGAATTCTGGAGGCAGTACGGTTGATGAAGTAACGGTCATGGGACACATAAAGAACAGTCCCATCATAGGAATTCAATGCATCCTCCAATATTTCTTTAGACATAATATCAAGGTGGTTGGTAGGTTCATCCAGAATCAGGAAGTTTGATTCGGAAAGCATCAGCTTGGCAAGGGAAAGCCTTCCCCGTTCACCACCGCTTAAATCCTTGACCCGCTTATAGACATCCTCTCCGGTAAAAAGAAAAGCAGCAAGGGTATTCCGGATTTCTGTGTTATTTAAGTAAGGATAAGCGTCGGAAATTTCATCAAAAAGTGTTTTATCCATATGAAGGACATGATGCTCCTGATCGTAGTAGCCGATGCTCACATTAGTACCGAGAGTGATTTTCCCGGCGTCAGCTTCCACAAGGTGGTTGATGATCTTGAGGATGGTGGTCTTGCCGGTGCCGTTGTCGCCGATAATTGCGACGTGTTCTCCGCGCTTGATATCCATATTGATATCTGTAAAAAGTGTCTGGCTGCCAAAGGCTTTGGAAAGGCCTTCAATATGAAGAACATCATTCCCACTCTGACAGTGGGGTACGAGACGCATATGAATATCGGTTCTTGCCTGTGTCGGCTTATCGAGGACCTCCATTTTATTTAGAACCTTTTCACGACTTTCCGCACGTTTGATGGATTTTTCACGGTTGAAGGAACGGAGCTTTTCTATGACCTCTTCCTGATGCCTGATTTCCTGTTGTTGCTTTAGATAAGCATTCAGCGCAGCTGTGCGCAGCTGTTCCTTTTTGACGGCATAATCGGAGTAATTACCGATAAAGGTAGTAGCCTTTGTCTGATCGATTTCAATAACCTTTCCGGCAATCCGGTCAAGAAAATAACGATCGTGGGATACGATCAGAACAGCTCCTTTATAGTTGAGGAGATAGGTTTCCAACCATCGGATGGAATTCAGGTCAAGATGATTCGTTGGCTCATCCAGGATAATCAGATCCGGTTTCAGGAGTAAGAGACGCCCCAGTGCTACACGGGTCTTCTGGCCCCCGGAAAGGGTAGAAATCTTTTTGGGAAATTCCTCCTCTGAAAAGCCAAGTCCTTTCAGTACACCGGTAATTTCACTTTTGTAGGCATATCCGTTTGCAAGTTCAAAGGTGTGGGAAAGACGGGTATAGGCATCCATAAGCGTGTCCAGCTCCGGGCCTGTTACCTGCTTCATGGTCTGTTCCATTTCTCTTATTTTCTGTTCCATTTCAATGATGTCGGCTTTCTCGGATAGAAGCTCATCATAGATGGTATTTTCACTGTCAACATCCTGATTCTGAGCAAGATAGCCAAGTGTTTTCCCTTTGGAGAGTGTGACGATTCCCTCATCTGCAGACTGTTCGCCCACAATGATGCGCAGAAGCGTGGTTTTGCCTGCACCATTGATGCCCACGATTGCGGCTTTGTCGTGATCCTCCAGATGAAAGGAAACATTCTGAAGGATTGGCTGTTCGTTAAATGCTTTTGATATATTCTGACATGACAAGATCATAATAGTTTTCCCTTATGTATCTGAAAATAGTTCCTGTTTCAGTTTACAGATGAGAAAAGGGAATGTCAATGAATTGACATTATTTTAACAGTGTTATATATTAATTGTATAATATTTAACAGGGGGAAATCCAGGTGGAAAACAAAGAAATTTCACAGGCGGTTATCAGTCGTTTGCCACGATATTTCAGATATTTGGGAGAACTCAAGGATGAAGGAATAGAGAGGATATCCTCGCAGGAGCTTAGCGATATCATGAAGGTAACAGCTTCACAGATTCGCCAGGATTTCAATAACTTTGGAGGATTTGGCCAGCAGGGTTACGGATATAAGGTAGAGTATCTTTATGAAGAAATCGGTAAGATCCTAGGGCTTGATAAGACACATAACCTGATTATTATCGGAGCCGGAAATTTGGGACAGGCGCTGGCTAATTATATGAATTTTGAGCGGAGAGGGTTTCTGTTTAAGGGGATGTTTGATAACAATCCGGCTCTATATGGTAAAAAAATCAGAGATATGCAGGTAAGACCTATGGAAGAGATGGAGCAATTTGTAAAGGAAAACAATATTGATATTGCAGTGCTCACAATTCCGAAGAACAGTGCAAGAACTGTCGCTGAAAAGCTGGTCCGGAACGGAATCAGGGGAATCTGGAATTTTGCTCATGTAGACTTAAATGTACCGAAGGAAATTCAGGTTGAAAATGTACATTTGTCAGACAGCCTGATGAAGCTTACATACAATATTAACAGGTTTGAACAGGAAAGTCCGGGGTGTTAGTTATGTCCAGAAAGGATGAAATTTATAAACCGGCGCTGGCGGGGAAGAAGATCCCGATATTAACGCTTGACAATAAATGGCATAAATTGTTTACCCAGAAAAAGCCGGATAAAAAATTGAGAAGACTGGAAGAGGAATTGAATGAACTGCTGAAGAAGCAGGGGAAGCTTACCAGTGAGATAAAGGATATCAAAAAGCTGAAGAAGAAGCTGCTGGACGGTATTGTGGCCAATGCAGAGGGAGCAGCTGTTGAAAATGATGAAAAGGCTGTCAGAAAAGCACAGGAGAGCTCCAGACTGATTGATGAGTGTAATGAAAAGCTGGAAGAATATGAGGAGGAGCTTTTTGAACTGCCGGAGGAGATCGACCGAATCAATAAGGAACTGATGCTTCTGACCATGGAAATCTGTTATGAAAGATTAAAGGAGAATGAACAGATTATCGAGGAAGATGCCGAGAAAATTGCTGACATGCGTGAAGAATTAAAAAAACGCCTTTTGGAAAAGCAGGATCTGGAACTGATCAATCAGGAGCTGTATTCCTACATGCATGACATCTTTGGAGCAGAAGTGATTGAGCTGTTTGATATGAAATATGAAGAAGATAAATAATAAATGCGTCATGACCAAAGAGGGTATATGGCGCATTTTGCGTACAGCAATTTTAAACGCTTAGAAGTGAAAGGGGAGTGACACAGGTGGTACGTGTGGTAAAGTCCGATGAAATGAAGGCTTACGATAAAGACACAATACAGAAGATAGGGATTCCTTCTTTGGTTCTGATGGAGCGCGCTGCGCTTGTAACGGTGGATGAAATTGAAAAATGCCGGAGGATAGAAGAAAAAGTACTTGTGGTAGCAGGAAACGGAAATAATGGAGGAGATGGTCTTGCAATAGGGCGCATTCTGGCCCTGAAAGGTGCGGAGGTGACCTTCCTTCTTGCGGGAAGCCGGGAGAAGGCTACGCAGGAGACAAGTACTCAGATCCGGATCATAGAAAATTTAGGGTTTTCCATTCAGAGCAAACTGGAAAATGAAGAATATGATATGGTAATAGATGCCTTATTCGGCATTGGACTCAGTAGGAACGTTGAGGGAACCTATCTTGCTTTAATAGAGGAACTTAATCGGATGAAGGACAGAGGTGCCTATATCTGTAGCGTGGATATTCCTTCCGGGATATGTGCGGATACGGGTAAGATAATGGGGTGTGCCGTAAAAGCGGATTTGACAGTCAGCTATGCGTATGCAAAACGTGGGCATCTCCTATATCCGGGAAAGACCTATGCAGGTATCCTGAAGGTTCGCGATATCGGTATTCCTGAGCAATTAAACGTAAGCTGTCCTGCTACCGCGTTTACTTATGAAAAGCAGGAGATTAATCAGCTTCTACCCAAGCGGCGGGCGGATGGAAATAAGGGAACCTTTGGGAAAGTAATTCTTTTTGCCGGAAGCTGTGATATGTGTGGAGCTTGTCTGATCTGTGCAGAGAGCATCATGAGAGCAGGAGCCGGCATGGTGAAAATAGTATCGCCGGTATGCAATCGAGAAGTGATTCAGAGGGCATTACCGGAGGCGATGCTGCTATCTTACGAAGGGCAAGCGGATGAGGCAGAACTCATGAAATCGCTGCAGTGGGCGGATGTCCTGGTAGCAGGTCCCGGTATCGGAACAAGGGAAGAGAGCCTTAAAATACTTAGAACCTGTCTTGAAAGCAGTAAAATACCGGCAGTTCTTGATGCGGATGCCTTGAATCTGCTCAGTGAGAATGCAGGACTACAGAAGCTTATCTTGGAACAGAAAGAAAGGCAGATCGTTCTGACACCGCATCCGGGAGAACTCACACGGCTCTTACAGATGGATATGGAACAGTATCGGAATAACCGGGAAGAGATGATAAAAATGCTGGTGGAAAGGTATGGCTGTATCGTGGCTGCAAAGGATGCAGTGACTATTGTGGCAGCTGCTGGAAAGGAACAGATCTATATTAACACATCCGGGAATGATGGTATGGCAACTGCAGGGAGTGGAGATGCACTGGCAGGAATAATCGGCGGACTAATTGCCCAGAGAATGGAAGGTTTTGAAGCTGCAGCTCTTGGTGTATTTCTTCATGGTCTGGCAGGGGAAGCAGCCGCTGAAAGAAACAGTAAATATGGTGTTATGGCAACTGATATCGTAAAGGAACTTCCTTTGGTGATGAATCAGCTGTAAAAATACGAAGAAAAGAGGAAGAATTATGAGAGAAGATTATCAGAGAGTTTATGCAGAGGTCAGGCTGGATGCCGTTATCAGCAATATGGACAATATGAAGGCAAATATTGCACCTAAGACAAAGATGATCGCTGTGATTAAGACGGACGGTTATGGTCATGGTGCTATACCGATTGCAAGGGAACTGGAGGGACTTGATTACCTTTTCGGGTTTGCGGTTGCTACAGCAGAGGAAGCACTCATCCTGCGCCATGTCGGTATAAAAAAGCCGATTCTGATTTTGGGCTATACCTTTCCTTACAGCTATGAAAAGCTGATCGAGGAAGAGGTGAGAATGGCAGTCTTTCGTGAGGATACGCTGAAGGAGCTTTCCGAAGCTGCTGCAAGGCTGTCAGAAAGGGGGATACGCAAGAACGCGAAGGTTCATATCAAGGTGGATACCGGAATGAGCCGGATCGGTGTAAGGCCGGATGAAAAGGGACTTGAGTTTGTAAAAAGGACTTTTGAGACAGAAGGTATTGAGGTAGAAGGAATCTTTACGCATTTTGCAAGGGCAGATGAAAGTGACAAGACCGCGGCAAAAAAGCAGCTTACAGAGTTCCGGGAGTTTATTGGACGGATTGAGGAAAAGACAGGCAGGAAGATACCGGTTAAGCACTGCTCCAACAGCGCAGGTATTGTAGAAATACCGGATGCCAATATGGATGTTGTCCGCGCAGGGATTACTCTCTATGGATTATGGCCCTCGAATCAGGTGCGAAAGGATATCGTAAAACTGTCCCCGGCACTTTCTCTCTACAGTCATATTGTATATATTAAGGAAATTGAGGCGGGGACGGCAGTCAGCTATGGTGGAACCTATGTTGCTGACCGCGTAAGAAGAGTAGCAACGATTCCTGTGGGTTATGGTGATGGATATCCGAGAGGACTTTCCGGCAAGGGACATATTCTGATACATGGAAAAAAGGCGCCTATCCTTGGCAGAGTATGTATGGATCAGTTTATGGTTGATGTGACAGAGATTCCGGAAGCAGCTATGGGGGATCGGGTGACGCTGATCGGACGGGAAGGTCAGCAGGAGATCACGATGGAACTGCTGGGAGAGCTATCCGGAAGGTTTAATTATGAACTCGCATGCGATATTACCAAACGTGTGCCGAGAGTCTATACAAAAGGCGGGGAGATCCTGTATACCAAGGATTATTATCAGGATTTTTAGACGCATCTGAATACCTTCTGACAATACGGTTATAATACTTACTGATTTGAAAATCATGAATCCTATTGGAATGAAGGGTGTGTTATGTTGAGAAGAGGGGATATTTATTATGCTGATTTAAGACCGGTGATCGGTTCGGAACAGGGAGGAATCAGACCTGTCCTGATCGTACAGAACGATGTGGGAAACAGACACAGTCCCACGATTATCTGTGCAGCGATCACGTCAAAAATGAACAAGGCAAAGCTCCCGACGCATATCGAACTCAGTGCCGGGAAATATGATATGGTAAAAGACTCCGTTATTTTGTTGGAACAGCTTCGTACCATTGATAAAAAGCGGCTTAAGGATAAGGTATGTCATCTGGATGATGATATCATGAGGCAGGTGAACCGTGGGCTTATGATCAGTCTGGAACTGGGTACATACACATAGCCTGGTGTGACAGAACTTGACGATAAGGACAGGAAATGCTATAGTTTATGTTGATATTTTTTGCAATAAAGGAGATGGAATCATGGATGACGGCGGGCCGACGGCCAGTTATTTGATTTTTTTTGCGCTTTTGTTCATTGATGTGTTCTTTTATGGCTTCAGTGCAGCAGTGAAGGAACTGAATTCCAAAGAGCTTTCCGATCAGTTGGAGGAGAGTGGGAACAAAAAGGTAAGACGTCTATATCAGATAGCTGTAAGCCCACAACAGCATATTGATACTGTACAGCTGGTTGTGACACTGATCAATCTGACAGCAGGAAGCTTTGTACTCGATAACTTTGAACGGCTTTCTCATAAGCTGATTGCCGGAATCATCGTTTTGTACATATTACTTACCTTTGGTGTGTTGATACCCAAAAAGCTGGGCGCCAGATATGCTCACAAATGGGCGTATGCCTGTATCAATCCTATTTATTATGTTACCAAGATACTCAGTCCATTTACAGGACTGGTATCCTTGACAACAAAGGGAATTTTAAGAATATTTGGGATTTCTGTGAATAATGATTCAGAAGATGTGACAGAGGAGGAGATCATTTCCATGGTAAACGAGGGTCATGAGCAGGGAGTGCTATTGGCCACGGAAGCGGAAATGATAACAAAAATCTTTCAATTTGGTGATAAGGAAGCGCAGGATATTATGACGCATCGTAAAAATATCCTGGCAATTGATCGGAATATGACACTTTCTGATGCATTGGATTATATGCTCAGCGAGAGTAAGAGCCGTTTCCCTGTGTATGAGGAAAATATTGATCATGTTCTGGGAATTCTACATTTCAGAGATGCCATGCGGGCACATCGGGAACCCGGAAACATGTCGCTGGCGGTTGGCGATATCGACGGACTGATCCGCGAAACGATGTATATACCGGAAACTAAGAATATTGATGATCTTTTTAAGGATATGCAGCGTACCAAGACGCAGATGGTGATTGTGGTGGATGAATACGGACAGACCACAGGGCTTCTTGCCATGGAAGACATCCTCGAGGAGATCGTTGGAAACATCATGGATGAGTACGATGAGGATGAGGCATATATTGAAGAGACTGAAAATGATGATGAGTACATCATAGAAGGGATCACACCACTGGAAGAACTGGAGGAGAGATTTGAAATCTCTTTCAATGAGGAAGAATTCGAAACGCTAAATGGGTTCCTTATTTCGAAAATGGATAAGATTCCTGAAGAAAATGAAGAATTCTCCATTGATGTGGATGGGTATAGCTTCCGGATACTCAGTGTTGAAAATCGAATGATCAAAAGCGTTCTTGTGACCAAGCTCCCGGAAAAAGAACCGGATGGAGATGTGCAACAAACAGAAGAAGATAATACTACCAATAAACAGGAATAAAAGGAGAAAACAAAATGTCAGGACATTCAAAATTTGCAAACATTAAGCATAAGAAAGAGAAAAATGATGCCGCAAAAGGGAAGATTTTTACAATTCTGGGACGAGAAATTGCTGTTGCCGTGAAGGAAGGCGGACCGGATCCTGCTAACAATTCCAAACTGGCTCAGGTAATCGCAAAGGCAAAGTCTAATAATATGCCTAATGATACCATTGAGAGAGGAATTAAGAAAGCAGCCGGGGATGCAGGTAATGTAAACTATAAATATGTTACCTATGAGGGCTATGGACCTAATGGGATCGCTATTATTGTAGATGCATTGACGGACAATCAGAACAGAACAGCAGCAAATGTCAGAAATGCATTCTCCAAGGGAAACGGAAATGTAGGAACACCGGGATGTGTCTCCTTTATGTTTGATAAGAAAGGGCAGATGATCATTGACAAAGAAGAGTATGAAGGTGATGCGGATGAACTGATGATGACAGTTCTTGATGCCGGCGCTGAGGATTTTTCCGAGGAGGAGGACAGCTTTGAAGTGCTGACCGCCCCCGACGATTTCGATGCGGTACTGAAGGCGCTTCAGGATGCAAAGATTCCTCTGGTATCTGCAGAGATCACTATGATCCCTCAGAATTATGTAGAGCTGACCGATGAAACTGCAATTAAAAATCTGCAGAAGACACTGGATCTGCTGGATGAGGATGATGATGTGCAGGCAGTGTATCACAACTGGGATGAGTAACCGATGATCGAAAAGGCGGAGGAGTGTTATGAGTAGAGAATATGCCAAGGAAACCATATGTGTGCAGTCCGGATGGAAACCGAAAAACGGGGAACCGCGTGTGCTGCCTATTTACCAGAGTACCACCTTTAAGTATGAGACCTCGGAGCAGATGGGCAGACTGTTTGATCTGGAGGAATCGGGATATTTTTATACAAGGCTCCAGAATCCGACCAATGACTTTGTGGCGCAGAAAATTTGTGAGCTGGAGGGAGGCGTTGCAGCGATGCTTACCTCTTCCGGACAGGCAGCAAATTATTATGCAGTGTTCAATATCTGTGAAGCCGGCTCTCATGTGGTGCTTTCCTCTACGGTGTATGGAGGAACCTTTAATCTCCTGACAGTCACCATGAAGAAAATGGGAATTGAGTGTACGGTGGTGGATCCGGATGCATCGATGGAGGAACTGAATCAGGCATTTCGGGAAAATACCAGATGTGTAATGGCAGAGACCATTGCCAATCCGGCATTGGTAGTGCTTGATATCGAAAAATTTGCGAAGGTAGCTCATGACCATCAGGTTCCGTTAATAGTAGATAATACTTTTGCGACCCCAATTAATTGCAATCCATTTGAATGGGGTGCAGATATTGTAACACATTCCACTACCAAATATATGGATGGACATGCAATGTGTGTGGGTGGTGCAATCGTTGATTCCGGTAATTTTGATTGGAGCAGGTATCCTGATAAATATCCTGGCCTCTGTCAGCCGGATGATTCCTATCATGGGGTTACCTATGTGGAAAAGTTTGGAAAGGCAGCATATATTACCAAAGCAACGGTACAGCTGATGAGAGATCTGGGGTCCATACAGTCTCCGCAGAACGCATTTTTGCTGAATGTAGGACTGGAAACACTGCCTCTTCGCATGGAAAGGCATTGCCAGAACGCACAGCAGGTTGCAGAGTATCTGGAAAAGCATGAAAAAGTAGCCTGGGTAAATTATCCGGGGCTTCCGGGAAATAAGTATCATGAGCTTGCTAAAAAATATATGCCGAAGGGTACCTGCGGGGTGATTTCCTTTGGACTGAAAGGTGGAAGAGGGGCTGCAGAAAAGATGATGGATCAGCTTTCTCTTGCAGCGATTGTGACTCATGTTGCAGATGCGAGAACCTGTGTGCTGCATCCGGCAAGCCATACACACAGGCAGATGACGGATGCACAGCTGGTGGAAGCAGGGGTGGCACCTGATCTGATTAGATTTTCTGTGGGAATTGAAAATGTAAATGATATTATCGCTGATCTGGAGCATGCGCTTAGCTGCGTCTAGATGGCAGAACCGTAAGGATAAGGGATGGAAAAGAAAAAGCAGAGACTGCTTACGACAGTCTGGATACTGGTTGCTTCCGGTATCAGAATTCTATATTTCTTTTTGGAAAACAGGAATATTTCCGATACATATGAATATTATGCGCATTCCGTGATAGAATTAGGGAAGAAAGAACCTTTTCTTACCTCGGGCCTTTCCTATGCATATACGGAAAAACTTTCAGATCTGCTTGGCTTTATGGGAAATCATATGGAACCCATAGCAGTTTGCCAGATGCTTATGCAGGTAGTGTGGCTGATTGTGTTTTTCTTTGGTATGAGAATGCTTTTCGGGAATGTAGGCGGATTTGTAGCAGGAAGTGTTTTGGCTGTTGATCCGTGGCTGCTGGGAACGATTTTTGTGGTGACACCGGAAAATTATCTTATGCTTGTTTTCTCAGCTCTGCTGCTTGCACTTGGATTTTTTTATAAAAGAACGAAGGTGTATGGCTGGTATCGAAGTAATGGATGTGAGATTTATCTCATGATTCTGGGCTTCCTGATCGGAATGGTGTGTGCCTGGAATTATCTTGGCTGGTTGCTTGTCATCCTGATGATTTATGTGCTTTTTTGCAATCATCGAAATCTGGAAGAAAAGCTTTGGGAACAAAAACAGAAAGAAGAACTGGAAGAGAAGTATCAGTTGATGCCGGCGTTTTCACAGGCATTTATATTGACGCTGGGAATATTGATCGGAATGTTTGCCACATTGATGAAGTATACGGGTCTTACCGGACTGCCGGTTGTAGAGCAATTTGTCTGGTGGCTCAATCAGTTTCAGACATTTCCGGGACGTTGTCAGGGGATTTCCGTATGGCTTACAATATGGCTGCTTTTGGCTGTTTTTATGGGAGTTGTGTGTGAACGGACGGAAAAAGCAATCCTTAGAAAGCGTCTTCTGAAGGAAATGTATGGAGAAGAACCTTCTGTTGAGAAGGAGGAACAGAAACAGGAGGAAAATAGTATTGTTACGGAAGACGGAAGAAGAATAAAGCTTCTTGATAATCCGCTTCCGGTTCCCAAAAGGCACGTGAAAAAGAAAATGAACTTTAAAGTAAATGCAACCGGAGAGCAACAGCCGGAGGGAGAGCAGAAGGATGACTTTGATCATCAGACCGATGTCAATGATGATTTTGACGTATAAAAATTTATAAGGAAGATCATACTAAGGAGGACTGCAATGCAGCCCTCCTTAATTAATATAGTAAATCATAGAAGAATAGAGGTTCGTATATGTCAGGGAAAAAGGTAGAGGAAGAAAAGCATAGAAGTGAGCGGATAGAGGAGACCGGACAGGTGACGCTGGATAAAAATGGGAAGTCTCACACAATTCATTTGATTTCTGTGATTGGAGAAGTGGAAGGACATGACAATCTGGGGTCTAATTCCAAGACAACAAAATATGAGCATATCCTTCCGGAATTGGCAGCCATTGAGGATAGCAGCAATATTGACGGAGTACTGATCCTATTAAACACAATGGGTGGAGATGTAGAAGCAGGACTCGCTATTGCTGAGATGATTGCATCCTTAAGCAAACCAACTGTCTCCCTTGTGCTGGGCGGAAGCCATTCGATCGGAGTACCGATTGCGGTCAGTACAGATTATTCATTTATTGTGCCTACGGGAACCATGGTTATTCATCCGGTTCGAATGAACGGAATGGTGATCGGTGTTCCTCAAACGTTTGATTATTTCAGGCAGATCCAGAACCGGATCACCGGTTTTGTGTGCAGCCATTGCAAGATCAGTAAAGGCAGACTGGAGGAATTGATGATGGAGACCGGCGTTCTTACAAAGGATGTGGGAACAATTCTGGTGGGACAGGAAGCGGTCGCAGAAGGAATCATCAATGAAACAGGCGGAATCAGTGAAGCTATGGACAAATTGCACAATCTTATTTCCCGGAAGAAAAAAAACAAATAATGGTTTGTGGATGACAAGATTTGATGAAAATGCTATACTATATAAGATTATTTATGTACCGGTCAAGGTATCAGAAGGGATTTTCAGTATGGCGCAGACCAGAAAGAGCAGTACAGGCAGGAGCAATTCCGGAAACCGGAAGAAGAGCAGTTCGGGAACAAGAAACTATCAGAGACGGTCAGGAAGCTCCGGAAACAATTCAAGAAAAAGTGAGCCAATGGATACGGCAATCAGAAATGAAATATGGCTGATTGTCTTATTTGCCGTGGCTGTTTTCCTGTTTGTGTGTAATTTTGGTATTGCAGGTGTTGTCGGGAATACGATCAGTGATGTAATGTTTGGTATTTTCGGATTATCGGCCTATGTAATGCCTCTTGCATTGTTCTTAATGATTGCGTTTGGAACAGTAAACAGTGGCAGCCCCATAGCAGCACGTAAGCTGGTGGCGGGAGTGCTTCTGGTTTTGCTGGTGGGAATAGTGTGTGAACTTTTTTCGGGAGCACCTCAGACAGCAGAAAGCTATCAGGTGAAGGATATTTACTTAAACTGCAGTTCTCAGCACATCGGCGGGGGCGTTATAGGTGGTTCACTGGCCTTTCTGCTATATCGCTTTATGGGATTGATAGGTACGATTCTCGTAATCATTGTGGTTGCAATCATATCCATTGTAGTTCTTACAGATAAATCATTTGTTTCAGGTGTTAAAACAGGTGGAAGGAAAGTCTATGAACGTTCGAAGGAGGACGCTGCTTTCCGCAGGGAACGTGCCAGAGCGCGCAGGGAGGAAATGGAAGAAGAAAAGAAGCGCAGAGAAGAAGACAGAAGACTTCGTGAGGAAGAAAAGGAAAACGAAAAAATACTGCGGATGGATAAAAAAGTTACCGGAGTCATGCTGGATACTTCATTAACGGAAAAGAAGGAAGAAAGCAGGACAAGGGATGATATTCATGAGATTAATCTCACAGATTTTGAAGAGCAGGTAGAACATGCTGCCGTAGTGGATGATATGGAGGAAATCGGTTGGAAGGAACCTGATTATGGTCAGCTCCCGGGCAATGATGCATATGCGGAAGAAGAAACAGGAAATGACGAACTGGAAGAGATTACCGGCATATATGACGATGAGGACCGGGAGGAGGAACTAAGAGAGGTTATTAAGACCAGGCAGGAAAGCAGGAAAAAGGATAGCGGAGCACAGGAGACTGCCGCACTCAATATCCCGAAAGAGCATCCAATCAAAAAATACATATTCCCTCCGCTTAACAAGCTTACAAGAGGAAGCGGTAAAGCGGGAGATTCTTCAAGAGAATTAAAGGAGACTGCACAAAGATTACAACAGACTCTGCAAACCTTTGGTGTGCGGGTCAGCATTACGGATATCAGCCAGGGACCGGCTGTCACCCGGTTTGAACTTCAACCGGAGCAGGGAGTCAAGGTCAGCAAAATTGTCGGACTTTCTGACGATATCAAATTGAATCTGGCGGCAACGGATATCAGGATCGAGGCACCGATTCCGGGCAAGGCAGCGATTGGTATTGAAGTACCCAATAAAGAAAATTCCACAGTAGCACTTCGGGATCTGTTAGAGAGCAGGGAATTTAAGGAATTTCCGTCTAATCTGGCTTTTGCAGTAGGAAAGGATATTGCGGGAAAGGTCGTTGTGACAGATATTGCCAAGATGCCGCATATGCTGATCGCAGGTGCTACCGGTTCCGGTAAATCCGTTTGTATTAATACCCTGATCATGAGTATTCTGTACAAGGCACATCCCGATGATGTCAAGCTGATCATGGTGGATCCCAAGGTGGTAGAGCTTAGTGTTTATAATGGGATTCCTCATCTTCTGATTCCTGTTGTCACGGATCCCAAGAAAGCATCGGCGGCTCTGCATTGGGGCGTCGCTGAAATGACAGACCGTTATCAGAAATTTGCGGATTTTAATGTGAGAGATTTAAAGGGTTATAATAAAAAGGTTGAGGCAATGAAGGAGAAGGGCGATCCAGAGGCACCTGCCAAAATGCCGCAGATCGTCATTATTGTGGATGAACTTGCAGATTTGATGATGGTAGCACCGGGGGAAGTGGAGGAGTCCATCTGCCGTCTGGCACAGCTTGCACGTGCTGCCGGTATTCACCTGATTATTGCAACACAGAGACCTTCTGTAGATGTTATTACCGGTCTGATCAAAGCAAATATGCCAAGCCGTATTGCATTTAGTGTATCCAGCGGTGTGGATTCCAGAACGATTCTTGATATGAATGGAGCAGAAAAGCTTCTTGGTAAGGGAGATATGCTTTTTTATCCACAGGGCTACAGCAAGCCGGCGAGAGTTCAGGGAGCCTTTGTTTCTGACAAAGAGGTTTCTGACGTGGTGGAATTTTTGAAAAATCAGTCTCTGGGTAATATTTATGATTCCGACCTCCAGGATAAGATTGCGTCCTATAGTGGTAGTGCAGCTGGCGCCGGGGGAGCCTCAGAGGGATCTGAGCGAGATCAATATTTTGAGGAAGCAGGGAAATTTATTATAGAAAAGGACAAGGCGTCCATCGGTATGCTGCAGAGAGTATTCAAGATCGGATTTAACCGGGCGGCACGCATTATGGATCAGCTTTGCGAAGCAGGTGTAGTGGGGGAAGAAGAAGGAACCAAGCCGAGAAAGGTATTAATGAGTCTGGAACAATTTGAACAGTACATAGAGGAGTCTCTTTAAAAAAGGAGGAGTATTATGAAAACAGATATTCAAATTGCACAGGAGGCGGTTCTGGAACCAATCACCAAGGTGGCAAAAGCCTTGCAGATTGACGAAGACGAACTGGAATTGTACGGTAAGTACAAAGCAAAAATCTCGGATGAATATCTGCAAAAGATATCAAAAAATCCGGATGGTAAGCTGATCCTTGTGACAGCAATCAATCCCACTCCCGCCGGTGAGGGTAAGACAACCACCAGTGTTGGCCTGGGGCAGGCCTTCGGGAAGCTTGGCAAAAAGGCAGTCATTGCGCTGAGGGAGCCATCTTTAGGTCCCTGCTTTGGTATCAAGGGAGGCGCAGCAGGGGGCGGATATTCACAGGTAGTACCCATGGAGGATCTGAATCTTCATTTTACGGGAGATTTTCATGCAATTACTTCTGCAAATAATCTGCTTGCGGCAATTCTTGACAATCACATTCAACAGGGAAATGAGTTAGGAATCGATACGAGAGCAGTGGTATGGAAACGATGTCTTGATATGAATGACAGAGTTCTCAGAAATATTGTGGTGGGTCTGGGAAATAAGACGGACGGAACGGTACGGGAGGATCACTTTGTCATTACGGTTGCATCCGAGATCATGGCTGTTCTTTGTCTTTCTACGGATATGAAGGATTTGAAGGAAAGGCTTTCAAGAATGGTGGTTGCCTATAACTATCAGGGAGAGCCTGTTACGGCAGGACAGCTTCAGGCTGTAGGTGCAATGGCAGCACTTTTGAAGGATGCCTTAAAACCCAATCTGATTCAGACGTTGGAGCATACACCGGCATTGGTTCATGGTGGTCCATTTGCCAATATTGCGCATGGCTGTAACTCTGTGCGTGCCACCAAGGCGGCGCTTAAGATGGCAGACTATGTGATTACAGAGGCAGGCTTCGGCGCAGATCTGGGAGCCGAAAAGTTTTTTGATATTAAATGCAGAATGTCGGGATTGAAGCCGGATGCTGTTGTTCTGGTAGCAACGATCAGAGCGCTTAAATATAACGGAGGCGTTCCAAAAGCAGAATTGGCTTCTGAAAATCTTAAGGCGCTCAAAGCAGGAATCGTTAATCTGGAAAAGCATATTGAGAATCTGCATAAATATGGCGTCCCTGTGATTGTGACTTTGAACAGCTTTGTCACCGACACGGAGGCCGAAACCTCCTTTGTAAAACAGTTTTGTGAGGAAAGAGACTGCGAATTTGCTATCTCCGAGGTTTGGGAAAAGGGCGGCGAAGGCGGTATCGCGCTGGCAGAAAAAGTGCTTGATACCTTGGAAAATAAGAAGAGTGACTTTAAAGTCCTTTATGAGAATGAGCTTAGCCTGAAAGATAAGATTGAAACGATAGCAAAGGAAATATACGGGGCAGACGGTGTTGTTTATTCCGCGCAGGCTTCAAAACAGCTTTTGAAGCTCGAAGAGCTTGGCTATGGAAAGTTGCCGGTGTGCATTGCTAAAAATCAATATTCTCTTTCTGATAATCCGGAACTGCTTGGAAGACCGCAAAACTTTGAAATCAATGTAAGAGAAGCCTACGTCTCGGCG
>SAMEA3663297__coassemble_383_pt1 | contig 25514 bp, 31 predicted proteins | sample SAMEA3663297__metabat2_low_PE_020 | metagenome-assembled genome bin SAMEA3663297 (sample SAMEA3663297) | pig gut metagenome | biome: pig gut; feature: pig-associated habitat; material: faeces | place: China | collected 2013 | reverse complement strand
GGAGATCCTTCATCCGTGGAATTCTGCCACAGGGCAGGACTGACCTATGTATCCTGTTCCCCGTTCAGAGTACCGATCGCAAGACTTGCGGCGGCACAGGCAGCTATCAATAATAAGTAAATGAATTATATCGGGCCTCCATAGAAACCGAAACGGTAGCTATGGAGGTCCTCTCTTATGTCAAACATATCATTGCATCAAGCCGGAAATATGGTATATAATAAACGAAAGAGAGGATGTGGTAAAGATGACGGATATTTCTGCAATCAAAAAAGCAGTTACTCCCATTGCAAGATCATACGGCGTGAAGAGACTATATCTTTTTGGCTCCTATGCGAAAGGAAATGCCAATGAAAATAGTGATGTGGACCTGCTTGTGGAAAAAGGAAAGCCGATGTCCTTACTGAAACTTTCGGGAATGAGACAGAGTGTTCAGGATGCATTAAAGCTTTCCGTTGATTTGATTACGACTGCCGGAATCGAAGAAGAATTCCATAAGGAAATTGCAGGAACGGAGATTTTATTGTATGAGGAATAAGGATAGCATTATTTTATAGAAGATATTGGAGTATTGTGATCAAGTATCTGAGGCATGTGAGATGTTTGGAAATGATTATGATAAATTTATAAACATCTCTGTTTTTCAGAATGCCTGTTGCATGTGTATTTTACAGGTTGGAGAACTCTGCAAAGTGGTATCGGAAGAACTGAAAGAGCAGAAAAAGACAATTCCGTGGAAAGAATGGTGCGGCATCAGAGATATTTTCGCACACCAGTATTCTAATTTAGATTGCCAATCTGCCTGGGATACGATACAAAATGATTTACCGCAGTTAAAGATAGAAATTGAAAGGATTTTGAAAGAGATGAAGTAAATATTTCCTGAAAGACAGCATTTATTAGAAGAAATAATGGGGACCTCCATAGAAACCGAAACGGCAGCTATGGAGGTCCTTTCTTATGCCAGACAAAATATTAATTATATTGTCAGGTGTGCGCAAGAATTGTAAGCAATTCCTTGGCAGAGTAGTTTAGAACCAGTTCTGCTGGAAAGCTGGTTTCATGGATCAGCTCAAGCGCATATTGAAAACAACCAACATGATCACGCCCGTGACTATCGCTTGATAGCAATACGGGATAGTGATATTCACGGCATAACTCCAAGATACGCAGATCATTTTCTCTGACATTTCCCCGGTATCCGTTCGGTGATAGGGAGCTGTTATTTATTTCGAGATAAACGTGGTTTTCTATGGCAGCCTCTATCAACTTTCTGTAATCAACCGGATACTTTGTATCATCCGGGTGTGCAATGGCTTTGACATTAGGAAGCTTCATGGCACCGATATAAGCGTTTGTGTTTTCAGAAACATTTCCCGGTTTCAAACAGGGGAGATGCAGGCCGGCAATACAATAGTCAAGTTTTTCGATAATGTCATTATCCAGATCAATTCTGCCGTTGTAATCAATTATATTTACTTCAGCGCCATATAGGATGCGGATTCCCAAGCGGGTGGAAGGAGCAGAAAGAAGATTTCGAAAATAGTTTTTGCTGCAGGAATGCGGAATGGCAGGCCCGTGTTCACAGATTCCAAGTAGAATAAGTTCTTTATCTAATGCTCCTTTGACCAGATCTGTTATGGTATCAGTAGTATAGTGCCCGCTGGCGATGCTATGCGTGTGAATATCAAACTCTATCTTTTCCATAATTATGTCCTCATAAATTTTATATATTCTCAAAAATTGAGTCTTTCAATTTTAAATCAAAACACTTCACAACAAAATAGTATCATAAAAACAACATAAAAACAACACTAAATAGTGTTGGATTGGTTGACATTTGGGATCCGAGCATATATAATTAGAATCAGTTATCAGAAAACTACAGTAAGGAGTGTTTTTATGGGCTTATATCAATATGAAATAAAAGATTATCCAAAAACAGAAAGAATAACCAGATTGATTGAGAATCTGTATGCGAAAATGCCGGAAATAGAGTCAGCAAGGGCAAAGCTTATTACGGAATCCTATAAGGCAACTGAGGATCAGCCCATCATTATACGGAGAGCAAGGGCATTCGAACATATATTAAAGAATTTGCCAATTATTATCAGAAAGGATGAATTGATTGTCGGGAGCACCACGATTGCACCAAGAGGCTGTCAGACCTATCCGGAGTTTTCTTATGAGTGGCTGGAAGCAGAATTTGATACTGTAGCGACAAGAAGCGCAGATCCTTTTTATATTTCTGAGGAGACAAAAAAGGAATTGAAGGAAGCAGACAGTTATTGGAAGGGGAAGACAACCAGTGAACTTGCTTCTTCCTATATGGAGCCGGAGACAATTCTTGCAATAGAACATAATATGTTTACGCCGGGAAATTATTTTTACAATGGTGTCGGACATGTGACAGTGCAGTATGATAAGGTGCTTGCCATCGGTTTTGAAGGAATCAGGGAAGAGGCAAGGGCTGAACTTGACAGATGCGATCCCGGAGATGGAAATTACATTACCAAATCCAGATTTTTACAGGCAGTTATGATCAGCTGCGATGCAGCGATTACCTATGCGAAGCGATATGCGCTTTTGGCAGAGCAGGAGGCGGCATCCTGCACGGATGCAATCAGAAAAAAGGAGTTATTACAGATTGCTCAAAATTGTGAAAGAGTACCGGCAAAGGGAGCTCAGACATTTTATGAGGCATGCCAATCCTTTTGGTTTGTGCAGCAATTATTGCAGATAGAGTCCAGTGGACATTCCATTTCTCCGGGGCGTTTTGATCAATACATGTATCCCTATTATGAAAGAGACAGAAAAAAAGGAGTATTATCTGGTGAGTTTGCACAGGAGCTGATTGATTGCATCTGGGTGAAACTGAATGATTTGAATAAATGCAGGGATTGCGTTTCGGCTGAGGGCTTTGCAGGCTATAGCCTGTTCCAGAATTTGATTGCGGGCGGGCAAAATAAGGATGGCGTTGACGTGACAAATGACCTTTCCTTTATGACGATACAGGCATCAATGCATGTCCAGCTCCCACAGCCGTCCTTTTCTGTCAGAGTGTGGAATGGGACTCCGCATGAGTTTTTGATTAAAGCAGCGGAGCTTACCAGGACAGGTGTTGGTCTTCCTGCATATTACAATGACGAGGTGATCATTCCATCGCTGCTCAATAGAGGATTAAGTCTGGAGGATGCGAGGGAGTATAACATTATTGGCTGTGTGGAACCGCAAAAAGCCGGGAAAACAGAAGGGTGGCATGATGCGGCATTTTTCAATATGTGCAGACCCTTGGAATTGGTATTTTCCCAAGGAAATGATAAAGGAGTTCAAGTCGGACCGTTCACAAAGCCTGTAGAAGAGATGAAAGAATTTGAAGAGTTTTATGATGCCTATAAGACGCAGATGAATTATATGATCAAGCTGCTGGTCAATGCAGATAATGCGATTGATGTGGCTCACGCGGACAGATGTCCGTTACCTTTTTTGTCATGCATGGTGGATGATTGCATGAAGAGAGGATTGTCTGTGCAAGAAGGGGGAGCCGTCTACAATTTTACTGGTCCTCAGGGCTTTGGTATTGCAAATATGACAGACTCTTTATATGCAATTAAGAAACTGGTATTTGAGGAGCACAAGGCTACATTGAAGGAATTTAAAGAAGTTCTTGCACTGAATTATGGCAGGGGACTGACTGATGAAATGCTTCAGGATATGACAACACAGATTGCCAGAAAACTGCAGGAGAGTGGACAAAATCTGGGAGAAAAGGAAGTTGCGGCTATTATGAAAGCTACAGCTGAAGCTGCTGTAATGCCCGAAGTCCGGGAAAAAGGTGACAGATTACTGAAAATGATTGCGGAGGTTCCAAAGTATGGAAATGATATTGCGGAGGTAGACAGCTTCGCAAGAGATGTTGCCTATACCTATACGAGACCTTTACAGGAGTACCGAAATCCAAGAGGCGGCAGCTATCAAGCCGGGTTATACCCGGTATCTGCCAATGTGCCGTTAGGAGCGCAGACCGGTGCGACGCCCGATGGAAGACTTGCAGGTACACCAATTGCGGACGGTGTATCACCTTCTGCCGGAAAGGATGTAAATGGACCTACTGCAGCGGCAAATTCTGTGGCTAGGCTGGACCACTTTATTGCTTCCAACGGAACGCTGTTTAACCAGAAATTTCATCCGTCAGCATTGAGCGGAAGAGCAGGTCTTGAAAAATTTGTTGCATTGATCAGATCCTATTTTGATCAGAAGGGCAGCCATATGCAGTTTAACGTGGTGAGTAGAGAAACCCTGCTGGATGCACAGAAAAATCCTGAGAAATACAGACATCTGGTGGTTCGTGTGGCAGGTTACAGTGCTTTATTTACCACATTGTCCCGCTCCCTTCAGGATGACATTATTAACAGAACACAACAGGGCTTGGACAACTGACAGGAAGGAAAGTCTATGGAAAGTTATTTTCAGACAAAGGGCCGCATTTTTGACATACAAAGGTACTCGATCCATGATGGAGATGGTATCCGCACCATTGTATTTTTAAAGGGGTGTGTATTGCGGTGCAGATGGTGCTGCAACCCGGAATCCCAGGAGTATGGCATTCAGACTATGATGGTTCAGGGCCAGCCTAAGATTATTGGGAAGGATATCACAGTGGCAGAGGTTATGGAGGTCGTTGAAAAGGACAGGCCGTATTATTATCGGTCCGGAGGTGGCATGACTCTTTCAGGGGGGGAAAGTTTGTGCCAGCCGGAGTTTGCAAGAGATCTGCTTCGGGCATCAAAGGAAAGTGGAATTAATACAGCGCTGGAAAGCATGGGGTGTGCTGATTATACAGTGATTGAGAGTATCCTTCCGTATCTGGATCAGTATCTGCTTGATATTAAGCATATGAACCCTGCAAAGCATAAGGAATTTACGGGAAAATCAAATGAACTGATGCTTGAGAATGCAGCTAAAATAGCTTCTTCCGGGCAAACCAGGCTGAGTATCAGAATACCTGTTATTCCAACCTTTAATGATACAGAAGCCGAAATTGAAGCAATTGCCGTCTTCGCACGAAAATTGGGTGCTGTTGAGAGAATTCATCTGCTTCCTTATCACAGGCTGGGGCAGGACAAGTATGAAGGACTTGGCAGAGAATATCTTATGAAGGACATATTGCCGCCCGGTCAGGAGCAAATGCACAAGCTGCTTCAGGTTGCAGAAAGTGTATCAGGCTTGCATTGTCAGATAGGGGGCTAGAAAGGAGCTGGAGAATAAAATGCAGGATCATTTGTCGACAGAGGGGAAGACGAGAATTGTACAAGAATTGGTTCCGGGAAAACAGATTACGATTGCACATTTGATTGCAAATCCGGATAGGGGACTGTATGAAAAACTGGGTCTGGATCCGAGAGTGGATTATGCAAAATCGGCAATTGGAGTGTTGACAATCAGTCCCGCAGAAACGGCTGTGATCGCAGCAGATATTGCAGTAAAGGCTGCAGGTGTTGAACTGGGATTTGTGGATCGATTTAGCGGAACCTTACTTATTACCGGAACGGTATCAGAAACAGAAGCTTCCTTGAAAGCAGTATTGGAATATACAAGTGAAAAGATGGGATTTGCCGTATGCGATATGACCAAAACCTGAAGAAAGGTCTAAAGAAACATGAGAAAAATCATTCTGATGGGGCGCAGTGAAAGTGGAAAGACAACACTTACCCAAGCACTGAAAGGAGAGCACATCAGATACCATAAAACTCAATATGTTAATTACTTTGATGTGATCATTGACACTCCGGGGGAGTATATACAGACAAGACATCTTGGTTTTGCCCTTGCTCTTTATGCTTATGAAGCAGATGTTGTAGGACTTTTACTCTCTGCAACGGAACCGTATTCCTTATATCCACCTTATATCACATGTATGGTCAACCGGGAAGTAGTGGGAATCGTGACGAAGATCCATAATGAAAATGCGGATTGCCAAAGGGCGGAGAGATGGTTGCAGCTGGCAGGATGTAAAAAAATCTTCTTTGTGGATTCCGTTAATCAGGAAGGGATACCGGAAATTTTAGAGTATTTAAAGGAAGACGGTGATGTACTTCCCTGGGAAAAAGAATAAAAACAACATAAAAACAAGTTGACATGTGTTGTATCTAGTGATATTCTGGGACTAGATACAACAAAAAACCAATTTGGAACTGTAAATAGCTAAGGAGGAAAAAGGCTATGTTAAATGAATATGAAATCAAAAAAGAAATGTGTGAGATCGGTAAAAGAGTGTATAACCGAGGAATGGTTGCAGCAAATGACGGTAATTTCTCTGTTAAGCTGAATGACAATGAATTTTTATGTACACCTACCGGCGTAAGCAAAGGATTTATGACACCTGAGTACATTTGTAAGGTGGATGCACAGGGAAAGGTGATTCAGGCGAATAAGGGCTTCAGACCTTCCTCTGAAATCAAAATGCATATGAGAGTATACAAGGAAAGACCGGACGTTAAAGCGGTAGTTCACGCACATCCTCTTTATGCGACCAGCTTTGCAATTGCCGGAATTCCCTTGACACAGCCGATTATGCCGGAAGCTGTTATTTCTCTCGGATGTGTTCCGATTGCAGAATATGGGACTCCTTCTACAGAGGAAATTCCTGACGCAGTATCAAAATATTTACAGTATTTTGATGCGGTACTTCTTGAGAATCATGGTGCATTGGCATATTCTGATTCCCTTCTTAATGCTTACTATAAAATGGAATCTCTGGAATTTTATGCGCGTTTATTATATCAGTCAAAGATGCTCGGTGGCCCTAAGGAATTGACACCTTCACAGGTTGAGCGCTTGTATGAACTTAGAAGAAAGATGGGAATGACAGGTAAGCACCCTGCTGATGTATGCCCTAACAAGCAGGCTGGAAAAGCGAGCTGCCATTCCTGTGGTTCCTGCAGCGGAAACGCATCTCAGCAAGGTAATGTAGATGCTGATGTGATTGCAGCAATTACGAAGAAGGTAATGGAGCAGCTTGGGAAATAGAGAGGATTGGGATACCGCCATGAATGAACAGCAAATCTGTCAGGTGGTGGAGCAGGTGATCAGTCAGACAAAAACAAAAGCTATGAATCTGAAGCTTGCCTGCGCCTTAATTTCAAAAATAGAAAATAAAGCGGAAAGTATGGGGATAGCCGTTGTGATTGCAGTGTCTGACAAAGCGGCAAGACCGGTAGCGGTTCATTGCATGGATGGTGCTTACATAGCAAGTTATGATATTGCAGTAAATAAAGCTTATACTTCTGCAGGACTGAAAATGTCTACGGCAAAGCTGGCAGGTCTGGCGCAGCCGGGACAGGAATTATATGGTATCCAGCATACCAATCAAGGAAGAATAGTGATCTTTGGTGGTGGAGAAGTGCTGGAGGACAAAGGTAAAATAGTAGGAGCATTGGGCGTGAGCGGTGGAACTCTTGAGCAGGATACTGAACTGGCCGCTTACGGAAAGGAGATATTTGAGGAGGTGTTAAGGTGTCTGTAAATGAACAAATGGTACAGGACATGGTAAAGGAAGTTGTGGCCAGATTACAGATTGATGCTGATGTGAGCGGGAATGCCGGTGTGTTTAAGGACATGAATGAGGCAATCGAAGCTGCGAAGAAGGCGCAAAAGCAGGTACATGCCCTTTCTATGGATCAAAGAGAAAAAATCATTTCTCTTATCCGGAAAAAGACAAAGGAGAATGCAGAAATTATTGCGCGCATGGGTGTTCAGGAAACTGGAATGGGAAATGTCGGGCATAAAATTTTAAAGCACCATCTGGTTGCAGAAAAAACACCTGGGACAGAGGATATCACAACAACAGCATGGTCAGGTGACAGAGGGCTTACACTGATTGAGATGGGGCCGTTTGGTGTGATTGGCGCAATAACTCCCAGTACTAACCCGTCAGAAACAGTTATCTGTAATACGATTGGTATGCTTGCAGGGGGCAATACGGTTGTTTTTAATCCACATCCTTCAGCAATCAAGACTTCCATTTTTGCAATCAATATGGTGAATGAAGCATCAAGAGAAGCAGGTGGGCCTGATATCATTGCATGTACAGTGGAAAAACCTACTCTGGAGACCAGCAGTATCATGATGAAACATAAGGATATTTCATTGTTGGTCGCAACAGGCGGAACAGGCGTAGTAACAACAGTGCTTTCCTCCGGCAAGAGGGGGATCGGAGCAGGAGCCGGTAATCCTCCGGCGCTGGTAGATGAAACTGCTGATGTGAGAAAAGCAGCAGAAGATATTGTGAATGGTTGTACCTTTGATAATAATCTGCCCTGTATTGCAGAAAAAGAAATTGTAGCAGTAGACTCCATTGCAGACGAATTGATGCACTATATGGTTACAGAGCAGGGATGCTATAAGATCAGTGAGGAAGAACAGGAAAAGCTGACGGCTACCGTATTGACATCGAAAGGTCTGAATCGAAAATGCGTAGGAAGAAGTGCAAAGACATTACTTTCTATGATCGGGGTGACAGTACCGGACAATATCAGATGTATTGTCTTTGAAGGGGAAAAGGAACATCCACTCATTGCGGAGGAATTAATGATGCCGATACTTGGCATGGTAAGGGCAAAGGATTTTGATGATGCAGTGGAAAAGGCAGTCTGGCTGGAGCATGGGAACAGACACTCTGCACACATTCATTCAAAAAATGTTGACAATATTACCAAATATGCCAAAGCAATTGATACAGCAATACTTGTGAAGAACGCTCCCTCCTATGCAGCTCTGGGCTTTGGCGGTGAGGGCTATTGTACCTTTACCATTGCCAGCAGAACAGGTGAAGGTCTTACCAGTGCAAGCACATTCACTAAGAGAAGACGCTGTGTCATGTCAGACAGCTTGTGTATTCGTTAGCAGGCACGAAAGTAAGATAAGGCCGAGAAAAGAAGGAGGCAGTTATGTCTAATATAAACACAATGGATGTAGAAGCAGTGGTAAAGCAGGTCCTTCAAAGCATGTTGGAGCAGCCGGGAAAGCCCGTAGGAAATGCAGGAAATGAGATACCAAAGACGGCAAGGGTGGCGATGCTGACTGCACTTGAAAAGTATGAGATCAAGGAATTCCCGATTCCACCGGTGGGAGATGGGGATATTCTGGTCAAGGTGGAAGGTTGTGGTATCTGCGGAACAGATGCACACGAATTTAAGAAGGATCCTTTTAACCTGATTCCTGTTGCATTAGGGCATGAGGGGACAGGAGAAATTGTTAAGATGGGGAAGAATGTGAAGGCAGATAGTGCAGGTAATCCCTTAAAGGTGGGGGATAAAGTTGTAACCTGTATGATTTTCAAGGACAATCCTGACATCACCATGTTTGACTTAAATAAGCAAAATGTGGGCGGCGCAGATGTCTATGGTCTGCTTCCTGATGATGAGATTCATTTGAATGGGTGGTTTTCCGATTACATATTAATCAGAGAAGGCTCTACGGTATTTAATGTTAGTGATCTGGATTTGAAATCAAGAATTTTGATTGAACCGTGTGCGGTTCTGGTTCATGCAGTTGAGAGAGCCAAATCAACAGGAATATTGAGATTTAACAGCAGAGTTGTGGTACAGGGGTGCGGCCCCATAGGACTGATCTGTATTGCAGTGCTCAGAACTATGGGAATTGAGAATATCGTGGCAGTAGACGGAGAGCAAAAGCGACTTGACTTTGCCAGAGAAATGGGAGCTGAAAAGTCAGTAAACTTTAAGGATCATAAAGGAATCGAAGCGCTTGCAAAGGCTGTGGAGGATGCGTTTGGCGGGCATCCGGCAGATTTTGCTTTCCAGTGCACCGGGGCTCCTGCAGGACATTCTAATGTTTACAAATTTGTCAGAAATGGTGGAGGTTTATGTGAACTCGGCTTCTTCATCAATAATGGAGACGCAACAATTAATCCTCATCTTGACATCTGTTCAAAAGAACTTACGCTTGTGGGCTCTTGGGTATACACATTGAGAGATTATGCGACAACCTTTGACTTCTTAAAGCGGGCAAAAGGAATTGGTCTTCCTATTGATAAGCTGATCACACATGAGTTCCCGTTGGAGCAGATTAATGAAGCGCATGTGACAAATTTAAAGATGGAAGGCTTAAAAATAGCAATTATTATTTAATAGGAATTGAAATGTTCCGGGAGATAGATATGGGAAAGGCAGTAGGAATTATAGAAGTGTTTGGATTGGCTACCGCATTTGCGGCAGCAGATGCAGGCTGTAAAGCAGCAAATGTTACTATTGAGAATTTTGATAAAAACAAGCCGGCAAATGCTGATGCGCTTCCAGTACCTCTCATTGTGATGATTAAATTCAGAGGTTCCATATCAGATGTTAGAGCTGCTCTTGATGCAGCAAATGCGAGGGCTAAAATGCTTGCCGGAGTAGTGGCTATGCATGAGATAGCAAGCCCGGAGGAAGATACCGAAAAAATGCTGAAATTAAGCGGCATGGATAAAGTATAAATTTAATGATAGGAGGAGAAAAGATGGCACAATTATCATTGGGAATGATAGAGACAAGAGGGCTTACAGCAGCGATTGAAGCAGCCGATGCCATGACGAAGGCAGCGGAGGTCACTTTGATCGGAACAGAGAAGATTGGTTCCGGCTTGGTAACTGTTATGGTCCGCGGTGATGTGGCAGCAGTAAAGGCAGCAGTTGAAGCAGGAAGTGTCAGAGCAGAAGGTCTTGGTGAACTGGTAGCAACTCATGTGATTCCCAGACCCCACAGAGATATCGAAAAAATACTTCCACTAATCTAGAAATGAGGAGCAAAGTTCATGGGAAATGCGTATGGTTTTTTTGAAATACCGAGCACGACAGCAGCTATTGATGCCATTGATATCATGTGTAAAACAGCCAATGTAGAACTTGTTACATGGGAAAAGAAATTAGGTGGCAGACTGGTAACCATCGTGATACAGGGAAGTGTTTCAGACGTGACACAGGCAATTGAAACAGCAGAAAAAAAGGCAATTAAAAAGCCGGCAGCTGTTGTTGTGATTGCTAATCCCCATGAAGAAATTGTCAGGTTAGTTAAAAAGAGCGCGAGCCGTCTGACGAGATTATCGACAGGCTGGAATGATGAAATGGAGTAGCATATGGCAGAAATAAAAAACAAAGAAGCAAATGCAGTAACAGAAACAAAAACAATTAAAGCAGAGTTAAAGGAGGAAAAGAAAATGGCACAGGAAGCATTGGGAATGGTTGAAACAAGAGGACTGGTAGCATCAATTGAGGCAGCGGATGCTATGTTAAAGGCAGCAAACGTTACACTGGTAGGAACAGAAAAGATTGGATCCGGGTTAGTAAGTGTAATGGTTCGTGGTGATGTTGGAGCAGTAAATGCAGCAGTGGAAGCCGGTTCGACGAGTGCATCACGACTTGGTGAATTAGTAGCAACACATGTAATTCCCAGACCTCATACAGATGTTGAAAAGATTCTTCCCGTATTAAAATAGGAAGTAGCAAAAGGGCGGGCAGTATGCACGCCCTTTTGTTCTTAAAAAGGTGATTTGGAAAAGTGTATGCTATGGCTGCGCAGGCAGCGGATGGAGAGGAAAGATGGATAATAATATTGAGCTGATTACCAGAATGGTAATGGAAGCAATCGACAAAAACAAAAACCAGAAGAACGGATATCTCGTACCGATAGGGGTATCTGCAAGGCATGTCCATTTGACACAGGAGCATGTAGAAGTTTTGTTTGGAAAAGGATATCAACTGACAAAGAAAAAAGAGCTGATGGGTGGTCAATTTGCATCAAACGAATTGGTGACAATTGTCGGTCTTAAGCTTAGAGCAATAGAAAATGTAAGAATACTTGGACCTGTCAGAAAAAAGTCTCAGGTCGAAATTTCTGCAACGGACGCAATTAAGCTTGGGGTAAAAGCTCCTATCAGAGAATCCGGAAATGTAGCGGGGAGTGCACCGATTGCTCTGGTGGGACCCTGCGGTGCACTGTATCTGAATGAGGGATGCATTATTGCCAAACGCCATATCCATATGTCACAAAAGGATGCTATTGCAGCGGGAGTTCAGGATGGCGATATTGTTTCAGTTAAGGCAGATAATGAGAGAGGGACCATATTCAATAATGTCCAGATCAGAGTGGATGACAGTTTTACGTTGGAGATGCATATTGATACGGATGAGGCAAATGCAGCAAAGATTGCTACAGGAGATTCTGTGATGATCCTCACCTGATGACTTCTATGGAAAGGAGCATGATTACGGCATGCTGATTGGAAAAGTAATTGGAAGCGTAGTTTCTACAAGGAAAAGTGAAAAGCTTATAGGCAATAAATTCATGATTGTCGAACTTGCCGAAAAGATGGGGGCAGGTCAGAGTCAGATCATAGCGATTGATAATATTGGTGCGGGAATCGGAGAATCGGTTCTGGTGGCAACAGGAAGTGCGGCAAGAATAGGCTGTGATCAGGCAGAAGCACCTGTGGATGCAGCTATTGTCGGTATTATTGATGCGGGGCAGAGATTTCAGTAAGGAAAGAGGCTGAAGAATGGAAACGGTCATGGAGATCAAAGAATTAAGTCATATTCTGCGTTTAAGTGGGATTGTTGGAGCAGGAGGCGCAGGTTTTCCTACTTATGCCAAGTTGGATAAACGAGCTGAAACAATTATTATGAACTGTGCGGAATGTGAACCGCTTTTAAAGCTGCACAGACAGCTCCTCGAAAAAAAGGCATATGAAATTGTCCGAACCTTTCATATGCTGGCAAAATGTGTGGGTGCCAGGGAGGCAATAATTGGAGTTAAAAGGACATATACCAAAACAATTGCGGCTCTTATGGCGGTCATAGGAGAATACCCGGAAATCCGTCTGGGTTTACTTGATGAGGTATATCCTGCAGGGGATGAAGTGGTGCTGATCTATGAGGTCACCGGAAAGGTGATTCGTCCCGGCGGTCTTCCCATTGAAAGTGGTGTGGCAGTATTCAATGTGGAAACGGTATATAACATCTATAAAGCAGTTGAACAGGGAAAACCGGTGGACGATAAATTCATCTCTGTGGTAGGAGAAGTGAAGGAACCGGTTACTATCAGAGTTCCGATTGGGTGTACTGTAGAGGAAGTGGTGCAGGCGGCCGGCGGGGCAGTCATTGATAATCCTGTCTATTTCATTGGGGGACCAATGATGGGATATATCGGTAGTGAAACAATGCCTGTAACCAAAACGACAAATGCAGTTCTTGTTCTGCCTGAAGAGCATATGCTTGTGCAGAGAAAACGTAGAAAGGCTTCTATTGATCTGAAGCGTGCAGCGGCAGCGTGTTGCCAGTGTACCATGTGTACAGATTTGTGCCCGAGGCATCTGCTTGGGCATCCAATAGAACCACATAAATTTATGCGTGCGGCAACATGTAAGGATATCCAGAATACTGATATTTTCTTAAATACGATGTTTTGCTCATCCTGTGGCTTATGTGAAAACTATTCCTGTATGCAGGGGCTTTCTCCCAGATCTCTGATCTCAGATTACAAATCCGGTCTGCGTGCAAAGGGAGTTAAGGCGTCTGAAAATGTTGAGGCAACGTCTGTTGATGAGGCAAGACAGTTTCGCAAAGTGCCGATGGAGCGACTGATGGCACGGCTGGATTTGACTAGATATAATAACCCTGCTCCGCTTGTGGAAAAGGAACTGCCGATAAAAAGAGTAAAGCTGCTTCTTAGTCAACATATTGGTGCACCGGCAGTACCGAATGTAAAAAAGGGAGATGTGGTTGAAAGAGGACAGATGCTGGCAACGCCCGCGGAAGGCTTAAGCGTTGCGGTACATGCGTCTATTGACGGAAAAATAATTGAAGTAACAGAAAAATATGTTATAATTGAAAAGTAATTGAAGGGTTGTAAATCGTATGAGTAAAGCAATCGGAATGGTGGAATACAAAACAGTTTCCGCGGGTATTCAGGCAGCAGATATTATGGTCAAGACCGCGGAGGTTGATGTTATTGAGGCACAAACTGTATGTCCTGGGAAATATATTGCGGTGATTTCTGGTCAGTTAAGTGCAGTGGAGGCAGCGGTTACTGCGGCCAAGGTGAAATGCGGCCTGCATTTAATTAATAGTTTTGTACTTGGCAATCCGCACGAATCTATTTTTCCTGCAATTTATGGAGCCACAAATATCCGAGAAATATCAGCATTGGGGATTCTTGAAACCTATGATGCTACGTCAATTATTGTTGCAGCTGATGTTGCGGCCAAAACTGCGATTGTAGATCTGATAGAATTGAGAATTGCAAGAGGCATGTGTGGAAAGTCGTACATGTTGCTCACTGGTGAGGTCGCAGCAGTCGAGGCGGCGATTGAGAAAGCGAGAAAGCAGATTGGAGAAGATGGCATGTATCTGGATTCTTCCGTGATTGCACATCCGGATGAAAAAATATGCCGCTCCATATTATAGAGGAGGTACAGCAGATGCTGGCGATTGAGAGAAGAAATGAAATACTGGAAAGACTGCAAAGGGAAAAGCGGGTAGTCGTGAGTGAACTGAGCAGACAGTACAGTGTTTCAGAAGAAACTATCCGCAGAGATCTGGAAAAACTGGAAAATGACGGATATGTGATCAAAAGCTATGGCGGTGCTGTGTTGAACGAGCATATTAATACAGATATGCCCTTTAACATTCGGAAAAATACAAATGTAATCGGCAAACAGAGGATTGCAGAGATTGTGAACGGAATGGTATCGGACGGCGAAAGCCTTATGCTCGATTCCAGTTCCACTGCGGTTTTTATTGCAAAGGTATTAAAGGAGGAAAAGAGAAATCTTACCATAATAACGAATTCCATTGAAATCATTATCGAATTATTTGATGCTCCGAATTGGAGAGTGATTTCCACAGGTGGACTTGCAACAGAAGGCTCTTTTGCATTGGTGGGACCGCAGACGGATCAGATGCTCCGGTCTTATCATGTAGACAAAGCAATTATTTCCTGCAAAGGTATTGATATGGAGGATGGAATGACGGATTCCAATGAACTCCATGCAAGAAACAAGCGCACAATGCTGGAGCGTGCAAAGCAGAGAATACTTGCGGTAGATAGCTCTAAGTTTGGGCATACAGCCTTTACCCAGATTGGGAATCTGGAAAATCTATCTACCATTATCACAGATGAGAAGCCTGAAGAAAAGTGGCTTCAGATGTTTGAACAATATCAGATAGAATGTATTTGGCCGACAGCCTAGACTTATGAGGAAGAAAGTTCCTTGCGGTAAGCAGAGGCACTTTGACCGTAGTAGCGTTTAAAGGAAGCGGAGAAGTGCTCTACGCAGGAATAACCGGTGTCTTCAGCAATCTGAGTAATGGATAGACCAGAATTTTGAAGAAGAATGGAAGCAGCAGACATGCGTGCTTCTGTTTTTTTTTGCAAAAATGTTTTGCCGTAATGATCTTTTAACAGTCTTTCTGTCTGCCGGATTCCAAGTCCAAGCCGTGCAGAAAGCTTATCGAGGGTCAGAGTGCGATATTCATAGAGAAAACACTCTTCAATGATCAGGTATTTATTATCGATCAGGTTGGGAGATACTTTTCGGGTGCTGATTTCCGGTTTGTTTTCATAGTTACGCACTAGCTTTATAATCAGCTGCTTAAGCAGGCTTTCCGCCTGAATGGAATAGCCGGTGTAGTGGTGCTCCAATTCAAAGAAGAGCTGCTTCATCAGGGAATGAATATCCTGTGTATCCTGACCGAACCAGAAGTTGGTTTTTTTAAAGAGTGCTGTCAATTTTTTTTCGGGTGCAGAACTGACAGGGAAGGAACTGTGTCCGAGCTTCAGATAGATACAATATTCACACATGGGATCCTGGCAGTTCGGGATTTGGGCGTGCTCTACAAAGGGACCTGTGATAAAGAGGGTGTTTGGAGTCACCTCATAATCCTTCCCATTGATGGAAGCTTTTCCATAACCAAATGGTATGTAGTGAATTTCGTAGCTGTTCTTACTATGGCTGTGCCTCGGAATAGATCGCTCGAATTGTTCCAGAACAATATTAGAGACATGAAAATCATATCTGCCAAGGGAAAAATGAAGATCAAAATTATCAAGACGTGTAAGCATGGCTGACTCCTTTCCTTTTCAGTATAATTCCTCTTTTTGAGGATTGCAACAAATATTCGAAAACACGACATAAATATAATAAAAATGTCAAATATATGCCTTATCTTTTGTGAGGGAAAGTCTATAATAAAAATATAGACTGACATACATGAAAATTGTATGAGCAAGGTATTTCAAAACGGTATTACAGCAAAAAAAGGAGGAAGTTTGACATGGTAAAAATGATGGGAGCAATCTTGCCGGGGAACAGTACAGTAGAGTTGAAGGAATTCGATATTCCTAAGCCGGGTTTTGGTCAGGTGCTTGTGAAGACAAAGGCAACCACAATTTGTGGGAGTGATATCCGGTGTATTTACAGAGAGCATGTAGGTAAGGGACCGGAAGGCTATATCCCGGGGATGGTTGCAGGACATGAACCCTGTGGCATAATCGTAGAAGAGGGAGAAGGCTTAAAGCGCTTTAAGAAGGGTGACCGCGTAATTGTCTATCATATATCGGGGTGTGGTGTATGTAATGACTGCCGGAGAGGATACTACATTTCTTGCTCCAGCAAACATAGAAAAGCATATGGATGGCAGCGCAACGGTGGTATGGCTCCATACATATTAGCGGATGAAAAGGATTTAATAGCACTGCCCGACGAGCTTACGTACAAAGACGGAGCACAGGTGGCATGTGGTTTTGGAACGGTATACGAGGCAATTGAAAAAATCGGTATCTGCGGAAATGATGCAGTTTTGGTTACAGGCCTCGGCCCGGTAGGGCTTGCAGCATTGATGCTGGCAAAATGTATGGGTGCAAATCAGCTGATCGGTGTTGAGATGAATGATTATCGTATCGATTTGGCCAAGAAGCTAGGCCTTGTAGATCATGTTTTTAAACCGGGAGAGGATACGCTTGACCAGATTCTTGCAGTTACGGGTGGAAGAGGTGTAGAGCGTGCCATTGATGCAAGCGCAAATGATGCAGGCAGACAGCTTGCGATCAGAGCAACCAGAGAATGGGGTAAGATTGCATTTGTGGGAGAGGGTGGTACCTGCAGCTTTAATCCCAGTCCGGATATCATTCACGGGCAGAAAACGATCTATGGTTCATGGGTGACATCACTTTGGAGAATGGAAGAACTGGTAGAACGTCTGGTGAGATGGGGAATTCACCCTGAAGAACTGATCACACATGAATTTCCTATTGAGCAGGCAGGACAGGCATATGCCCTGATGGCAAGCGGAGAGTGTGGTAAGGTCGCAGTAACCTTTGAGGACTAATGCATAGGGAAGGAGAAAATTTATGGAGGAAAGGATTAATCCTGCCGATGTGCCAAAAAGGAAGCTATATACGGGGGAAGAAATTCCGGCAGTAGGTCTTGGTACGTTTGGCTCTGATAAGTATACACCTCAGCAGGTGTCTGAAGCTGTATTTGGTGCAATACAAAGCGGCTATCGTCTGATTGATTGTGCAGCAGTTTATCAAAATGAGGATCAGATTGGGAAGGTGCTCAAAAGGATATTTGAGGAAACGGATATAAAGAGAGAAGAGCTGTTTATTACCTCCAAGGTGTGGAATGACATGCATAGGGAAGTGCTGCAATCCTGCAAAAAGAGTCTGAGTGATCTGCAGCTGGATTATCTTGATTTGTTTTTCGTGCATTGGCCTTTTCCAAACTACCATGCACCCGGATGTAGTGGTGATTCCAGAAATCCCAATTCAAAACCGTTCTCTGTGGAGGAATTTATGGATACATGGAGACAGTGTGAAGAATTGGTAGAAAAGGGAATGGTGCGCTATATAGGAATGTCCAATATGACAATTCCCAAGCTGGAGGCTGTCCTGCCACTATGCAGGATTAAGCCGGCGGCACTCGAACTGGAATGTCATCCGGGCTTTCAGCAGCCGGAACTGTTTGAATATGCAGTGAGCCATGGAATCCAACCGATTGGATATTGCCCAATTGGATCACCATCTAGGCCGGAGAGAGACAGAACTGCTGATGATGTGGCAGATACCCAGATGCCTGAAGTTGTGGAAATTGCGGAAGCACATGGAGTACATCCTGCCATCGTATGCCTGAAATGGGCAGTACAAAGGGGACAGATACCAATTCCTTTTTCTGTTAAGAAGCCCCAGTATTTAAGCAATCTCAGATGTGTAACCGAGGACCCTCTGACACAGGAAGAGATGGTAAAAATTGAAAAAGCAGATAAGAATTGCCGGTTGATTAAGGGACAGGTTTTCCTTTGGGAAGGAGCTTCCGGCTGGGAGGAACTCTGGGATTTGGATGGTACAATTTCAAAAATGTGAAAATTGTTATAGTTTATGCCGTTATATTACAATTTTCAGAGATGATAGCATGTTATCATTATTCTAGAGGAAGGTATGCATTACAAATGGAGGGAAAACTATGTTAAAAGGAATTCCGGGGATATTATCTCCTGAACTTTTGAAGGTTCTATGTGAGATGGGGCACAGCGACCGACTGGTGATTGCAGATGGAAACTTCCCTGCTGAATCCATGGGGAAAAATGCAAAGGTTATTCGAATGGATGGACATGGAGCAGTAGAGATTTTGGATGCAATCCTGCAGGTGTTTCCATTGGATACTTATGTTGAAAAACCTGTAAATCTTATGGAAGTTATGCCTGGTGATGATGTAGAAACTCCAATATGGGAAACCTATAAAGAGGTAGTTGCAAAGCATGATAAGCGTGGTTCAGAGGCAATAGGGCAGATTGAGCGGTTCGCTTTTTATGATGAGGCGCAAAAAGTGTATGCAATCATTGCGACCGGAGAGACCGCTCTCTATGCAAATGTTATGCTTCAAAAGGGCGTTGTGGTTGAATAAAAAAGAGTAACAAAATATATGCAGTATCTTCCTTGATCATGTTCAGTTTGAGTGGAGATACTGCATTTTGCATTTGGAAGAATTTGACATTCTGATGGCGGTAGAAGAGGAGGGGCTATGTATCGTATACTATTAGTGGACGATGAGGCGCTTATCCGTGAGGCAGTAAGTGAAAATGTAGCCTGGGAAAAATACGGCTATGAACTTGTGGGAAGCTGTGAAAATGGAAAAGAGGCTTTAGAGTATATTGCAGAGCATCCTGTAGATGTGGTGCTGACTGATATCTGCATGCCGTATTTGGATGGAATGCAATTGAGTGAAAGACTTAACCGGGAATATCCTGACGTCAAAATTATTATTCTCAGTGGTTATGATGAGTTTGAATATGCGAAAAAAGCAATCAGATATGGCGTAAAAGAATATTTGCTAAAGCCCATTACTGCAAAAGAAATGGGGCAGACCCTCATGGATTTAAAAAAGGAAATGGATCAGGAGCAGGCAGTAGAAAGAAACATTTCCACAATGAAGGCAAATTACCATAAAGGGCAGATTCTGGTTTATGCAAATGTACTTCTTGATCTGATCATGGGAAGAAATCCGGAAGAAGAAAGCCGGAGAGAGTTGGAGGAACTTGGAGTAAACCTTGAGGCAGCAGGATATAAGGTGTGCATTGTTGAGCTTGATGTTTATGCAAGGACGGATAAGCTTAGCGAGGGACAAAAAAAGGAAAGTGCATTGATGGCATTTGTGCTTCATAACATCAGCCAGGAAATTGTTAATAAATATCAGGCAGGTGAAATTTGTCAGGGAACAGATCATCGAACCTTTATTTTATTCCACTCAAATAGACCGTTGGAGATGCGCCAGACAGTTAAGGCGGTTTGTGAAGAAATTATTATGCATATGAATCGGGTCATGAAGCTGGAAGTAAATATTGGTGTGGGAAGCTGTGTCAACCGACTGAAAGATATTTATCTGTCCTGCGAGGAGGCGGAGGAAGCACTGGAGTATCGCTATTTGCTTGAAGGAAACAGAATTTTTGAGATGGAGGTGATCAGGGAAGAGAAAAAGCAGCCTAATATTGAGGCACAGTTAGAGGAAATTGTTCTTCATACAAAAGAGAATGCACCGGAGAAAATTAAAAACAATATGAACAGACTTAAGAGTTTGTTGAGGGAGTGCATGTGTGACAGACAAAGTATAGGGACGGTTCTACAGCGGATTGCTGATGCAATCAGGGAATTGTGTAAAAATACCGGAATGGAGACACAACAGGAAAGAGAAGAGAGAGGACAGATTTTACGGGATATCTTAAGTGCCGGTGAAATGGAAGAAGCGCTGCATCTTTTGTGCGAATACTGTATTGAAACAGGCAGGAGACTTGATAATCAAAAAAATGTAAGAGGGAAAAAATATGCAGTGCTGGCCATGGATTACATTGAAAAGAATTTTGACAACTGTGATTTGAACCTACAGTCTGTCTGTTCTTATCTGAATATTAGTCCGAGCCGTTTTAGCAGTATTTTTAAGGAGGCTACCGGATTTACCTTTATGGATGTGGTCAGCAGAATTAGAATGCAGAAGGCTAAAGAATTCTTGGAAAATACGGATTTGAAGAATTATGAAATCGCTGAGAAGGTAGGATTTAATGATCCTCATTATTTCAGCATTGCTTTTAAGAAGGCAATCGGAAAAACACCCACGGAATATGCAAAGGAAATGAGAAAATAAATGGGAAATAAAAAAAAGAAGTTTAATATTCTGATACCATTTAGGAGCATACGAACTTCCATGATCTTTTGGTTTTCGCTGCTTATCGTTATCACTTTGATTATTTTTTCAGCAACCTCTCTGAATTATACCGAAAACACTGTTATGAAAAATTCCATTGATTATACAACAAAGCTGATCAGACAGCTTAACAGAGATATTGATTCTTATATTGATTACATGGAAAATATTTCTGATATGGTGGTGAATGGGGGAGAAGTGTCGGAAATCCTTTTTGAGGAGGATGCTGTTGAAAAAGAGCAATTGTATAGCCGGATCATAACACAGTTTAATACAGTGGTTGAAACACGTGAGGACATATCAAATATTGGTGTAATAACACAGGATAATCAGTATATCATCAATGGTGGAGATGATCGGCTGAATGAGAATATTCACTTGAATGATGTGGACTGGTACTATCGTGCTATGCAAACAGAAGGAAGTGTCCTCACAGCATCTCATGTCCAGCAGGTAATACAGAACAACTACAAATGGGTGGTTACACTGAGTAAGGGAATAATTGATCCCAACACGGGTAAGAACGGTGCAGTATTTTTCATTGATTTGAATTATAAACTGTTGAAGGATTTGTGTGAGAATAATTCATTAGCTAAAAATAGTTATGTATTTATTGTGGATGAATCGGGAAAAATCATTTATCATCCTAAGCAACAGCTCTTATACAGTGGATTGAAAGTGGAAAGGATTGAAGAGGTTCTTGCTTGTGATAACAGTTATTTTGTTATTCATGAGGATGGAGCTGATAAATTGTATACAGTTCAGGTTTCTGATAAGACCGGATGGCGTGTGGTAGGAGTGGCTGATTTCTCAGAATTGAAGAAAAGTCAAAAAGAGACACAAGAGCTTTATATTTACACGGCAATTTTGATTTTCCTTGCAGCTATTCTTCTGGCAACACTTCTTGCGGCAACAATTACAAAGCCGATTAAGCGCCTAATGGATTCCATGAAGGAGGTGGAGAAGGGCAATTTTGAAAAGGCTAATGTTGTGATTGAACAGGATAATGAAATTGGAAGTTTGGGAAATTCATTTAATATCATGACGGAAAAGATCAAGCGGCTTATGGAACAAAATACGGCGGTGCAGGAACAAAAGAGGAGAAGTGAACTGCGGGCATTACGATCGCAGATCAATCCTCATTTTCTGTACAATACATTGGATTCTATCATCTGGATGGCTGAAGGAGAGAAAAATAAGGAAGTAGTACTGATGACAGCAGCACTTGCAAGATTGCTTAGACAGAGTATCAGTAACGATGATGAGCGTATTCCCATTGAAAAAGAAATTGAATATACCAGAAGCTAGGAGCAGTCAAATCCCTCGGCTTCCCTGCGGAGTCTGTGAAAGACTCTTTTGGCTGTGTGACGCTGCTTGCGGGGAGCTTTTCTGTCTCCGGCGAGCCATTCGTCAATCAGTGGTTTGTAATTGTCCAATTTAGGACAGATGTTCTCCGGATCCTTTACTTTAGGCTCCGGGGTATTAAAATCGGTCATATCGATATATTTACAGATGGTTTTTCGATCATAACCGGTTTCTGCGATAATGGTAGGTATGTTTTTACCTTGCTCATAATAGAGCTGTCTGATAGAATGTACCTTGTCCATTGTAAGCATACTCCTTTCCTCCTTAAAATGTTGTCCGCAACGACATTTCAAGGATACACAAGGCCTCGTATGCCTGCAATGGATGTTTTGATATTTCTCTAAAACTACAGTATTTACTGTGGTCTTAGAGAAATACCAAACGCATCTGCAATAATAGGGAAATTCCTCATGCAACTTTTGGGATTGCCCTCTGCAACTTTTGGTATTTTAATTGTACAATAAACACCAATAAGAGTCGATTCACTCCACGATAAGGTAATCCTGACATATATGAGATTGCCTGCTTTACACCACCAGTAAATGGCTTACACCATCTAAATCTCTCTCCTGTTTTAATCGCCTCTTCAATTCTAGCTACAACACGGTCTGTAATAATTTCATGTACACTCACATTTATTTCCTCCTCTTTAATTTTTGAACGAAAAAAGGCAGCGAATACATTTTCACTGCCTAGCAAACTTACTTTATTATCCCTATTGGTGCGAATCGAAGAAGCGCACTAAAAAAGCCCCACAACCTGCATTTCTACAAGTTATGGAACTCATATTATTTACTGAATAAATTTTGTTTTACCAAAAGGTTTTTGTCTACTATTTCTTATACTCAAATATATCTGACCTAGCTACAACTGCAATTCCGTTATCTACTGCATAATCATAATCAATATCTTCATACAGCAATTTTTGTGTGATATTTCTATAATCAGATTCATAAAAACGACTCTGAATTATCTCCTTTAGCATATCTGGAATATTATACTCAAGCTGTGCAGATGGATTATTCTTTGAAAACATTCTGTCATCTCTAACATCATCGATCAATGCGTCCAGTTCATCATTCAATTCAATTTTACTAAGTAGCTTGCATATATCATAAAGATGCCTTGAATCCCTATCCTGCATATCTTGTATTCTGTAATCACAGATTGCAAATATCTTATCTACAAAAGTTCTCTTTAGTGATTGAACATTCATTACGACAGTCGTAGCCTCAAACGGAATAGGAAGTGTAATTCCATGCTCTCCACAGAATTTTCCAACAAAACTACCAACCTCATGTTTCTCTACAGGATATACTGTCTGGTAGTAACTGGTCTCAATAATAATTTCCATGGGCATTTGTGCAAACAATGATTCATATGTAAATACATACATATTATAATCATGTCTTGATCGAATCTTATCAGGATTCATCAGAGTCATTCCTAAAGAATCAGCAATACTGACTATCAACTCCTTTGATGTCTTTCGCTCGCCTTCTGTAGGCTTTCTATTCATAGAAAGATCAATATCCTCAGAAAAACGATCTATTAAATTGTATGCCTTAGATAAAGAAGTTCCACCTTTGAATACAAAAGGAAGTTCTGATTTAGAGAGTTCTAACAGGAACATGGATTGGATTGTATCCTTCTCAACCATTAGTTCCGTTCTTCCTAATTCTCTGGCTACAGTCTCAATTATTTCTTTCCACTGACTACGATACTCTTTATACCAACTCATTCATTAATCCTCCTTGATAAATATTTCTATAAACCCTATCAGGGAATAATGAAATGTACTCTTTAACCTGTTCAAAATCAACATTAACTTCCTTTACAAACTGCTTAAGCTTATCTATCAATAAATCTCCAGTCAATTCACTGTACTTATCAATTGATGACATTAAATCCAGGAACTGTAAGGTAGTTATATTCTCTTCTGTTATTTCAGTAACTGGCTTATACACAATAACCCTTCTTCCATCTATATCTACTTTTCGCTGCTTTGTAGTAGCTTCATTTGAACACACTTCAATACATGCTGGATTCTGTGTTGTAAATCCATACATATTCGCTAACTGTATTCCCGTAATATAACCTGAAATTGCTCCATTCGGTGCTATATACTTCTTTTTCAAAAATTTATCAACAGAGACTCTACCCTTCGTTCCAAGAATTGTAGTATATGCTAAATAATATACACCATTATATAAGCGTACTACTTTTCCATCATCAACAAGCTGTTTCATCTCTTGTCGTACATAGTCTTTAGAATTCCCAGGAAGTTCTGATAAGAATATTGGCTCATCTTTATCGTAATTGGCGATAATATAATCATACAACATAACATCACCTCACAAATCTGAAACGCTTAATTTCTATTTTATTATATCATCAATTCTTATTTTGTCAAAGATTATTATTATTCACTTATCACATCTATATGCATTACCTGAGCGTACATATCAAAAAAACGCACCAAAAAAGCCCCACAACCTGCATTTCTACAAGTTATGGGGCTCATATTATTTACTGCATAAACTCTATTTTACTTAATAGAATTTTCGCCTATTTTTGTGCTATAGCAGCCTGGATGGTGCTCCAAAGAGAAAGTAGCTATTGTTTGAATAACTATGGCTGTTTCTATGGAAAGACCATAAACCGTATGGCAAGGATGGACTTAACACAAACTACCTCCGTAACAATTTTCTCTTCAAGTTGGATTTGATTGTTAGGTGGCCATTTAGCGATTAACCTTCAATTTCATTAACTAACCAGTTGCTTTAATCTCAACTCAATTTCAGAAATCACTTTTCTAAATTCATCGTCTTCTTTTCCTGTTGGATCAGGAAGTCCCCAGTCATCATCAAATGGTCTTCCTATAAATGGGCATCCCACATCGCAGCCCATAGAGATTGCTATGTCTGGCTCTGGAATCTCATCAATTAGCTTGCTATGATGACCATTTGCATTCATATCAATTCCATACAGTTCCTTTATAATACGAACAGCATCCTGGTTAATCTGTGCTTTTAATTCAGTCCCGGCAGAATAGCACTCCAACCTATCACCATACAAATGATTACCTATGGCCTCTGCCATCTGGCTTCTGCAGGAATTATGAACACAGATAAATGCTACCTTCTTTTTCATTAGAATCCCAACTTTCCAATTAACTTAATTACTTCAGCCGATTTAAGAACCTTACCCATTGAAACTACTTTCTCGTTAATTACGATAGCAGGCATACTCATAACACCATATGCCATAATCTTTTCCATGGGACTGTTAAAACTTGCGGAAAAACATTCTCCGCAAAAACTGGAAATGGCATGCCAGAAAGCATTACACTATTCCGGTTCACCCAGCTACAAAAGTATCAAAAATCTTCTGGTCACTTTAAA
>SAMEA3663297__coassemble_345_pt1 | contig 27750 bp, 23 predicted proteins | sample SAMEA3663297__metabat2_low_PE_020 | metagenome-assembled genome bin SAMEA3663297 (sample SAMEA3663297) | pig gut metagenome | biome: pig gut; feature: pig-associated habitat; material: faeces | place: China | collected 2013 | reverse complement strand
GACAAAACGGAGGTCTGGCAGTTGGAAGCAGATTATATAGCCCAGGCACTTACCGGCTATGTACTTACCCTGTCGCCGGAGATGATCATTTTAGGCGGCGGCGTCATGCATCAGAAACAGCTCTTCCCACTCATCAGGGCAAAGGTGACAGAATTTCTGGGAGGATACATACAGGCGGAAGAACTTCGGGATATGGATCACTACATCGTACCGGCAAGCCTGCATGATGATCAGGGGATTATGGGATGTCTGGAGCTTGCAAGAAGAGCATTACAGAAGAGACAGTAAATTTCTTATGCGGCAATAGGAATATCTATGCAAAATGATGGTGCGATTACAGAATAAAAGCGGACAAAAAAATCTGGTATTTTTCTGACAGGTATGCTATAATCGTACAATGACTGTGAGTATGCTTGTAATTCATTGGTTTGTGCACATGCCGCACAGACTGGAAGAGATAATTCAGGAACACAGGATTTATTAAGGAGGACGTACTTAGATGAGCGTACAGGTAGAAAAATTAGAAAACAGCATGGCAAAGCTTACCATCGAAGCTTCTGCAGACGAATTAGAGAAGGCATTACAGAATGCTTACTTAAAGAACAAGAACAAAATCAGCATTCCCGGCTTCAGAAAGGGGAAAGTACCCCGTCAGATGATAGAAAAGATGTATGGCCCTGCTATCTTCTATGAAGATGCAGCCAACGAAATCATTCCCGAGGCATATGAAAAGGCCGTTGAAGAGTGTGGAGAGGATATTGTTTCATCCCCTGAAATTGATGTGACACAGATTGAGAAGGGCAAGCCTTTTATCTTTACTGCGCTGGTTGCATTGAAGCCGGAAATTAAGCTTGGTAAGTACAAGGGTGTAAAGGTTGACAAGGCTGATGTGACAGTAACAGATGAAGAGGTAGATGCCGAGATCAACAAAGAGAGAGAAAACAATGCAAGAAACATCGAGGTGACAGACCGGGCAGTTAAGGACGGCGATATGACAGTTCTTGATTTTGAAGGCTTTGTTGACGGTGTGGCATTCGAAGGTGGCAAAGGAGAAAACTATCCGCTCACGATTGGCTCCGGCGCATTTATCCCCGGATTTGAAGAACAGCTGGTTGGAGCAGAAATCGGTAAGGAGGTTGAGGTAAATGTAACCTTCCCCGAAGATTATCAGGCAGAGGAATTGAAAGGGAAAGCAGCAACCTTCAAATGTACTGTTAAGGAGATCAAGGAGAAGGAGCTTCCTGAACTTGATGATGAATTTGCCAGTGAGGTTTCTGAATTCGAGACACTTGCAGAGTATAAGGCAGATGTGAAGACAAAACTTTCTGAGAAAAAAGAAAAGGAAGCCAAGGATGCTAAGGAGGCGGCAGTTATCGAGGCAATCGTAAATGACTCCGAAATGGAAATTCCTGAGGCAATGCTGAAGACCCAGCAGAAGCAGATGGTGGATGAGTTTGCACAGAGAATCCAGATGCAGGGCTTATCCATTGACCAGTACTTCCAGTTTACCGGAACAACCTATGACAAGATGATCGAGCAGGTGAAACCTCAGGCAGAAAAGAGAATCAAGTCAAGACTGGTTCTGGAAGCTGTTGTCAAGTCTGAGAATATTGCGGCATCCGATGAAGACTATGAAGAAGAACTTAAGACGATGGCAGAGGCTTACCAGATGGAAGTGGAAAAGGTGAAGGAACTGCTGCCTGAAAAGAGCGTTGCTCAGATCAAGGAAGATATTGCAGTGAGAAAGGCTGCAGAGTTTGTAGTCGAGAATGCAAAAGAGAAATAAGCTATAAGAGAAAAACGGGACTCCTGCGGAATTTTTCCGCAGGAACTGTTTTAGAACATTCTTTATAGAACAGAATGATTGACAAGGAGGATTTTACTATGAGTTTAGTACCTTATGTCATTGAACAGACAAGCAGGGGCGAGCGTTCCTACGATATTTATTCAAGACTTTTAAAGGAAAGAATTATTTTCTTGGGAGAAGAGGTAAATGATGTGACATCCAGCCTGATTGTAGCGCAGATGCTCTTTCTTGAGGCGGAGGATCCGGAGAAGGATATCCAGTTTTATATAAACAGCCCCGGCGGTAGTGTTACTGCAGGTATGGCTATTTATGATACTATGCAGTATGTGAAATGTGATGTCTCTACCTATTGCATGGGTATGGCTGCCAGCATGGGCGCATTTCTTTTGGCAGGTGGAACCAAAGGAAAGCGTCTGGCTCTTCCCAATGCGGAGATTATGATCCATCAGCCACTGGGCGGTGCGCAGGGACAGGCTACGGAAATTGAAATTGCAGCAAAACATATTCTGCAGACCAAAAAGAAATTAAATGAGATCCTGGCTGAAAATACAGGTAAGGATTATGATGTGATCGCCGCAGACACAGAGAGAGACAACTGGATGACAGCCGAGGAGGCAAAGGAATATGGCCTGATCGACAGAGTAGTCTATAAGCGTTCAGACGATAAGTAAAACTAAAAAGAGGTAAAAAGATGGCGGGAAAAAATTCCGACAATATCAGGTGTTCTTTCTGCAATAAGACACAGGATCAGGTTAGAAAGTTGATTGCAGGCCCTGCAGGGGTATATATCTGTGACGAATGTGTGGAGATATGCGCGGATATCGTAGAGGAAGAATATGAAGATGAGGTGCAGACGCAGGAGCTTGATATTAACCTGCTAAAGCCCATCGAGATAAAGGAATTTCTTGACGATTATGTGATTGGGCAGGAGGAAGCCAAGAAGGTTCTGTCCGTTGCGGTATATAACCATTACAAGCGGGTGACAGCCCCCAAGGACATGGATGATGTGGAACTTCAGAAGAGCAATATTATCATGATCGGTCCTACCGGCTCCGGCAAGACCTATCTGGCGCAGACACTGGCCAAGATCATCAATGTGCCTTTTGCAATTGCAGATGCCACCACGCTTACCGAGGCAGGCTATGTAGGTGAAGATGTAGAGAATATCCTGCTCAAACTGATACAGGCGGCAGACTATGATGTGGAGCGCGCCCAGTTGGGCATCGTTTATATCGATGAAATTGACAAAATTACAAAGAAAAGTGAAAATGTTTCCATCACCAGGGATGTTTCCGGTGAGGGAGTACAACAGGCACTTCTGAAAATTGTGGAGGGAACCATTGCCAGTGTACCGCCTCAGGGTGGCAGAAAGCATCCTCATCAGGAATTGATACAGATTGATACCTCCAACATCCTGTTCATCTGCGGTGGGGCATTTGACGGACTGGAAAAGATCGTGGAGAACAGGCTGAATCGTAATTCAATCGGATTTGATGCGGAAATCGCAAGCAAAAATAATCGTGAGATCAGTGAACTTCTCAGCGAGGTGACGCCTCAGGACCTGGTGAAATTTGGGCTGATACCGGAATTTGTGGGACGTGTGCCGATCAATGTTTCCTTGGAAGGCTTGGATGAAAAAGCACTCGTCCGGATCCTGACAGAACCCAAGAACGCGTTGATCAAGCAGTATCAGAAGCTGTTTGGCTTTGATCAGGTGAAGCTGACCTTTGAGGAGGATGCCGTTACAACGATTGCAAAGCAGGCATTTGAACGTAAGACAGGGGCGAGAGGACTGCGTTCCATCATGGAAAAGGCGATGATGAATGTCATGTATCAGATCCCTTCCGATGAAACAATTGAAGAATGCGTAATTACAAAGGGTGCGGTGGAAGGTACCAGTGAGCCTTTACTGATACATCGTGAAGTAATGCGTAAAGCAAGATAACAGACAAAGGAGTAAATGCCGCCGGATGGCGGCATTTTGCGTCCTTGCAGGAAAAGGTGTAAAGAGAGAAAGATGACAGACGAAAGACAGCTTAAGACATTGCCGGTAATTCCCCTGCGTGGGATGACGATCATGCCGGATACGATTATCCATTTTGACTTAAACAGAGATAGATCGATACAGGCGCTGGAAAGCGCCATGATGGGCGGTGGCGTCCTTTTTCTGACGACACAGAAGGATCCGGATGTGGATATGCCGCGGCAGGAACATCTGTATTCGGTTGGAACGATTGCGCAGATAAAGCAGATCACGAAGCTGCCGAATCAGATTGTCAGGGTTCTGGTGGAAGGAAAATGCCGCGGAATCCTGAAGGAAATAAAGGAAGAGAATGAAAAATATATAGAAGCACTTATTCTGCGGGTGCAGGAAGAGGAGCCCACGGAGGAGAAACAGGTCAGAGAGGAAGCAATGCTCAGACAGATCAAGGAACTGTTTGCAGTTTTTGCCACCCATTATCCGAAGCTTGATAAGAATGCGTTGCATCGATATGCAGGTGTGAAAAGTCTCAGGAGGCTGATCGACCAGATTACAGCAAATCTGCCCATGGATTTTGAGAAAAAACAGCAGATATTGGAAACTCTGGATCTGGAGGAGCGCTATGAGCTGATGTGTGAGCATCTTCAGCGTGAAATTGAAATTGCCAAGGCGCGGGAGGATATCACCCAGAAGCTGAAAGGGCGTGTTGAGAAAAATCAAAAGGAGTATCTTTTGAGGGAGCAGCTCAGGTATATCAAGGAAGAGCTGGGAGATGAAGATTCCTTTTCGGATACGGATCAGTTTGAAGAGAGCCTGGGACAGTTGCAGGCATCCGAAGAAGTAAAGGCAAAAATCAGAAAGGAAATTGCCAGGTTCAAAACGCTTGCGGGCAGCAGCTCGGAAAGTGCCGTGGAGAGGGCTTACATTGAGACACTTCTGGAGCTCCCCTGGGATAAGACATCGGTGGATAACGAGAGCATGAAGCGCGCTCAGGAGATTCTGGAGAGGGAGCACTACGGGCTGGAGCAGGTCAAGGAGCGTATTCTTGAATTTCTGGCAGTGCGCCAGCTGACCAGCAAGGGGGAAAGCCCGATCATCTGTCTGGTGGGACCTCCGGGAACCGGGAAGACTTCCATTGCCAGAAGTGTTGCCGAGGCGCTTGATAAAAAGTATGTGCGGATATGCCTCGGAGGGGTTCGGGATGAAGCAGAGATAAGAGGTCACCGGAAAACCTATGTGGGAGCCATGCCGGGGCGGATTGCAGCCGGACTCAAGCAGGCGGGTGTCAAAAATCCGCTGATGCTTCTTGATGAGATTGATAAGGTGAGCAATGATTACAAAGGAGATACCTTTTCCGCTCTGCTGGAGGTATTGGATGGAGAACAGAATGTCAGATTCCGGGACCACTATGTAGAGATTCCACTGGATTTGTCTGAAGTGCTCTTTATTGCAACAGCAAATACCACGCAGACTATACCAAGACCGCTGCTGGATCGTATGGAAATCATTGAGGTGAACAGCTATACGGAAAATGAGAAATTTCATATTGCCAGAGAACATCTGCTGAAAAAGCAGATGGAACGAAACGGACTGGACAAGAAAATGATCTCAATTCAGGACGGAGCGATCAAAAATATCATCACCTATTATACGAAAGAGGCCGGAGTAAGGGAACTGGAGCGGAAACTGGGAGAGATCTGCCGGAAGGCTGCAAAGAGGATTCTGGAAAGTCGGGAAAACGGAGAAGAGCTTGCGAGGATCAGAGTCAGTGCTTCCAATCTGGAGGATTACCTGGGAAAGAAAAAGTATTCTCTGGATAAGGCGAACAAGGCACCCCAGATTGGAATTGTGCGCGGACTTGCGTGGACCAGTGTGGGAGGAGATACCCTGCAGATAGAAGTCAATTGCATGCCCGGTAAGGGAGAGATTGAGTTGACCGGTCAAATGGGAGATGTGATGAAGGAATCTGCAATCATCGGCATGAGCTATGTACGTTCCATTGGTGCGGAATACCATATTAAGCCGGAAGTCTTTAAGGAGAATGACTTCCACATCCATATCCCGGAGGGGGCAGTACCCAAGGATGGCCCTTCCGCCGGAATTACCATGGCGACAGCGTTGTTTTCAGCAATTACTGACCGATTGGTACGCAGTGATCTTGCAATGACCGGAGAAGTCACTCTGAGAGGAAGAGTTCTGCCCATCGGCGGCCTGAAGGAAAAGATTCTGGCAGCTAAGATGGCCGGAATCAAGGAGGTATTGGTTCCTGCTGAGAATAAGAAGGATGTGGAAGAGATCGCAGAGGAAATCAGGGAAGGGCTTACCATTACTTATGTAAAAGATATGCGGGAAGTGCTTCGCCATGCATTGATCTAAGCCGGAGGAGAAAGAAATGGTTATTAAGAATGTAAGTCTGGAGACCGTATGCGGAATTACCAGCAAGTTGCCGCAGAATGCGCACATGGAGTTTGCCTTTGCAGGGAAGAGCAATGTAGGGAAATCCTCTCTCATCAATGGCCTGATGAATCGGAAGTCCCTTGCCAGAACCAGTGCGCAGCCGGGAAAGACGCAGACAATCAATTTCTATAATATCAATGATCAGATGTATTTTGTGGATCTGCCGGGATATGGCTATGCCAGGGTGAGTGAACAGGAAAAGGCAAAGTGGGGAAAGATGATAGAGGATTATCTGCATCAATCCAAGCAGCTGAAAGCGGTCTTTCTGCTGATCGATATCCGTCATGAGCCGTCCGGAAACGATAAGCTGATGTATGACTGGATCTTACATCAGGGATTTGAGCCGATCATTATTGCAACCAAGCTGGATAAGATCAGCAGAGGACAGGTGCCAAAGCACCTGAAGATGATTCGGGAGGGACTTGGCGTTGTAAAGAACACGGTCATAATCCCCTACTCAGCACAGACCAAGCAGGGAAGGGAAGAAATCTACGAGCTTTTAGACTCTTATTTGGAGCCGGAAGAGAATTGAGGCGTCTATGAGTGGAAGAGGTAATTTGCGAACCTATTTAAAAGTGTTGATCAATGTGGGAATGCTGATCGTGCTGGTCCTGCTTTGCATTTTTGTGGTGCCGAAGGTGATTATCTATTTTATGCCTTTTGTGATTGGGTGGCTGATTGCTCTGATTGCGAGCCCGCTTGTACGATTTTTGGAAAAAAAGCTGAAAATTAAACGAAAGGTGGGTTCGGCTTTTACCATTATTGCAGTGCTTGCCCTGGTGATCGTGGCTGGTTATCTTCTGGGGGCTAAGCTCATCGAGGAGATCATAGATTTTATCGGAGATTTGCCCAAGATGTGGGAAGGACTGCAGAGTGATTTCGCGCAGATCGGGCAAAAGCTGGAGGTTGCCAGCAGACTGCTTCCAAAGAGCATCAGCGATACGGTCAGGAACATTTCAGGAAACATTGAGGAATATGTGGGGGATTTTGTGGGAGGACTGGTAAATAAGATGAGCAGTCCGACGTTGGAGGCACTCAGCAGATTTGCGGGAAATCTTCCGTCAATCTTTATCGGTGTCATCATGTGTTTATTGTCCGCCTACATGTTTGTGGCAGATAAGGAGTACATGCCGAACCTATTAAAGAAGGCTTTGCCGCTTTCGATTGTTGAGCGCTTTAACCTGATCAAGCGCGGGCTTCACAGAGCTGTGGGAGGATACTTCAGGGCACAGTTTAAGATAGAGATCTGGATGTATCTGCTTCTTGCAATCGGCTTTTCGGTTTTGCGGGTCCGCTATGCGTTCCTCATTGCAATCGGAGTAGCCTTTTTAGATCTGCTGCCGTTTTTTGGAACAGGAACGGTACTGCTTCCGTGGGCGGCGATCAAATTTTTGAGCGGTGATTACATGATGGTCATCGGCCTTTTGATCATCTGGGGCGTGGGACAGCTTGCAAGGCAGGTAATCCAGCCTAAGATCGTGGGGGATTCTGTGGGACTTGCTCCGATCCCGACGCTGATCCTGCTTTTTGTGGGATATAAGGCAGCAGGTGTGATCGGAATGATCATTGCGGTTCCCATCGGAATTATCATTCTGAATATGTATGAGGAGGGTGTATTTGATACTTTCCTGAACAGCTTAAAAATATTGTACGCCAGCCTGAGTAACTTCCGGCATCTGACGGAGGAAGATATGGAAGAGGTACGGATTTACAAAGAAGAAGAAAAGAAGCGCATTGAGGCAAAGGAAAAGAAGCTTAGGGAACAATGCCGGAGCGGAAAGGAAGAATAGAAATGAAGGTTACGGTATATAACTGCAGAGCATTTGATGAAAAAGCGTTGTTTGAGCGTTATGGAAAGGAGCTGGGCATAGAACTGGTTTTGTGCCCGGATGCACCGAATCCTGAAAATGCGGCACTGGCAAAGGGAAGTGAATGCATTGATATCATTACCTCCAAAATGCCTGCTCAGCTGCTTAAGGTGTTTGCAGATCAGGGAGTGAGGTATGTTACGACGAGAACCATCGGATATGACCATATCGATGTAAAGGCGGCAAAGGAACTGGGAATGACAGTCGCAAATGCACCCTACGGTCCCTGTGGTGTGGCAGATTATGCGGTGATGCTGATCCTGATGACAATCCGTAAGATGAAGAGGATTCTGGAGCGTACCAATATTCAGGATTATTCCCTTCAGGGAATCCAGGGAAGGGAATTAAAAGACTTGACTGTAGGAGTCATTGGAACGGGGCGTATCGGAAGAACAGTTCTGACAGACTTGTCAGGTTTTGGCTGCAGACTGCTTGCCTATGATCTGTATGAAAATGAAGAGGTCAAGAGAGCCGGGGTGCCCTATGTGACGCTGGAGGAAATGTGGAAGCAGGCAGATGTCATTACGCTCCATGCACCACTTACGGATGATAATTATCATATGATAGGGAAGGAAGCAATCGCAAAAATGAAGGATGGCGTCATGATTGTCAATACGGCAAGAGGTGGTCTGATTGACTCGGAAGCGCTGATTGAGGGAATCGAATCCGGAAAGATCGGCGGTGCAGGGCTGGACGTTGTGGAAAATGAATTTGGATTGTATTATTATGACCATAAATCAGATATACTAAATAACAGGGAGCTTGCAGTTCTGCGTGGTTTCCCCAATGTGACGGTAAGCCATCATATGGCTTTTTATACAGATGACTGTGTGGAAACGGTTGTCAGGGACTCTTTACTTGGCTGCAAATACTTTGTGGAGGGAAAAGAGAATCCCTGGGAGGTAAATTAATTGCGTAATTTCAGGATGCTTCTCCAATATGAGGGAACCAGATATCAGGGCTGGCAGCGCCAGGAAAGCACAGACAATACTATACAGGGAAAGCTGGAGATGCTGCTTTCCAAAATGACCGGACAGAAGATCGAGATCCAGGGAGCGGGAAGAACGGATGCCGGAGTACATGCGCTTGGTCAGGTGGCGAATTTCCATGCAGATACACAGATGACAGAAAAGGAAATTCTGGAATATATGAACCGTTATCTGCCGGAAGACATTGCGGTCATTTCGCTGAAGGAGGTATCGGAGCGGTTTCACAGCAGGCTAAACGCGACAGGAAAAACCTATTGCTATCGAGTCATTCATTCTGAGCTTCCGCATGTTTTTGACAGAAGACATGCCCATGTGGTAGAGCAGAAGCTGGATGTCAGAGCAATGGAGGAAGCTGCTCAGTATTTGGTAGGAACGCATGATTTTAAGGCTTTCACTTCCAACAAAAGAGGGAAAAAATCAACCGTCAGAACGTTGGAAAGCATTCAGATCGAAGAACATGTAAGCGCATCCATGCAAATGCAGGGACTGCAGGATGAAATCTGTTTTCTGTACCGTGGAGACGGATTTCTCTATCATATGGTAAGGATTATAACAGGAACGCTTCTTGAGGTGGGGGCACATAAGAGAAAACCCGAAGAAATTGCAGAAATTCTGGCATCCGGTTTAAGGGAAAGAGCCGGAGAGCTTGCACCTGCAAAGGGACTCACTTTATTGGAGGTTCGTTATCAGTGAAGGATAGACCCACAGAAAGAAAATATATCAGATGGATCTTCTTCTTATATTTATTGATCATTATCAGACTCATTATTTTTAAATATCCGTTTGAAGAACTTTTGGCAATAGCAGGAGGCTGGTCAGGGGAAGTGGTTGCGGCAGGTCTCCGCTCTGCAAATTTTACATTTTTTAAGACAATACGGATGTATGTGGATTATTCCTATATGCTCAACAGCTTTGAAAATCTGGTGGGAAATATCGTGATCTTTGTTCCCTTCGGCTTTTTACTGCCAATGGTGCAAAAAGGGGGAAGGAATTTTTTTGTCATGCTGCTTCATGCACTCCTGTTTGTACTTGGAATAGAGATTTTTCAGCTTTTCAGCGGCTTTGGTGCATTTGATGTGGATGATATTCTGCTTAATTGTATGGGAGCAATCTGGGGATATTTGATTTATTTTGTCTATGAAGGAATAAAAAAGCATAAAGAAGGGAAAAGGAGAGAATGAAATGGCAGATTTTTTAAAAGGATTAAAAGCAAATTATACAATTTCTGCACTTCTGTGTGTGATACTGGGGCTGGTACTCCTGATCTGGCCGGGAACAACCACACAGATTGTGTGTATGCTTCTGGGAATCGTCCTCTTTACCTATGGGGCGATTCAGATCGTGCTCTATTTATTTAACAGAGAGCGGACGATCGTTTCACAGGGAATGCTGGTGCTCGGAATCATCTTTGCCGTGATTGGCGGCTGGATTCTGTTAAAGCCGGAAATGATCATCATGGCGGTACCTGTTATCGTAGGTGTATTGATTGTGATACATGGTTTACATAATGCAGCCCAAGCCTTTGCGTTGAAAAACGATGGCTACGATAGGTGGTGGGTGGCTTTTCTTCTGGGAGCTCTGACTGTGATTCTTGGAGGAATTCTGATCTATAATCCTTTTAAGGTCGTGAATACGGTTGTCAGGCTGATCGGAATTTTCCTGATCTATGACGGCCTTTCCGATGTGTGGATCCTGTCACGGATCTTTAAGGTAAAAAGGAATGCGGAAAAGATCATAGATGCAAGCTATGTAGACGTTGAGGAGGATGACTGACATGGCAGTATATGAGCTTACCAATAATACTGTGGCAATTCAGGTGAATTCCCACGGTGCAGAATGGAAGTCCCTGAAAAGTCTGAAGAACGGCACAGAGTACCTGTGGAAGGCAGACCCGGCATTCTGGGGAAGAACCTCGCCGGTGCTTTTCCCCTTTGTGGGAGGTGTGAACAATAAGGAATACAGGACAAAGGGAAGGATTTATACCATGTCTCAGCATGGATTTGCCAGAGATATGGAGTTTGCGCTTTATTTAAAGAAGGAGAGCGAGATCTGGTTTGTCCTTCAATCCGATGCGCAGACCTATGAGAAATACCCCTATGAGTTTACCTTGAAGCTGGGCTACCGACTTCTGCCTGCAGGGGTGGAGGTACTCTGGCAGGTAGAAAATCCGGGAAAAGAGGAGCTGCCCTTTTCCATCGGCGGTCATCCCGCATTTAATTGTCCCATTGAGGAGGGAAAAAAGCAGACGGATTATCTGCTCAGGCTGGATGCCGGTGAACAGATCGTCAGCACCCGTCTTAGCGGTAACGGACTGGCAACCGATGAACAGGAGGTATTTCAGCTCAAAGACGGTTTTTTGCCGATCACAGAGCAGCTGTTTGACAAGGATGCACTGGTGATCGAGCATGATCAGGCAAGGAAGGTTTCTCTTTGCAGGGCAGACGGCAGACCATATCTTACTGTAACCATGAGCGCCCCCTTATTCGGCATCTGGTCTCCGCCAAAGAAGAATGCTCCTTTTATCTGTATTGAACCCTGGTATGGAAGATGTGACAGAGAGGGATTCCGGGGAGAACTGAAGGATCGGGAATGGGGCAATTGCCTTGCGCCCGGAGGAATCTGGAAGGCGGCTTATCAGGTGGAGATCTCGTAAAATAAAAAATAATTGACTTTAGCGCTTTAAAGCTGTATAATCGGTTCAGCAATGAAAGCTGTCATTGCAAATTTTTTTTTGGAGGAGAAAAGGATGAAAAAGTTACTTGCATTGCTTTTGACAGTAGCTATGGTCGGAACTTTGACAGCCTGTGGCGGATCCAAGACACAGGAAACCGAAGCAACTGCTGAAAGCACAGAAGAGACAAAAGAGACAGAAACAGCAGAAGCAGAAAACGTTGCAGAAACAGCAGAGGATACCACATACACGATAGGTATCTGTCAGCTGGTACAGCATGAGGCTCTGGATGCTGCAACACAGGGCTTTAAGGATGCTTTGACGGAAGAATTTGGTGACAAGGTTATCTTTGATGAGCAGAATGCACAGGGTGATTCCAACACCTGCTCCACCATTGTAAACGGCTTTGTTTCCAATAATGTAGATTTGATTCTTGCAAACGCAACACCTGCTCTTCAGGCAGCTGCAGCAGGAACCAATGAGATCCCGATTCTCGGAACATCTGTTACGGAATACGGCGTTGCTCTCGAAATTGACGGATTTTCAGGAACGGTAGGCGGAAATATTTCCGGTACCTCCGATCTGGCACCTCTTGACGGACAGGCTGATATGCTTCAGGAGTTGTTCCCGGATGCCAAGACAGTAGGTTTACTGTACTGCTCCGCAGAAGCAAACTCCCAGTATCAGGTTGACACCATCAAGGCTTTTCTTGAGGAAAAGGGATACAGCTGTGAGTATTATGCATTCTCTGATTCGAACGATCTTTCCGCTGTAGTAACAGAAGCTGCAAATACAGTTGATGTGATTTATGTTCCTACGGACAACACAGCAGCTTCCAACACAGAGATCATCAACAATATCTGCCAGCCTGCCGGAGTACCGGTTGTTGCAGGTGAGGAAGGAATCTGTGCAGGATGTGGTGTGGCAACATTGTCCATCAGCTATTATGATCTGGGTGTGGCTACCGGCAAGATGGCGGTTAAGATCCTGAAAGGGGAGTCTGATATTTCCACTATGCCGATTGAATATGCACCGAACTTTACCAAGAAGTACAACGCAGCAAACTGCGAAGCACTGGGTATTAAAATTCCCGAAGGTTACGAAGCAATTGTAGCTGAGTAATGACTGAAAACAACTGACAGCGGGAGAAGCTTTTCTCTCGCTGCCTTTGTCGTTTATGGAGGAACAAATGAACATATTAAACTTATTAAATGCAATGCCGGGGGCAGTGGCCCAGGGGTTGATCTGGGGCATTACTGCAATTGGAATTTATCTCACCTTTCGAATCCTTGACATAGCCGACCTTACTGTGGATGGCTCCTTATGTACGGGCGGTGCGGTCTGCATTATGATGATGCTTTCCGGACATAATGTTTTGGTATCCATGCTGGCAGCAACACTGGCTGGTATGGTAACCGGTCTCGTGACCGGACTATTTCACACCTTTATGGGAATTCCGGCTATTCTGTCCGGTATTCTTACACAGCTTGCCCTGTACTCTGTAAATCTGAAGATCATGGGCAAGGCGAATCAGGCAATTAACGTTGACAAATATGACCTTCTGGTTTCATTAAGATATATCAAGAATGTTGTTTTTTACAAGAATCCTATTTTTGTAGTGGCAATCTGTATTGTTTTGCTGGTACTCATTCTCTACTGGTTTTTCGGTACAGAGCTTGGCTGTGCACTGCGGGCCACCGGATGTAACGGGAATATGGCAAGAGCACAGGGGATCAATACGAATTTTTCCAAGGTGTTGGGATTGATGTTGTCTAACGGTCTGGTAGGCTTATCAGGTGCACTGCTTTCCCAGTATCAGGGCTTTGCGGATATCAATATGGGACGTGGCGCAATCGTTATCGGTCTTGCGGCAGTTATTATCGGAGAGGCGATCTTTGGACGTATCTTCCGCAATTTCGGTTTGAAACTGATCGGTGTGGCACTGGGCTCGATCCTTTATTATATCGTGCTGCAGACAGTGATCTGGCTGGGCGTGGATACGGATCTGCTCAAATTGTTCTCAGCGGTCGTTGTGGCAATCTTCCTTGCGATTCCCTATTGGAAGGGGAAATACTTTGCAAAACCGGTAGTGAAGAAGGGAGGCAGTACAAATGCTTGAGATTAAAAATGTTACAAAGATTTTTAATCCTGGGACAGTCAATGAAAAGCTGGCACTGGATAACTTCTCCCTGACACTTGAAGATGGTGATTTTGTTACGGTCATTGGCGGTAACGGTGCAGGAAAATCTACCATGATGAATGCGATTGCCGGTGTATGGCCGGTAGATGCAGGAAAGATCATAATTGACGGTGTAGATGTCACAAAGCTTCCTGAGCATAAAAGGGCAAAGTATCTGGGACGTGTGTTCCAGGATCCCATGACGGGAACGGCGGCTACGATGGGAATTGAGGAAAATCTCGCGCTTGCGAAACGTCGCGGGCACGGACGTACGCTGAGGGCCGGGATCAGCAGGAAGGAAAGAGAAGAATATAGAGAGCTGCTTAAGATTCTGGATCTGGGGCTTGAGGATCGTCTTACCTCTAAGGTTGGACTGCTGTCAGGAGGACAAAGACAGGCGCTTACGCTTCTGATGGCAACATTGCAAAAACCAAAGCTTCTGCTCCTTGACGAGCATACGGCAGCGCTGGATCCCAAGACTGCAGCAAAGGTTCTGGAAACAACAGAATTTATCGTGCAAAGAGATCAGCTGACAACACTGATGATCACTCATAATATGAGAGATGCCATTGCACACGGCAACCGTCTGATCATGCTGAATGAGGGACGCATCATTCTGGATATCAGAGGGGAGGAGAAAAAGAAGCTTACCGTGGAGGATCTGCTTCATAAATTTGAGGCGGCAAGCGGTGAAGAATTTGCAAGTGATAAAGCAATTCTGGGATAAAGAGTGTTCATTTGCCATAAGAACTGATAGAATAGATATGTGGATGCATTGCCTGACGGCCGCAGGCAGTGCCAAACTTGTGTAAATCGGAAAGGAGAGGGAATAGGGAGATGAAAGAGAAATTATTGTCGTTACTGCTGGTAGTGTGCCTGCTTTTCGGAGTGGCACCTGCGATACAGGTACAGGCGGCACCGGGAGCAGATCAGGATATTATCATTCTTTATACGAATGATGTTCATTGCGGCGTGGATGACAATATCGGATATGCGGGATTGGCGCTCTACAAGAGCGAACTGGAGCAGCAGACCCCATATGTGACCTTGGTTGATGCGGGAGATGCGATCCAGGGTGCACCGATCGGAACTTTATCTGAGGGAGCTTATCTGATCGATATCATGAACCAGGTAGGATATGATGTAGCCGTGCCCGGTAATCATGAGTTCGACTATGGAATGAGCCGTTTCCTGGAACTGTCGAAAAAAATGAATTGTGGTTATTATTCCTGCAATTTTATCAAAACAGCAACAGGAGAGACCGTGTTTGAACCGTACAAAATGATTACTTATGGGGACATCGATGTTGCTTATGTTGGCGTATGTACCCCGGAAAGTTTTACGAAATCAACACCGGCCTATTTCCAGGATAAAAACGGAAATTATCTCTATTCCTTCTGTGAGGATGAGAGTGGTCAGCGCCTTTATCAGCAGGTTCAGAATGCGGTGAATGCTGCAAGAGAGGCAGGGGCTGAGTATGTCATTGCAGTTGCACATGTAGGCGAAAATGACGTGACACCCAGATGGAGTTCGCCCCAGATCATAGCAAATACAACGGGAATAGATGCATGGATTGACGGACATTCCCATGAAACAACACCTGTTAAGAAGGTGAAGAACCAACAGGGAAAAGAAGTCGTACTGACTCAGACCGGAACAAAACTGAAAAATATCGGCCGCTTAACGATTAAGACGGACGGAACCATTGAAGCCGGGTTGGCATCAGAGGTGCCGGCTCTTGGCTATGAAACGGTGTATACTGTAAAGAACGGTGATACCCTTGCAAGAATTGCAAAGAGAGAACTCGGCTCTTATGACAGATGGAATGAGATCTATGAGAGAAATAAAGAGGCTCTGTCAAATGTCAATACTCTTGCTGTGGGACAGCAGATCATCATACCGCAGGGTGCTTCTGTGAATGAGGACGGCAAAGCAATTGATTATGCAACAGATCAGTACATTAAAAGGATTCAAAGTCAGTACGAGGAGAGTCTGAAGACGGTCTTGGGAAGGACAGCTTATGAACTGACGGTGAATCGGCCGGATGGAAGCCGAAAAGTGCGAAGCGGAGAAACCAATCTGGGTGATCTTTCTGCAGATGCTTATCGCGTTATGCTTGGCGCTGACATCGGCTTTGCAAACGGAGGCGGAATTCGGGCAAGTATAAAGCCGGGAAATATTACATATAAGGATACATTGACAGTGTTCCCGTTTGGCAATATGGGCTGTGTGGTTCAGGCTACCGGACAGCAGATCAAGGATGCACTGGAAATGGCATCCAGAAATTATCCGGTGGAAAACGGCGGATTCCTGCAGGTGTCAGGCCTTACCTATACCATTGATTCTTCAGTTCCTTCCAGCGTGAAAACAGATGAAAAGGGAAATTTCATCGGTGTGACGGGTGCCTATCGTGTTACCGACATTATGGTGGGGGGAGAACCGATCGATTTGGCAAAAACCTATACGGTTGCATCTCATAATTACATGCTGAAGTCAGGCGGAGATGGAATGACTATGTTTGCCTCCTGTCCCATTTTGAAGGATGAAGTGATGGTGGATGTGGATATTCTGTCAGGTTATATCAACAGCCTTGGCGGAAGCGTACCGGCAGACTATGCTGCTGTCGAAGGCCAGGGAAGAATCACAATCAGATAATTTCACGGTAAGGAATCCTGAGAATATAAAAACTCTCAAAATTCATCTTGACAAATGAAAAAGCGGCTACTAAGATAATAGTAATTATAAAAAGGCGTTGAAAAAGAGGAGTACACGGATCGGATCTCCATCAGAGAAGAAACCCTGCGTAAGAAGCGCAGTGCTGTGAGGTTTCAGGAGAAGGAGCGTGGAAGGTAGCTTTGGAGCCGGGAGATCGAACCTGATCTATAGAAGATATCGGAAGGTCAACAGTAGATTTTCACGATTTATCCCCGTTAACGGATAGGATTTTGAGCAGCAGATGCCGAAATCACTGAGTGATAAATGAAGGTGGTACCGCGTGAATACGCCCTTTGCAGATTGGAGAATCTGCAAAGGGCTTTTTTGTTTTATGGGAAAGGAGAAACGATATGAGCAAAGAACTTGCAAAAACTTATGATCCCAAAGGGATTGAAGACAGACTTTATCAGAAGTGGCTTGACAAGAAATACTTTCATGCAGAAGTAGATCATTCCAAGACACCCTTTACCATTGTGATTCCGCCCCCAAATATTACGGGACAGCTTCACATGGGGCATGCGCTTGATAATACGATGCAGGATATTCTGATCCGTTTTAAGAGGATGCAGGGCTACAATGCGCTCTGGCAGCCCGGAACAGACCATGCCAGCATTGCGACAGAGGTCAAGATCATAGAGAAGCTGAAGGAAGAAGGTATCAGTAAGGAAGATCTTGGGCGGGAAGGCTTTCTTGAGCGTGCCTGGGAGTGGAAGAAGGAGTATGGCGGAAGGATCATCAGCCAGCTGAAAAAGCTCGGTTCCTCCTGTGACTGGGACAGAGAACGCTTTACTATGGATGAGGGCTGTAATAAAGCCGTAACCGAAGTGTTCTGTAAAATGCACGAAAAAGGCTGGATCTACAAGGGAAGCCGTATTATCAACTGGTGCCCGGTATGTAATACCTCCATTTCTGACGCTGAAGTTGAATACACAGAGCAGGCAGGACATTTCTGGCATATCAAGTATCCTGTGATCGAGGATGACGGCAGTGTAAGCACCACAAGATTTGTAGAGTTTGCAACGACCAGACCGGAAACCATGCTGGGTGATACTGCTGTTGCGGTAAATCCTGATGATGACAGATATAAGGATATTGTCGGAAAGAAGCTGATGCTTCCCATTGTAAACAGGGAAATTCCTGTGGTGGCAGACGCTTATGTAGATATGGAATTCGGTACCGGTGTGGTTAAGATCACGCCTGCCCATGACCCGAACGACTTTGAGGTCGGAAAGCGTCATAATCTGCCGGAGATCAATATCCTGAATGATGATGCGACCATCAATGAAAACGGTGGAAAGTTCTGCGGTATGGATCGCTACGAGGCAAGGGAAGCAATCGTAAAGGAACTGGATGAGATGGGGCTTCTCGTTAAAATAGAGGACTATTCCCATAATGTGGGAACCCATGACCGCTGCAAAACAACGATTGAGCCTATGATCAAGCAGCAGTGGTTTGTGAAGATGGATGAACTGATCAAGCCTGCTGTGGAAGCAGTGAAGAACGGTGATATCCAGCTGATTCCCAAGAGGATGGAAAAGACCTACTTTAACTGGACCGACAACATCCGTGACTGGTGTATTTCCAGACAGCTCTGGTGGGGACACAGAATTCCTGCTTACTATTGTGACAAATGCGGAGAGGTTGTGGTAAGTCCTTCCATGCCGGAGAAGTGCCCCAAGTGCGGCTGTGAGCATCTGACGCAGGATCCTGACACGTTGGATACCTGGTTCTCTTCCGCACTCTGGCCTTTCTCAACTTTAGGCTGGCCGGAACATACAGAGGATTTGAAATATTTCTATCCCACAGATGTTTTGGTAACCGGTTATGACATTATTTTCTTCTGGGTAATCCGTATGATCTTCTCAGGCTATGAGCAGATGGGAGAGAAGCCTTTTAAGACAGTATTATTCCATGGATTGGTAAGAGATTCCCAGGGACGCAAGATGAGCAAGTCCCTTGGAAACGGAATCGATCCGCTGGAGATCATTGATCAGTACGGTGCAGACGCGCTTCGTCTTACTCTGATTACCGGAAATGCACCCGGCAATGATATGCGCTTTTATTATGAGAGAGTGGAGGCAAGCAGAAACTTTGCAAATAAGATCTGGAATGCTTCCCGTTTCATTATGATGAATATGCCGGAAGAAGAACTGACCGTAACGGACCCTGTGCTGGAGCCGGTTGATAAGTGGATCCTCTCCAGGCTGAATACGCTGATTCGGGATGTGACCGATAATATGGAAAGCTTTGAACTGGGCATTGCGGTTCAGAAGGTTTATGATTTTATCTGGGATGAGTTCTGCGACTGGTATATTGAGATGGTAAAGCCCCGACTTTATAATTCAGATGATCAGGCAAGCAAGGATGCTGCACTGTGGACCTTAAAGACAGTATTGATCAATGCACTTAAGCTGCTTCATCCTTATATGCCGTTTATCACGGAGGAAATCTTCTGTACCCTGCAGTCTGAGGAGGAATCCATCATGATCTCCAAATGGCCGCAGTACCAGGAGGCATGGAACTTCGATAAGGAAGAAAAAGATATTGAGATCATCAAGGAGGCAGTAAGGGGCATTCGCAATGTGCGTACGGAGATGAATGTTGCACCGAGCAAAAAGGCACAGGTATTTGTAGTCAGCGAAAATGCGGATATCATCAATGCCTTTACAGAAGGTAAGCTGTTCTTTAAGTCACTTGCTTATGCATCTGAGGTTACTGTAAAGAAGGATAAGGCAGGGATTGCGGAGGATGCGGTATCGGTAGTGATCGCAAACGCGACTCTCTATATTCCGTTTGCAGAGCTGGTAGATTTGAAACAGGAGATAGAACGTCTGGAAAAAGAGGAAAAGCGCCTTGAGGGTGAGCTTAACAGAGTAAACGGTATGCTGAAGAATGAGCGGTTTTTATCCAAGGCACCTCAGGCAAAGATTGACGAGGAAAAGGAGAAGCTTGCAAAGTATACCCAGATGATGGAGCAGGTAAAGGAAAGACTATCCCAGCTTAAGAAATAAAAAATCAAATTCAGAAGATAGGTTTGAACAACTACGCTAATAATGTTACAATAAAACCGGGAGGATTTTTCTCCCGGTTTTTCACATGATAGAAAATATTTATGATGTAAATTGGGGAAGGAGGGGACCATATGAGCAGTAAGAATGATTTTTTATCAGGAGATGAGCTTGAGTCACTCCGCAAGGAAATAGTTACGTTGGCTGCGAGTGAGGATAGAAAAGCCGACGCTGGAGAAGAAGTGGCTGTTGTTGATGAATTGCCGCCGAAGGCTCTGCCCATCGAAGATAACGGATCTTATGTCAGGATCGATGAGGACGAGATGACTGCGTGGCTGTATCTGGTGTCTCCGGCAGAGGAGAGAGAGAACTATACAATGGAGGAGCTTCTTTCTTTTCTGCAGAGTAATGGAGTGATGATGGGGTACCATCATTCCAATCTTGCAGCTATGATCAAGAAAAAAGTATATGACCGCGAAATCCTTGTGGCAAAGGGACAGCCGGCTGTGGAAGGCAGGGATGGTTATTTTGAGTATAAATTTGATCCGGATTCCTACCGGGCCCCGAAGGTTCTTGAAAACGGAAGAGTGGACTATACAAATATGAGTGCGCTGTCAAATGTCCGTAAAGGGGATGTGGTAGCCGTCTATCATCATGCTAAGATCGGTCAGGATGGTTTTGACGTCAAGGGTAAGGCAATTGCTGCCCAGAAGGCAAAGGAAATACCCCCTCTTCGGGGACAATCGATCTCCAATCAGGATAACCCGGATATTTATCTCGCAACCAGAGATGGCAAGATAGAATTTAGGGATGGAAGAATCGATATACAGGCGCTTCATGAAATACACGGAGATGTGACACTGATTACCGGAAAGATTGAATTTTTTGGAGATGTAGTGATTGACGGAAATGTGGAGGCAGGAGTCATTATCCGCGCGGGAAGAAATATTGAAATTCGCGGAACGGCGGAAGCAGTCAATCTGTTTGCCGGTGGAGATGTGATTCTGGGCAGAGGTATTCAGGGAGCTCAGAAGGCGAAAATCTCAGCCAGAGGAAACATTTTTGCAGATTTCATTGAACATACTGTTGTGGCAGCCGGTGGAACCGTGCAGGCAAACACGATTTTGAATTCCAGGATTTCTGCTGACGAGAAGGTGATCCTTACGGGAAAGAAGGGCGCTATCATCGGTGGCTATACGCATGCGGCGATGGGGATTACTGCTACGGAAATCGGAAATGCAGCTGAAGTGAGAACGGTGGTTCATGCCGGCAGCGAGAAGGAAGTGTACCAGAGATTTCAAGAGGTCAGGAAGAAGGATGCCGAACTTACGGATAAGCTGAAAGAAATTTATGAGGAACTTGAGGAAATTCGTAAAAAACTGCAGTCCGGGGCGATAAAGCCAATGGAATCGTTGAACATTAGGGTGAAGAAAATGAAACAGGATCTCACTGCCTTAAAGGCAGAGCAGGTTGAGAACCGGAAGGAATGCAAGGATATAGAAGAACTGATGGCAAGAAGGCAGAATGCGGAAATTGCCGTAAGCGGGAATATTTATCGGGGAACGGTGGTGTGCTTTGCACAGATGCAGATCCCCATTGAACATAACACCTGTTTTATGAAATATTATCAGCAGAGAGGAATGATTGAAAGCAGTGTGATTGCATATTCATAAATTCTGATGGAGGTCAGAACATGACAGCATACGCGAAGGCAACACAGTATATAGATGATATACCCAGATTTGCAGGCAAAAATACAGTGGAGGATACCGGCAGGCTTCTTTCTCTGTTGGTTGGAAATGATATGCAGAGCAGGATCGTTCATGTTGCAGGCACAAACGGAAAGGGTTCCGTTTGTGCTTATTTGCGTTCGATTCTGATGGAGAGCGGGCGCAGCGTGGGAATGTTCATTTCGCCGCATCTGGAAACCATGAGAGAGAGAATCAGTATCAACGGTGAATGGATATCGGAAGAGGAGTTTGGGCATGTCTTTGACAAGGTTAAGGCAGGAATAGGAGAAGCTGAAAAGCAGGGACTATCCCATCCTTCCTTTTTTGAGTATCTTTTTCTGATGGCGATGTACTATTTTTATGAGAAGAAGCCGGATATAATCATTCTTGAGACCGGGCTGGGCGGACGACTGGATGCAACCAACTGTATCCGAAAGCCTGCGGTATGCATCATTACGGAAATCGGGTATGATCATATGCAGTATCTTGGAGATACCCTTGAGGAGATCGCGACAGAAAAGGCGGGCATTATGAAGGATAAGGTTCCGGTTGTTTTTCAAAATAAAAGACCGGAAACGACAAAAATTTTGGAAAAGTACGCAAAAAAGCTGGAATGTCCCACGATTATGCTCAGAAAAGAGCAGATTTTGAATTTCAATAGGGACAATAAAACCATTGATTTTTCACTCCATACTGGTTATTATAAATATGTTAGCCTTACTTTGCATACTGCAGCACGGTATCAGGCAGAAAATGCATCGCTGGCAGTTCTGGCAGCAGAAGCTCTGAAAGACAGTAAGATTACGCCGGACACAGTGAAAAGAGGGCTCTGGGCGGCATCCTGGCCGGGAAGAATGGAAGAGATTTTACCGGGGATTTTTCTGGATGGAGCTCATAATGAAGACGGGATAGAGGCTTTTTTAGATACGGTCAGGGAAGATGGCTGCGTAGGGAAAAGGCTCTTGTTATTTGGTGTTGTGGCAGATAAGCGCTACGGGAAGATGATCCGGATGATTGCGGATTCCTGCCTGTTTTCTCAGGTCATGGTGACAGGACTTGAAACAGACAGAAGTGCATCCATAGACAGACTGAAGGAAACATGGAAGCAGTGCGGTGGAATATCATGCCGCTTTTATGAGGATGCGCAGGAAGCGTACCGGGATCTGCTTTTCAGTAAAGAAGCAGAAGATACTGCATATGTTGTCGGATCATTGTACTTAATAGGACAGATTAAGACCCTGATGAGGAGAATGCAGGATGATTGATTTTGAAGAGGAATTAAAGAAATTTCATCCCAGCCTTGAGGTTGAGGATGCCGAAGAAGCCATATATAATCAGGATTTGACAGATATGGCGGATATACTGATCAAGATGATGGAAAAGCCCAGAACAGAAGAATAAGGAGTGACGGCATGATTTGTTATAATTGCGGATGCCGTTTGTCAGAACACGATTTTTGTACGGGCTGTGGTGCGGATGTAGGTCTTTACAAGAAGATCTTAAGTATGTCTAACCGTCTTTACAATGACGGCTTGGAGAAAGCTACAGTAAGAGATTTATCCGGAGCAATTGTCAGCTTGCGGCAGAGCTTAAAATTAAATAAGAATAATATTGATGCAAGGAATCTTTTGGGACTTGTTTATTTTGAAATGGGTGAAACCGTTTCGGCTTTAAGCGAATGGGTCATCAGCAAGAATCTCCGTCCTAAGAAGAATATTGCTGATGATTACATTGACATGATCCAGACCAATCAGGCAAGGCTTGATGCCATTAATCAGACGATTAAAAAGTATAATCAGGCATTGCTTTACTGTTATCAGGACAGTCTGGATCTTGCAGTGATACAGCTGAAGAAGGTTCTTTCCTATAATCCAAAGTATGTACATGCACATCAGCTTCTGGCACTTTTGTATATTAACTCGGAAGAATGGGAAAAAGCGCAGAAAGAGCTGCTAAAGTGTATCCAGATCGATACCAACAATACGACAACACTGCGTTATCTGAAGGAAGTGGAGCATATGCTCATGCCGGAGGAGGCAGTGAAAAATATGCCTAAGAAAAAGACCGCCGCGGAGGATGTGGTACGCTATCAGAGTGGCAATGAAACGATCATCCAGCCGGTCAATATGAAGGAACCGAAAGGGGTTTCCTCTCTTCTGAATCTGGGAATCGGTGTTATCATTGGTGTCGCAATTGCCTGCTTCCTGATTTTGCCGGGGCAGATTCAGAGTGCCAAAGCAGATATCAATAAGGAGTTGAGGGTCGTAAGCGAGCAGTCTGATGCTAAGACAGCGACGATTGACGAACTGGAGCAGAAGGTTCAGAACCTGATGGATGATAAGAGCAGCCTGGAGGAGGAGCTTGCGACTTACCAGGGATCAAGCGGGGCAATGAAGACTACGGACGGTCTGATGATGGCAGTCAATGCCTACCTTGAAAATCCGGAGGATATCGAGACAATCGCTACCTATCTGGAGGCAATCGAGGATGAGGAGCCTGCAGTTGGAGAAACCAGTCAGGAGAAGTCAGAATCTTTCATGACCTTGTATCATAAACTGTTGGAGCTTCTGGGAACCAAATTAGTTGATTACTATTACAATGCTGGGTATGAGAGCTATCGGGGAGAAAACTACGAAGAGGCAATTCCCAATCTGGAACGGGCTTATCGTTATGATAATACTAAGGTGGAAGCATTGTTCTATCTCGGAAACAGTTATCACAGAAATGGAGATGATGACAAGGCAAAGGAGACCTATGCACTGGTAATGGATTATTTCCCGGATACGGAATTTGCAAATAAATCGGAAACTTATCTGGCGGAAATCAATAATGCAGAATAAAGTGCGGCTTTCATAGAAGGCTGTCTTCAGGAATATTGAGAATATTGGTATCACGAAAGAGAACACATAAAATCGGTGTTCTCTTTTTTTGTTACAGTTGACTTTTAAGCAATAAAGCGTAATACGCGGAAATGAGGTGGAGAATGGAAGAAGATTTTAAGGTAATTGACAATTATCTGATGGTAAAAATGCCGGAGGAGGTCGATCACCACAAATCGGTTTACATAAGTGAAACGGCTGATGAGTATATCATGAAGGAAGGAGTTGGAAATGTTGTCTTTGATTTCGAGAGTACCCGATTCATGGATAGCTCCGGAATTGGGATTATTATTGGAAGATACAAGAAGATATCCTATTTTGGCGGCAAGGTTTTTGCAATTAATGCAGATACCAGAATCAAAAGAACACTGATGATATGCGGTTTACATAAAATTGTTGAAATCATGGAATAAAGGATGGAGAGGAAAATGAAAACAAAATATGAAAATGAGACGAACAGGGGAGTGGTCATGAAAAATGAAATGCAGCTTCAATTTGATGCGGTTTCGGTGAATGAAGCGTTTGCCAGAATTGCGGTTGCGGCATTTGTAGCTCCGCTGAATCCTACTATAGAAGAGATTTCAGATATTAAAACAGCAGTCTCAGAGGCAGTTACAAATGCAATCATCCACGGCTATGATGCTGAATTTGTCAAAGAAAGTAACGGAACCGGAAAGAATCTGGTTTTTCTGCATTGTACGATCGAGGGGGATGTCTTATGCGTGGAAGTCAGTGACAAAGGCAGAGGAATTGATGATGTAGAGCAGGCAATGGAACCGCTTTTTACAACGAAACCGGAAATGGATCGGTCGGGAATGGGTTTTGCCTTTATGGAAGCTTTTATGGATGATCTGGAGGTTTTCTCGGAGCCTTATCGTGGTACAACCGTACGGATGAAAAAGAAACTGGGAACAATGCCATGGTTCAGGCAAGAGGATTGAAATATGGCAGAAAATTCAGTACTGATCGACAGAGCACATGCAGGAGAAAAGGAAGCAAGAGAAGTACTGACCACACAGAATCTGGGCCTGGTACATCATATCGTAAAGCGTTTTTTGGGAAGAGGATATGAGGCAGAGGATCTGTTTCAAATCGGGGTAATCGGATTGTTAAAGGCAATCGACAAGTTTGATACCTCCTATGATGTCAAATTTTCAACCTATGCAGTTCCTCTTATTACCGGAGAAATAAAGCGATTTATCCGGGATGACGGTATGGTGAAGGTGTCCCGGAATCTGAAGGAAAACGGAATGAGAGTAAAGTATGCAAGGGAAAGACTGAACGGAAAACTGGGAAGAGAACCTACTTTGGAGGAGGTCGCCCAGGAAGCAGCGCTTGATGTGGAAGAGGTTGTGCTTGCTATGGAAGCGAATATACAGGTAGAGTCTATCTATAAGTCTGTCTATCAGAGTGACGGTAATGAAATATTTATGGTGGATCAGCTTGCCGACAAGCGAAGCAGTGCCCAGGAAGAGGTTTTAAATCATCTGGTCATCCGGCAGCTGATCGAGGGACTTGGCGAGCAGGAACAGAAGCTGATCACGCTACGTTATTATCAGGATAAAACCCAGACTGAGGTGGCCAGAGTGCTTGGAATCAGTCAGGTACAGGTCAGCCGTATGGAAAAGAAAATTTTATTGGGAATGCGACAGATGATAACAGGAGAACGGTTGACATAATTTTACAAATAGTGTAAGGTATATTATGTAAACGAATGCACAAATAGAGAATGTATTGGGGTAACTATGAAAACACATAAGAGATTTTTACTACTGTTATTGTGTGCAATTTTGGTTTTTCAGCCATGCTTTGCGGTGTTTGCAACCGAGAGCGGGGATGTGGGAAAAGCCGGGCAGCAGGCAGAGGAAGAACAGATAGAAACAGAGGAAGCAGAAGACGAGGCTGAGGACGAAGATGCGGAACTGAAGGCGTATATCAGGGAAGCACAGGAGGAACTTCAGGAGATTACGGATCAGAATATCATTATGGCACTGGTCTATCTCTGTGACACGTATAAAGTGAGGGAGACACCCAGTGATGACAGTGGAGTCAGTGTGAGCGTCCCTTCCGGAACCACTGTTCAGATTATCGGGATGGATGTGGATGAGGAGTGGAATGTATGGTATCAGGTTTCTCTCGGACAGAACGATCAGGTTTACTGTGGATACATTGAAAGAAGTTATCTTGCTTATTCCGATGAGTTGTTTTTGGATTGGGAGGAGAATTATTTTCCCAAGATAACACTGTTTTCGACACGTAGCAGCAGTTATCCGGATGTGGAACAGTTCCCGGAATCTTACCAGGTAAGCCTGATGAAACTGAAGCAGACACATCCAAACTGGTTTTTTGTAAGGCAGGACACCGGACTGAACTGGCAGACTGTTGTGGATAATGAGAACTATAAGGATAGAAATCTGATCAGCAGTACCATGGGTGATGCATACAAAAACGGAGTGTATGGCTCCGGCTGGTGCTACGCATCCGAGGCAGCTGTGGAGTATTATCTGGATCCCAGAAACTTTTTGGATGAATCCCGTGTTTTTCAGTTTGAACAGTTGACCTATAATTCCTCTTATCATACCAAGTCGGCAGTTGACAATATTTTGGCAACTACCTTTATGAAGGGGGAAATACCTCAGGAAGGAATGACTTATTCTTCGGCATTTTATGAAATTGGTGTTTCCCTGAGAGTAAGCCCGTTTCATCTGGCATGTCGTGTGTATCAGGAACAGGGCAAGGGAACCTCTGACTTGATTTCCGGTACATATAGCGGATATGAGGGATATTATAATTATTATAATATTGGAGCTACAGGAAAGACAACTGCGGCGATTGTGGAGAGCGGTCTGAAAAAAGCGGTAGAGAAGGGCTGGAACAGTCGCTACGCATCGCTGAAGGGTGGCGCTGCATTAGTATCGCAGGACTACATATTAAAGGGACAGGATACACTGTATCTTCAAAAATTTGATGTGGATGGCAGCTACAGTGGATTGTACTGGCATCAATATATGCAAAATATTATGGCGCCATATACGGAGTCGGTTATGGTAAAGAAAGCGTATACGGAAACCGGTGCACTTGACAATCCGTTTGTGTTCAAAATACCGGTGTATAATAATATGCCGCAAACGGCATGCCCAAAGCCGGGAACAACCGCAACGCCAACAGCAACCCCAACTGCGACGCCTACCGCAACGCCAACAGCAACTCCCAGTGCGACACCAACTGCGAAGCCGACGGCAAGCCCCAGTGCAACACCAATAGCGAAGCCGACAGCGAGTCCCAGCGCGAAGCCGACGGCAAGCCCCAGTGCAACACCAACAGCGAAGCCGACAGCAAGTCCCAGCGCGAAGCCGACAGCAAGCCCCAGCGCGAAGCCGACAGCAAGTCCCAGCATAAAGCCGACAGCAAGCCCCAGCGCGAAGCCAACAGCAAGCCCCAGCGCGAAGCCAACGGCAAGTCCCAG
>SAMEA3663297__coassemble_327_pt1 | contig 28709 bp, 22 predicted proteins | sample SAMEA3663297__metabat2_low_PE_020 | metagenome-assembled genome bin SAMEA3663297 (sample SAMEA3663297) | pig gut metagenome | biome: pig gut; feature: pig-associated habitat; material: faeces | place: China | collected 2013 | reverse complement strand
ATTATGGGCTTAGTGAGGAACAGGCGAAGAAGGCGATAGAGGTATACCGGGAACGCTTTGCTCCCATCGGTGTTCTGGAAAACCAGATTTTTCCGGGAATACCACAGCTCCTTCACAAGCTGCAAAAGTCAGGAGCTCATCTTGCTGTGGCATCCAGTAAGCCTGCGGTCTTCGTTCATCAGATCCTCCGTCACTTCGATATTGAAAAATATTTTGAAGTGATCGTGGGAAGTGAGCTTGACGGAACAAGGGGGAGTAAGGAAGAGGTCGTGGAGGAAGCACTGCGGCAGCTAGACATAATGACTGTGGAAGTCAATGATAGAAAAGCATGCTGCGCGATGATTGGTGACAGAAAGTTTGATATGCAAGGCGCCGTGGCACATGGACTTACCGGTGTGGGTGTACGCTTTGGTTTTGCCGTTGAGGGTGAGCTGGAGGCAGCAGGCGCCGATTACATTGCAGAGACGATAGAGGATCTGGGAAGGATATTAATAGAGGTATAAAAGGTATCATGATTAATTTCTGGAAAATGATAAGCATCCGGTGGGATGAAGAAAGCATCAAACCCTGGAGTTCTATCAAAAAAACAATTTATATCCTGCTTCCGCTTTTGGTCTATTATCTGGTTCATGATATGGCAGAAATTCTTCTATGGGGAGCCTTAAATCTGCTTGCAGGCTGTGTGGGAGATGCAGAACTCGCTTTTTTGAAAGCAAATTCCTACACAGTGCGCGGGATGATCAGCGGACTTGCAATTTTGTGCGGTGTAGCAGTGATCTCTCCGGGCGTTGCGGCAGAGATTCATGCCGGCGGAAGTGAAGAAGGTACCGGAATGGCGAAGCGGGCTGTTTCCGGTAAGGATAGGCAGCGGGTAAATGAAAAGAGGGTTACGGCGTATATGGTGCTTGGCGCACTTTCGTTTCTTTCTGCACTTGGATTGAATCTGCTTTTTGATCTGATTGGCTTTACAGAAAGCTCGGTCAGCTTTACTCAGACGGCGACGGCGCAGTTTGGAGTGGAGTTTGGCGTAGGGCTTGTACTTTATGGAATTCTTTCTCCGCTTGCAGAGGAGGCTGTTTTTCGGGGACTGATCTATAACCGGATGAAGCGCTGCTTCAGCTATTTGATTGCAGTTGTAGTATCTTCTCTTCTTTTCGGCTGTTATCATGGAAATCTGGTGCAGGCGGTATATGGTACAATTTTGGGAATACTCATTGCCTATTCCTATGAAAAATATGAAAGCTTTGCGGCTCCGGTTCTGTTTCATGCTGTAGCCAACGTGAGTATCTTTGTGATGACCTATGGAAATAAACTGGCACAAATTGACAGAACGATACGTATCGTGATGGCAATTGTTTCCCTGATTGGAGCGGCAGGATGTTTGATCTGGATTACAAAGAAAAATTGTGTGAAAAATAAAGACAAATTATAAAAACGCGAAATAAAGTAGAAGAATGTGAAAATTTTTATGCGAAGGCGGAACCATTGACAGAGCATAAAACGTTGAAAAATAAGGTTAAAATGATAGAAAAAAAGCAAGAATTATACAAATACAAGATACAAATAGATGAATTGTCTGATTGTCAGACAATTTGAGAAAAATAATTGTTTACAAGGAATTAAAATGGGTGTATAGTAAACACATAGGTCGCAAAGGAGCGAGTTTAAAGCTCTTTGCGACCTTTTTTGTGTGCCGAATGGCACAAGAAATGTGACAAATGATTACCTGGACTAAGGGAATGATAAAAGGGAGGAAGAAGCATGTTTGATGTAAAGACGACTCGTCCGGAAGCACCGCTCCATCGTCAGGAATTTGAGCATGATAATTGTGGCATCGGAGCCTGTGTGAATATTAAGGGCATAAAAAGCCATGAGACAGTGGAAAATGCACTCAAGATCGTGGAAAATCTGGAGCATCGTGCCGGAAAGGATGCAGAAGGTAAGACCGGTGACGGTGTCGGAATCCTGACGCAGATTCCGCACAAATTCTTTAAGAAGGTCACAGAGCCGCTTGGTATTTCCATCGGGGAGGAAAGAGAGTACGGTGTCGGAATGTTCTTTTTCCCACAGGATGAACTGCAGAAAAACCAGGCAAAGAAAATGTTTGAAATCATTGTAGAGAAAGAAGGATTGGAGTTCCTCGGCTGGAGAGAGGTCCCGAATGACCCTTCAGTTCTGGGCCATAAGGCAGTGGAATGTATGCCTCATATTATGCAGGCATTTATCAAAAAGCCGGCAGGAGTGGAAAAGGGTGTTGCTTTTGACAGACTTCTCTATGTGGCAAGACGTGTGTTTGAACAGTCCTCGGATAATACCTATGTGGTTTCCTTATCCAGCAGGACAATCGTATATAAAGGAATGTTTCTTGTAAAACAGCTGCGTATCTTTTTTGCAGATTTGCAGGATCCGGATTATGAATCGGCAATTGCCATGGTTCACTCCCGCTTTTCAACCAATACCAATCCCAGCTGGGAGAGAGCGCATCCGAACCGTTTTATTGTGCATAACGGTGAGATCAACACTATTCGAGGAAATGCGGATAAGATGCTGGCCCGTGAGGAAAATATGGAGTCTGAGCACCTCCATGGGCTGCTTCACAAGGTACTTCCCGTAGTCAATACGGCAGGTTCTGACTCGGCTATGCTGGATAATACACTGGAGTTCCTGGTTATGAGTGGTATGGAACTCCCGCTTGCAGTGATGATCACCATACCGGAGCCATGGGCTAACAATAAGACCATGTCTCAGCATAAAAAGGATTTTTATCAGTATTATGCGACCATGATGGAGCCCTGGGACGGACCGGCTTCCATTCTATTCTGCGACGGGGATGTGATGGGTGCGGTGCTTGACCGTAACGGTCTTCGCCCGTCCCGCTATTTGATAACAGATGATGATCAGTTGATCCTGTCCTCAGAGGTTGGTGTGCTGGATATCGATCCGACCAAGATACTGGTAAAAGAGCGCCTGCGTCCGGGTAAGATGCTGCTGGTTGATACGGTAAAGGGAAAGGTCATTGACGATGACGAGCTGAAGGAGACCTACGCCTCCAGGCAGCCCTACGGGGAATGGCTGGACAACAATCTGGTTCATTTGAAGGATCTGAAAATTCCAAATGAGAGAGTGCCTGAGTTTACGGAGGAAGAAAGACAGAGAATGCAGAAGGCATTCGGCTATTCCTATGAGGAGCTGAAGACCAGCATTCTTCCTATGGCGAAGAACGGTGGGGAAGCCATTGCAGCAATGGGTGTAGATACACCGCTACCGGTACTTAGCAAGACCCATCATCCGTTATTCCATTATTTTAAGCAGTTATTTGCCCAGGTTACCAATCCGCCGATTGATGCCATCCGTGAGGAGGTTGTAACCTCCACAACGGTTTATATTGGTACAGACGGCAATATTCTGGAGGAAATTCCGAAGAACTGTAATGTGCTTTCGGTTCACAATCCGATCCTTACCAACACGGATCTGATGAAGATCAAGAGCATGAAGGCAGATGGCTTTAAGGTAGAAGTGATCCCCATTACCTATTATAAAAATACGAGTCTGGAGCGCGCAATTGACAGACTGTTCGTTGAAGTCGACCGTGCCTACAGAGATGGGGTGAATATTATGATCCTCTCTGACAGAGGCGTGGATGAGAATCACGTGGCGATCCCGTCCTTGCTGGCGGTATCTGCCCTGAACAGACATCTGGTTGTAACTAAGAAAAAGACCTCTGTTGCCCTGATCCTGGAATCCGGGGAACCCAGAGAGGTACATCATTTTGCAACCCTTCTTGGCTATGGCGCGTGTGCGATCAATCCATATCTTGCACAGGAATCTATCAAAGAGCTGATTGACAATCATATGCTTGACAAGGATTATTATGCAGCAGTGGAGGATTACAATAATGCCATTTTGCATGGTATTGTCAAGATTGCGTCCAAGATGGGAATCAGCACGATCCAGTCCTATGAAGGCTCACAGATCTTTGAGGCAATCGGTATTGATAAGGATGTGATCAATAAATACTTCCCTCACACAGTGTGCCGTGTGGGCGGAATCACCATTCAGGACATTGAGAAACAGGTGGATGCCCTGCATTCACAGGCATTCGATCCTCTGGGACTTGAAAATGATCTGACGCTGAACAGCTTAGGTCACCACAAGATGAGAAGCGGTGCGGATGAGCATCTTTATAATCCGGCTACCATTCATATGCTTCAGGAATCCACAAGGCGCGGCGATTATGAGATGTTCAAGCAGTATACAGCGCTTGTGAATGACGAAAATTCCGTGAAGAATCTTCGAGGCTTAATGGACTTTAATTATCCCAAGAAAGGAGTTCCCATCGAAGAGGTGGAAAGTGTTGACTCCATTGTTACCAGATTTAAAACGGGTGCCATGTCCTATGGCTCGATTTCCAAGGAAGCCCATGAAACCCTGGCAATTGCCATGAACCGTCTACACGGGCGTTCCAATTCCGGTGAGGGTGGCGAGGATCTGGAAAGACTGACGGTTGGACCCGACGGCATAAACAGATGCTCCGCTATCAAGCAGGTCGCTTCCGGACGATTTGGTGTAACAAGCAGATATCTGGTCAGCGCAGATGAAATACAGATCAAAATGGCACAGGGAGCTAAGCCCGGAGAAGGCGGACATCTTCCGGGAGGCAAGGTTTATCCGTGGATTGCCAAGACCAGACATTCAACGCCCGGTGTTGGGCTGATCTCTCCCCCGCCTCATCACGATATTTATTCCATCGAGGATCTGGCAGAGCTGATTTATGATTTGAAAAATGCAAATAAGAAAGCACGCATCAGTGTAAAACTGGTTTCCGAGGCAGGTGTGGGAACCGTGGCAGCCGGCGTTGCCAAGGCAGGGGCACAGGTAATCCTGGTATCCGGCTATGACGGCGGTACCGGTGCAGCACCCAGAAATTCCATTCATAACGCAGGCCTTCCCTGGGAATTGGGCCTTGCAGAGACCCATCAGACCTTAATCATGAATGGATTGAGAAATAAGGTGAGAATTGAAACAGACGGTAAGCTGATGAGCGGCCGTGATGTTGCCATTGCAGCCCTGCTCGGTGCAGAGGAATTTGGCTTTGCAACAGCGCCTCTTGTGACTATGGGCTGTGTTATGATGAGAGTCTGCAATCTGGATACCTGCCCTGTGGGAGTAGCTACCCAGAATCCGGAGCTTCGTAAGAACTTTAAGGGGAAACCGGAATATGTGATGAATTTCATGCGCTTTATTGCCCAGGAATTACGGGAATATATGGCAAAGCTTGGCGTGCGTACCGTAGATGAGCTGGTAGGTCACACAGAGCTGCTAAAGATCAAGGATAATCTGACAGAAAGCCAGAAGCAGATCGACCTGAGCCTGATCCTGAAGAATCCTTATGCAGGCGGAAAGGAAAAGGTTACCTTTGATCCGAAGCAGGTGTATGACTTTAAGCTGGAAAATACCGTAGACGAAAAGGTGCTGTTAAAGCAGCTTTCCAAGGCAATGCAGACAGGAACAAAACGAAGCATTGAGGTGGATGTCAAGAATACAGACAGAGCGTTTGGTACCATTTTGGGATCTGAGATTACAAGACAGCTGGGAGATAATCTGGATGAGGATACCTACAGAGTTCTTTGTAATGGTGCAGGCGGACAGAGCTTCGGTGCATTCATTCCCAAGGGGCTTACCCTGGAACTTGTAGGGGAGAGCAATGACTACTTCGGAAAGGGCTTATCAGGCGGAAAGCTGATCGTGTACCCGCCTAAAGGAAGCCGCTTCAAGGCAGAGGACAATATTATCATCGGCAACGTTGCACTGTACGGTGCTACCAGTGGGAAAGCCTTTATTAATGGTGTAGCGGGAGAGCGCTTCTGTGTTCGTAACTCCGGAGCAATTGCGGTTGTTGAAGGGGTAGGCGATCATGGCTGTGAATACATGACTGGCGGACGTGTGGTAGTGCTTGGCAGAACGGGCAAGAACTTTGCTGCAGGTATGAGCGGCGGAATCGCATACGTTCTGGATGAGGACAACGACCTTTATATCAGGCTGAATAAGGAAATGGTGTCCTCCTATGAATTGACGAATAAATATGATGTCATTGAACTGAAGGAAATGATCAAAGAACATGTGGCCTTGACGAATTCCGAAAAAGGAAAATTGATTTTGGATAACTTTAAGGATTATCTGCCGAAGTTCAAGAAGATTATTCCCCATGATTATGAGAAGATGCTTGCTACCATCGTTCAGATGGAGGAGAAGGGCTTAAGTGCAGAACAGGCGCAGATTGAAGCATTCTATGCAATTAAGGCAGCAAAGTAGAGGGAGGTGGAAGCAATGGGAAAGCCAACAGGATTTATGGAATATCAAAGAGAAGTATCAAAGGATGTAAAGCCTAAGGAGAGAATTAAAAACTTTAACGAATTCCACGAACATCTCTCGAAAGAGCGCCAGCAGCTTCAGGGAGCCAGATGTATGGAGTGTGGTGTCCCCTTTTGTCAGTCGGGTATGACCATCTGTGGAATGACCAGCGGATGTCCGCTGCATAATCTGGTGCCGGAATGGAATGATCTGGTTTATATAGGAAACTGGGAACAGGCATATTATCGTCTGAAGAAAACAAACAGTTTCCCGGAGTTTACCTCAAGAGTGTGTCCGGCTCTTTGCGAAGCGGCCTGCACCTGCGGGCTGATCGGGGAACCGGTCTCCACCAAGGAAAATGAGTACGCTATCATAGAAAATGCCTATGAACAGGGCTATGCAGCGCCCAAGCCCCCCAGGGTCAGAACCGGAAAGAAGGTGGCAGTAGTCGGGAGCGGCCCTTCAGGATTGGCGGTGGCTGATCAGCTCAATAAGCGTGGACACAGTGTGACAGTGTATGAGCGTTCGGACAGGATCGGTGGGCTGCTCATGTATGGAATTCCCAATATGAAGCTGGAAAAGCATATTGTGGATCGTAAGGTAAAGGTGATGGAGGAAGAAGGAGTTACCTTTATCACAGGTGTGGATGTAGGAAAGGATATCAAAGCGGAGAAGCTCCTTAAGGAATATGACAGAGTGGTGCTTGCCTGCGGTGCATCCAATCCCAGAGATATAAATGCTCCGGGAAGAGATGCAAAGGGAATTTACTTTGCGGTTGATTTCCTGAAGGCAAATACAAAAAGTCTTCTGGATTCCGGTTTTGAGGATGGACAGTTTGTCAATACAAAGGATAAAAATGTGGTGATCATCGGCGGCGGTGATACCGGAAACGACTGTGTGGGAACCAGTATCCGTCATGGCTGTAAGTCGGTAACACAGATAGAGATGATGCCCAAAGCACCCGATAAGAGGGCAGAAAACAATGCCTGGCCGGAATGGCCCAAGATCTGTAAGACAGATTACGGTCAGGAGGAGGCAATTGCAGTATTCGGGCATGATCCCAGAATCTATGAGTCCACGGTCAAGGAGTTTGTTAAGGATAAAAACGGGAATCTCAAGGCAGTGAAGATCGTGAAGCTTTCCTGGGAGAAGGATCCTGAGAGCGGAAGAATGAATATGAAGGAAATTCCGGGCTCTGAGCAGACACTTCCCGCAGAGATCGTTCTGATCGCAGCAGGCTTTCTTGGAAGTCAAAAGTATGTGACAGATGCTTTTAAGGTGGAAACGAACCAGAGGACCAATGTACAGACAGCGCCCGATGCTTATGAAACTTCCGTGAAGAATGTCTTTACGGCAGGCGATATGCACAGAGGGCAGTCATTGGTAGTGTGGGCAATCCGGGAAGGTCGTGAGGCTGCAAGGGCTGTGGATGAGAGCCTGATGGGCTATACGAACCTGTAAGCATTTTACACACTTTATGAAAACTCGGGGATTTGGTGAATCCCTTTGAAGAACGGTGCTTTCCATAATCGGAAAGTGCCGTTCTTAATTTCTGTGCCCCGCCCCGCGTTCTGGGGCGTGGCATTTTCAGTATTTTTCCTGACCTGCGCCCCGCCCCGCATCGAAACCGCAGCTAGATATGGATATTTTCTGTTATCACATGCAGATGAATTCGCTTAATTGGGGTTTGGCTCTTCGGCAAACCGGAAGTTGTCTAATGGTTTACCTTAGTATTACCCCTAATTTTTCAAGGTTTTCTTTTGTTTTTTCAAATCGTGGCAAATTAGATACACCTACACAACTCAATAGAATTGAAACAAAGAAACCACGCTTCACTGCACCTATTGCGCTTGCATTGATACACGAATTTCCATCTACACCTATCATTTCTATCTCTGAAATACTCTTTGATTTAAGATATGAAATCAATTCTTCAGATGAAAAGGCATCTGCCTGATTTTTACAAAACACATTATCTGATACAAGAAAGAGTTCATCCGCAAACTCATCTGTGACTGTTCCGCTGCGAAGCTTCTTCGTATTCCTTATATACACAATATCATACTGGTGCTTTTGAACTTCGATTATTCGCTCATTGATTTTCTGTACTAAATCGCTTTCATACTTTGAAATATATGACTTTTGAATATCTATAACCAATAATGCTTTCATATTTCTCCCTCTTATTTCTTAAAAATTCCAATTTACATATCTGATTTTTGCTTATAATATACATTTTTTCTCTGCCTATTTCAATTCACAATTATGGGATTCCACTCAGCAGCACACAATTCTGAAAAGAGATTTATGATTTGAATAGAAGAACAAATGTTCTAAAAACTGTTGTACAAACGTAGTTGATGTGGTATGATAATAACAAACAAATGTTCTGGAAACGTCAGGAAATGATAGAGGAATACGATATGGAACAATTATCACTTTTTTCACAGGAAGCAGACAGAATCGCACCGCTTGCAAGCCGCCTGCGTCCGGAAACATTAGATGACTATGTTGGTCAAAAGCATCTTCTGGGGGAAGGTAAGGTTTTGAAGAATATGCTGGACAGGGATCTTGTCAGTTCCATGATATTCTGGGGGCCTCCGGGAGTTGGAAAGACCACATTGGCGCGGATCATAGCAAATATGACACATTCGTCATTTATTGATTTCAGTGCCGTTACAAGCGGTATTAAGGAAATTAAGGATGTAATGAAACAGGCAGAAAATGATCGGCTGTCAGGCTCAAAGACGATTGTTTTTGTTGATGAGATCCATCGATTCAATAAGGCACAGCAGGATGCCTTTCTCCCTTATGTGGAGAAGGGGAGTATTATCCTGATCGGAGCGACCACTGAGAATCCCTCCTTTGAGATTAATTCCGCACTTTTGTCAAGATGTAAGGTGTTTGTGCTGCAGGCATTGACCGGTGAGGATATTCTGGAACTTCTGCACCATGCATTGACAAGTAAAAAGGGCTTGGGAAACAGTACCATTAATATAGAAGAAAGACTGCTCCAGGCAATCTCTGTCTTTGCCAATGGGGATGCCAGAACTGCACTGAATACTTTGGATATGGCGGTCCTTAACGGCAGAATTGAGCCGGATGGCTCTATTACTGTTTCGGAGGAAACACTGGAACAATGTACGGGGCAGAAAATGCTCCTTTATGACAGAAACGGGGAAGAACATTACAATCTGATTTCTGCTCTTCACAAATCCATGCGGAACAGCGATCCGGATGCCGCGGTTTATTGGCTGGCAAGGATGTTGGAGGCCGGCGAGGATCCGCTTTATGTGGCAAGAAGACTGATACGGTTTGCCAGTGAGGATGTGGGAATGGCAGATTCCGGAGCATTGCAGGTGGCAGTGGCGGCTTATCAGGCCTGCCATTTTAACGGAATGCCGGAATGTGATGTAAATCTGACCCATGCGGTGGTTTACCTTTCCATGGCACCCAAATCTAATGCACTCTATGCTGGTTAGGGCAAGACAGGATGCGAAGACCATGCTGAGTGAACCGGTTCCCCTGCAGATCAGAAACGGGGTTACGGAGTTGATGCAGGAGCTTCATTATGGGGAAGGCTATCAGTACGCTCATGATACCGAAGAGAAACTGACGGATATGGAATGCCTGCCGGAATCTCTTAAGGGGAAATGCTACTATTCGCCTACCGAGCAGGGGGACGAGGCGGCAGTGAAACGGCGGCTGGAGGCCATAAAGGAATTTAGGAAAGGGAAGCGGGATGGAAAGTAATCTCATATTACGAAAAGAGGAATCCATGACCGTCATGCAGAAGCTGGAAATCCTGACGGATGCAGCTAAGTATGATGTTTCCTGTTCCTCAAGCGGAGTAGAACGTAAAGGGGACGGAACCGGAATAGGAAATGCTGCGGCAGGAGGAATCTGTCACAGCTTCAGCTCGGATGGACGTTGCATTTCTCTCCTGAAAATTCTTTTTACTAATGAATGTATTTATGATTGCAAATATTGCATCAACCGGAAGTCCAATGATGTACCGCGAGCATCCTTCACGCCGGATGAAATCTGTGAGCTGACCGTTCAGTTTTACCGTCGCAATTATATTGAGGGATTGTTTTTAAGTTCCGGCATTCTTTACAGCCCAACCTATACTATGGAATTGATTTATGAGGCCATATACAAGCTCCGGACTTTATATCGTTTCCAGGGATATATCCATGTGAAGGCAATTCCGGGAGCAGATCCGGAAATTATCAGAAGACTGGGACTATTGGCAGATCGAATGAGTGTGAATCTGGAGCTGCCCACGGCAGAAGGATTGCAGCGCCTTGCACCGAACAAGCATCGGAAGAACATTCTGGCGCCCATGCGCATGATCCAGCAGGGAATCACGCAGAATAAGAATGAACTTATGGTTTATCGACACGCTTCTTCCTTTGTCCCCGCCGGACAGTCCACACAGATGATTGTCGGAGCGACACCGGAAAGCGATTATCAGATTATGATGGTGGCGGAAAATTTGTATAAAAGATTCGATCTGAAGAGAGTGTATTATTCTGCTTTTGTCAGTGTCAATGAGGACAAGGATCTCCCGGCGTTGCCGGGAGGTCCACCGCTGCTTCGGGAGCACAGACTCTATCAGGCAGACTGGCTGCTTAGATTCTATGGGTTTGAGGCGAAGGAGCTTCTAAGCGAGGACAAACCCAATTTTAACATACTGCTTGACCCGAAGGCAGACTGGGCACTGCGACACTTAGAGCAGTTTCCCGTGGAAATCAACCGTGCGGATTATCAGACAATTCTGCGGGTTCCGGGGATCGGGGTTAAAAGTGCACAGAGAATTGTGCGGGCGAGGAAAAACGGTAGTCTTAGTTTTGAAGATTTAAAGAAAATCGGTGTAACCTTAAAGCGGGCGCTTTACTTTATTACCTGCAATGGAAGAATGATGTATCCGACTAAACTGGAGGAGGACTACATTACCCGGAATCTTATTTCAAACAAGGAAAAGCTTCCCTTTGACAGGGATGGAATGACCTATCGGCAGTTGTCCCTTTTTGACGACAGCCAGGAGCTTACATGGAAACAGGCTGTGGGAGGATGAAGAAAGGTGGAGCAATTATGGAGTTAAGTGAATCTTACCTGGTATGTGAGGATTCTCTGGAGGGAATATTTACCGGGATTTATGACGCTTATTTATTAAAAAAGCCTCATGAGCAGGTGCATATCTGTGTTGGAGAGGATGAGAACTATCGTCTCTTTGCCGAATATTTGCGCTGTGTACCGGATGAGACTAAGGTGGCAAAGGTGGCAGGAACCATTGTAAGGGAATTCGGGCAGGAGGCTTATTTATCTATCTGTCGGGCACTGGCTTCCGGAGAACCGGATAAGGGCGAGGCAATTTATAAAACGGTTGTAGCCGGCTTTAAAATGAAGAATCGAAAGGCGGTTATGGGAAATCTGGCAGATCCCTATATACACAGAGTGTTTGAACTGGCGAGATTTACCGCCAATGAGGCACATTTTCACGTGGAATTTCTGCGTTTTTATGAGTTGGAAAATGGTATTTTATTTGCGCCCATCGGACCGAAAAATAACTTGATTACTTTTATCGTTCCTCATTTTGCAGACAGACTTCCGCTAGAGAATTTTGTGATTTATGATGAGATTAGAAATATCTATGCCATGCATCCTTCCGGAAAGGATTGGTATCTTGTGTATGGTGAGGAAGGAATGGAACATCCTGATCATGTTTTCTCGGAAGAGGAGAAAAAGTACAGTGAACTGTTCACACATTTCTTTCATACAATAGCAATAAAGGAACGTGGGAATCTTGGTCTGCAGAGAAATATGCTTCCCCTGCGGTATCGTAAGTATATGACAGAATTTCAATAAATATTACAATAATTAAGTGAAATTAGGTAAATATTGGAAATTGTACTTTAAAAAGTACTTTACAAATGCCCGGCAAGGTGGTAATCTTTGAAAATGATACAAGAAAACGTTTTAACTATCTGCATTTTTTTTGTAAAGGAAAGGTGATTATGATGGTGCAGCGTAGAATTAAACTAAGACTTGATGAGGTAAAAGACTTTGTGGCAGCAGCCTGCAAATGTGATTTTGATATTGATATCTCATACAACAGATTTACTGTTGATGCCAAGTCCATTGTTGGTGTGCTGGGGCTTGATCTGAACCAGACGTTAACAGTGTCTTACAACGGATATGACAGTGAATTTGAGAAGTACATGAATCATTTTGCAGTAGCCTGCTAAGCGTAAGGTGAGAATACAAAAAGATGAGAGATGCCGTTTGATCATTTTATGATTAAACGGCATTTTTACGGCAAAAACTTGACAAGATCAACAGCAGAACCTACAATAAAGCGAACAATTAAAAACAAGTGTTTCAGAAGGAGAGAAACAGATGCCGCCGAAAGCAAGGTTTTCAAAAGAAGAAATTGTATCAATGGCACTTCAAATCACGAGAGAGCACGGAATCGGGGCAGTAACGGCAAGGGAACTGGGAGCAAGACTCGGCAGCTCTGCCAGACCGATATTTACCGTCTTTCAAAACATGGAAGAAGTAAACGGTGAAGTGGTAAAGGCAGCCAGATTACTTTATGGACAGTATATCAATAAGGGCTTGCAGTCACAACCGGCATTCCGGGGAGTCGGTATTGCCTATGTGCAGTTTGCCATGCAGGAGCCCAAGCTCTTTCAACTTTTATTCATGAATGAGCAGGATGAGATAAGTGATATGGAGCATGTTCTGATACAGATTGATGAAAACTATGAGGAAATTCTGAAATCGGTGGAGGAGTCTTATCAGTTGGAGGAAAAAACTGCCGAAAAGCTGTATCGGCATTTATGGATTTATACACATGGAATTGCCAGTCTTTGTGCAACAAAGGTATGCCGGTTTACCGGAGAAGAAATTGAAAATATGCTGATAGAGGTTTTTACAGGCCTCTATGAAAAAGTAAAAAGAGATGGAAATTCAAATTTCAGTTAGGAGCCTGGTTGAATTTATTCTGCGCTCCGGAAATATTGACAATCGAAGAGCAGCTACTCCCGACAATGCAATGCAGGAGGGCGGAAGGATTCACCGGATGATACAGCGGCGGATGGGCAGCGAGTATCATCCGGAGGTTTTGTTGCGCTATTGTTATCATACGGAGAAGTATGAGATCCGGATAGATGGCCGCGCAGATGGGATCATCATTCAGCCTACAGGCGATCTGGCGCAGGTGCCTGAGCTTACGGATGACAAGGTGCCGCCGGCATGCCGTGACCGGGTGACTGTAACCATAGATGAGATCAAGGGAACCTACAGGGAACTGCATAAACTGAAGGAAGCAGTACCCGTGCATCTTGCACAGGCAAAGTGCTATGCCTATATCTATGGCATGCAGAACGAGCTGAAGCACATCCGGGTAAGACTGACCTATTGTAATATTGATACGGAGGAAATAAAATACTTTCATTTTGAATATGATATGGAGGAATTATCTGCCTGGTTTCAGGACGTGATGTCACAGTATCGTAAATGGGCGGATTTTCAGTTTGAATGGCAGAATGCACGTCAGGAATCCATTAAAGGACTGCCCTTTCCCTTTTCCTATCGGGAGGGGCAGAAGGAGCTTATTACCTATGTATATCAGACAATTTATCATAAGAAGAAGCTGTTTATTGAAGCCCCTACCGGAGTCGGTAAGACAATTTCCACGCTTTTCCCGGCAGTCATGTCTATGGGGGAGGGAAGAGGACAGAAAATTTTTTATCTGACAGCAAAGACAATTACAAGAACCGTAGCAGATGATGCCATAGAACTGATGAGACAGAAGGGGCTGAAATTCAAATCTGTCATTTTGACTGCTAAGGACAAAATCTGTTTTATGGAAGAAACCGAATGCAATCCGGAATTTTGCCCCTATGCAAAGGGGCATTATGATAGAATCAATGATGCAATTTACGACTTATTGACTCATTCGGATAATTTTAATCGTGAGACCATAGAAGCTTATGCCAGGGCGCATCAGGTATGTCCGTTTGAAATGTGCCTTGATATGAGTCTGTTTGCGGATGCGGTAATCTGTGATTACAATTATTTATTTGATCCGCATGTCTATCTGAAGCGCTTTTTTACGGAAGGAGTCAGGGAGGATTACATTTTTCTGATTGATGAGGCACATAATCTGGTAGATCGCGGGCGGGAAATGTACAGTGCGGTTCTTTATAAGGAAGATTTCCTTGCGCTGAAAAAGGCAGTGAAGGATTACGATGTCAAGATGTACCGGCAGCTTGAAAAGTGCAATAAGGAGCTTTTGGAACTGAAACGTGCCTGTGAGGATTATGAATATCTTGATGAGGAGGAGGCAGCCCCCTTTGTAAGGTCTGTAGTTCGACTTTCAGGCATCATGGAGGCATATCTGGAGGAACATGAGGAAAGTCCGGTGAAAAAGGAAATTCTGGACTTCTATTTTGAAGTATCCCATTTTCTGCTGATCAATGACAAGCTGGATGACAGCTATGTGATCTACACGCAGCTTCAGCCGGATGGCGGTTTCTTTATTAAACTGCTTTGTGTGAATCCATCTAAAAATCTGAGAGAATGTATGATGCGCGGAAGAAGTACGATCCTGTTTTCTGCTACGCTGCTGCCTGTTCAGTATTATAAAAGGCTGCTGGGAGCAGATGAGGGAGATTACGAGGTTTATGCAAGGTCTGTCTTTGATTCCCGAAAGAAAGGGCTGTTTATTGCAGAGGATGTGACCAGCAGATATACCAGACGGTCAGAAATGGAATATTATAATATTGCATCGTACATTCATAAGGTGGTCAGCAGACGGGAGGGAAATTATATGATTTTTTTTCCTTCCCACGCTTTCCTGAAAAACGTATATGAGGTTTATTATAATTACTTTTATGATCCTGAATCTGTAGAATGTCTGATCCAGGAGGAGTATATGGATGAAGAGAGCCGAGAACTCTTTTTGAAACGTTTTCGGGGGACAGATGAGGCAGAGACGGGAGTGATGAGAGAAGACGGAATCGTACATCCTGGAATGGAGGAGCTTAGGAGTGCCATTCACATGGATATTGAAGTGGAAGAAGGAAAGTCCCTGCTTGGCTTTTGTGTTATGGGAGGAATTTTCAGCGAAGGAATTGATCTAAAGAATGACAGTCTGATCGGCGCTATTATCGTGGGAACCGGACTTCCTCAGGTCTGCATCGAACGGGAAATCCTGAAGCAATATTTTGATGCACAGGGAGATAATGGATTTGATTTCGCCTATCGATATCCCGGAATGAATAAGGTATTGCAGGCAGCCGGAAGGGTTATCAGAACTGTGGAGGATGTGGGAATTGTCGTACTTCTTGATGAGCGGTTTTTAAAGCAGCCTTACCTTCGAATGTTTCCAAGGGAATGGGAAGAATATGAAAGGGTTTCTTTGGAAAGGATTGAGAAGAGAGTAGAACGCTTTTGGAATGAGTGGTTGTAGCTATGTGGATAACTTTCACATAGCTTTTTTTGTATAAAAAATATTTGGAAGTCAAAAAAAGGGGAAAAATGAAAGAAAAGTGGGAGAAAAAATATAAAATGAAGGATTTTTTGATAAGTGACGTCGTTTTTTGAAGAAAAAAGTAATAAAGTCATTTAAAATGACACATATGTCATTGTGGATAACTATGTGGAAATTGGGGATTTCTTTCATTTTTTGTTTTTTGAGCTAAAAAATTGATAGTTGTTTTTTGGACAAAAAATGCAAGGAGAAAAATTCAAAATCAGAAAAAAACTTGTTTAGTCAATAGCGGGAGGGTATAAATTGACTGATTTTGTTAATAAGCGAAAATTGTGTTTCTGTCAGTGGAAAGCGTGTACAAAGGGGCGAAAATATGGTAAACTATTATAAATTCTTTTCGGTTATTTTAGGAGAACGATATCCGTAAGAATACGGGAGGTACAAAAGAAAATAAGAAACAGGAGGCAGAAATATGTGGGCTTATGAGAGTGTTTTCTATCAGATTTACCCCCTTGGCTTTTGCGGGGCACCCTATGAAAACGACGGCGTGCTGACAAGCCGGATCAAAAAGGTGGTGGAATGGATTCCCCATATGAAAAAACTGGGGGTGAATGCAATTTATTTTTCACCGGTATTTGAGTCGGATACGCATGGATATAACACAAGGGACTATAAAAAGATCGATGTTCGTCTGGGAACCAATGAGGATTTTAAGGAGGTTTGCAGAAAGCTTCATGAAAACGGAATCAGGGTGGTTCTGGATGGAGTTTTTAATCATGTGGGAAGAGGTTTCTATCAGTTTCAGGATGTGATCAAAAACAGACAAAATTCTCCTTATCTGAACTGGTTTCGTGTTAATCTTGACGGAAACTCCAATTACAATGATGGCCTCTGGTATGAGGGCTGGGAAGGAAACTACGACCTGGTCAAGCTGAATCTTCAGAACAATGAGGTGGTAGAGCATCTTTTGGATGCAGTGAAATATTGGGTAGATGAATTTGATATAGATGGGCTCAGGCTTGATGTGGCTTATTGCCTGGATGAGAATTTTGTCAGAAGGCTCAGAAGCTTTACGGAAGGACTGAAAAGTGATTTCTTCTTATTAGGAGAGATGCTTCACGGAGATTATAACAGGCTGGTGAATGATGCTATGCTGCATTCTGCAACAAATTACGAATGCTATAAGGGTTTATATTCCAGCTTTAACAGCATGAATCTGTTTGAGATCAACCATTCCCTGCTTCGTCAGTTCGGACCGGAAAACTGGACACTCTATCGAGGAAAGCACATGCTGTCCTTTGTGGATAATCATGATGTGACCAGAATTGCAAGTATATTGACCAATGAAAAGCATCTACCGCTTGTATATGCCCTCTGCTTTGGTATGCCGGGAATCCCCTGTGTTTACTATGGAAGTGAATGGGGGGCAAAGGCGCAGAAGAGTGACGGTGATCCGGCACTGCGCGCCTGCTTTGATGCGCCGGTCTATAATGATTTATCTGCATGGATCAGCAGGCTGGCAGAAGCAAAGAAAAATTCCAAGGCTCTCAATTACGGAAGCTTTCGCTCCGTTGTTCTTACAAATAAGCAGTGCATTTTTGAGAGAAAGACGGATGAAGAGCGGGTTCTGGTAGCAATCAATGCGGAGGATCAGCCCTATACGGCACATTTTGATGCGGGCTGTGGGCAGGCAGTGGATCTGATCAGTGGAGATGCGTATGATTTCGGTGGAGGAAGTGAGCTTCCGCCTTACAGTGCATTTTTCTGGAGGATGGAGCATTAGAAGGGATTACAAGGGATTACAAGGGATTACAAGGGATAAGGAGGATACTTTTTTATGGAAAAAGCGGACAGAAGAACAAAAGAAAAGAAGGGATTGCTGCGATACAGTGATCTGCTTGGAAAGATCATTAACAGAAATATCAGTGTGGTTTTGGCAATCGTTCTGCTGATTGCATTGTCAGGTATGGCATATTTTTCTATGGAGCTTTCCAATGAGAAGGTGAAAAGTGAGGCATCTGAGTATTATGCGGAGATTGAAGGCTGGGTGAATACACAGAAAAATATTCTCAGTATGTTTGTAAACAGTATTGAAGCGCAGGGAAATCTTTATCAGGATCATGAGGCTGCTGTTGCTTACCTGGACAGCATTACACAAAAATATAGTCACATTTCCTGTACCTATATTTCAGACCCGAATCTGCCTCAGCTTGTGATTATGAATAATGGATGGGTGCCGGATCCGGATTTTGACGTAGCAGGCCGATCCTGGTACTCTGAGGCGATCGATAATGATGATATCGCAATTACAGCACCTTATCTGGATGAGCAGACCGGAAGCTACTGTATAACCTTCAGTAAAAGAGTGGTGATCGACGGTAAACCGATTGGGGTATTTGGAATTGATTTTTATATGGATCAGCTGACCAATATTCTCTCGTCAAGTTATACGGGAGGTAATTATGCATTTATGACCGATGCATCGGGAATCATTGTCACGCACCCTTCAGAACAGTATCAGCTTGGCGGTAATGTGAGTGTAAATGTATCCGATACAAAGTATGGCAAGTGTGCAGGGGGAAGCGGAAGGATAGTCACGATTGCAGATTATGATAAAAGGATAAAAACCGTGACCTGTGTACAATCCGATGAAATCCCGTTTACGGTTTATATGGTAAAGGACTGGATGTCAGCCTACAGTATTTTCTTTATCTCAGTAATTTTCTATATTGTCATGTTTGCAGCGTGTCTGTTTGTTGTGAATATGCGGAATAAGAAGGTGATCGGAAAATGGTTCAAGCCTCTGGAAAAGATTGCAGAAAAGATTCCTGCAATTGCAGAGGGACATCTTGATATTGCGTTTGATGAAGAAGAAATCTGCCAGGAGATCAAAATTCTTCAGGATTCCCTTAATACAACAATGGGAACATTGAATGTATATATTGGTGATATAGTTCAGATCCTTGAGGATGTGGCAGAAGGAAATCTGGCCATCAGCTCAGAGGTGGAATATCAGGGAGATTTTGCAAAGCTGGAGGGAGCCATTGAGAAGATTACCGGTAATCTGAATGGCCTGATCAGGGATATAGATGACAGTGCAAAGCAGTTTATGGAAATTTCCAGGCAGGTATCGGATGCTTCCGGTCAGGTTTCCGACGGTGCCAGAACCCAGGCCGAAAATATTGATTCCCTCGCCGAAAATATCTCCATTTTAAAGAATAACATGCAGACAGCCAATGAAAATGCGCATGAAATTATTAATGTGGTAGAGAACAATAATCATAATTTAAAGGATATTTCTGAAAAACAGATCGCAGAGCTGGCAGAGAAGATGCGTGAGATCGAGAACAGCTCTGTTAAAATCGGAGAATGCCTGGAGATGATCAACCAGATCAATTCCCAGACCAATCTTCTTGCTCTGAATGCTTCCATTGAGGCAGCTCGTGCCGGTGAGGCCGGTAAAGGATTTGCGGTTGTGGCAGAGGAGATCCGGGGACTTTCTGAGGATACCTCCAGAGCCAGTCAGAATATCGGTGATATGATCGGAAGAAATAACGAGTCCATCCGTGCCGGAATGGAGATTATGAAAAATACGATTGAGGTACTGAAGCACAATCTGGAAAGCTTTGTTTCTGCGAGGAATGAGATCGGCGGAATGGCTGATATGATCGGACAGCAGCAGGAGTATATCACCAGAATTGCTACTTCGGTAGAGGAAATCGAGGAGATTGTGAAATCCAATACGGCAGTTTCAAAGGAAAATGCGGATGCAGCGGAAAAGATGAGCAGTCAGACGGAAGTCTTAAATTCCCAGATCAGCAGCTTTACCTTGAAGTAGCGTGAGTATTTCTTCACAAATGAGGAGCAGGGAGCATGACATTTACGTTTTATGAGCTAGTCTGGTTTTACTTTATTTATTCGTTAACCGGCTGGTGTGCGGAGGTCTGTGTAGCAGCTGCCCGCAAAAAGAAATTTATCAACAGAGGATTCGTAAGCGGTCCACTGTGCCCGATCTATGGAACGGGCGCAGTGGTTTTCGCTGTTTTCCTGCCGGAGCTTAGGGAAAATCCTTTCTTTTTGTTTCTGGGCGGCGTGATTCTGGGGTCCTTTATTGAATTTGCCACCGGTGTTCTTCTTGAAAAGGCGTTTCATAAGAAATGGTGGGATTATTCGGGAATCCGATTTAATTTTGATGGATATATTTGTCTGCCGTATTCCCTTTTGTGGGGCGGCTTTGCGCTTCTGCTTACCTATCTGACCAATCCGCTCCTTTCATGGCTGGTGGGAAGGATTCCCAGGCTTCTGGGAGTGATCCTGCTCTGGGTGCTGGCAGTGCTTCTGGCAGTCGATATGCTTGGAAGTACGATGACGGTTCTTGGAATGAAGAAAAAGCTGGAGCAGATCTCCCAGCTGACGGAAGGGATGGAACAGCTGTCCGGTCAGCTTGAGAATGCAATTTCCATGCGTGTGGCAAGACGAATGGAAAAGGCATTTCCTGTTTTAAATACCAAAGCTCTGAAGGAACAGGCAAAACCGAAAGAAAAGTCCGACGTGTTTGCGCAGGGCTGCTGCTTTTATAAGCTGATGAGTCTCTTTTTCATTGGTGCTTTTTTGGGAGACATCACGGAGACCATTTTCTGTTTTGTTACAACGGGAGTGCTCATGAGCCGCAGCAGTGTGGTATACGGACCGTTCAGTATCGTATGGGGACTTGGGTGCGCGCTTCTTACGGCAATCCTGTACCGGATCAAAAGCAAAAGCGATTCTTATATCTTTGTGGCAGGAACGCTTCTTGGAGGCGCCTATGAGTATGTGTGCAGTGTCTTTACGGAGCTTGTTTTTGGAACCGTTTTCTGGGATTACAGCGGCTTTGCATTTAATCTGGGTGGAAGGATCAATCTGCTTTACTGCTTCTTCTGGGGAATTGCGGCGGTTGTGTGGATGAAATTCCTATATCCGTTCCTTTCCCGATGGATTGAGAAGCTTCCTCTGAAAGTCGGGACTGTTCTGTGCAATGTGATGATCGTGTTTATGATTTTTAACTGCCTGATCTCTGCAGCAGCACTGTCAAGATATGAGCAGAGGCAGACTGCGGGGGGTGAGGAGGCAATACAGGCAGAGGATCAGAATTCTTACTATGAATTTCTGGATACTCATTTTCCGGATGAGCGTATGGAGCGAATTTATCCGAATGCCAAGATTGTAAATTAGGAGGAAAGGAATAAGAAATATGGATTATCAGGAAGTGATCAAAGAGGCAAGAAACGTGATCGGCAAGTACTGCAAGGCATGTCCTGTATGTAATGGCAGAGCCTGCGGTAATCAAATTCCGGGACCGGGAGCAAAGGGAAGCGGTGACACTGCGATCAGGAATTTTGAAAAGTGGCAGGAGATTCGTGTCAATATGGATACCATCTGCAGCAATGAGAAGGTAGATACCTCCGTTACTTTATTTGGAAGAAAATTTCGAATGCCTGTATTTGCAGGACCGGTTGGCGCTGTGAATTTGCATTATGGAGAAAAATATGATGATTTGAGCTACAATCAGGTTCTGCTGAAGGCTTGTGCTGACAACGGAATTGCCGCTTTCACCGGTGACGGCGCCAATGAGCAGGTAGTGATTTCGGCCGCCAGGGCAATTGGAGAGATGGAGGGCGCGGGCGTGCCCACAATCAAGCCCTGGAGCAAGGAAATGCTGGCCCGGAAGCTGGAGCTTGTAAAGCAGTCGGGAGCCTTTGCGGTGGCGATGGATATTGATGCAGCAGGCCTTCCTTTTTTAAAGAATTGTGAGCCTCCGGCCGGAAGCAAGACAGTAGAGGAATTAAAGGAAGTGATTACCGGTTTGGAAGTCCCTTTTATCGTGAAGGGCGTGCTCACTGTGAAGGGTGCTCTTAAGGCAAAGGAGGCCGGTGCGGCAGCAGTTGTGGTATCGAATCATGGCGGAAGAGTTCTGGATCAATGTCCTTCCACGGCAGAGGTACTTCCTGAAATTGTGGCGGCACTACAAAACTCCGGTGTAAAGGTTCTGGTAGATGGCGGTATCAGAAGTGGGGTTGATGTATTTAAGGCACTGGCTATGGGCGCGGACGGTGTGCTCATTGCGAGACCGTTTGTGACAGCAGTATTTGGAGGTGGTGAAGAGGGGGTAAAGCTTTACATTGATAAAATCTGCGGGGAACTGGAGGATACCATGGCGATGTGCGGTGCACACAGCATTGCGGAAATTACAGGGGAGATGATCCGCAGGGAAAAATAAGCAAAATAAATTTGGATGCTGAAGAAAAAGGCTGATGCAATTCGTTATAGGATTGAATCAGTCTTTTTTATGTTTTGAATTTTTTACAAATACCTGTTGACAAAATAATATTATATGGCGTATAGTATCTGTATCATCAATAATACTATACGGCATATAATATTATAAAAATATAAGGATGCAGTTTGGAGGAAGGATGTAGAAAGGAGAAAGTGGAATGGTTTTTAATACAGGAGCTGCGCTTCTGGATGCCATCGTTCTGGCGGTGGTATCGCGGGAACCGGAGGGAGCATATGGATATAAGATCACACAGGATGTAAGAACTGTGATTGAATTATCAGAATCTACGTTGTACCCGGTATTGAGGCGATTACAGAAGGATGAATGTCTGGAAGTATATGATATGGAATGCGCCGGAAGAAACAGGCGATATTATAAGGTGACGGAAAAAGGGCGGTTACAGCTTAATTTGTATGAAAGCGAATGGAGAAAATACGCGGCAAAGATTAACCGCATATTCGAGGGAGGAATGAAAAATGAGTAGATGGGAATTCATGAGGCAGCTGGAAGAGCTTCTCTTTGATATTTCACCCAGTGAGAGGGAGGAAGCTCTTCAATATTATAATGATTATTTTAATGATGCCGGGAGAGAAAATGAGCAGGAGGTCATTAAGGCTCTGGGCTCACCGGAACAGGTGGCGAAGATCGTAAGAGAAGGTCTGAATGAAGCAGCGGGTACAGGAGAGTTTACCGAAAACGGATTTACCAGCGGCAATACCGGAAACCTAAATGCCATTGTAAAAAGACCGGAAAATACACAGAAAACCGGAGATGACGCGTTAGGCAGCAATGCACAGAGCACCGCAAGCAATGGCAGGATGCAGGATGCAGATAGCAGGGAGCCACAGAAACAGACAGAAAAAGGACAGCAGAAGGATAAAATGCCAACATGGGCAATTGTGCTGATCATCATTGGATGTATTTTCCTTTCTCCTGTCATTCTCGGGTTCGCAGGCTCTGCTCTCGCAGCGATTGCCGGTGTGATTGTCGGCATTCTTGCTCTTGTTTTTGGGATAGGAGCTGCAACAATTGCGTTGTATGTGAGCGCAGTTCTCCTGATCATTTCCGGATTTGGTGTGATCTTTACAAGCCCGTTGATTGCAATCGGGTTGATCGGCGCTGGCTTGATCTGTGGAGCACTTGGCATCCTGTTTATGATGCTGACGGTATTCCTGGCAGGAACCTGCATTCCGGGAATCTGTAAGGGAATTGCTTATATCTTTGGCAAACTGTTTGGCAAAAAGGAGGTGGCATAGGCATGAAGAAGTTTTATAAATGGAGTGCAATCACAGCGGGAATCATGCTGGCAGTCGGAATGCTTCTGGCATTCATCTGTGCCGTGGCCGGAGGAAGAAAAGCGGTTATTACCTTAAAAAACTTTGATGGATGGGACGAAGTGTCCAGAGCTATCGAGGTGGCAGATGATTTTGTGATCAATCTCAGCAATGGGCATTGGCACATTTTATGGAACGGTGATAATCCTACAGAACTTACCTTGAACGGCAATCGGATACAGACGGGAGAGTCTGTATCATCTATTGAGACACAGGCAATTAAGAATCTTGATCTGACGCTGGGCGCCGGCTCCTTTACCATCAGAGAAAAGGAGATGGATGACGGCTATATGGAGCTTTCCGTAAAAGGCTTTGGCAACTGCGATTACCAGGTAATAGGGGATACTTTGACAGTGGAAGGCTTTAAGGGATATAGCGGAGTCAGCAATACGATGATGAACAATAAGATCATTCTGGAGATACCGAAGGGGGTGACCTTCCAGTCTGTAACGATTGAAGCCGGAGCAGGTGTTATGGAGCTTTCAGATCTGAAGGTGGAGGAACTGGAGGCTGTTATCGGTGCAGGTGAGCTGAGTCTTCAGGAAATTACAGCACAGGAGTTCGTTACACAGATTGGCGCCGGAAGGCTTAACGCAGGCGGAATGGATGTTAAGAATGCTGAGATATCTGTGAATATGGGAGAATGTGTTTATCAGGGATGGATCAGAAAAGACCTGGATGCAGAATGCAATATGGGAAATATGGAATTTGAACTGATGGGCAGCGAGAAGGCTCACAATTATGATATTGAATGCGATGCCGGAAATATTTCGATGAAGGATTTGAAGATGACAGCGCTTGCCGGGGAAAGAACTATTGATAATGGAGCAGACAGCAACTTTGATATCACCTGTAATATGGGAAATATTACGGTAGAATTTGAGGAGGAATAGTCTATGTTAACAATCTTATTATTGCTTGTCCTGATAATTGTATTTACGATTCTTGGCTTTTGTTTCAGCCTGGCAGGAGGTATTTTAAAGACGGTATTAAAATTGATCATCTGTCTGCCCTGTGCATTGATCTGTGCAGTGGTGGGCGTGGTATTGTGTTGTACCCTGATCCTGATTCCGCTTGGTATTGCCTGCTTTAAGCTGGCCGGATTTATGTTGAATCCCTTCCGGGCCTGCTTTGCATAAATCAGTTTTGTGCGGATGAAAAAGGGCATGCATCCTATGGAACAGAAGGATGCGTGCCCTTAATTGCTGATATAATCGTTTTTGTGTATGCATTTGTGTTTAGCTTAAAGTAAAGAATAATCCGGCTTTTTTCAGTGCAGGACGGAGCGCCATATAAACAATTACGGAAACAATGGTGGATGTAACCGCATTGATAGCCGTAGCGCCGATATTCCATGCAAGGGTCAATTCTGCAGCGGGCTTGCCCAGAATCAACAGCTTATAGTAATATCCGATCAGCGGATCAAAAATGACGTTAAACAAAAGTCCACCTACAGCGGCAAGTGTAGACCAGATAAGCACCTTCTTATTGTCCTTTTCTGTGGTGATTTTACCAAGCTTGTGTGCAATCAGTCCGGCGATCAGTCCGATGCAGAACTTTAAAAGAAAGGTTTTGGGTGCATATACAATGTATTGCGGATCCAGAAGGTCACCGATAGTCATACCGATTGCGCCGCCAAGTCCACCATAGACACCGCCGAGAAGTAATGCGCCAAGTACGCAGACGGCATTCCCGAGATGAATGGAAGTTGCGTCACCGCCGGGAAGCTGGATCTTGATCTGCAAAAAGGTGAAAACTACATAGGATAAGGCTGCCATAAGCCCGGTAAGAGCAATTTTCTGTGTTGTTTGTTTTTTCATGATCGTTCCTCCTCATTTGTTTCATGTCGTTAATTAGGTTTATGTTATCTAATTATAGGCAGAGGTGGCACCATAAAAAGTGCCAAATCAGAACTTTTAAACCATACCAGTTGAAAAGAGACCGTTATTGTTGTAGGATATTCTGGTAAAGCATAGCTATTATAGCAGAGGGAAGTAACATGCGGAATAAAAAGGGATTGACCGGAAGCATGCTAAAGATCATAGCCATGATTTCCATGCTGATCGATCACACGGCATATACAGTGCTTGGAACGATACTGGTGAGAAATGGTATTAACAGCGTTAAAAACTGTTCACCGGAATATATGATCAGTATGATAGAGGGCGGCAGTATCGGATGGGTATATTTGGGGTATCAGATTATGCGGAAAGTATTGGGAAGGCTCGCCTTTCCTATTTTCTGTTTTCTTTTGGTGGAAGGCTTTGAAAAAACAAGAAGCAGAAGCCGTTATGCGTTAAGAATGCTTTTGTTTGCATTGATTTCGGAGATCCCGTTTGATCTTTTATTTTCCCTAAAGCCTATAGACTGGAAGAGTCAAAATGTGATTTTTACCCTTTTGCTGGGATTTCTGACCATGTGGGGAATGGAATGGATAGAAGTGAAAAGCCGTGACCTAGAGACCCAGTGGGGACTGCAGATCTTATTGGTGATGGCAACAGGCTTTCTGGCTGAAAAAATTTCCTGTGATTACGGAGCCAGTGGTATCCTTGCAATCGGGCTCTTTTTCATTTTCAGAAAAAACCGCTCTCTACAGCTTCTTTTGGGCTGCGGTTCCTTTTTTTGGGAGTGGCCGGCATGCTTTTCCTGCATTCCGCTTTCCTTTTATAATGGGGAAAGAGGAATGAAACTGAAATATGTTTTTTATGCCTTCTATCCGGTTCATCTGTTGCTGCTATATCTGCTTCGCCGATATGGTTTCTAAATTTTTTCTAAAAAAAATATCCCATTTGTTAAATTATGGAATGTAGGTTGACACAGAGAGAAACAGAACATATAATCTCTAATAGTTAACTAGTTAAAGGTTAAGTATTTAATAAAATGCAAGGAGGAAAAATGGAGGAGGATAAAAGACATCAGATCATGCATCTTTTGAGAAGTGTGGATCATATGATGAAATGCTCTATTGACCGGAGAGTAAAAATCACCGGATTGTACAGAGGTCAGCACAGGATGCTGATGTTTCTCGGTGATTATCCGGACTGTTCTCAGACTGAGCTTGCAGAGAAGCTGGAAATCTCAGGAGCAGCAGTGGCGGTTTCCCTGAAACGACTGGAGAAGGCGGGATATATCAAGAGACAGTGTGATACGGAGGATAACCGTATGAACCATGTGGTGATCACGGAAAAAGGAAAAGCCGCCATTGAGGAAAGCCAGGATTTCTTTCATGAAATGGAAGGTGCGGCACTTTATGGATTTACAGAAGGAGAGATTCTCAAAATGGAGGAATTTCTGAACAGAGTCCTTCAGAATAAGGATAAGATCAATCAGGTAGTAAAAAAGAGCGGAGTATAAAACGAGGAGAAAGATTATGAAAAGATATTGGAAGTATATAAAGCCATATCTGCCGGCATTTATCATAGGGCCGATCCTCATGATCGTGGAGGTGATCGGAGAAGTGGTTTTGCCTAAGTTTATGGCAAACATTATCAACATCGGCGCTGCAAACCATGATGTGCCCTACATCATCGGTATGGGAGTCGTCATGGTGATCACGGCACTTTTAATGATGGCAGGTGGAGTCGGAGGCGCATATTTTGCAGCGAAAGCGGCAATCAGCTTTTCTTCTGACCTAAGAAGTGATGTGTTTGATCAGGTACAGAAATTTTCATTTGCCAATCTGGACCGATTCAGCACGGGATCGTTGGTTACCAGGCTGACCAATGATATCACGCAGGTGCAGAATCTGATCAATATGGCGCTTCGTATGATGCTGCGTGCGCCGGGAATGCTGATCGGAGCACTCATTATGGCATTTATGATGAATGCCAGGCTGGCATTGGTGATCTTGGTGGTAATCCCTATTTTGATTCTGGTGATAGTTCTGATTATCAAGACAGCTTTTCCAAGGTTCGATACCATGCAGAAAAAGTTGGATATGCTGAACTCCAATATTCAGGAGGTGCTTACCAATGTGAGAGTGGTAAAATCCTTTGTGAGAGGGGAGTACGAGGAGGAACGTTTTGCTAAGTCGAATGAGAATTTAAAGACGGCAAGTTTAAGTGCATTTAATGCTATCATTTTTACCATGCCGGTGATGATGTTTCTGATGAATGCAACAACGCTGGCTGTTGTCTGGTTTGGAGGAAAGCAGATTCTGGCAGGGCAGATGCCTGTAGGCGATCTTACTGCTTTTACTTCCTACATTGTGCAGATACTGATGTCTCTGATGATGCTGGCAATGGTACTTTTGCAGAGCTCAAGAGCAATTGCTTCCCTTCATCGAATTATGGAGGTTTTGGATACGAAGGTGACGTTGACAGATGAGGGCTGCGCTTTGCCGGACAAAACAGTTGACAGCGGCAGGGTGGAATTCAAGGATGTGACCTTCCGTTACTACAAGGAGAATAAGGAACCGGTTCTTTCCCATATCAGCTTTACCATTGAGACCGGACAGGTGCTTGGTATCATCGGTTCTACCGGCAGCGGAAAGACAACATTGGTGCAGATGATCCCAAGATTGTATGATGTGGATCAGGGGGAGGTACTTGTAGACGGCGTGAATGTAAAGGATTATTCGCTCAAGCATTTGCGAGAGGGAGTCGGTATGGTACTTCAGAAGAACGTTCTTTTCTCCGGCAGTATTATGGAAAACCTGATGTGGGGAGATGAACAGGCATTGGAGGAGGAAATTGTGAGTGCAGCAAAGGCAGCTCAGGCAGATGACTTTGTAAACTCCTTTACAGAAGGCTATGAGACAGAGCTGGGACAGGGCGGTGTGAATGTGTCCGGTGGTCAGAAGCAGAGACTGTGTATCGCCAGGGCACTGCTCAAAAAGCCTAAAATTCTGATCCTGGATGATTCCACCAGCGCTGTGGATACTGCTACCGAAGCGAAAATCAGGGAAAGCTTTTCAGGTACACTGAAGGATACAACTAAGATCATTATCGCGCAGAGAATTACTTCTGTCATGGAAGCAGATAAGATCCTGGTACTGGATGACGGAGAAATTGTGGGAATGGGAGGCCATGAGCAGCTTCTTGCAGATTGTGAGGCTTACCGGGAAATCTATTATTCACAGATGGATAAGGAGGTGAGTGCATCATGAGACCTGAAAAACTGGAATATTTGCAGAAAAAATATGAAAGTAAACTGAATCCCGCAAAAAATGATATTCCTGTTACACAGGAGAAAAAGGGGCCCAGGA
>SAMEA3663297__coassemble_316_pt1 | contig 29224 bp, 28 predicted proteins | sample SAMEA3663297__metabat2_low_PE_020 | metagenome-assembled genome bin SAMEA3663297 (sample SAMEA3663297) | pig gut metagenome | biome: pig gut; feature: pig-associated habitat; material: faeces | place: China | collected 2013 | reverse complement strand
GGAAATTACTCTTATTGCAGGAAAACCGGCAGAATTGAAACTGAATGCATCAGGTGTTGAAACAGTCTGCAAGGGAGCTGTTGTGCAGACGGCACGCAGACAGCCTCTTTCGGGAGATAAGGTGGTTGGGCAAATTCAAAAGAGCGGTAATTCCAATATAAGAATTAAAGATGTAAATGTGAATATGCAAGGCGATGTGTTTATGCCGATAGGGGATTTAAATGAATTGCGAAGAAATGCGGTTTTCTCAATAGAAAGAGAACTGATTCGGGAAAATGGTCTCCTATATGAAGAAAGGAAAAAGCTTTTAAAGGCAGCACTGCCTGAACGGAAAGTAGAGAATATCATGGATTCCAAATCAGAAAACCATATTGCCGGGGATAGTAAAGCTTTGAAGCTTATGCCTCATCGTGGAATCCAGCTGCATATTTTTGTCAGTACATTAGAACAGCTTCAGGCGGCTCTTTCATTTGATGCAGAAAGAATTTATCTTGACTACGGGCTTATCATACGTGAAGGAGTGAAAGAACTTCAAAGACTTGCAAAAGGCAGAAATAAGGAAAAGAACGGAACTGCTTTGTTCTATGCGGCAACTCCGTATATTGTTAGAAATGACGGATACGGTTATCTGGAAGAAATTCAAAATGCATTGGATATAGGATTCCTTTCCGGCGTGCTGATACGAAATATGGAGAGTTATGGCTTTTTCAGTGAACGTACAGACAAAGACAAGCTTGTGTTGGATACAGGGATGTATCTTTGGAATCATGAAAGCATAAGCTTCTTCGAACAGAAGGTGGCGGAATTTTATCTTCCTGTTGAGTGTAATTTCCGTGAAATCAGGGAATTACTGGATGCCTGCAACGGAATTGATCTGAGCTGTTCTTTAGTGTCCTATGGAAGACTGCCGATGATGATATCGGCAAATTGTCTGAGAAAGACGGAAGGCATCTGCAAAAAGGAATCGGGGATTACGATCTTGAAAGATCGATATGGGAAATCATTTCCGGTACTAAATGACTGCCTGAGTTGCTATAATGTTGTCTATAACAGTGTGCCACTGTCTCTGCATAAGCAGGTTCGGGATAAGAATAGGCAGTTATCCTGCTGTAGACTTGATTTTACAACGGAAAACGGGAAAGAAACAGAAGAAGTAATACGTTTTTTTATGAGAAACTCTGATTGCAATGAGGAACCTCCTTATCAGGAATATACAACCGGACATTATAAAAGAGGAGTAGAATAGATGGAACTGTATGTCAGCGAATTTTCCAAGTATGTCATAGCCCTGCTGATCACCTTATATACTTATGAATGCTTTGCTGTATTTCGATATGAAGAAGAGGATCGAAGAGGGGGAATTTATACAAGACAGAATATCCTGATGTTTGCATTTCATTTTAGTAGCTTTCTGGTTATCTGTTTTGAAACCGGAGACATTACCTACCTGTTCTTTTATGCGTTCCAGCAGATCGTTCTATATGCGGCTATCATGTTGTTTCGTATGTTGTATCCCAAAACGAATCGTCTCGTGATCAATAACATGTGTATGCTTCTCAGCATAGGATTTGTAATTCTGACAAGATTAGACTTTAACAAAGCAGTAAAGCAGTTTGTTATTGTCACCGGATCCCTTGCGGTAGCGCTTATGATTCCTTTTTTTGTCCATAAGTTTAAATTTTTGAAAAAGCTGAAGTGGATATATGCCATTGTAGGGATTGCTGCCTTATCAGTTGTCATGATCCTTGGACAGACAACCTATGGAAGCAAGCTTTCTTTCAAGATTGCAGGAGTTACCTTTCAGCCATCGGAGTTTGTAAAAATACTTTTTGTTTTCTTTGTGGCAAGTGCCCTTTATCAGTCTTCCGGCTTTTTTGAAGTGTTTACAACTGCGGTAGTGGCTGCAGCCCATGTTGTTGTATTGGTTATTTCCAAGGATCTTGGAAGTGCTTTGATTTTTTTCATAGTCTATGTTTTGATGGTATTTGTGGCAACCAGAAATTTTCTCTATGTGCTTGCAGGGGCTGTAGGGGGAAGTGGTGCAGCCTATGTTGCATTTAAGGTGTTTCGCCATGTACAGGTCAGGGTTCAGGCATGGAAGGATCCCTGGAGCGTTATTGATTCAGCCGGTTATCAGATTACACAGTCCCTGTTTGCAATATCGAGTGGGGGCTGGTTTGGTCTGGGCTTATATAAGGGAACACCGGAATCCATTCCTTTCGTAGAAGCAGATTTTATTTTTTCCGCAATCGCAGAAGAATTGGGTATAATTTTTGCAATATGTCTGATATTGATTTGCGTCAGCTGCTTTATTATGTGCATGAATATTGCAGTTCGACTGAATGATAAATTTTATCAGCTGACAGCCTTCGGACTGGGCGTCACCTATATTTTTCAGGTGTTTCTCACGATAGGAGGGGGAACAAAATTCATCCCGCTTACAGGTGTTACTCTGCCGTTGATCAGCTATGGCGGAAGCTCTGTTCTAACTACTTTGATTATGTTTTCCATTGTTGAAGGACTTTACATCATTAAGCAGGATGAAGGAGAACAGGAAAAGAAGAGTCAAATGAAAAAGCAGAAGAGGAAAAAGAAAAAACGGGTTGTGGCAGTGGAAGATGAAGATGAAGAGGACGACCTGGAGGAATATCTTATTCCACAGGAGGAACTGGCAGGAAGGATAAATTGTAAGGCGGGTAATCAATTTGAAGATGACGAGGAATAAAAAGACAGCAAAAAGACCCAAAAAAAAGAATCGTGAGATTATGCTTGTTACCTGGGCGTTTACGATACTTTTTCTGGGAATGGCAGGCTACATCACGCATTACGCAATGACGCATCAGCAGGAACTGATCAATAATAGCTACAATGGAAGGCAGCAGATACTTCTAGCGCAAAACCGGCGGGGAAAGATTTATTCTGCTGACGGTGAAGTGCTCGCACAGACGGTAGAGGATGCAGAGGGGAACGAAAAGAGGGAATATCCTTATCAAAATCTGTTTTCCCATGTGGTAGGCTATGCGAGTAACGGGAGAATGGGAGTGGAAGCTCAGGCAAATTATTATCTGATCAATTCTAATGCACCATTGTCTCAAAAGGCATCTCTGGATATTAGCGGAGAAAAATATCCGGGTGATGATGTATATACAACACTTGACGTGGAACTACAACAGGTGGCATCTACAGCCTTGGGCGTATATCAGGGAGCTGTCATTGTAACTGAGCCAAGCACCGGCAAGATTCTGGCTATGGTTTCAAAACCGGATTTTAATCCGGAAGAAATTGAGGCAATGTGGGATGAACTGATCGCTGATTCTGAGAGCAGTGTTTTGCTGAATCGTGTTACGCAGGGACTCTACCCTCCCGGCTCCACCTTTAAAATTGTCACTGCATTAGAATACATTAAAGAAAACCCGGATACTTATCAGAATTACAGATATACTTGTAATGGGGCAATTACCAGAGGAGAGGATCGGATTCAGTGCTATCATGGCAGCGTACATGGGGAAGTTGGATTTACCAAATCCTTTGCAAAATCCTGCAATACATCCTTTGCCAATATCGGACTTTCTTTGGATCGAAAGTCATTTGGAAATACATTGAATTCTCTGCTTTTCAATCAGAAGTTACCGGTTACGTTCCAGTCCGGTATCAGTAAGGCAGAGGTTTCTGAGGAAACATCAGAATCAGATATGATGCAGATATCAATTGGACAGGGAACTGTCTCGATAACGCCGCTTCTTCTTAATATGATAACCTGTTCTATTGCGAATAATGGAACCCTGATGAAGCCTTATGTGACAGAGTGTGTTAAGAACAGTGCAGGAAATACGATTAAGACATTTTCACCATCTGCTTACGGAAAGCTGATGAGTGAGCAGGAGGCAGCAATTTTACAGGAACTTATGACTGATGTAGTGGAAGAGGGAACTGCATCGCGGTTAAAAGGGTTATCCTATACGGCCGCAGGGAAAACCGGATCGGCGGAATACGGAACGGTAAAAGGGGACAGCCATGCGTGGTTTACAGGTTTTGCACCTGCTGAAGAACCGCAGATCTGTGTGACCATCATTATTGAAGGGGCAGGAGCAGGCGGGGATTATGCAGTACCGATTGCTAAAAGAATTTTTGATGCGTATTTTGAGAAAAATGTGTCCGGGTAATTGCATGAAAAACCCCGGAGGTATCTGTGCGCTTCTTGTAAATAGATGCCTCCGGGGGTGAGTTTTATCAAGGAATGTAATATTAATACATATTTCTGATCGAGATATCCCTGCGCGCTGCCAGGTCAATAAAAGAGCCGTCATCCACAACACGGACAAGAGGCCTTCCAAGATGCCAGGGATTGACCATGATAACAGCGGCAACCTGATCATTGCTCAGCATTACATTCATGCCAATCATATGATTTGCAATCTGATAAAGGAAAGGCTTGAGCAAATCAGTATCATATTTAAATGCGTCCTTTTCAAAGATATCAATTACCTCGAAAGGATTTTTTGATTGACGATAGGTTCTGGGGGAGGTCATTGCCTCATAAGCATCAACGATAGATATGTATCTTGCATAAATGTCAATCTGCATATCGTGAAGCTTAGAAGGATAGCCGGAACCGTCAAAACGTTCATGATGCATAAGAGCAGCATTCAGAATATGTGAATTGATTGGCATATCTCTCAGAAGCTGGAAACCGAGGAAGGTATGCGTTTTCATCTTTTCAAATTCAAGCTGACTGAGTTTACCAGGTTTCCAGATTAATTCATTTGGAAGTTTCAGCTTACCAATATCATAAAAGAGGCCACACTGAACAAGAAGAAGTGTTTCTTCTTTTTTTAGGGAGAACCATGACGCAAATAAACCGGCAAGAAGACCGGAATTCAGGCAGTGGGCGTAGGTTAAGTCGTCCTCCGTCGGAAGCATGTTGTAAAGATAATCAAGAAGATAAGCAGGCTTTTCCAGTGTAGAGGAAATATCCTCATAGATTTGCATTAATTCGTCCATTTGGAAAGGGATGCCTTCAAACACAAATTTTTGCATGATTTCTTTATATCTGGGCATAGCATTATTATATGCTTCCTGAAAAGAGAGAAAGCCCTTGCTTAACCGAATTTTTTCAAATTGCGTAGTGGCATAATCGATTTCTTCCATGATTGTGACACAAACGATGGAATGCCGTGCTAATTTGTTAATTACATTGGCATCTACAATTGTTCCGGCAGGAATAATGACTTCATCTTTGTAATTTTTAACATCGACACCAATTTCCATGCCAGGTTTCAATGCCATTCTTGCAATATCTTTCATGGTGTTCGCTCCATTGTCTGACATTTAAGTATATATTTTCATAATACTTATACAATTTTAAGTATAAGATATTCTTCTGATTTGTCAATATTTTACTTTGGTAAAATAATAATTTATGGTATGATTATTCAATAAGCAGATTACCTGCAGGATAGGTGTTGAAGGAATGAAATTTTATAGATATTTGTATATTGGAGACACAATTAAGAATCCAAGTAAAATAAAGTGGAAACTGAAGCACCATGCGGGGGTTCAGGCTTATGTCATAAGCATAGCCGCAGGTGATGACCAACTGGAAATATTTCACAGTGCCTACTTAAAGCAGAAATATTTTAGAAAACATTCCCCCATTGTAGTTGGGATTGCATCAAATTATGATGAGGCAGTACAGATTGTTATGAAGATTACACAGGAATGCCTGGAAAGAACGGGAAACTGCAATTTAAAGGAATATTTAAAGGAAAAAGTCAGAATGAAAAGTATTAGCGATGGAGTAAATGTATGATTTCCGTTTTATTATCCATATTAAAAATATTGGGAATTGTTTTGCTGGTTCTGCTTGGAATCCTGCTGGTATTCCTTTTGCTGATACTTTTTGTGCCGGTGCGATACAAGGTGTCGGCAGAGCGGGATAGCGGGGATGAGCAGACACTGCAAGCACAGGTTAAGATCACCTGGCTTTTTCATATTCTGAATATGTTATATTCTTATCCGGATGCGGCTTACTTGAGAGTCAGGGTATTTATTTTCACAGTGTTTCGTTCTGATCAGGAAAAAAAGTCTCCTGATAAAAAGAAAGTAGATACAGCTTCCAAGGCTTCAGAGGAAAATAAAGAAGATCACAAAGATAAGACGGAAGAAAAGGAAGCTGTGAGGGAAGATGGTAAGGGAACAGAAGAAGACAGAAAAAGCAAGGAAATATTAAAGGGCAATACAGAATCAGGTAAAGAGACGCCTTTTAAAGAGCCGACTAAGGAAGAACCAAATAGGAGAAGCTTCTTTGAAAAGCTTTTTTCCATGCTCAAAAATATTAAGTACACAATCATTAAAATATATGATAAGATAAAACATATTCTAAAAAATATCGAGTATTATCTGAAGGTGATCAGAAGCGAGACCTTTCAAAGGGCTTTTGGCGTATGTAGTGAGCAGACAATAGCGTTGCTTAACGGTATCAAACCGAAAAAACTGAGGGGAAATCTGGTGATCGGTACTGGTGATCCGGCTAGCACAGGACAGATTTTGGCGGTTTATGGTATGCTGTATCCTGTAATTGGGGATCATATTAATATTACGCCGGATTTTGAAAGACAGATTGTGGAGGGGAATCTTTTAATAAAGGGGCGGATTACCGCATGGAAACTGTTGAAGACCGCATGGAAGGTATATTTTAATAGAGACATACGTCGAGTTATCAAATTGTTAAAAAGGGAGGAAGCGTAATGGCAGAAAATAATTTTACAGGGGTGATTGAATCCTTAATGAAAGGAATGAATACTGTCTTATCTACGAAGACGGTGGTAGGGGAGGCAACAAAAATTGGAGATACGATCATTCTTCCCCTTGTGGATGTTACCTTTGGAGTAGGAGCCGGCGCTAATGTCGGAGATAAAAAGAATGGTGGAGCAGGCGGATTCTCAGGGAAATTGACACCTAGCGCTGTCCTGGTAATCAAAAACGGAAGTACTAAGCTCGTAAATATTAAGAATCAGGATACAGTTACCAAAGTGCTTGATATGATACCTGATATTGTTGATAAATTTACTGCGCCTAAGGAAGAGATGATCGATGACGATGATGCAGTTGATATTGCTTTTCCTGAAGAGACGGATGACAAGCAATAATTTGAAATATTTTGCATAATATATAGTAAAATGCACAGGTGAGTTGGTATGCATGAAAAAACTGATAGGATTTATCGCTTTCTGGATCGCAGTCGGAATGTTGCTCATGCTTTTCCTGGCGCACCATTATTTGATAGGTTTGATTATTATTGCGCTTTTGCTGCTGATTGGGTATAATTTCTACTACTGTGACTGAGAGAAAGAAAGATGTGGCTACGATTATGGGAAAAGCAGAAAAGGCCATCAAGGAGCAGGACTTTGAAAAAGTACTTGTGGATGGCAGCAAGGAAGAACTTGGTGAATTAAAAGCGTGGTTGTTCAAGGAAAATATTCGATTGGAGCTCGAGAGAAGTGAATTGAATCGGATGAAGGACAAGCTGCTGAAAGAGAGACAACAATTTCAAACAGAAATGACGGAAGTGAATCATCGGCTTGTTATTGAGAGAAAACGCCTGAAGCAGGATGAAGCTTTCTTTGATAAAAAGATGGAGATCCTGAAAAATGGATTTTCACAGCTGGAAGCGGACCGAAAAAAAATGGAAAGAGAGAGACTGCAGTTTGAGGCGGAGAGAAGTGCCCATTCATCAGCAATTAGACAGGATAAGAACACTGCACTGGCAGAAATGTTGTTCCAGGGTGTGAATAGCCAGCTCGCATTGAAAAAGCGATATAAGGATCTGATTAAAATGTTTCATCCGGATAATATTGCAGGAGATCATGAGATGGTGCTTGTGATTAACCGGATTTATGAGGAATTAAAGCGGGATTATGAAATGGGAAAACGAGCATGAAGGATGAGCTTGAAGCATTTTCCGGTCATTTGAGAAAAATGAAATTTTTGCTTGCATTCTGAATTGTTTTCTGATATTATACAACTGTTGTGTGTTTATAATCGAATTGTTAGGAGGTGCAACGATGGCTAAGTGTGATATTTGTGGTAAAGGCGTTCATTTCGGGAACAATGTAAGCCATTCTCATAGAAGATCTAACAGAATTTGGAATTCCAACATCAAAAGTGTTAAGTGTAAAGTAAACGGAGCTTCCAAAAGAATGCATGTTTGTACAAACTGCTTAAAGTCCGGAAAAGTTGAAAGAGCTTAAGCTATTTTTAAAAAAAAGCTGACCAGTAAGGTCAGTTTTTTTATGCAAAGAAAAATATAGTTTCTTTTTTTCCTTTTTACGGTTATAATAAGCTATATATGTTCAAAATATAAGGAGGCGCCTATGAAAAATTCTTCTATGAAGGAAACTTCTATGAATACTCATATGGGGAATATTACAATTGATAACGAAGTCATTGCCCAGTATGCCGGCAGTATTGCCATGGAATGCTTTGGTGTTGTGGGAATGGCGGGAATCAATGTGAAAGACGGTCTTGTTAAGCTTCTTAAAATGGACAGCATGACAAGGGGAATCAATGTATCCATTCAAAATAATAAACTGACGTTGAATTTTCACATAATTCTTGCTTATGGTGTAAGCATACTAGCGGTTTCTGATAATCTGATCAGCAACGTAAAATACAAAGTTGAGGAATTCACAGGAATTGAAGTTGAAAAAGTAAACATCTTTGTCGAAGGTGTTAGAGTGATTGATTAAGGAGGATTTGCTGTGATTAATACAATCGACGCTAAGATGCTTGCAAAGATGTTCTTAGCAGGAGCCCAAAATCTGGAATCCAAGAAGGAATGGATCAATGATCTGAATGTTTTCCCCGTGCCGGACGGTGATACGGGAACCAATATGACGCTTACAATTATGTCAGCCGCCAAAGAGGTTGCTGTAATGGAAGAACCGGATATGGTATCTCTTTGTAAAGCAATTTCTTCCGGGTCTTTACGAGGTGCCAGAGGAAACTCTGGTGTGATTTTGTCGCAGCTGTTTCGTGGTTTCACCAAGGTGATTAAAGAAAAGACGGAATTGGATGTAGCTATATTGGCTGACGCCTATGAAAAAGCAGTTGAAACGGCATATAAAGCGGTTATGAAGCCCAAAGAAGGAACGATTCTGACGGTTGCAAAGGGTGCGGCAACAAGAGCCAGAGAGCTGGCAGATGAAGGCTGTACGGATCTAAATCTCTTTTTGGATGAAGTGATTAAATATGCAGATGAAATTCTTCTGCAGACCCCTGAAATGCTGCCTGTTTTAAAACAGGCAGGTGTTGTGGATTCCGGTGGACAGGGTCTGATGCAGGTGCTGAAGGGAGCATATGAGGCATTCCTTGGCAAGGAGATTGATTTTAGTGTTGAAGCGGCTCCGCAGCAGGCAGCCTCTATACCGAATTCGAAGATGCAAGAGGAAGCGGATATTAAATATGGTTATTGTACGGAATTCATCATTATGCTCAGTAGGAATTTCAATATCAAGAATGAGATGGATTTCAAGGAATACCTGGAATCTATCGGAGATTCTATTGTAGTTGTGGCAGATGATGACGTGGTTAAGGTGCATGTACATACCAATGACCCGGGACTTGCTATTCAAAAGGCATTGAAGTATGGTGCGCTTTCCAATATGAAGATTGACAATATGCGTCTGGAGCATCAGGAAAAATTGTTCCATGATGGCGTAAAAGCACAGGAGGCCTTACAGGAAGAGAAGGAAGAGCAAATGCCTCATAAGGAGGTTGGCTTTATTGCTGTATCTGTAGGTGACGGAATCAATGAGATCTTCAAAGGACTGGGTGTTGATTATATCATTGAAGGTGGGCAGACTATGAATCCCAGCACAGAGGATATGTTGAATGCAATTGAAAAGGTCAATGCCGACACCATTTTTATCCTTCCAAACAATAAAAATATCATTTTGGCTGCAAATCAGGCACAGATGATGGTTGAAGATAAGAGGATTATTGTTATTCCCACCAAAACAGTACCGCAGGGGATTACCGCAATTATCAATTATGTTCCGGATATGTCACCGGAAGATAATGAAGAAAACATGAAAGCAGAAATTGGAAATGTTAAGACCGGTCAGGTGACTTATGCGGTTCGTGATACCGTGATTGATGATAAGGAGATCAAACAGGGAGACTATATGGGAATCGGTGATGCCGGTATTCTTTCTGTAGGTGGCGAGGTTCCGGATGTTACCTTTAGTATGGTTCGGGAAATGATGAATGAAGATCTTGAACTTATCAGTATTTACTACGGACAGGACATTGCTGAGGATGCAGCGCAGGAGCTTAAGGAGCGCGTGGAAGAAGCTTTCCCTGGATGCGATGTAGAACTGCAGTATGGTGGACAGCCGATTTATTATTACATTATTTCAGCAGAGTAAACAATATCAAAATGGAACTTTTCGCAAAAAGAATTGCTTCTTTTTGCACGAATAAAAAGGGCGGGGCATCCGTCCTTTTTGCATAATTAGAAACGTAGAAAAGAATTCTACATAAAGTGGTTATGAGGAATGCCAGATGAAATGTTCAGATGACATTATATGTTTAAAGGGAATCGGGGAAAAGACAGCACAGCTCTTTTATCGGATCGGTATCCATACAGTAAAGGATTTACTGGAGTTTTATCCCAGGGATTATCAGACATTTGAACCGCCCATCAGCATGAAAGATGCGAAGGATGGCGAGATTGTAACACTTAATCTTACGCTCCCGAATTCATTTAGGTGGAAAAAGGTAAAAAATCTTTCGATTGGTACCGGCGAAGGCAGCGATGGGGAAAATCTTGTTTCCATCATATATTTCAATACGCCTTATCTGAAGAAACAGCTGGTGGCGGGCAACTCCTATTTATTTCGGGGAAGGATCAAGTGTCAGAACGGTAAATACCATATGGATCAGCCAAAACTATTTACCTGGGACGAGTACCGTGAAAAAATGGGAGTGCTTCAGCCCTGTTATTCACTTACGGCCGGATTGACTAACAGAACCGTAATAAAAGCTGTGGAGCAGGCATTTAATGGCTATGAGGAGAAGGATTATCTGCCTGAATACATTAGAGATACCTATCAGCTGCTTCCGCTATATCAGGCCAAATGGAAGATTCATTTTCCAAGGGACTGGGAGGAAATGATGAAAGCCAGAAAGCGACTGGTATTTGATGAGTTTTTTTTGTTTTTGATTGGCATAAGGCATAAAAAGGAGCAGAATGAGGAACTGGATACCGATTATCCCATGCTTGAGACAGCTGAACCGGAAAGACTCATTGAAAAACTTCCATACAGACTTACCCGTGCACAGACCAGGGTCTGGAAGGAAATCAAGGCGGATCTTACAAGCGGAAAATGCATGAACAGACTTGTGCAGGGGGATGTAGGATCCGGAAAAACAATTTTAGCTTTTCTTTCTCTTTTGCTAACGGTAACGAACGGCTATCAAGGTGCGCTGATGGCGCCTACAGAAATTTTGGCATCGCAGCATTATGATCAGTTAGTTGAAATGACGAAAAAATATCATTTGCCGTTTCAGCCGGTACTGCTTACTGGATCGCTTGGAGCGACTGCAAGGCGGGAAATCTATCATCGTATCGAGTCAGGAGAAGCCAATGTGATCATTGGAACTCATGCATTGATACAGGAAAAGGTTACTTATCAAAAGCTTGGAATGGTCATCACGGATGAACAGCATCGTTTTGGAGTCCGGCAAAGAGAAGCCCTAAACGGAAAAGGCGGACGCACCCATGTCCTTGTAATGAGCGCTACCCCGATTCCCCGTACGCTGGCAATTATTTTATATGGTGATCTGCATCTTTCTGTGGTAGATGAACTTCCGGCAGACAGAATTCCCATCAAAAATTGCGTTGTGGGGACCTCTTATCGAAAAAAGGCTTATGAATTTATCACACAGCAGGTTGATATGGGAAGACAGGTCTATATCATCTGTCCCATGGTAGAAGCCGGGGAAGAAGGGACGGAAGGTCTCGAAAATGTAGTGGAATACGGAGAGAAGTTAAAGGGAATATTACCTTCGAAAATTCATGTGGAGATTCTTCACGGGAAGATGAAGCCTGCGGAGAAAAAAAGAATTATGGAAGCTTTTGCGGCGGGAGATATTCATGTACTTGTATCGACAACGGTAATCGAAGTGGGAATCAATGTTCCCAATGCGACTGTCATGATGGTAGAGAATGCAGAGAGATTTGGTCTGGCACAGCTTCATCAGCTTCGCGGAAGAATTGGAAGGGGAAAGGAACAATCCTACTGCATCTTCATAAACGGTTCCGAAAAGGAAAAATCCATGGAGCGGCTCAAAATTTTAAATCAGTCCAATGATGGATTTTATATTGCAGAAAAAGATTTGAGCCTTCGCGGTCCAGGTGATCTTTTCGGTATTCGGCAAAGCGGTATTCTGGAATTCAGAATTGCAGATATTTATCAGGATGCCGAAATTTTAAAGAAGGTCAGTATTGCAGTGGATGAATTGCTTTTGAAAGATAAGGATTTAAGGAAGGAAGAGCATGCACTATTAAAACAATATCTGATTGAAAATACGGGGAATTTTGTTGACTTTAGAACAATCTGAAAGTAAACTGAAAAATGGTGAAAGGTATGGTGAATGAATTGAAAAAGAAAATTGCAATCGCAACAGATTCAAATAGTGGAATTACGCAGGCACAGGCAAAGGAATTGGGAATTTTTGTGTTGCCGATGCCGTTTATGATTAACGAAGAGACTTTTTATGAGGATATTACGCTTGACCAGGAAGGGTTTTATGAAAAGCTGGAAAGTGGAGCTGATGTTGTAACCAGTCAGCCTTCGCCGGAATCTGTACTTAACCTGTGGAAAGAAATCCTGGAGAATTATGATGAGATCGTGCATATTCCAATGAGCAGTGGACTTTCAGGTTCCTGTCAGAGTGCAATGATGCTTGCAGAAGACTTTGACGGAAAGGTACAGGTGGTCAATAATCAAAGAATTTCTGTAACACAGAGACAATCCGCACTGGATGCCCTTATGCTGGCAGAAAGAGGACTTGATGCGGTTGAGATCAAGGATGCATTGGAAGCGGACAAGTTTAATTCCAGTATTTATATTATGCTGGACACCCTTTATTATCTGAAAAAGGGAGGCAGAATTACGCCTGCCGCGGCGGCAATCGGAACATTGCTTAAGCTGAAGCCGGTTTTGCAGATCCAGGGAGAAAAGTTGGATGCCTTTGCAAAGGCAAGAACCAGTGGACAGGGAAAATCCATTATGCTGAATGCAATCCGTAACGATATGGAAACAAGATTCGGGGGTGCAAGTGCTGACAATATCTGGTTAGAGGTAGCTTACACCAAAGATTATGAAGCAGCAAAACAGTTTGTACAGGAAATACAGCAGGAGTTTCCAGGTTTCGATATTGTCTGTAACCCGCTTTCCCTGAGTGTCGCATGCCATATTGGCCCCGGTTCTCTTGCGATTGCGTGCTGTAAAAAGATGAGATAAGATAGAAAAAGAATTTGTGAGAAAGAGGTTGTACGAATGGCGAAAGCAGCAGTTTATGATGCTTCCAGCATCACTGTACTGGAAGGGCTTGAGGCAGTAAGAAGAAGACCGGGAATGTATATCGGCAGTGTTTCTACCAAGGGGTTAAATCATCTGGTTTACGAGATAGTAGATAATGCAGTAGATGAACATCTTGCGGGGTATTGCGATAAGATCTGGGTAACACTGGAGGCTGATGGTTCCGCAACGGTGGAAGATAACGGACGTGGTATTCCTGTGGGGATGCATGAAAAGGGCATCAGCGCAGAGAGACTGGTCTTTACGACGCTCCATGCCGGCGGCAAGTTTGATGATTCCGCATACAAGACAAGCGGTGGACTTCACGGCGTTGGCTCTTCTGTTGTAAATGCGCTTTCTACACATCTGACGGTAAGAGTAAAGAACGGCGGAAATGTTTATGAAGATAAATATGAAAGAGGAAATCCCACAGTCAAGCTGGTGAATGGACTCCTTCCGGTGGTGGGAAAAGCAAAGGGGAGCGGTACTACCATCAATTTCCTACCGGATGATACCATTTTTGACAGAACCCGTTTTAAAGAAGATGAAATAAAAAGTCGTATGCATGAGACGGCGTATTTGAATCCGGAGCTTACCATTATCTTTGAGGACAGGAGAAAGGAGGAACCGGAGCATATTGAATATCATGAGCCCGATGGATTGATTGGCTTTATCAAGGATATGAACAAGTCTACGGAGAACGTCAGCGATGTGATCTACTTCAAAGGAGAAGTGGAAGGAATTTCCGTGGAGGGGGCTTTTCAATATATTAATGAATTTCACGAGAACGTTCTGGGCTTCTGTAATAATATTTATAATGCGGAGGGCGGAACTCATTTAACCGGATTTAAGACAGCATTTACTAATATTATCAATACTTATGCAAGAGAGTTGAATATCCTGAAGGAAAAGGATGCCAATTTCACCGGCGCGGACGTGAGAAATGGGATGACAGCAGTTATTTCCATTAAGCATCCGGATCCCAGATTTGAGGGGCAGACCAAGACTAAGCTGGACAATCAGGATGCAGCCAAGGCGGTAGCAAAAATCACCTCAGATGAGCTGGTGCGTTACTTTGACAGAAATCTGGAAACCTTAAAAAATGTGATTGGATGTGCGGAGAAGGCTGCTAAAATCCGTAAAACGGAAGAAAAAGCAAAAACCAACATGCTTACCAAGCAGAAGTTTTCCTTTGACTCTAACGGAAAGCTTGCTAACTGTGAATCCAGGGATGCTTCGAAATGCGAAATCTTTATTGTAGAGGGAGATTCCGCAGGAGGAAGTGCCAAAATGGCAAGGAATCGCGCCTATCAGGCTATTCTTCCCATCAGAGGAAAAATTCTGAATGTGGAAAAGGCAAGCATAGATAAAGTGCTTGCAAATGCGGAAATTAAGACGATGATCAATGCCTTTGGCTGTGGTTTTTCGGAAGGCTACGGCAATGATTTTGATATTACAAAGCTGCGCTATGACAAAATTATCATTATGACAGATGCGGATGTGGATGGTTCCCATATTTCCAATCTTCTGTTGACCTTATTTTACCGGTTTATGCCGGAGCTGATCTATGAAGGGCATGTTTATCTTGCAATGCCCCCTCTGTATAAGGCAATGCCAAGTAAAGGAGAAGAAGAGTATCTGTATGATGATAAAGCGTTGGAGCAATACAGGAAACGACATAAGGGAGCCTTTACTTTGCAGAGATACAAAGGTCTTGGTGAAATGGATGCAACACAGTTATGGGAGACGACACTGAACCCGGAAACCAGAATATTGAAGCAGGTTGAAATCGAGGATGCGCGTATGGCATCCGAGGTGACAGAGCTGCTGATGGGAACAGAGGTGCCGCCCAGGAAGGCATTCATTTATGAGCATGCTACAGATGCGGAACTGGATATTTAGTGTGATTGGGAACGGAGCAGATTAAATGGAAGAAAAGATCATTAAAACGGAATATTCCGAGGTCATGCAGAAATCCTTTATAGATTATGCCATGAGCGTCATTATTGCCAGAGCACTTCCGGATGCACGGGATGGCTTGAAGCCGGTACAACGGAGAGTTCTCTATGATATGCACGAGCTTGGGATCAAGTATGACAAGCCTTATCGAAAGAGCGCCCGTATTGTCGGCGATACCATGGGTAAATATCACCCTCACGGGGACAGCTCTATTTATGATGCTTTGGTTGTTATGACCCAGGACTTTAAGAAGGGACTTCCCCTGATTGACGGTCATGGTAACTTTGGCAATATTGAGGGCGACGGGGCAGCCGCCATGCGTTATACGGAAGCAAGGCTTGAAAAGATTACACAGGATTCTTTTTTGGCTGACCTTGATAAGGATGTTGTGGATTTTATCCCCAATTTTGATGAAACCGAAAAAGAGCCAAGTGTGCTTCCAGCTAAATTTCCCAATCTTCTGGTAAACGGTTCAGAGGGAATTGCAGTAGGTATGGCAACCAGCATTCCGCCTCATAATCTGGGAGAGGTGATCGATGCTGTTAAGGCATATATGTTGGATGAATCCATTACGGTTGAAGGTCTGATGAAATACATAAAAGGGCCTGATTTTCCTACAGGTGGCATTGTGATCAACAAGGACGAACTGCTTGAAATTTATGAAACCGGTGTGGGAAAGATCAAAGTACGCGGAAAGGTGGACATAGAGAAGGGAAAAGGAGGAAAGACCAATGTTGTGATTTCCGAAATTCCCTATCCGATGATAGGACTCAATATTTCCAAGTTTCTGACAGATGTGGCCGCTCTTTCAGAGACTAAGAAAACGCAGGACATTGTAGATATATCCAACCAGTCCTCCAAGGAAGGCATCCGTATTGTAATTGAACTTCGCAGAGATGCAGACGTAGACAATTTTGTCAACATGCTGTACAAAAAGACCAGGCTTGAGGATACCTTTGGGGTTAATATGCTTGCCATTGCGGATGGTCGCCCTGAAATCATGAGCCTGAAGCAGATTATTCAGTATAATGTGGATTTCCAGTTCCAGGTGGCAACCAGAAAATATACCACATTGCTTGAGAAAGAACGGGAGAAGAAGGAAATTCAGGAAGGCCTTATCAAGGCTTGTAATGTGATCGATCTTGTTATAGAAATCCTTCGGGGATCCAAGGATCGAAATATGGCAAAGGCCTGTCTGGTTGAAGGAAAGGTAGACGGAATCAAATTCCGCTCAAAAGAATCCAAGATTATGGCAGCACAGCTGCGCTTTACAGAAAAGCAGGCAAATGCAATTTTGGAAATGCGTCTGTATAAGTTGATTGGTCTGGAGCTGGAAGCCCTTATCAATGAACATGAAGAAACCATGGCTAATATTTATCGCTATGAGGATATCCTTGATCGACGTGATTCTATGGCGCAGGTTATTATCAATGAACTGGAGCAGATTCGTCAGGAATTTGCAGTGCCTCGAAAGACAGTCGTTGAAAATGCCGCAGAAGCTGTCTATATTGAGAAAAAAGTGGAAGAGATGGAGGTTGTTTTCCTGATGGACCGCTTTGGCTATGCCAGAACAATCGACATGACTACCTATGAAAGGAATAAAGAAGCTGCGGATGCAGAAAATAGATTTGTATTTGTTTGTAAAAATACCGGAAAAGTATGTCTGTTTACCAATACCGGACAGCTCCATACGATGAAGGTAACAGATATCCCTTTTGGCAAATTCCGTGATAAGGGAATTCCTGTTGATAACATCAGTAATTTTGATGGAGAAAAAGAAATCGTTGTAGCTGCCGAAAGCCAGACAAGCCTGAACCTTTATCGCATGATCTTTGTTACCAGACAGGCGATGATGAAAGTAGTGGATGGCGGAGAATTTGATGTTGCAAAGAGAACGGTTGCTGCAACAAAGCTGGCAGAGAACGATGAGGTTGTTTCCGTCGCAGTAATGAAGGAACAAAAACAGGTAGTATTGCAGAGTGCAGATGGGTATTTCCTAAAATTTAGTATAGATGAAATACCTGATAAAAAGAAAAATGCCATTGGAGTCAGGGGGATGAAGCTTGGCACCAAGGATTATGTGGAAAACGTTTATTATCTGCAGAGTGGAACAGAACAAGTGATCAACTATAAAGAAAAGCCTGTAGATCTTCATAAAATGAAGGCGGCCAAACGTGATGGGAAGGGCACAAAAATCAGAATTTGAGAGGGAAAACCATGCGTGTAATTGCAGGAAAAGCCAGAAGTCTTAGATTGAAGACGCCGGATGGAATGGATACAAGACCCACCACTGACCGGATTAAGGAAACCTTATTTAATATGATACAGGGGGAGATTCCTGGTTGTATTTTTCTGGATTTGTTTGCAGGAAGCGGCGGAATCGGAATCGAAGCGCTCAGCAGAGGCGCTGCCCACGCCTATTTTGTAGAAAACGGAAAGGAAGCCATCAGCTGTATTCAGGAAAATATAGCCTTTACAAAATTTGAAGAGAGTGCTACACTGCTGAAACAGGATGTTTTCAGTGCCTTGTCCATGATCAGTGAGAAGGAGGCAGATATTATCTTTATGGATCCACCTTATCGGGCCGGTTATGAGCTGGATTTGCTGAAGGCACTTGCAGGACAGCCGTATGTGACGGAAAACACCTTGATGATAATTGAGGCAGAATTGAACAGGCCGTTTGATTTTGTTGAGGATATTGGTTTGAGAATTGTGAAGGAAAAAAACTATAAGACCAATAAGCATATATTTATCCGTAGAAAAACGGAATAAACCGCTTGGAAAGAGGAACGCATGAAAGCAGCTATTTATCCGGGAAGCTTCGATCCGGTTACCTATGGGCATTTGGATGTGATCAGACGTGCATCACAGATTTTTGAGGAACTGACAGTCAGTGTTTTGAATAATAAGCTAAAGACTCCATTGTTTTCTGTGGAAGAACGTGTTAAGATATTACAGGAAGCAGTGAAGGACATACCGAATGTAAAGGTGGAATCCTTCAGTGGTCTTCTTGTAGATTACGCAAAATCAAGAAATGTTCATGTTGTGATCAGAGGTTTGCGGGCGATTACAGATTTTGAATATGAACTCCAAAATGCACAGACAAATGCAAAATTGTCGAAAGGAGCATTGGATACGGTATTTTTGACGACAAGTCTTGAATATGCTTATTTAAGCTCCTCCAGTGTAAAGGAAATTGCAAGCTTTGGCGGAGATATTTCTATGTGTGTGCCGGATTTTGTGGCAAAACGTGTCTACGAGAAGTATGGATTGAATAAGAAATAAACGGGGGAAAGCGAATGAGCAGCAGAATTGAACAGTTGATTGATGAAATCGAAGCTTATATTGACGGCTGTAAATATCAGCCGCTTTCAAATACCAAGATTATTGTAAACAAAGAAGAAATTGATGAACTTCTTCGAGAACTTCGAATGAAGACACCTGATGAGATCAAGCGTTATCAAAAGATTATCAGTAATAAGGAAGCCATACTGAATGATGCCCGTGCAAAGGCGGAGGCACTCATCAATGAGGCAACCATCCATACGAATGAACTGATCAGTGAACATGAAATCTATCAGCAGGCATATGCACAGGCGACTGCTGTAGTAAAACAGGCAAGCCAGCAGGCGCAGGAGATCCTTGACAGTGCTACAATAGAGGCAAACAATATGCGGGCTGCAGCTATGCAGTATACTGATGATATTCTTGCCAATATTGAGAATCTACTGACTCAGACCATGAAAATGACATCAGATCATTATGAAAGCTTTATCACTGCACTGAATCAGTATAATGACGTAGTAAATGCGAACAGAGTGGAGTTGAACCCACCGGAGGCTGACGAATATACCGGAGCGGAAACTGCTGAAGGTGAAAACACCGGGGAAGGGCTAAATCTGGATCTGCTTTAAAAGAATAAGAATTCTGACCGGCTTTGACCATGGGGAGAAGCCGGTTTTTTGATAGGGGGCTGCATGAAAAAAGGCTGTAGATTAAAATACCTGGTATTTTTGATAGGAATCATTACTTTTTGGATAATCGGTTTTGAGGTAAAGGCTGATGAGCCACTTGTCATTGTGATAGATCCCGGTCACGGCGGAGAAAATCTCGGTGGGCAGTATGAGGAATATACGGAAAAAGAAATCAATCCCATCGTTGCAAGGGCAATGAAGGAAGAACTGGAAAAATATGAAGGCGTTACGGTATACCTGACTCATGAGGAGGATGTTGATATGAGTATCAAGGACAGAGCAGCCTTCGCCAAGGAAAAAAATGCGGATTTCCTGTTCTGCCTTCACTTTAATATGTCCGTAAAGCATGATCTGTTTGGGGCAGAGGTCTGGGTACCTGCTGCAGGAGAATTCTATTCAAAGGGTTATGCCTTTGCGGAAATTCAGATGCAGGAATTTACAGATCTTGGATTGTACTCCAGAGGAATTAAGACAAGACTTAATGATAAGGATCAGAATTATTATGGAATATTGCGCTATTGCACGCAGGAGGGAATTCCTTCCGTACTGATTGAGCATTGCCACCTGGATCATGCATCTGATCAGCCTTTCTATCAGAATGACGAGGAAAAACTGAAAGAATTCGGCAGACTGGATGCCACCGCAGTTGCCAAATATTTCCGATTAAAGTCAGAGGAACTTGGCGTTGATTACAGCAATTACCCCGTAAGCGAGATCAAAATTCCATCAGGGATTGTCAGGCCTGATGAGACGGAACCTGAACTGTGCAGAATTGAGGTTGATGCTGTCAATGAGGAGACAGGGGAAGCCGCTGTTACCATTAAGGCTAGGGATGCTGACAGTTATATTTTGTACTATAGCTATAGCGTGAATGGGGGTAATTCCTATTCAGACTTACAGATCTGGCCAAGACCGGAAGCGTGGAACAGATCACAGGAGGAAAACAAGGTGACAATTCCACTTCCCTTTGATCAGGGAATTGAACTTCGCGTATGTGTCTATAATGGATTTGATAAGTGGTCTGAGAGTAATATTGTGAACATTGAGCCGATTGCTGACCCACAACGTCTGGCCGATGAACTTGAAAAAGCACAGGAAGAAGCAATGAAAAAGAAACAGGAAAGCTATGAAGAGATTGTCTATGAGGATGTCAAGGAACCAAAGTTATCTCCCATACCTGTCCTTGTGGCTGTTATTTGCCTTCTCCTATGCATGGTACTGATTTCTTTTATACTGGCAGGAAGAATCGCACTTCTGCTAAAAAGTAAAAAACGACGGTGACGGCAGTGAGGATCATTTTGTGCATAACATATTCCGAAAGAGATAGATCGGCTGATTCGATCATGCTGTAGGTCTGGACAATACAGGAAAGTCCTCCAAAGGGAAGAACACAGAGAACAAAATCGGGCATTTGATTTTCAAGAAGCCCGATTCCTCCGGTGATTTCCAAAAGGCATCCCATGCATCCGATCAGGCAGGAGCGCTGTTTATAGCTAAGAGGCAGTAAAGCCGTTAAAAGCGATGGAAGGATGAAAAGAAGATTGAAGAAGATCATGTAGCCGCCAAGCTTTGTGATACTGGACAGGGCGCTGAGAATAGATTCATCCAGTGCCGAAAGAAGCGGAAAAGCAGGGCTATTGTATGCTTTCGTGGCAGAATGCGGTGAAATACGCCTGCTATATATGGTATAGCGAAGAAACAGTCCGTAAAGAAAAGGAAGACCGTACATGGCAAAGAGATAAATTGCCGGGGAAGAAATTCCCAGTGTTGGAAGTACAAATCCGATAAAGTAAACTGGGCCAATGTTATTACAGAAAGAAAGCAAAAAGGAGGCCTCATCCTTTGAAATCAAGTGATGTTCATAAAGGTCGGCGGCGGTGCGAGCACCCATGGGAAAACCGCATAGGAAGCCGATCAGAATGCCATAAATACAGGAAGGACCTACTCGAAACAGCCTTCCCAAAAGAGGCATCAGGAATTGAACACAGGAGGAGACAAGATTCATGCGGATGATAATACCGGAGAGCACCATAAAGGGAAAGAGAGCCGGGATCATTTTGGAAAACCAAAGATTCAGCCCGTTTAAGGATAAGGAAAGGCATTGGGAAGGAAAGCATAAAATGATAGCGCCAAGAACAATTGCAAGGACAGAATAAAGAGATAGAGTATTAAATCTTGGTTTCATGATAGGCGCTTCTTTGGATTTGTGTTATTATTATTGTTATGAGAATTGATAGATTATTATGCGAATTAAATATTGGCTCCAGAAGTCAGGTAAAGGAGCTTTTGAAAGCGGGACAGGTGACAGTTGACGGGATCATAGTAAAGAAGGCAGACACACAGGTGGATGAGAGAAAGGTGTATATTCAGTACCGGGGAAAGGAATATCGATACCAACCTTTTGTCTATTTTCTGATGAATAAGCCGGCAGGCGTGATCACTGCAACAAGGGATGAAAAGGAAAAGACGGTACTGGATCTGTTTAAAGAGCAATATCAACAAATGCACAGGGGAGAGCTTACGGGAATTCCCGTTCAGGATATTTTCCCGGTAGGAAGGCTTGATAAGGACACGGTAGGATTGCTTCTACTTACCAATGATGGTGGACTGGCACATGATTTACTGTCCCCGAAAAAACATGTGGAAAAAAGATATTATGTCAGAACAGACAAGGTTCTTTCCGAACGGATGCTGGAACAGCTTGAGAAAGGTGTGGATATCGGGGAAAAGGAACTGACTTTGCCGTCAAAGGTGGAAAAGGAAAGTCAAAATACCTGCTTTATTACCATTACGGAAGGGAAATATCATCAGGTTAAGAGAATGTTCGCTGCCGTAGGTCTTCAGGTAACCTATCTGAAAAGGATTTCCATGGGAGGTCTAACTCTGGATGATGAACTGAAGGAAGGACAAATTCGAGAATTAACAGAGGAAGAAGTCAATGAATTATATGCTTGAAAATATAGATACTGTTTTGTTCGACTTAGACGGGACGCTGGTAGACTCTATGTGGATGTGGCGTGAGATTGATGTTGAATACCTGGGAAGATTTGGTATTCCTCTTCCTGAAGGGCTGCAGTCTGATATAGAAGGAATGAGCTTTTCAGAGACAGCACAGTATTTTAAGAAAAGATTTGAGATACCGGACAGTATTGAGAAGATGAAAATGGATTGGAATGAGATGGCATGGGATAAATACACACATCAGGTTCCTTTTAAGGAGGGTGCGCGCGAATTCCTTGATTATTGTCATACCCATGGAATCCGTCTCGGAATTGCTACCAGTAATTCCAGACAGCTGGTGGAAGCTGTAATGGGGGTTCATGGTGTTTTAGACTATTTTGATGGGATTGTAACCGGATGTGATGTGAATAAAGGGAAACCGGCACCGGATGTATACCTGGAGGCTGCAAGAGTCTGTAAGACGGCGCCAGAAAAATGTCTGGTATTTGAAGATATTATACCGGGAATTCAGGCAGGTAAGGCAGCCGGTATGAGGGTATGTGCTGTGGAGGATGCGTATTCCCGTCATCAGGAGGAAGAAAAGCGCAGGCTTTCTGACTATTATATTAATGATTATTATGATATCATGGCAGAACTGAAGCTGCCGGGAGGTTCGTTTGAATAATGGATTTTTACCCATATCAAGACAGGATATGGAGGAAAGAGGGATAAGGCAGCTCGATTTTGTATATGTAATCGGCGATGCCTATGTCGATCATCCTTCTTTTGGACATGCAATTATCAGCCGTGTGCTGGAATCTCATGGTTATCGTGTGGGAATTATTTCACAACCGGACTGGAGGGACGAGCGCAGCATTGCAATTCTGGGAAGACCCAGACTTGGCTTCCTGATTGCAGCCGGAAACATGGATTCCATGGTGAATCACTATTTTGTCTCTAAAAAGAGGCGCCCATCAGATGCCTATACGCCGGGCGGTGTGATGGGGAAAAGACCTGATTATGCGACGATTGTTTATGGAAATCTGATAAGGAAAACCTATAAAGATGTTCCCATCATTATCGGTGGGATTGAAGCAAGTCTGCGTCGTCTTGCACATTATGATTATTGGAGCAATTCCCTGAAGCGGTCAATTCTTCTGGATAGTCAGGCGGATTTGATTTCTTATGGAATGGGAGAAAAGTCAATTATCGAGATTGCTGATGCCCTGCAGAGCGGAATTGATGTGAAAGACATTACCTTTATTCCTGGAACTGTCTATAAGACCAGGGATATTTCCGGAATCAGCGGTTCAGAGGACGAAAAATATAATGCAATTCTGCTTCCTTCCTATGAGGAGATGAAGGCGGATCCGGAGAAATATGCCGAGAGCTTTGGCGTGCAGTATGAGAATACGGATCCTTTTACGGCAAGAATGCTTGCGGAAAGCTATGCGGGAGGTATCTATGTAGTACAGAATCCGCCTCAGAAACCGTTGACAACAGAGGAGATGGATGATATCTATGCACTCCCATATCAAAGGACTTATCATCCTTCCTATGAAAAACAGGGAGGAGTTCCGGCAATCTCTGAAATCAAGTTTTCTCTGATCAGCAACAGGGGATGCTTCGGAGCATGCAGCTTCTGTGCCCTGACCTTTCACCAGGGGAGAATCGTACAGGTAAGAAGTCATGAATCGATTTTGTCGGAGGCAGAGGAACTGACGAAGGAGCCTGATTTTAAGGGATATATCCATGATGTGGGTGGACCGACCGCCAATTTCCGACATCCGGCCTGTGAAAAACAGCTAAAATGCGGAGCCTGCAAAAACAGACAATGCCTGTATCCCACACCTTGTAAAAACATGAATACCGACCATAGTGATTATTTAGAGCTTCTTCGCAAACTGAGGGCACTTCCCGGTGTGAAGAAAGTATTTGTACGATCCGGCATCCGGTTTGACTATCTTTTGGAGGACAAGGATGATGCCTTCTTCAGAGAGCTTGTTGAGCATCATGTAAGTGGTCAATTAAAGGTAGCTCCGGAACATATTTCCGATACGGTTCTTGAAAGGATGGGAAAACCAAGACGAAGTGTTTATGAGAGGTTTGTAAAGCAATATGAGCGGATCAATGAGAAGCTTGGCAAGAAACAATTCCTTGTGCCGTATCTGATGTCCTCCCATCCGGGATCGACTTTAAAGGAGGCGGTTGAACTTGCTGAATATCTTCGGGATCTTAACTATATGCCGGAGCAGGTACAGGATTTCTATCCAACACCCTCCACGTTATCTACCGTAATGTACTATACAGGAATTGATCCAAGGGACAAAAGCAAGGTTTATGTGTGTCGGAATCCTCATGAAAAGGCAATGCAAAGAGCATTGATCCAATATCGGAAGCCTCAAAACTATGAGCTTGTGAAGGAGGCGCTCCTGAAGGCGGGACGAGAAGATCTGATCGGGTTTGACAAGAAATGTCTGATACGTCCGAGACAGGCTGCGGGTATGCAGAGCCGGAACCAAAATGGACAGGATAATAAGAACCGAAAGGGTTTACAGAAGAAAAAAACAATCAGAAATGTGCATAAGAAGAAAAAGCCATGATAATAAAAGTGACAGAAGAGAGGAGAAAATGACTTGAAGAAGGAAATCAAGGGAAATTTCGGATATTTAAAGGCAAAGAGAAATCAAGTACTTATCAGAACACTTTTGTTTTTTGGAATATCTCTGTCTCTTTTTATTGCAGGATACATTACCACAGGTACGAAAAAAAATCTGCTTACGGTAGTAGCTGTACTGGGGTGTCTTCCTGCAAGTAAAAGCTTGGTAAATTTAATCATGTATTTTCGGGCAACCGGTTGCAGCGAAGAGGCAAAGAAAGTAATTGCACCGTTGGAAGGCAGGCTGATCGGTATGTATGATATGTATTTTACTTCCTATCAGAAGAATTTCGCAATTAGTCATATGATTGTAGAGGATAAAGTGATTCTGGGGTATACAGAAAGCGTAAAATGTGATTGCAGAGCCTGTGAGGAGCACCTGCTGACCATGCTTAAACAGAGTGGTTTTAAGGATATGACAATCAAAATTTCCGATAAGCTTGAAACCTACTGTGAACAGCTTCGAAAAATGAATGAAAAAGAACAGGATAATCATCCGGAAAAAGATGATGCGGTCAGAGTTGTCTTGTATGATATTTCCCTGTAAAGGAGAACGGGATGCAGCAGATAGAGATTGGCGAAAATGAAGCAGGACAGAGGCTGGATAAATTTCTCCAGAAATTTATGCCCCTTGCACCTTCCTCTTTTTTCTACAAAATGCTCCGCAAAAAGAATATCACCTTGAATGGAAAAAAAGCGGAGGGAAAAGAAAAACTCGCTCTTGGAGATAAGATTTCGTTTTATCTGGCAGATGAAACGATAGCGGGCTTTTGTGATAAGCCGGGAAAAGGAGAGACGATAAACGAGTATCAGGCGGCCTATCGGAAATTCAAGGAGATTACTGTAGTTTATGAGGATGCACATGTAATTATTATGAATAAGCCGAAAGGAATCCTTTCACAGAAGGCGAATCCGGATGATATATCTTTAAATGAATGGATGCTGGGTTATCTGCTTGAGAAAGGCAGCTTGAAGGAAAATCAATTGTCAACCTTTAAGCCTTCCATCTGTAACAGGCTTGACCGGAATACCTCAGGGCTTGTGATCGGTGCAAAGTCTTTACAGGGAAGTCAGTTGATGAATGAATTGATCAGAAGCCGCGGTGTTCGAAAATTTTATCGTATGTTTGTAAAGGGAAAAATAGTGGGGGAGGAAACACTGGAAGGATTTCTGATCAAAGATCAAAAAAGCAATAAGGTGCATTTAGTAAAAGAAGGAACTGATCGGGGAGCATATATCAAAACGAGATACTATCCGGTCAGGGAATTTAAGGACAGAACGTTAGTGGAGGCTGAACTGATTACGGGAAAGCCGCATCAGATCCGCATTCACATGGCAAGTATTGGGCATCCGCTACTAGGAGACTATAAGTATGGTGACAGAGACTTTAATGACAGCTACAAGAAACAATTTTCCATCGACAGTCAGATGCTGCATGCGTACCGGCTGAATTTTCCGAAACTGGAGACTCCCTTAGAACAGCTTTCAGAGAAGGTAGTGGAGGCACCGCTGCCGGAAGAATTTCAACAATTAACGGAAGGATAAATCTATGGCAACATGGAATTCCAGGGGGCTAAGGGGCTCCACACTGGAAGACTTAATTAACAGAACGAATGAAAAATATCAGGAAAACGGTCTGGCATTGATTCAGAAGATACCAACGCCTATCACGCCGATTACGATTGACAAGGCAACCAGACATATCACGCTGGCTTATTTTGAACAGAAAAGTACAGTGGATTATATCGGTGTGGTACAGGGGATTCCTGTTTGCTTTGATGCGAAAGAGTGCGCAGTAGACCGCTTTAACCTTCAGAATATTCATGAGCATCAGGTTGCATTTATGGAGCAATTTGAAAAACAGAAGGGAATTGCTTTTTTCCTGATCTATTTTTCACATAGAGATGAATTCTACTATCTGCCTTTTGAAATTTTTAAGTTTTTCTGGGACAGAGCAAAGGAAGGCGGGAGAAAAAGCTTCCTCTATGAAGAGCTAAATCCGGAATATATACTCCCCAAGAAACAGGGTATATTTGTGCCTTATCTGGATATTCTCAGCAAGGATTTACAGGAACATGAAAGTATTTGACAAATGATTTTTCATTTAGTATACTACCAATAGTTTTATTTGCTAACATGGTAGCGAATTAGCACTTTAAACCAATAAAGTATCTATGATTATATGAGGTGACGTAATAGAATGAACCGACAGTTACTGCACACCCCGGAGGGGGTAAGAGATATTTACGGAAAGGAATACGCAAGAAAGCTTGCGGTGGAGGATCTGATTCATAAGCAGTTGAATTTATATGGCTATCAGGATATCCAGACACCTACCTTTGAATTCTTTGATGTGTTTTCTAAGGAAATAGGAACAACACCGTCTAAGGAACTGTATAAGTTCTTTGATAAGGAAGGAAACACGCTTGTGTTGCGCCCGGATTTTACACCCTCAATGGCACGTTGCGCCGCAAAATATTTTATGGATGAAAATGTTCCCATTCGTTTTTGCTATGCAGGAAATACCTTTACCAACACAGGAAATCTGCAGGGAAAACTAAAGGAAGTTACCCAGATGGGAGCCGAACTGATGAATGACGGAAGCGTGGAGGCGGACGGAGAGATGATCTCAATGGTAGTCGAATCACTTCTACGTGCCGGATTAAAGGAATTTCAGGTCAGCATCGGTCAGGTGGAATATTTTAAAGGTATCTGCGCACAGGCCGGACTTGATGAGGAGACAGAAAATAAACTTCGGGAGTTTATCTCAGGAAAGAATATTTTTGGGGCAGATGAGTTGTTACTTGAAAAGGGAGTGGAGGAAAATTTCCGCAGACTGCTGTTGAAAACAACTGATTGCTTTGGTACGGTAGAAATACTGCATGAGATCAAAAAGCTTTCACTCAATGAGCGTTCTCTAGGCGCGATCGAACGGCTTGAGAAGTTATATCATGTCCTCTGCGAATATGGGGTTGAGAAGTACATCTCCTTTGATCTTGGGATGCTCAGCAAGTATAATTATTATACGGGGGTTATATTTAAGGTATATACTTATGGCGTAGGGGATGTGATCGTTAAGGGGGGCCGATATGATAATCTGCTTGGATATTTCGGAAAGGAAGCACCTGCCATCGGTTTTGTTGTGGTGATTGATGATCTTTTGTCTGCTCTGGAACGACAAAAAAGTAATATTGAGATTCAGGATGAACTGATTGAAATTACTTACAATCATGATAATTATGAAGATAGGCTGAAGGAAGCAAGAAGGCTTCGCATGGAGGGCAGAAAAGCTGCCCTGATTCCGGAAAAATAAGAACAACTTCTATATGTATGTTAAGATAATTGGAAGGCATGGTTAATGAAATGAGTGAAGAAAGATATTTAACGTTTGCTCTCGGAAAAGGGCGGCTTGCAAACAAGACTCTTGAACTTTTGGAGCAGATCGGAATTACCTGTGAGGAGATGAAGGATAAGAATTCCAGAAAACTGATTTTTGTAAATGAGGAATTGAAACTGAAATTCTTTCTGTCTAAAGGACCGGATGTCCCTACCTATGTGGAATATGGGGCGGCTGATATCGGTGTGGTCGGTAAAGATACGATCATGGAAGAGAACAGAAGAGTGTATGAAGTCTTGGATCTGGGCTTTGGCAAATGCCGCATGTGTGTATGTGGGCCAGCCTCTGCAAGGGAGCTTTTACAGCACCATGAGAGGATTCGCGTCGCCAGCAAATATCCGGAAATTGCAAAGGATTATTTTTATAATAAAAAGCATCAGACTGTAGATATTATCAAGCTGAACGGTTCCGTGGAATTAGGACCGATCGTTGGCTTATCGGATGTGATTGTTGATATCGTGGAAACCGGTTCTACTTTAAAGGAGAATGGATTGGAGGTTCTGGAGGAAATCTGTCCGTTATCAGCCAGAATGATTGTGAATCAGGTAAGCATGCAGATGGAAACACAGAGAATCAGAAGCCTGATCTCAAGATTAAAGGAACTTTGCGAGAACGGATAGTTTTCTCAGTTTTGAAAGGAGTAGAGGATAAAGATGCGTATTATAGAGTTGACAGAAGAAACAAAGGATAATTTGCTGGAAAAACTGCT
>SAMEA3663297__coassemble_300_pt1 | contig 30132 bp, 30 predicted proteins | sample SAMEA3663297__metabat2_low_PE_020 | metagenome-assembled genome bin SAMEA3663297 (sample SAMEA3663297) | pig gut metagenome | biome: pig gut; feature: pig-associated habitat; material: faeces | place: China | collected 2013 | reverse complement strand
TGCGGGTGTAGTTCAATGGTAGAACACCAGCCTTCCAAGCTGGATACGTGGGTTCGATTCCCATCACCCGCTTATTCACTATTAAGGGAAACCACTGAAACAATGGTTTCCCTTTTTATTAATAACTCTTGTATTTATGATATTTTATTCTTGCAAATGTGAATGGAAAGAAATACACTGATGATATCGTAAAAAATTTATTATAATTCCTATCAAATGCGGAGGCAGAAGATGAAACCAAACAGTAACCTGAAAACCTACTCTTTAAAGGACATGGAATATTACAAAATTTACGGAAGAACCGATGAGACGCAATACCCTCTTCCCCTGTTTTTTAACGGAAGTGGCATAGAAGTGAATGTAACCGGTTCCGAGCTTTGGATCGATATTGATGTTGATTATGATATGCACGAACCCTGGATTTTTACCAGACTAAACAACTCCTTCATGAGCCGTCAGATGCTGATGTCCGGTTCCTATTCCCTTTGTCTTTTCAGGAGCATGAGCCCTGATACCGTGAAAAATATGAAGTTCTTCCGAGAGCTTCAGGCAATGTCGGAGGATGATTCCTGTCATATACTGATCAGGGGCTTCCGTACGGATGGCTTTTTCCTTCCTGTTTCGAACAAAAAATATAAGCTGGAATTCATTGGTGACAGCATCACTTCCGGGGAGGGAACCTATGGTGCAAAGGAGGATACCGACTGGCTTGCCATGTATATGGGTGTAAGCCGCAACTATGCTCTTATGGTTTCCGATGCTCTCGATGCAGAATTTCGTCTGGTTTCCCAAGGCGGCTGGGGTGTCCTTTGCGGATGGGACAATGATCCGAGGCATAATATTCCTTCCCGCTATGAAAAGATCTGCGGACTTGCAGGTGGTAAAATGAACGAAAGTCTCGGCGCCTCAAAGCCCTATCGTTTTGAAAGCTGGAAGCCGGATGCTATTATTGTAAATCTGGGTACCAATGATGCCAGTGCTTTCAACCCACCGGAGTGGACAAATCCCGAAACCGGCGAAACTTTTAAGCAGCATAAAAACCCTGATGGTTCCTTTGATCCGGATGATTTGAACCGTTTCAAGCAGGCAGTGATTGATTTTCTCACCATGCTCCGCCGCAATAATCCCGATTCCCATATTGTGTGGGTATACGGCATGCTTGGCTATGACCTGACTCTCGCCATTACAGACGCGATGAATTCTTACAGGAACGCAACCAAAGATAATAATGTTGCCTTCCTTCATCTTCCCAATACTACTGATGAGACAGTTGGTTCCCATGCACATCCGGGAGAAAAATCCCATGCACGGGCCGCCAAAGTACTTACCGAGTACTTGAAAGCTTATTTGGAAGCATAAATGTATATATCTGCCTCTTAACTGGCCTTCTTCTCTCGATACTCTTTAGAAAAGAAAAATACAATAAAGATCAAATCCACAAGCAACGTAAGTGGTATATCTATCAGGCGATATACCTGATTACTGATATCTGCTGATCCTGTCACTACAGCGATCATATTGTTGTTAAGAAAATGCATTGCTACGGGAACCCAGATGTTTCCGGTCTTACTATATCCATAACCAAAGAATATACCCAGACTGATACAGGTAATAATCTGAAGGACTACACTAATCACCCAGGTATCCGGGCTATAAAAGAAAATGTTGATCGGCAGATGCCATAAGCCCCACAGCACACCCAAGATCAGAACACCGCCCTTTAAACCAAATCTCTTCTGTAAAAGAGGCTGGAAGAAAAACCGCCAACCATATTCCTCACCCAAAAATGCTGTGAATACCAGGAAAAAGCTGGGAAGTAAACTAACCATCGTAACATATGTCATAGGATTCTTAAAAACATCCACAAACATAGTAATTTCCCCTTCTATTAAGCAGCTTAAAAATAAGCGCAGAATATAAATGGCAAGAAACAGAAAAATGCACAGCCATGAATTTCCTTTCCTCTTTCCTACAAATCGAAGTCCATACTCCCCGCGTATCTCCTTCTTCTCTGTCAGAAGAAGAATCAGGCATACAATGCTGAGAATAATAATCGGTATCTGGCCATAAACCGCCCAATTAAACTGCGGTGTAAAGATACTGAAAACCGCTGTCAACATCATCACAACCGTTGTCCCTAAAAAGCCAATATAGAATTTTTTCGGTAAAGGCTTCTCTTTGTCTCCGGCAAGGAAAAGCGCAAGCATAACACCCGCTGCCGGATAATACATCTGTGCATTAGGGAAGGTACTGACGTCATTCCCCTGAAAATAGCTGTATCCCATCAGGATTCCCATCAAAATCGGCAATCCAAACGCTATCAGTGCAAAAATAATCAGTTGCTTCTTTTCTAATTCTGTCCACTTCATTTTTTGTCATCCCTCTCTTGATTTCTTCCTTATTTCTCCATATCGTCTTCCTCAGATTCTGCCTGTTCCAGCATCCTCTCCCTTTTTCTTGCAATGGTTCCAAAAACCAAAAATACGACAAAGGTAAATCCAAACAAAAAGACTATATAGAAAAGCACACAGGCTACAATCCCTTTTACATCATTCTGATGCCATCTGATCCCCATGAGAATTCCAAAAAAGAGCCCTCCGATCACTCCTGTAACGAGACTGTAGCATAAATATGCTTTAATGCCTGGTACCTTTCTGGACTGATAACTCCAGACGCCTTTTCTCACCCAGCCAATCAATACGATCAAGCTTGTTACCATGAACGTAATGAATTCTCCTGCCACCACTTCTATTTCCTTCTGCATGATCACTCCCTGAATCAGCAGGGCAGCAAACAACATCCAATACATGGCCCAGAATCCGATATGTTCCACCTTCAGCAGTTCCATTTCCTGTCTTTCGTCTACCCTCTTGGCAAATAATTCTTTTATTACCTTCATAATTCAGTTCCCCTTTCACTCTCCTCCTCCCAGAACAACTCATCCAGCGTCTTTCCAAGCGCTCTGCATATGGAAAGGCACAGCTGCAGGGATGGGTTAAATTTACCGGACTCAATCATTCCGATGGTCTGCCTGGTAACCCCCACCAGCTCTGCAAGCTGTTCCTGGGAAAGATCCTTTTCAATTCTGGCTATTTTCATCCTCTTATTTTTCAAGATCTTCTCCTTCCTTTTCTGCACTTTCTTATAGCATCTTACCTCCTATTATACATTTAGTCAACTATATTTTACATAAAGAGTTATATATTTTCTATTTTGTCATGTCATATTATGATAAAATCATTCTCAGGAGGGCTGGTTCTATGAAATCATTCAATGTTGCATTACTGCAATTATTACCTGAAAAATCAATAGAAGGAAATCTCAAGAAAGGATTGGATGCCTGCCGAAAGGCAAAGCTTGCAGGTGCAGATCTTGCCCTGTTTCCCGAAATGTGGAGTACCGGCTACAACATACCGGAAAACATGAAAGAATTGAAAGCTATTTCCATTCCGGAAGATAGTGAATTTATCCGCGCCTTTCAGAAGGTAGCGCAGGAACTGGAAATGGCAGTAGGGATCACCTTCCTGGAGGCACATGAGCCTCTTCCCCGGAACAGTTTATGTCTGTTTGACCGCTTTGGGAAAAAAATGTTTACCTATGCAAAGGTGCATACCTGTGATTTTGGAGAAGAATGTCGGCTGAACGCCGGCGATGATTTTTATGTAGCTGACCTGGATACCGGACATGGCGTCGTTAAGATTGGTGCTATGATCTGTTATGACCGAGAATTCCCTGAAAGTGCCCGGATTCTCATGCTGAAAGGCGCAGAGATCATTCTGGTTCCCAATGCCTGCCCTATGGAAATCAACCGTCTGTCCCAGCTCCGTGCAAGAGCCTATGAAAATATGGTGGGAATTGCAACAGTCAACTATCCAAGACTACAACCTGACTGCAATGGCCACTCCTCCGCTTTTGACGGAATTGCCTACAGACCGGATGGCTCAGGTTCCAGAGATACCCTGATCATAGAAGCTGGTGAGGAAGAAGGCCTCTATATGGCAAGCTTTCCCGTAGATGACATCCGCGCCTATAGAAACTGTGAAGTCCACGGGAATGCCTACCGGCATCCCCGAAAATACGGGTTACTTGTTTCTGAAAAGATAGAAGAACCCTTTATCCGAAAGGATTATAGACCCTAGATTTATTATGCAATGGCAAACTGACTGTTATAGAGCTGTGCATAAAAACCGTTCTTTTCCAGCAGTTCCTGATGATTTCCCTGCTCAATGATATGCCCGTCCTTCATCACCAGGATAATATCTGCATTCTGAATTGTGGAGAGCCGGTGTGCAACGATAAAGCTGGTTCTCCCTTCCATCATGGAAGCAAACGCCTTCTGAATCCGGATTTCCGTTCTGGTATCTATAGAGGAGGTTGCTTCATCCAAAATCAGCATCGGCGGCAAACTGAGCATGACTCTGGTAATACACAAAAGCTGCTTCTGCCCCTGCGACAGGCTGCCACCATCCTCACCGATCATCGTATCATACCCTTCCGGCAGGCGCCTGATGAAGCTGTGTGCATGTGATGCCTTTGCTGCCGCAATCATCTCTTCCTCAGTGGCATCCGGCCTTCCGACCGTAATGTTATCTCTGATCGTTCCCCGCTTCAGCCAGGTATCCTGAAGCACCATACCGTAAGAGGTGCGCAGCGATTTCCTGGTAATGTCCTTAATATTCGTTCCCTCTACCTTAATTTCTCCTGCATCAACATCATAAAACCGCATCAATAGGTTGATAATTGTCGTCTTTCCGCACCCGGTGGGCCCTACAATAGCAATTCTCTGCCCTGGTTTTACATGCAGATTTAAGTTCTCGATCAGCTTTCGATCCGGCACGTAAGAAAAGGCTACATTCTGAAGATCCACATTGCCCTCTACTCTGGTTAAAACTCTTGCATCTTCCTTATCCGGGATTTGCGGTTTTTCCTCAATCAACTCAAAAATTCTTGCAGCGCATGCCAGTGCATTCTGCAGTTCCGTGATTACCCCTGAAATCTCATTAAAAGGCTTGGTATACTGATTCGCATAGGAGAGGAAGCAGGTGAGCTGACCAACGGAAAGTCCTCCCCGGATTGCTGCAAGAGCTCCTGTAAATCCCACACCTGTATATACCAGGCTGTTTACAAATCTGGTACAGGGATTGGTAAGCGAGGAAAAGAAAATTGCCTTTAGGGAGCACTTTTCCAATCTCTCGTTGATCTCATCAAATTGTTCCAATGTTTTCTGTTCTCTTCCAAATGCCTGAACCACCTTCTGATTTCCAATCATTTCATTGATCAAAGCAGTCTGCTCCCCTCTGGTTTCTGATTGAAGCTTAAACATCCTAAATGTCTTTTTTGCAATGAAACTGGCAACAAACAGGGAAATCGGCGTAATCACTACTACCACCAGTGTAATGCCTACATTGACAGAGAGCATAAAGCACAGCGTGCCCAAAATCGTGACAACACCTGTAAAAAGCTGTGTAAACCCAATGAGCAGCCCGTCTGCGAACTGATCCACATCTGCCACAACGCGGCTCATAATATCTCCGTGAGAATGTGCATCCAGATAACTGAGAGGCAGCTCCTCCAGTCTTCGGAAGGCTTTCTTTCTGATATCCTGGATAATATTATATACAATCTTATTATTACAGATATTCATAATCCACTGGGTCAATGCTGTCAGTGCAATCACGATCCCCATCTTCTTTAGGATAAACGTCAGCTTTGCCCAGAAATCCGCATTACTGAAAGCTTTTGGAATACTGATCCCACCTTCAAACAGCTCCGCAATACTGTCCACCGCATTTCCCGTAAGGATTGGTAAATAAAGTGTAAGTGCCACAGAGGCCGCCGCCATAATAATAGTGAGAATCATCAGGAAGCGATAGGGCTTAATATAGTTGAGCACTTTAAAGAGCGTTTCCTTCTGTTTTGCACTTTTCTGCGTATCCTTCATCAGTGTTCACCCTCCTTTCTCTGATCCTCTTCCTTCCGTTCAAACTGGCTGTAATATATTTCCTGATAGACCTGGCAGTTCTTTAGGAGTTCCTCATGCGTTCCCATACCTGCCACATCACCATCATCCAATACAATAATCGTGTCCGCATGCATTAACGAGGATGCTCTCTGGGAAACAATGAATACCGTAGTTTCTCCCGGCATTTCCCGAAGTGCCTTGCGAAGCGATGCATCTGTTGCATAATCAAGCGCCGATGCACTGTCATCCAAAATCAGGATTTCCGGCTTCTTTACCAGAGCTCTTGCAATGGAAAGTCTCTGTTTCTGACCACCGGACAGATTTCTTCCCTCCTGCTCAATCATTTCATCCAGCTGCTTCTCTTTTTTTAGGACAAATTCCTCTGCCTGAGCGATCCGCAAAGCCTCCCAGAGTTCATCATCAGAGGCCTCTTCATTTCCCCATTTCAGGTTATCCCGGATAGTTCCGTGAAACAGTACAGCTTTCTGCATTACCATTCCGATCTTGTCCCGCAGTTCCTCAAGAGAATATTCTCTTACATCCCTGCCATCAACCTTAACGCTTCCTCTCTCCACATCATAAAAGCGGGGAATTAAATTGACTAAAGAGGACTTGCCTGATCCGGTACCTCCGATTACTCCAATGACATCACCCTTGTTTGCTTTAAAATGAATGTCCGTAAGTGCTTCCTCTCCGCCTTCATAATAGCGCAGACTGACATGATCAAATTCAACTGTTCCGCTTATTGCATTTTCTTCCTTTTCTTTAATTGTTCCCTGTTCCATTCCCGCCGGAATTTCCAAAATGCTCTGGATTCTGTTTCCACAGGCAACTGCCTTCGTCACCGTAATGATCAGATTTGCTAGTTTTACCAGCTCTACCAGAATCTGAGACATATAATTGACCAGAGCAACTACCTGTCCGGAGGTCAGAAGTCCTGTCTCCACGCGGATAGCTCCCACGTAGATCAGCACAATCAATCCTCCGTTCACAACTACATAGGTAAGCGGATTCATCAATGCCGAAAATCTTGCAGCTACCATCTGCATATGTTTCAGAGCATCCGTCCCTTCATCAAATTTTCGGATTTCATGTTCTTCCTCTCCGAAAGCACGAATCACTCTCACACCGGTCAGGTTTTCTCTTGTGATTCCCAGAACCTGATCCAGTCTTGCCTGCACCTTTTTGAACAGTGGAATACTGATCAGCATGATTCCGAAAACAATAACAGACAATACCGGAATCACTACTACAAACACAAGTGCAGCCTTCACATCCACCGTAAATGCCATAATCATGGCGCCAAACACAATAAACGGAGAACGCAAAAACAGACGCAGTACCAGATTTACTCCGGACTGCACCTGATTGATATCACTGGTCATTCTTGTGATCAGAGTCGATGTTCCCTCTTGATCCATCTGTGAGAAAGAAAGACTCTGAATATGTGCAAACAGACCATGTCGAAGTCTGGTTGCAAAGCCGACCGCCGCCTTTGCTGCAAAGAACTGGGCTGTAACTGAGCAGATCAATCCGATCAACCCCAGTACTGCCATAATCAGACACATTTTCACAATATAGCCCTTATTGCTTCCTGCAATCCCCACATCGATCATGGATGCTACAACAAGCGGTACAATAAGCTCAAAAGAAGCCTCCAGCAGTTTAAACAGAGGCCCCAAAATACTTTCTTTTTTATAATCCTTCAGATAAACAAGCAATTGCTTCATAGCTGACTCCTAATTCAAGAAATTTTCGATAATTACTGCTTCTGCAGCTTCCTCACTGAGCCCGAAGGTATTCAGCTTAATCAGCTGCTCATTATTGATCCTTCCGATTGCAGCCTCATGAATAATAGCCGCATCCACATGATTGGCATCAATTTCCGGAATGGAGCAAACTCTCGCCTGATCCATAATTATAGAATCACATTGGATATGCGCATGGCAGGGTGCATTCCCGATAGCCCTGGGATGAAAAACCTGACCGGATTCTCCCTTTGCAACAGAACGGGAGGTAATCTGCGCAGAGCTTCCGGCTCCATTCAGATAAATATCCATATTGGAAACTGCATTCTGCTTATCATGTGTCATCAGCTTTTCTATTACAAAAAGCTTTGTATTCTCTCCCATGATCACTTCCGTTTCCCGTTTGGTAGAATCCACTCCCTTAATCTGGGCTGTATCCAGGGTAAAAACAGAATTTTCTTCCATGATGATCTTCGTCACAGGATTCAAGATTCTTGCACCGGTTCCTTCTCCTTCTCCATAATGCTTTTCTTCATACCGGACATTGGCATTCTTCCCTACATGAAAGGTGTGTATCCCATCATGCCTGCTGTCATTGCATCCGCTGTTATGAATTCCGCATCCGGCAACAATGACAACTTCTGCTCCTTCTTCCACATAAAAATCATTATAGACCTCATCTGTCATGCCGGAAACAGCAACCACTACGGGAATATGTACTTGCTCTCCTTTAGTTTCACCACTGATATAGACATCAATTCCCTGTTTATCCTTCTTTTTTTCAATTTTGATATGCTCTGTATTTCCATGGCACAGAGAATATCCATTATAACGTAAATTGTATGCCCCTTCCTGCTTAAAGCCTTCACTGTCAATTTGAGCAAGAACTGACTGTGTTACCTGATCTATGTCTGCCACTTTTCTCTTCCTTTCTGTTCTGACAAAGCTCTCTGCTATGCTTTATGCTGCTTGCTTCTGCAAACACAGCCTGTATCCTCTCCCACAAGCCCCGGAAAAACCTGTTCTCTCTTTCCTATTGCATCGATCTTTCCGTCCTTGATGACCATTATTCGGTCTGCCATCTGAATAATTCTCTCCTGATGGGAAATCAGAATAAGACTCTCTCTTTTATTTGCGTGAAGTTCTTCGAACTGCTTTACCAGCATGGAGAAGCTCCATAAATCAATTCCTGCCTCCGGCTCATCAAAGATACATATTTTATGAGGCTTTGCAAGCACAGATGCAATCTCAAGACGTTTCATCTCACCACCGGACAAGGTTCCGTCCACCTCCCGGTTCAGGTATTCTCTTGCACATAACCCAACACCGCTTAACAGATCACAGCATACCCGCTCCGACAGCTGAGCACCTGCTGCCAGGGAAAGGAAACGAGCTACCGTCATCCCTTTAAACCGTGGTGGCTGCTGAAATGCAAAGCCGATTCCCGCATTCGCCCGCTGGGCAATGGAATAATCAGTAATATCTATACCGTCCATGATAATATGACCACTGTCAAGCGGTTCAATTCCCATAAGGAGCTTTGCCATGGTTGACTTACCGCCGCCGTTTGGTCCTGTGATGACCAACATCTCTCCGTCCTCCACGGTAAAGCTGATATCCTCAATAATACTTTTTTCCACACCGTTATCAAGCGGATGGAATACCAGATTTCTTACTTCAAGCATAAATTTGTTCCTCTATTTTAAATATTCCTCAAATTTTTCATTTGTTTCATTTAAGAATACAATTCCAAGAATTCCCGGTCCGGTATGTGCTCCGATTGCACAGCCTACCCTGCCTTCCAGAAGATCCTTGACATGATAGCGTTCCTTCAATTCCTTTTTCAGATACGCAAATGCCTCCACATCCGTCCCATAGCATACCCCTATCACCTGTTTTTCCAGATTCTTTCCCTTTTCGCCTACCATATCCAGAATTCTTTTCTGTGCCTTTTTCCATCCGCGCACCTTCTCCACTGCCTTTAGGGAACCGTTCTCATCTACAATGATGATAGGCTTGATATCAAGAACCGTGCCCGCCAGAAACGAAGTCTTGCTGAGCCTTCCGCCTTTAAACAGATAACTGAGCTCTACGACAGTAACTGCATGTTCCATATGCTCGCAAAAGAATTCTGCTGCTTCAAGTAAAGTCTCTCTGGGTGCACCGTTCTTCTGCATATGTAAAAGTCTCTCCACGACCAGCCCATAACCTACAGAAGCACATTTTGAATCAATGATTGTCAGTTTAAAATCGGGGTATTCCTCCAAAACTTCCTCGTATGCCAGCTTTGCCGCATTATAGGTTCCCGCAATTCCTGTCGAAAAGCAAATGTATAACACCTCATCCCCTCTTTGGGCATAAGGGAGAAAATTCTCATGGAACATGAACTGGTTGATATGATATGTCTTAATTTCCTTCCCCGATGCCTGTATTTCATAGAATTGCTCCGGAAAGATGGTATCTCCGTCAAAAAAATCCTTTCCCTCAATCGTTACCGGTGTGGGAATTACATGAAGATGATATTCTTTAATGACACGCTCCGGTACATCGGAAGCAGAGTCTGTTATAATACAGAAAGCCATTCTGTTTTCTCCTTTATGAAATAATACAGAAAAATTTCAATATAACTATACTACATTTACCGGCTTTATGCATCCTAAAAATTTTATACATCAAAAAGGGACAGAAATGCCTATTAAGCACTCCGTCCCTTCTTGATTAGATATTGCAGAAATTAATTTTTAGCAATTAATTTACCACCACGTTTTGATACAACATCAAAAATAACGGCTGCAAGAAGTACAAGACCCTTTACCACCTTCTGCATATTCTGATCCACACCCATCAATGACATACCAAGGTTGATAACGCCCATCAGTACAGCACCAACAATTACTCCCGGAACCGTACCGGTACCGCCATAAGCAGAAGCACCACCAATGAAGCAGGATCCGATTGCATCCATTTCATAGTTTTGTCCATAAGTAGGCTGTGCGGAAGTCATACGTGCAATGGTAACCATACCGGCCAAAGCAGCCAGAAAGCCCATATTCATATATGCAAGAAAATATACTCTGTTTGTATTGATACCGGAAAGCTTTGTCGCCTTCTCATTACCTCCTACAGCGTAGAAATAACGGCCAACCGTTGTATTTGAAGTAATATACCCATATACCATAATTACGATCAGAACCCAGATCAATACACTTGGAATACCTTTATGCTGTGCCAGCCTGTATGTAAACGCAAGAATCACGGCTGAAATTAAAACAATTTTGCCAATCGTTACTCCAATATTCTCTACTTCATAGCCTTTCTTCTGCTTATCTATTCTTCCCTTAATCTGAATAAAAATATAAATCACTGCTGCCAGAACCCCCGCAAAAATGCAGGTCAGATTGATTGTGCCGTTTCCAAAGAAATCAGGAATATAACAGTCAGCACCTCCTCCGAACAGATTGACAAAAGTAGTGCATTCCTTAATGGAAACTGTCATACCATCCAACACAACGTTGCTTAAGCCTCTAAAAGCAAGCATGCCTGCCAGCGTTACAATAAAAGGCGGTATCCTAACATAAGCAATCCAGAAGCCCTGAAAGGCACCAATTAAAGTACCTACAACAAGCATGACCAGAATTGCTACCCACATGTTAACCTTCATGTTAACCATTAATACTGCGCCTATTGCACCTACAAAGCAAACTACCGATCCCACAGAAAGATCAATGTTTCCACCTGTCAGGATACACAAAAGCATACCGGTTGCAAGTATGAACACATACGCATTCTGGGAAATTAAACTGCTGACATTCATGGGAAGAAGGATCGCCCCATTTGTCCGCCATGCAAAAAAAGCTGTAACTACAATCAAAACAATGATCATAGTATATTTTTTAATAAATTCTAAGGATTTTGCTTTATTCATATTTATTCTCCTTTACTGCCGGATTTCAAAATGTGTGACATGATCAATTCCTGTGTAGCCTCACTGCCCTTCAGTTCCCCAACGATTTTTCCTTCATTCATGACATAAATTCTATCACACATGCCAAGAATTTCCGGCAATTCTGAGGAAATCATAATAACTGATTTTCCTTCGGCTACAAGTTGATTGATAATACAGTAAATTTCGTACTTTGCCCCTACATCAATACCTCTTGTGGGCTCATCCAGAATCAGAATGTCAGGATCGGCAAACATCCATTTTGCAAGAAGTACCTTTTGCTGATTACCACCGCTTAAATTTCCGACATTTTGCTCAACAGTAGGACATTTGGTTTTCAGCTTATCCTTGTATTCAACTGCAATGCTATATTCCTTGTCCTTGTCAATTACTGTATGTCGACTGATTGCATCCAGATTTGAAAGTGTTGTATTAATCTTAATCGGATTGCTTAAAATCAGGCCGTTACCCTTTCTGTCTTCTGTAACATAGGCAAGCTTATTCTTAATTGCATCCTGTACAGAATTAAGATGAACTTCCTTGCCATTGATAAATAGCTGTCCACTGATATTATCACCATAACTTTTACCAAATAAGCTCATTGCCAGCTCTGTACGCCCTGCACCCATCAGACCGGAAATTCCGACTACCTCACCCTTCTTTACATTGATATTGACATTGTCAACAACCTTTCTCTCAGAATAAAGCGGATGATATACATTCCAGTTCTTTACTTCCATCATCACATCACCGATATGGGGTTCTCGCTTCGGAAACCGATCAGAAAGTTCACGACCTACCATGCCTTTGATAATACGGCCTTCGGAAATATCATCCTTTTCCTTATCCAGCGTCTCTATGGTTGCACCATCTCTGATTACGGTAATCTTATCTGCTACGTAAGATACCTCATTCAATTTATGAGAAATAATGATTGAAGTAAGACCTTCCTTTTTAAATTTAAGAAGCAGCTCCAAAAGTGCTTTGGAATCTGTCTCATTTAGGGAAGCTGTCGGCTCATCCAAAATCAAGAGCTTTGCATTCTTTGCAAGAGCTTTGGCGATTTCTACCAACTGCTGCTTTCCTACACCTATATCTTTAATTAATGTCTGCGGACTTTCCTTAAGACCAACCGTCTTAAGCAATTCAGCCGTCCGCGCATTTGTTTCATTCCAGTTAATTTTATATTTATGTCCTCTTTCATTTCCGAGGAACATGTTTTCACCTATCGTCATGTATGGAATCAGGGCCAATTCCTGATGAATGATAACGATACCTTTTTCTTCACTATCCTTGATTGTATTGAATTTACAGATTTCTCCATCATAAACAATATCACCTTCATAGGTCCCATAAGGATAAATACCGCTCAAAACATTCATCAATGTGGATTTTCCTGCACCATTCTCACCTACGAGAGCATGTATCTCGCCCTCCTCCACCTGTAAATTTACATTATCAAGTGCTTTAACGCCAGGGAATGTTTTGGTAATATTTTTCATTTCAAGTAATATCTTTGCCAATTGTATCCCTCCCAAGTCTGCTATTTCCACATTATCTAATCAAATTTGTTATAACTCTTTACCTTCATGAATATAGCAGGCGGGTAACTGTCCCGCCTGCATTTATTCTTTATTTACTTAACTTATTTACCTGTGATTACTGTAAATCAGCTTCTGTATAATAACCGGAATCAATTAACAGTTCCTTGTAGTTATTTACATCTGCAAATACAGGCTCGCAAAGGTAAGAAGGAATTACACCGGTTCCGTTGTCGTAAGTCTCTGTATCATTTACCGGAGCTTCTCCACCCTTCATGATTGCATCAACCATTTCAACAACCTTGGAAGCAAGTGTACGTGTATCCTTGAAGATAGACATTGACTGCTTTCCAGCGATCATGTTCTTAACGTTAGCCTTATCACAGTCCTGACCAGTGATAATCGGCCATTCGCCTGTGTAGTTAGCTTCCAGAGAGTTTGTCACACCAAGTGCTGTAGAGTCATTGGAGCAAAGAACAGCATCAAGCTTGGTTCCGTCTGCGTAATTTGCAGAAATGATAGCATCCATTCTGGACTGAGCTGTTTCTGTTGCCCAGTTAGCAGTTGCAACTGTTTCAAAATCAGTCTGTCCGGACTTAACTACCAGCTTACCTGCGTCAATGTAGGGCTGAAGAACGTCCATAGCACCACCAAAGAAGAATCTTGCATTATTATCACCGGGGTCACCTGTTACAAGCTCAATATTGAAAGGACCTGCTGCGTTGTCAAGATCTAACTGCTCTTTGATGTACTCGCCCTGTTTTGTACCTACCATGTAGTTATCAAATGTAGCATAGTATGTAACAGCGTCAGAGTTCATGATCAGACGGTCATATGCAATAACAGGAATATTCTTTTCCTTAGCCTGCTCAAGAACTGTACCGAGAGAATCACCATCAATAGATGCAATAACCAGTAACTGGCAACCGGAGTTGATCATGTTTTCAATCTGTGAAACCTGTGTAGGAATATCGTTGGATGCATACTGTAAATCCACTTCATATCCGGCTTCAATCAGCTGAGCCTCCATGTTGGAACCATCCTGATTCCATCTCTGTAAATCCTTGGTAGGCATTGCCACACCAATCTTACCGCCACCTGTTGTCGTGTCTGCAGCAGCTGTCTCTTCTTTTTCAGCCGGTGCTTCTTCAGACTTTGTTTCTTCTGTCTTTGTCTCAGCAGGTGCTGCAGCCTCTTCTGTTTTTCCGCCGCATCCTACTAACAGTGTTGCAACCATTGCAGTCGCAAGAACCACACTCAGTAATTTTTTCTTCATTAAAATTTACCTCCCTTTACTGATTGGAATTTGTTTACAAATGAAGCATATCACAGAATAAATAGGAATAATTTATGACCTTCTTCAAATTTTTATTGCCCTCACAAGCAAAAAAAGGGCTGTGCTAGCATAATTTTGTTTTTATGCACAGTCCTTTTCCCAATATAATCCTATCATAAATTTACAGTTCTGCTATTGTGGCATCTTTGAGGGTACATTCAAATATACGTCTTCTTTCAAATGAAATCCGCTTCCGATAATTACCTCATTGATATTATCCTCATTAACGCTGATGGGTTCAAGTCCAATGTAGGGAACATCAAAGCTTCCATTATGAATTGTACTCACATCGGCACCTGTAATCTCTTCTCCTCTTGCCAGTTGTACTGCGCACTCTGCTGCACGCTGTGCCAGCTTTTCCACAGGTTTATAAACAGTCATTACCTGTGTTCCCTCAACAATCCTCTGGCACGCTTCCAGATCTGCATCCTGCCCTACAACCAGAATATTGCCCGCCATTCTCTTTTCAGAAAGTGCATGGACTACCTTACTGGCAAGATCGTCATTCCCGCACATGATTGCATCTGCCCTTGAAACTATATCCATGTGATCATATACATAGGCGGCAGCCAGCTCCGCCTTCCATCCCTCCGCATGCATAGAGTCCAGTATTGTTACATTGTTTTTCTTCATAACTTCTCTAAATCCGTTTTCTACCAGGGACACATTATTATCTGCAGCAGATCCTCCAAGCATCAGAACCGAGCCACCTGAAATCCCCTCACCAATCAATGCCTGTGCCATCATGGTTCCCACCATCTCATTATCAAAAGAAATATATAGATCCACATCTGCATTATTGATAAGACGATCATAAGCTATGATCTTAATTCCTGCATCCTTTGCCTTTTGCACATGCTCCTTCAGACCTTCTGAATCAATGCAGATGATAACAATCACGTCCATTTCCTTTTTAATAAAATAATCTATTTGCTTCTTTTGCTCTTCAATATCCCCATTTGCATTCTGGACATTAACTTCTGCGCCCAGTTCCTTTGCCATGGAAACAAAAATATCCCTGTCGCGCTGCCATCTCTCAATAACGAAAGAGTCGAAGCTCATACCTATCTGAATTTTATCTTCCTTTTCGGGATCACCTTCCGCTTTATTGCTGTCTGCTGTCTGGCAGGCAGTCATCAACAGTGCCATGCAAAGAAACATACTCATCATTTTTTTCATGGTTTTCATTCTGTCATCTTCCCCTGCCTTCCTTATATTCTGTCGGAGTAACTCCTACATTTTTCTTAAAGGATCTACTGAAATAATTTGGATCAGAGTAGCCTACCATGGAACAAATTTCTTTCATGGAATACTCCGTGGTTCCAAGCAGTTCCTTTGCCTTATCAATTCTGATATTAGTCAGATATTCAATAAAGTTTTCCCCCGTGTTTTCTTTAAATATTTTACTGAAATAATAAGGACTGATATTCACTGCCCTTGAAACGTCATCAAGAGAAATATCCCTGTTGTAATTTCCTCTGATATAATCCTTCGCCATTCCTATAATGCTGTTGGATTTTTCTGTCCGTTTACTTAAAATATTCTGGCATGCTTCCATAATTTTTTCCACAAACCATTTTCTCATCTGGGAAATTTCTGTCATATCAATAATTTCCGGAAGATAATCTGCTCTCGCATTCAACTGGTAGGTCATACCTCCCTTTTCATATGCAATATGTTCGGCCCAGAGTACAAACTCCAATATCTTTAAACGAATATCCATTAAATTGGAATGGTTCTCTTCCATCCAATCAAAAAAGCTTCTCGCTAACGCTACAGCATTATTCATTTCACCGTTTTCTATCTCTGCAAATAATTTCTTTTCCAGTTTAATAGGATAATCCCCTGCATATTCACATCGAATCGGAAGATCGTCCACATGAGCAACACTTCCTGTCGTGGCTACCAATGCATTCAGTGCTTCGCTGTAGGATTCTGACATCTCATGAAATTCTTTTGCACCTCCAATTCCGATTCGAAAACTGATATCGAGTCTCTTCCGCATACGGCGAGTTAGTTCTCTCGCCTTTTCAATCAACTCAATTCGCTCATTATAGTCCATTGAATCCCGCTCATAGGGAACCAATACTGCCAATTTATTAGCCAAAACAGTTCCAACAATACATTGAAAGCATTCCTTCAGGCTCTCTCTGACCTCCTGATAGTGCTTCTGCATCTTCACTCCGCTACCCACTGCATTGGTCATATGATTGCCGTCCTGTTCATCTCCGCATACAACAGCGATCATATACGCGTATTTCTGCTTAATTCCCAAAATGGATTTATAGTTTTCAATATCTTCCACAAAATGTTCCTGTAGAAGAATATTATAGATCAAACCGCTCTCTATGATGGGAACCACCGTCTCCAGCTTTTCTTTGACCAAAAGTTCATTGCTACGCTTTTCCTTCTCTCGATCAATCATTTCCATTGCCTTCTGAAGTGCTGTGATAATCTTCGTTTTTTCCATTGGCTTCGTAATGTATTCCAACACTCCAAGCTTAATCGCCTCTTTTGCATAATCAAACTTATCATATGCAGACATTACTATGAAGACAGTGCTACTGTTGGTCTGGCGAATCTCCTTCATGGCATCTATTCCGTTTATTCCGGGCATTTGAATGTCCATAATGGCAATATCCGGTCTGAAGCTCTCTGCCAATTCAATTACGCTTCTTCCCGTTTTTGCATATTCAATGATACAGATATCACCAAATTCTTTTTCAATGATAAATTTTAAGGAGTCGATCACAATTCCTTCATCGTCTGCCAGCATAATTTTATACATTCTCTTCCCCCCGCTCTCTCATCTGTAAGTAAATAATAACCTCTGTTCCCTGATTCTCACCCTCACTGATGATTGACATTACATTATCACTTTCCGAAAAAAGCTTTAATCTTGCAATTACATTATCCATACCAATTCCATTGGAACCTGCTGCCAGTTCTTTATCACGATAAGTTCCACTCATAATCTCATCAATCGTTTCCCGGCTCATTCCGATTCCGTTATCCTTTATACTGATGCACACCACATCATCTACCCTGTATACAGAAAGCCATATTCTGCCTTCGCCATCCATCTCTCGAATGCCGTGATTGACGCAGTTTTCCACGATCGGCTGCAGTATCATACTTGGCATTTCTACATTGAGAAGTAATTTGTCTACCTTCTTTTCATAATGAATGTCCCCGGAAAATCTGACATTTAATATGTAAATATAGTTGTCCACCAGTTCCATCTCTTCACGGATGGTAACCGTATCGTTCCCCTTCTTTACATTGTAGCGGAAAAATTCCGCCATATTTTGCACATATTCATAAGTCCTGTCGGCTCCCTCCATCATAGCGAGCTGCGCACCCGCATTTAGCGTATTGAATAGAAAATGAGGATTGATCTGCGCTTGCAGATACTTTAGCTTTGCATCTTTAAGGTGTGCTTCCATCATCAGTTCCTTTTCCTTCATGGCACGCTCCGTTTCCATGCTCTGACGAATCCTCTCAATATACTGACGAATACTGATTACCATTTGATTAAAGGCCCCAGTTACGACACCGATCTCATCCTCTGCCTGAACCTCAATAAGCTCCGTGTCAAAATTACCTTTTGCAACCTCATTTGCTGAAGCTGCCAGATTCTTTAACGGACTGATGATCGTACCTGTCAGTCTTACAATAACTCCCACATTGCCTACAATTACCACAAAGAGGACCAACATACTGACCGTCTCAAAGCTACGGAATGCTTTGGAAAGTTCACTGTAGTTTTCAGAATTGCTTTTAAACTGTTCATTGTTAAGGCTATAAATATAGGTATTGATATAGTCATACATCTGGGTTGCATTTTCATATCGTACCCTATACTTTTCTACATTCCGACCACGTTTTGCCTCAATCGTCTGCCCTACAATATCCAGATATTTTTCAGACATATGTTTAATGCTTCGTTCCATTCGTCCAAATGAAATTCCGGTAATATCATCATTCAGTTCCAATACCATTTGAGAATAAGTCTGCTCATTTCTATAGAATTCTTCCAGCGAATCACTTGTCTTTGCATTCAGATAATCAGTCATACTATCCTGTACATCCGTAAGCGCAGCAGACAATTCATTCAAGTGAAGATTATCCTGATAAACCATATCCATATCATGAGACATACTGTTAATTCCCGACAGCAGAATAAGGGTTACAACAAAAACCAAGAGATTTGCCAGTATATAAATACTGCTCATTTTTCCCTGTAAGGATAGCTTTCGAAGATTAATTTTCATCCTCATCACCGCCTTCCAGGTAGCCGGATACATTGCTCTTATCAATCAATGTGACATCCGCTGTAAAATACTGACTTGTGTTTCCAAACTCATAATACTCGGTAAGAGCATCAACACAAAATCTCCCCATTTGACCGGTATCAATGGAAATGGTCGCATTGATAACATTTCTGTCAATCGCATTAATAATTGTATCTGAATCAAAATAACCAAGAATTGCAATCTGTCCTACCTTGTTGTAATCTACCACAGCCTGATATACACATGTGGTATTTAATTCATTTAAACATACAATGATGTCAGGCAATTCCTCTTCCATAAAAATATCTCTGATAGATTCTTCTACGGAAAAAGCATTCGTATCATCCACCGAAATCAAAGAAATTTCTATCTCGGTTTCCTCTGTTTTTTCCTGATCGATGGCATCCTGAATACCGGAACAGAAAATATTCTGACCGGAATCCAGTGCATATACATTAACAAGAACAGCTACTTTAATCGGCTGTTTTTCCTGTACCTGATCCACATTATACTGCTCATCCGTGTCAAGCATATAAGCATTCTGTGTTTTTTCCTCGGCAATTTTCAAAACCTGTCTTCCATACTCCCTGCCCAGATTATAGTTTCCCACACCCACAAAACTGCATCGGCTGCTGTGTGTATTGTCTCCATAAAGAGTTACTACCGGAATTCCCTCTGCGACAGCCTCATCGATCAGTTGTGTCATTTCATCGCTTTCATCCGCAGCTACAATAATTCCGTCTACCGCCGAAGAAATAGCAATCCTCATCAGGTCCTCTCTGGAATACTCCTGGGACAAATTGTCACCCAGCAGATCTACATAAACGTTTTCTTCAAGGCCTCTTTCATATGCTCCCCGGTAAACAGATTGCCAGAAGGAAGATTTTCTTTCTTCTGTGATCATTACATAATATTGCCCGTAAGTATTATCGTCTTTGACTTCCTTAAATCCATTCAGATAAAAGCGAAATGCAAAAATACCTACCGTAATTGTAATCAGTATAAAACCGATTGTAGTCACTATAATCCACGCATTACTGCTCTTTTTCAACTGCGTTTTCTTCATACACATACCTGCTGTTTCATTCTGTTTTCTGTGCAATTACCTCATGTTCCGTAAGAAAAAAAGTAAATTCTCCGCTATCAAGAACTCTGTTTTCATCATCCTTGATCTTTACATCAAATACAGCCAAATGCTTTCCCTGCCGGAGCTGTATGGCCTCACAGTAAACAAACTCCGTATGATCTGCCGGAAGCAGAAAATTCATATTTCCCGACACAGTTGTCACAAAGTGACCTCCCATGCACGCAACTGCTCCCGCAATAATATCCGCCAGAGAATACAGACTTCCACCATGCAACATCCCATAAGGATTAAGCAACTCCTCCTTATATCTCATTCTGCCTAGTCCATAGCCCTCTGTCAACTTAAGCATTTCTACACCAAGATATCTCATATAGGAATTCGTATCAATTATCTTTCTCATTGCCTGTTCGAGTTGTACTGATTTTTCTTTTTCCATATGACCTCATTCTCTTTTCATTTTTGATTTTGCCCTTAACCTTTTGTATCTTATGGAGCAATAACACAAACAGTTTACCATATTCTCAGCAAATATGGTACAGGGAACCAAATGAAAGAGAGTGCTCTCCTCTCTGTTACGATTGGAGAACACCCTCTCTTTTCCTGCGATGCCTATCTATTTACCGCACTGTTCGTCATTAAGATCAAAGAGCTTCCCGGTTGAAAAAGGGCTCCCCACATCACAGCGTCCATGGTGATAAACCTTCTTTACCTTTCCTTCCTCCATCGTTTCTGAAGTCTCTACCTTCATACGGCTCACCTCTGCCTGCGCCATGGAGTCCAGCATTTTAATAACTTCATCAATCTGATTCATAAATAACACCCTCTTAATATTAGTGGTGGAATAATCTGATTCCGGTAAATGCCATTACCATATTGTATTTATCACAGCATTCAATCACCAGATCATCACGAACGGAACCGCCTGGCTGCGCAATATACTTCACGCCGCTCTTATGAGCTCTTTCAATGTTGTCAGAGAAGGGGAAGAACGCATCGGAACCAAGTGTGACATCCTGATTTCTGTCAAGCCATGCCCTCTTTTCCTCCCTGGTAAATATCGGTGGCTTCACCTTAAAGCGCTTCTGCCATTCACCTTCCCGCAGCACATCCTCATATTCATCTCCAATATAAACATCAATGGTGTTATCTCTGTCAGCACGTCCAAGCGTATCGATAAATTCAAGATTCAATACCTGAGGTGCCTGACGCAGATACCAGTTGTCTGCCTTCTGGCCTGCCAGTCTTGTACAGTGTACTCTTGACTGCTGGCCTGCACCAATACCGATTGCCTGACCATCCTTTACATAGCAGACAGAATTGGACTGTGTATATTTCAGAGTGATCAATGCGATCTTCATATCTATAATCGCTGACTCCGGCAGCTCTTTATTTTTTGTTACAATATTGGAGAGCAGATCGCCGTTAATGTCAAGTTCATTCCTTCCCTGCTCAAAGGTAATACCATAAACCTGCTTTCTCTCAACAGGAGCCGGTACATAGGAAGGATCCATCTGAATAATATTATAATTACCCTTTTTCTTTGCCTTTAGAAGCTCCAGTGCCTCGTCTGTATATCCGGGCGCAATCACACCGTCCGAAACCTCTCTCTTAATCAGCCGTGCCGTGTCTGCATCACATACATCCGAGAGAGCAATAAAATCTCCGAAAGAGGACATTCTGTCTGCTCCTCTTGCTCTTGCATATGCACAGGCAAGAGGAGAAAGTTCTCCAAGATCATCTACCCAATAAATCTTTGCAAGTGTTTCTGTAAGAGGAAGCCCCACTGCTGCCCCCGCAGGGGATACATGCTTAAAGGAGGTTGCTGCAGGAAGTCCTGTTGCTTCTTTTAGCTCCTTTACCAGCTGCCAGCCATTAAAGGCATCCAAAAAATTAATATATCCCGGCTTACCGTTGATTACAGTAACAGGAAGTTCACTTCCATCCTCCATAAAAATTCTTGAAGGCTTTTGATTAGGGTTACATCCGTATTTTAATTGAATCTCGTTCATGATATCCTCCATATGCTGATCCATTAATTATTTTTGCTTAGTTCTTATCAATGATTTTTATTTATGATACGCGTCTCATAGGTGCCCGTTTCGATATTGATAAAGCGCACAAATAAAGAAACCTTATTTTCCTCATTCAAGCTATCCCATACCTTGCCTGCAAAAGTATCAATGTCTCCTTCAATTTCCACAAGCTTTGGCTCACCTTCAAAGCTGGGAAGCGGATTGCCGTCATGCATATAGGTATGAATGAAATGCCCTTCTCCCGCAACCGGATTCTCATATGCAAAAGTATATCTGTGGCAGCTGTCCGGATTTCCGTTATTGCTCTTCAAAATAGACATAGCATAATTGTAATTACCGCCCTCCACATGCATGATACCGGAAATGCGAGGTGTATAGTTAGGAGCATCGGGTTCAAACTCTCTGCACCGTAATGACTGTTCAAAGGTAAGCTGTTTATCCATTCCCTCGTAGATGGTATCGGTCTGATCACCGTTTGTGACAATCGTCTTATTTCCCAAGACTCTCACCGGTGCATAGATGATCAAGCTGGGATCCTCCAGCTTGGAAGGATCAAATGCTTCTGTTCTGATGCCCTCGCCCTCCACTACAAAAATACGATTACGGCTGTTGGAGCTTCTTCCCATGATAAAATAAGCAGTTACAGCCTTTTTCCCATCTGCAGATCTGCCAATCACAATTCCTCTCCCGGGATAAGCATTTTCCTTGAGTTCCTGTTCCAAAGACAACATTTTCATTTCCTTTTCCTCCATTTCCATAGTTCTTGATACAAAAACGCCTGGGCGCACTTTTACTATGCTGCCCAGACGGTCGGCTCTTTATGAACGATACACTCCCTGTAGGTTTTCCTACACAGGCAATACCTGCTTCCGTCAGTTGTGTATCTGTTACTATAATAAGGGAATCTTTAAGAGAATGTCAATCTCTATTTCAGCTGTTTCCATACCTTCATGAAAAGTTCATGTACCCATCGATACTGCTCATCTGTCTCATATTGTCTGTAAGTTCCCTCAAACATCATGATCAGATAGAGATATATATCATACCATCTGCTACGGAGCTGTTGGCTTTCTGTCAGGGTTTCCAACCCATATCCCCTCCTAAATGCATCTGTCACACTGTGAAACCGGAATCGATCCTCCATTAATCCTTCTGCCCAGAGGGCCCTCTCCCAGTCAATCAGCCCCACAATTTCTCCATCTTTTACAAAAATATTACCATCCCACGAATCAAAATGAACCAGTTCCGGCTCCTTCACTTCAAGGAAAGCTTCTTTATGCTTCTTGAGAAGCGCCAGTATTTCATCATAGTCAACACCTATCTCAATTCCGGCACGAACGCCATCCCCAATAACTCCTTCCACCATGGAATAAAAAGCATCAAACCATACCGGTTTCTGCAATTCTTTCACACAAAGGTGTCCAAAAGTTTTTCCTTTGATCTGATGGATCTTATGCAGAAGCTGTCCTACCTTAAAGTCAATCTCCGCACGCTGCTCATCTGTCATGTCCTGTTTTGCCACATGACAGCCCTGCCCCGCAAGCTTCTCCATAATAAAGTACTCACCGGTACATAGCTCTCTGCTGTCATCATAAGCATAAATCCTGGCCACTCCCGGAATTTGATGCTCTGCCGCAAGTCTCATGGCAAAGACTTCCGTTTTCATCAGTTCTGCCTCACAGGACATCATCTGCACCCCCGTCGGCGGTGCAATCTTTAAAATTGCCTGTCTTCCGTCTGACAAAACCAGGTCATAGGCTACATTGCAAAATCCATCTGTCAATTCCCTGTAGTCGGTAAGTGTTACTTTTCCTTGAAAAGCTTTCTCAATAATTTTATGTAATTGTTCTTTACTTTGCCTGTTTTTTGTTATATTATTCATCTACTTCACTACCTCATACCCCGCTTCACTTAATACCTGATTTCCACAGCTTCTCCTCAATCTTTTTATCCTTCCAAATGTTTCAAAGCCACCTTGAATCTTTTCTTAAGTTCCTCTTTTAAATATGATGGATCCAGAACCGTAAGCTTATCGCCAAAAGACATAAGGAATCCATACAGCCATTCATCCTCCGGCATTGCCACTTTAACAATCAGCCTTTCATCTGAATGGGTTATCACCTCCTCATCGAAGCTGTCATATACCCGATATGCCACCTCCTTAGAAAAGCTTAAATTCATCACTATGAGATGGTCTTCCGAAGATTGAGAGGAAAAAGATGGTCTTACTTCCGGAACCTCTTCAAAATGCTGACCTGTCAGCTCCAGTTTTCTCATCCGGGAAATACGAAATAGGCGTATATCCTTTCTTTTAAGACAGAAAGCAGATAAATACCAGGCCTTGTCCTTGTAAATAAGCTTGAGAGGATGGCATCTTCTTTCACTAAATTCCCCTGTGGAATTATAGTACTGAAACTGAATCTGGTATCTATCCTGTATCGCCTTTTTTAGTAGTTCAAAAGAGCTCTTCTCTTTTTCCGCACGGCATCCCCAACGGGAATAATCAACCTCGATCCAGTTTGAAGTCTGCATTTGAAAAATTGCCTGCAATTTGGCAATCACTGCATCTGCCTCAGGAAGACAAGCCGCTGACAGGCTCTGCACACCTATCAGAATATTTTGCATATCCTCCTTCGACAGCAGCGCCTGCTTCAACACAAAGTTCTCAACGAGCTGAACCCCGCCGCCATGCCCTGTCGTCGTATATACCGGAATTCCGGCACTGCTCAGCTTGTCAATGTCCCGGTAAATCGTTCTGGTCGATACCTCAAATTTCTCTGCCAGCTCCGAAGCCGTTGCCTGTCCCCTGCCAAGCAGATAATATAAAATTTGAAACAATCGACTCTCTGACATCTATTCAAATTCCCTTTCATGCTTTTTGAAAAAATCATAATATGCTCGCACATTGGCCAGCTCCGTCCACCGCTTCACATCTACAGGTTCCTCATCCATATCATAAATCTTTGCACCCCGCATAGAAAGTAAAAACGGGGAATGGGTTGCGATGATAAACTGACAACCGAAAAAGCGTGTTGAATCCTCAATGAACCGCAAGAGCTCCTGCTGCTTTTCCGGTGAGAGGCTGTTCTCCGGCTCATCCAAAAGATAAAGGCCGTTTTCCTTTATCTTATCCGAGAAATATAAGAAAGCACTCTCTCCGTTAGAATGTTCGCGAACATTATCCATGAGATTGTTTCTGATGTACCTGGACTGTGTCTGACGCTTTGCCATACTCACCTTTTTTAATTTCTCATAATCATCCAAAGACCTCATCTGAAAGGTGGAGTACTTAGAATCCAGATATTCCTGGAACAGATCCTCCCTCTTTTCATTAATCCCGTCATTGATACTCCTCAAATTAAGTATAAAGTCAAAAACATCATCACTGGTAATGATCCGGCTGTCCTCCGGTACTGAAAGCTCCAGCTCATAATCACACATATCTGTATAATCTTCGAAAAAGTTTGTCCTGTTATAAAGGGTATCCCTGGAAAGACGCAACTTCTCTCCGATCACATTCAGCGCCGTTGTCTTACCTGAGCCATTTCCTCCGTAAAGAATGGTAATTGGTTCAAAATCAAGCCGCACAAGTCCATGCTTAGAAAGAACCTGAAAGGGATAGAAGGTATCGTAACAGGTTCTTTTCAATCCCATTGTAAAGCTGTATTCCCTCTCTATATCGGGGAATGAAAACCATGATAAGTATATCATTTATTTTACCTTCTTAACCTTCTCAATCGTTCCGTCAGGCCTTTCGATACTCATATTTTCCAACTGTCCGCGAAGGTTATTTCTCACGCTCTCCACATATTTCTGGCGAAGCACCTTCTGCTCTGCTTTTTCCTCCTCCGTCAATCCTTCCTTTTGGGACTTATGGTATAACTCATTGATTCTCTTGATCGTTTCATCCATTGTCATAAATTTACCCTTCTATTTATCAAGCACTATCAATTCATATTCCCTGGAGCCGAAGTTCATCTCGGCAGATGCTTCTATAGTATGTACACCATTCCGGCTTTCAATTCTCTTAAGAAGATGTGCCTGTCCCGGGTCATCTGTAGCCGCATAGACCAGATCAAGACACGCCTGATCAATTGCGATCGGATCAAGAGAAGCCAGAATTCCGATATCCTTCATACAGGGATCCTCTGCAACTGCACAGCAATCGCAATCCACAGACATATTCTTCATCACATTGATATACACGGCATTCCCTTTAAAGTAGGAAACAACCGAAGCTGCTGCATCTGCCATCGCCTCCAGAAAGGAATCATGATCCGCTGTCCAGATTTCCTCCGGAACACCTGCTCCATGAATATAAGCCTTCCCAAAAGAAGATGCCACACCGATTGACAGCTGCTTTAAAGCTCCGCCATAGCCGCCCATGGGATGTCCCTTAAAGTGAGACAGAACCAGAAGGGAATCATAGTCCGCTAAATGTCTGCCTACATAGTTTTTTGTAATGCGCTTACCATTTTCAATCGAAAGCACCATATCCGGACCTTCGCTGTCCATAATGTCAACTGGAAAATAACTGTCCCAGCCATGCTCCTGTATCGTCTTTTTATGCTTCTCGGTAGTATTGCGTGTTCCTTCATAAGCTGTATTGCATTCAACCACCGTTCCGCCCACATAGTCAATGAGTGACTTCCAGAATTCCGGTCTTAAAAAGTTCTGATTTCCTGTTTCCCCCGAGTGAACCTTAATTCCAATTTTCCCCGGAAGCTCTTTCCCTACTGCCTTATAAAGCTCCAGGATCTTTTCCGGTGTGATCGTGCTTGAAAAATAAACCTTTGACTTCATCGTGTTATCTCCTCGTCACTTATTTTCTATTTTTAACTTTTTCTTAACGTGTGCTTCCCTGTCCCAGATGCTACGATTATTTTATCACAAACGAATTATTTCTCATATAGTATCTTTCTAACTACGGAGGAAAAAATGGATTTGTCTTTTGTACACTTTTGGAATCAGGTGACGGAAACTCCGCTGTTAATGGCAGCGGTCATTCTTACCTTAGGTGTCATACTGGTTAACGGCTGGACAGATGCTCCTAATGCAATTGCAACCTGTGTGGTCACACGATGTATGTCAGCAAGAAGTGCCATTTGGATGGCAGCACTCTTCAATTTTCTTGGTGTTTTTCTCATGAGCATGATTAATGCCACCGTTGCAGAGACAATTACCAAAATGGTAGATTTCGGTTCTGACTCCCACGAAGCAATTGTTGCGCTCAGCGCCGCATTATTTGCAATTGTGGTATGGGCTACGCTTGCATGGCTTTTTGGCATTCCCACCAGCGAAAGCCATGCTCTGATTGCAGGTCTGACCGGAGGCGCAATTGCGCTACACGGTGGTTTGGAAGGGGTAAACGGCAATGAATGGGTTAAGGTTCTTTACGGTATGGTAATCTCCGTTTTTTTAGGTTTTTCCCTTGGATGGGTGGTCTGTAAGCTGGTAATCACCTTATTTAAGAACACTGAGCGCTACAAAACAGAAGGCTTTTTTCGTGCTGCACAGATATTCGGTGCCGCATCCATGAGTTTCATGCATGGCGCACAGGACGGCCAGAAATTTATGGGTGTCATTCTGCTATGTGTGCTTTTGGTAAACGGAAAGAACACAAATGTTTCCGTTCAAATGCCGGTATGGCTCATGCTATTGTGCTCCGCGGTCATGGGACTTGGCACCTCCATCGGTGGTAAAAAGATCATTAAATCCGTAGGTATGGATATGGTAAAGCTGGAAAAATACCAAGGGTTTTCGGCAGATATTGCAGCATCTGTTGCTCTTCTTTTCAGTTCTGTGTTTGGCATCCCGGTTTCCACCACCCACGCAAAGACAACCTCTATCATGGGCGCCTGTGCAGTCAGAAGAATTTCTGCCATTAATTTCTCTGTTGTGAAAGAAATGGTCTCCGCCTGGATACTTACCTTTCCCGGCTGTGGCTTAATCGGATATATTATGACCAAAATTTTTATCTCTGTTTTTTAAGAAAGGAATTGCTATGGCAAGTAAACCAGACCGTTTTTATTTTGAAAATTTTGTCTCTGCAGCAGAATGTTGCTGTAATGCGGCCAAGTACCTGGAAACATGTTTAACACATTATGACCACCGGAAAATAGAGACGATGCTTCAAAAAATGCACGCATATGAGCATGAAGCCGATGCAATCAAGCATCAAATGTCTTCCGCTCTGGCTAAGGCGTTTGTCACACCCATTGACCGGGAGGACCTTGCTGAAATCAGCCAGAATATTGACGAGGTTGCAGACTGTATTGAAGAAGTACTCCAAAGATTTTACGTTGACCGCATTGAAGTTGTGACTCAGGAAGCCATCGAATTTTCAAGGCAGATTGTAGTTTGCTGTAATCTGATGAGAAATCTTCTGATCGAGCTTAATAATTTCAAAAGACCGCAGAAATTGCATGAGATGATTGTAGCTCTAAACCATCTGGAGGAGAACTGTGATCATTTATATCTAAAAGCAACACATGATATCAAAAATTACACCTTCGATGTTCTCACCATCATATTCTGGAGAGAAATATATGATCATCTGGAGAAATGTGCTGACGCCTGCGAGCATGTCGGAGACTGTGTGGAAACAATTGTAATGAAGAACACGTAAATCGCAATCCGCATAAAATAATCTAAAAAAGCAGGTTCTTTTATGTACACCGATCAGCTTACTCCCAAAATTACTTTTTCTCAATTACTTCAATATGAGCGCCCACAGGCTGCTGCCTGGATCCACGGCGGCAGTGCCTATCCACGGCTAAGCGGACTTGCCAAATTTTATCAGACAAACTATGGCGGCGTTTTGGTGGAGGTAGAGGTCTTCGGACTTCCTAACATTTCTGAAGGAGGCTCAAGTAATTTCTATGCCCTGCATATCCATGAATTCGGAGATTGTTCCGATGATTTTTCCAAGACCGGCAGTCACTATGCCCGTCCGGGACAGCTACATCCTGATCATGCCGGCGATATGCCTCCTCTTCTCGGTAATCAAGGCTATGCCTGGTCTGCCTTCTACGACAAGCGCTTCCGGATAGACGATATTATTGGGAAATCTGTTGTCATCCACTTAAGTCGCGATGACTTCACCTCTCAGCCTGCCGGAGACTCCGGAGTCAAAATCGGCTGCGGCGAAATCAAGCGCACCACTTAGCGGTAACTGGCGTCAGTGCTTCCATTTCTTAATGGTCTGATCACCGGAGCCCTGACGCCATTAAATTATAAACCTCTTCTTTTTTAGGCGGATTTAAGGGTAATGGGAATCTTGAAATCGCTACTGCAGAGCATGCACTGGCAAAGCGTACAATTTCCTCATCCTTCATACCATGAAGCAGACCATATACACATCCCGCCTTAAAGGTATCTCCCGCACCAAGTGTACTGCGTACATCTACCTGAAACGGCTTTGTGTGATGAACCGGCTGGCCCTTCCGGCCCCATATCATATCTTTTTCTCCGGAAGTAATAATGACAAGCCCGTCTGTATTTTCTGTCATAAGTGTAAAGATTTCTTCCTTATCCATACCGGCATAATCTGTTCCTGTACATTCCTTCGAAACGATATTGATTGCCGAATGACGGTGTAAATAAGTGTCATGCTTGCAGTCAATGGTTACAAACGGTTTTCCATGCTTTACGCACAGCTCTGCTGCCTTCTGCGTTTCTTCCTGAAAATAAGGATCGATTGCCGCAACACAGCACTCTGCTATATCTTCTTCCTTCGGAACATTCCAACGTTTGATTCCCGAAGCATACAGTTGCTGGAAAAAGCCCATCGGAGAACGCACCAGATCGGCGATAACCACATAGTCCATAAGCCCTTCATAGCCTGTATCAAAGGTAAGCGAAGACAGATCAACCGTCTTATCCGCATAAAACTGCTTCAACATCCCCGCAACCTGTGTCCCAATATGGGTTCCGTCCATCTTAACCTGCACACCCAAAGAGGCCAGCACAGTTGCTGCCGTTCCGGTTTCCCCTCCCGGCAAAAAATACTTTTCACTGATTTCTGAATACTCATCAGGCTTCAGAAATCCATCCTTTAACCAGAAGGAATGTGTTCCCAAAATCTGTCCGTAAAGATATACTGTGTTTTCCATTAGAATTACCTCCCTTTCTTTTACAACATCATCTTAACAAGGAAGAGGACAATAAGCAACCATATTGCCACAA
>SAMEA3663297__coassemble_286_pt1 | contig 30804 bp, 29 predicted proteins | sample SAMEA3663297__metabat2_low_PE_020 | metagenome-assembled genome bin SAMEA3663297 (sample SAMEA3663297) | pig gut metagenome | biome: pig gut; feature: pig-associated habitat; material: faeces | place: China | collected 2013 | reverse complement strand
ACCGGTCCTAAAATGTCAAAAATATTCATGGCATACTCCCTTCTTTTGAGAAAATAAGTTTCCCATAACACAAAAAAGGACACCAACAGACAGATTTGTCTATCAGTGTCCTTATATTATTAACAATAAGTTAAAGCATTATGCCTGCTTCTTACCAAACAGTACTTTGCTGCCGTCGATAATCAGAATCACAGCAAGAACTACAAGAGGAACGATAATGACATTCTGAAGAACGTCAGTGAACATTGCAGTTCCGTCAAGACCTCCGCCAAGGATAGCTACCATATTCTTCTTGAAGGACATGATCAAAGAGGTAATGGTTGCAATTGCCATGAACACGATCGGAATGTAAAGCATTTTATTATTCTTACCAATCTTCTTCAGATATGCAGCCAGTGCAAGGAAGGCAGGAACTGCAACTAACTGGTTAGCTGCACCAAACAGAGGCCATACCTTGGTATATCCTGCAAGGCAGAGAATAAAGCCGAAAATGGCTGTAATTACAGTTGCAACATACATATTGTCAAGCTTCAGCTTCTTTCCTGCATTTGTACCTGCAAACAGCTCCTGGAACATGAAACGTCCAAGTCTTGTACCGGTATCCAATGATGTCAAGCAGAAGCAGCTTACAGCCAGCATAATGATGGTCTTTGTAGCAGCTACTGCTGTCTCACCGAAGCCGATGGTAGCAAAGAAATTGGAAATTGCAGTACCAAAGATGATGGTAGGTGAAATTGCCTCTAAACCTAATGCTTCTTTTACTGCAGCCTGTGAACCATCCGCAGAAAGTGTTCCGATTGCAATTAAGGAAATAACTGCAAGCACACATTCGATTAACATGGAACCATAACCAACTAACAGAGCATCCTTTTCATTATCAAGCTGCTTTGAGGTGGTACCGGAAGCAATCAGTGAATGGAATCCGGAAATTGCACCGCAAGCAATGGTAATAAACAATGTAGGGAACAAATAATTTCCACCTACAGCAAAGCCTGTAAAGGCAGGGGTAGTGAAGGTTGTTGATGAAGGATCAACAATGGTTGCACCAATGATACCGATTACAGCAGCTCCCATCATAAAGTAAAGCAGGAAGGAACTTAAATAGTCTCTGGGCTGTAACAGAATCCATACAGGAGTAACTGATGCAATGATAATATAAACAAATACAAATAACAGCCAGAAATTCTTAGAAAGATTTAACGGACATACAAGTCCGATTGCAACACATACAGCAAGTAAAGCAACACCAATAATGCTGGCTACCAACATAGGAGCATTTTTTCTGTAAACCATGAAACCGAAACCGATTGCCAACGGGATAAACAGAAGGGAAGCTGTAGCTACAGAACCATTGCTGGCACTTCCGCCATGAGATACGCCGATAAAGCTGTTTGCAACGATATCACCGAATGCAGCAATAACCAGTAACAGAACCAGCCATGCAAATACCGTAAACAGAATTCTTGTTCTGCGGCCGATGTTATCTTCAACAACTTCACCAAGGGATTTTCCTTTGTGACGAATGGATACGAACAGAGCACCAAAGTCCTGAACGGCTCCGAAGAAAATACCACCGATTACAATCCATAAGAAACAGGGTACCCATCCGAAGAAAGCCGCCTGAATCGGTCCGTTAATAGGGCCTGCACCGGCGATGGATGAGAAATGATGTCCCATCAAAACAGGTGTTTTAGCAGGACAATAGTCAACACCATCCTCTAATTCATGAGCAGGTGTCTTTTTTGTGGGATCAAGTCCCCATGTCTTAGCAAGGTAACGTCCGTATGTAAGGTAAGCAACTACGAAAATTAAAATTGCTAAAATGATTAATAATAATGCGCTCACAACAATCTCCTCCTAATTCATTTTTTTATCTTGTGTCTGAGCATCTTATATACAACAAACATATAATAAAAGATATGTTTGTATATAAGCAAAAATTAAAAGAACTACAGCTGTTACTTAAATTTGCTGCTTAAAGGGCGTAAGACCGTTTTCTTCCATAACCTGTGCGAAACCGGGTTTCCCCTGATCAACATCAGAAAAAACTCTTCTAAACAGTTCCTTTTTACTATGTCCCTGATAATTACTGATGTACTTTCGATCCTCCATGGAAACGCACATAATACTTCCCTTGGAAAAACCACGCATATTGAATTTATAGCCCTTTTCAAAGTGGTACCGCTTAATCTTTTTGGCCAGCTTCTGCTCAACAGGCTTTGAACAAAGAATTACAACATTCAAATAGCTGTACATATGATTAGGTTCAGGCCATTTTTCATTTTTCCGAACCAATACCGGTTCCATATAATTCTCAATAATATCTTCTGCTTCACTGAGAATATTTTCCGTGCACTCTTCTGCTTCTATAAATAGAATATGCTCGTAACTGCGGGTTGACCACATATTTAGTTCACGGATCAGTATATATTTTTCAACACATGAAAAAAAATACCCATATGCCGGGTATTCCTTATCATTTATCACATAGGGCTGATAAATATCAAAACTACCCGAGTAACGCAAAAGGAGCTTGTCAAGATATTCAGCCGTCTCCATTATTACTACTCCTTTGTAATATAATAAGAATTTATATATTAAATTTTTATTAATATTCTTAACAAAAAATGATTCTATCAAAAATGATAGCACGAAATAATTTATATTTCAACTCTTTCTGACATTTTTCGATATCAATGTAAAGTATTTAAAAGCTTACGGAAATAATCCGGCAGGGGTGCATCTGTTTCCACATAATCACCGGTAGAAGGATGATGAAACCCAAGAATTTTCGCATGAAGAGTCTGCCTTCCAGGGAAAAGGGACAGCTTTTTGGTCCATAAACAATATCTCCCAGAAGAGGATGCCCAAGATAAGACATGTGCACACGAATCTGGTGAGTCCTTCCGGTTTCAAGGCAACATTCAATATAAGTATAATTTTCAAAATGCTGTAATACCTTATAATGAGTGACTGCTTCTTTCCCGTTATTGCCTACAACTGCCATTTTTTTACGCTCGTAAGGATGACGGCCGATCAGTGTCCTGACAGTGCCTTCTTCCTCCTTGATTCTTCCGTGTACAATTGCATGATAACGTCTTACAATCGTATGCTCTTTCAATTGTCTGGCTATTTCTGCATGTGCTCTGTCATTTTTACATGCAATCACAGAACCGGTTGTGTCACGGTCGATCCGATGAACGATTCCCGGGCGCAAAACTCCGTTAATGCCGCTGAGTTCCTGACCGCAGTGGTACAACAATGCATTCACCAGGGTCCCGTTATAGTGCCCCGGAGCCGGGTGAACAACCATCCCCTTGGGTTTGTTAACCACAATGACATCCGAATCTTCATATAAAATGGAAAGCGGGATCGCTTCAGGAAGGATATCTGGTGTAAGGGAAGGCGGAAGAATCAGTTGAATCTCATCTTCTGCTTTGACACGATAGCTTGGCTTCATACATTTGCCATTAACAGTAACACTGCCGTCTGTGAGAAGCCTTTGAATGTAAGATCGTGATAAAGAATCAATAAGTGTATTCAGACACTTGTCGATCCTTTCATCTTCCATTTCTTCGGTTATGATAAAATGAAATTCTTTTAAAGCTTCTGCCATAACTTATTTTAATTCCCTGAATTTTTTCTGGTTAAAGCTTAAAAAATTAAAATCATTCTCTTTATAAACAAAGAGTACCTGAATCACCAGAATGACTGTTGAAAAAGTTACATACATATCTGCCACATTGAATATGGGGAAATTGATCAGTACAATGTAGATGAAATCAACCACATAATCAAGCCGCAGTCGGTCTAATAAATTACCGATCGCCCCGCCGGCTATCAAGACAAGAAGAATGTGCAGCTTGTTATATTTCTTTTCATCCGGCACCTTGATCAGAACATAGGCAATCACTCCTAAAAATACGAGTGCCACAAAAACAAAAAAGATTTTCTGATTCTGAAGCATGCCAAAAGCAGCGCCTCTGTTTTCAAGGTAATTGAATTCAAGAACACCGTCAATGATATTGAATGCAGGCTTACTTTTAAGCTTTAGCACCGCAATATACTTAGTAAACTGATCTACAAATACCAAAAAGATCAAAAATAGAATATCCAGTAATAATAATTTTAATTTATGTTTATTCATACTTATCTTTATTCACCGTCTTCTATATAATGTATTTCCGCAAGGGCATTCAAAATGTCTTCATCCGATACGGTTCTGTCTATTACTGCTTTACCAACTTTTTTCAGAAGGATAAACTTGATGGAATTCCCTTCCATTTTTTTGTCTGATTTAGTTAATTTTAATATTTCCTGTGGATCAATATCCTCTATGGAAATAGGAAGATGAAAGGGAACGAACATATCTCTGATTTCATAGTATTCCTCCATAGAAAGCCATTCATGCTTCCAGGAAATAAATGCGGCCGCGACAGCGCCAAGAGCAACACACTCTCCGTGTGTAAGCGTAAAACCTTTGTATTTTTCAATTGCATGGCCGATGGTATGACCAAAATTAAGAAGTGCGCGATCCCCCTTCTCTGTAGGATCCTTTTCAACTACAAGCTTTTTAACAAGACAGCTCTTCTGAACCATTTCCAACAGCGTATCCGGATCACGGTCGCAGATTTCATACATATTTTCAAGAAGCCATTCGTAAAAAGCACCGTCTTTGATCAATCCATGCTTCATGACCTCTGCAAATCCACTGAAGAACTGGCGGTCATCTAGTGTTTTTAAAGTACCGACGTTCATATAAACCAGTTTCGGCATATAGAAAGCGCCTACCATATTTTTGTATCCGTCAAAATCTACGCCTGTTTTGCCACCAATGCTGGAATCCGCCTGCGAAAGCAAGGTGGTAGGAATCTGGACAAAATCTATACCGCGCAGATAGGTTGCCGCAGCATATCCTGTAATATCGCCTGTTACGCCGCCTCCGAGAGCAATAAGAAGATCCTTACGGTCAAAACCTTCCTGTATCAGAAAACGATAAATATCCTTGACTGTTTCCAGCGTTTTGTTTTCTTCTCCGGCAGGAAATGAAAAAAGAACATTTTTCAGACATTCCCCATCAAGAAGCTGCAGCACCTCATCTCCATAAAGGGAAGCGACCTTGGAATCGGTAATGATGCAGACTCTTCTTTCCTTTATTCCGAGCGTTATAAGTTCGTTTGGGAGTTCTTCAAAATCCTTGGTAAAGACAATATCATAACAAGGTTTTTTGTTAAATAAAATATTCATTCGGCTACTCATGTTCTAATCCTTTCAAAATTCCGGTGATAGAAGCAAAAACTCCCTGCATGATACAGGAAGTTTTTGCTTTCGTTTTATATTCAGATACCGTTATTAATCGGTACATCAAAAGATCCTGACAGAATTTCCTGGAAATCACCTGATATATCTACAATTGCCGGAGTAATAATAAATATGTAGTGTGAAATCTTTTGAAGATTACCACTGATTGCAAAACAGGAACCTGATGTGAAATCAATGATCCTCTGTGCAATGTCAACATCCAATCCTTCCAGGTTGAGAACCACTGTCCTGTTTGCAAGAAGAGTCTCTGTGATTTCTCTGGCATCTTCAATCGAAGTTGGTTTAATAACACAAACCTCCATACCATTTCCGGCCTTTTTAGTCTGTCGCATTGGAGTTACCTTAGGAGCAGCTTTTTTAATTGATTTTTCCTCTTCTGGTGCTGTTTCGTCCTTTATCACCGGCTGCTTTTTACTCTTCTCTTCTGCCGCTTCTTCGTCATAGTAATCGTCATCGTAAAAATCATCATCTTCTTCATTCAGTTTCATGTAGTTAAGAAACTTATCCATTACACCCATTCTAATGCACTCCTTACACTGGATATTCGCGTTCTCCAAAAATGCCTGTCCCTACACGCACATAAGTAGCTCCTTCTTCGATTGCCACCATATAGTCACCTGTCATACCCATCGACAGAACATTCATATTAACATTATCAATGTTTTTACTACTTATGTCAACAGCTAATTGCTTCAGCTTTCTAAAATATTGTCTGTTTTCTTCCGGATTCGCCGTGTAAGGAGCTATGGTCATAAGACCTTCTACATGAACTCCCTTTAGCTGTGCAATGTCATGAACCAGAGAGACGGCAGCTTCCTTTGTGACACCGAATTTCGTCTCTTCGCAGGCAATATTTACTTCCACAAGAACAGAAACAGTTACCTGTTTTTTGTGGGCCTCACGACTGATCTCTTCCGCAAGTTTCAAAGAGTCTACGCTATGGATCAAGGCAACCTTATCAACGATATATTTTACCTTATTTCGCTGTAAATGGCCAATCATATGCCATCTGATATCTTTGGGCATAACTTCATATTTTTCGACCAGCTCCTGTACCTTGTTTTCACCAAAATCCCGACATCCCTGTTCATATGCCTCCATTAACATGGAAACCGGTTTTGTCTTGCTTACGGCGATTAAGGAAACCTCGTCGGAATTTCTACCTGCTTTTTTACAGGAACTCTCAATATTTTTTTTGACGAAATCAAGATTTTCACTGATCATGAACAATCACTCCCATATTAGTTATAAATAAATTCATCATCCTCAACAGTTGATGCATCCAGAACGATATAGTCATAGACGCTTAGACCATATTGTGTATTGGACTTCACAATAGAATATTCATCATTCTGATATAAAATATTGATTTGTTTAAAATCAGCATAGCCTTTATTGATATTATATACTCCGGTAAGACTCCCGCGCTTGCTGATGGCATATTTCTCGGTAGATTCCGGTTTTATGATATAATCTCCGATTCTAAGAACCATATCATCCAGATAATAATCCGTTTCCGTTTCATTGTAAATGGTAGTCTCAATAAACTCTGTTGAGGCACTGCCATCTTCAAGGTAGGTTTCCTTCATGACTCCATAACTGTTGCTGTTACCGCCCTGTGTCACATATTCCTTAGGAACAATAAAAAATTCTTTTTCTACAATGGAGGAATTGGGAATTTTCAGTCCTTCCTCATCTTCAAGGATCAGTTCGATATCTATAAAGCGATCGGTACAGAAGGTCACCATGGAATTGGTAAAGGTAAGCTTCACAAAAGTGTCTCCGTCCGGCGTGGTATAGCTTTCTACCCTTCCCCAGGAAGTATCCTGGTTTTTCAGAAACTTTACTTTTACATACTCCTCTTCAAGAAGCTCTTCTGCTTTTTCCTGATCGGTCATAATGACGATGGACCAGTCTTCATTAGTGGAGAGTTTATAGACAGGATCCCCGGCTGCAATTAATTCGTTGCTGATAAGCTGCTTTTTTTCATAATTTTTCTGATCAAACTGTTCGGAGGTTAATTGCTCCAGAGTCAGATCTTCATAGCCGTCTACAGAATAAATAACGATACCGGTATCAGGGGCATTACAGAAGGAAATCAACTCAGAAATCCCTGCCTTGTTGATGGTTTCGATGTTTTCAAGAATATTAGCATTTGCAAGCTTGAGAACGGTACCCTGAACATTGTATTTAAAGTCATAAACGGAAGAAAAATGCTCAGGATCAAAAGTGTTAACAAAGCCAAGAATTTCTGTCTTGAGTTCAGTAAGGTCTTTCGTGGTAAGTGTGCTGCCAGATACTTCATTGTTTAGATATTCTGCAAGTTTACCGGACTGATCTAATGTATAGACCAGATTCCCGACGCCGACACGCTCTCCCTCCCGGGCGTAATAATTTACATAGCCTGCCTGATTTGCGGTAATAATCTCCTCGTCACGAAGCGCGATACCCTTGTAGATATTATTGGTTGAAAGAGACCCCATTTTCACCTGATGTCCCTCAATATGCTTCTGGGTAAAATACATAAACACACAAATTATGATATAGATAAATATGACGGCAAAAATAATCATGCCAATATTCAGATTAAGTGGTTTTCGGTACTTTACGACCTTATTGCTTCCTTTTTGTTCCAATTTAACAACTCCTGAAAATAATACAATGCTCAAAAAAACCCCGGATAAATATCTCCGGGGTTTTTATGTAATTTATAAAGATACAATAATTTTCTCTTTCATGGAAGCCGGAAGTTCTGATTCGTCCATTGATACACTCAAAATAAAGTCAACCCCAAATGCTTCACCGATCTTTTCAAGTTTTTCTATGACAGGTTCTATGCTTTCGTTTTCAAGACAGGCAATCTTTAAAAAGCTGTCAAAATACATTTGCTGCAAATCATGATCCTGTGAAATGATTCCACTAACAAAACCGATAAATTCACTGGAATCACTGATAAAATAAGAAGATACATCAATTAACCTGATCTTATTATTTAATTCATACATATGTTTCGTACTTTTGTCCAGATAGACGATACTGCCGGGAACCTGCTGCACCTCGCTATTTACCTTATCCAGCAAATGCTTGGTCTTGCCTTTCCCCTTTTTTCCAACTATTAATTGAACCATTGGTAATCCCTCCTGAAGTAAATTGGCTACACATGAAGTAACATCTATGGCCTAAATTTATTATAAGTGATTGCAGGGTAAAAAACAACTGTTAATTGTTTATTTCCCCTAACAAATCTGTCATCTGTCCATATAAAGCATCCTTATCTTCCGCACGCATAATAATGGAAATATATGGCTTGCTTGAAGTATCTCTGGAAAGCAGAATCAAACAATGTCCTGCAGCATTTGTGGTACCGGTTTTGCCGCCGATTACGGTAATCCCGCCCGGAGCAGTTGCGGTTCCCTGAATATAATAATTTGTGTTGTTGACAGACACTTCCTTTTCCGCACCGTTTTTATCGTGATAAACAGTGGTATAAGAATCCATTTGTATGATTTCATTAAACAGGGAATACTTTACTGCTGCATTCATAATCAGATACATATCATAAGCTGTTGTGTAATGGTTGTCGTCCGGCAGACCGTGAGGATTAATGAAGTGAGAATTTGTTGCACCAAGGATAAGGGCTTCCTCATTCATCATTTCCGCAAAGGCATCAACGGAGCCGGCAAGTCCTTCTGCAATCAAAACGGCAGCATCGTTGGCAGAATTGATGAGAAGCAGATGCAGCGCCTGATTTAAGGTCATCTGATCCCCTTCCTTGATACCACAAACCTGAGCCCCTGATTCCTGAATTTTAACATTAGAGGAAGCTGTAAGCATCATATCGGTTGATCCGTATTTCATTGCAACCAAGGCAGTCATTACTTTTGTAAGACTTGCAGGATACAATTTCTCATGGATGTTTTTCGCATAAATGGTATTACAGTCATTTAAATCAAACAGTCCTGCACTGGAAGCCTTTGTCATATCAACAGCAGACAAATTGACATCTGAATTCACTACGCAAAGATCCTTCGCAAATGCTTCAGCTGTTCCCTTACTCTCTTCCAGATTGACAATCCTGAAACTGCTTACCTCAGAGCTGACTGTGTAGGGCATGACATATTGGGAACTGCCACAGCTAGTACAGAAAAAGACAGACAAAAGCAGAATCACGGCAGGCATTCTCTTTGAGAAAAGACCGTATTTCCTATTATTTGTACATTTCACGCCACTCTAAATCTCCTCTGTCAAGCGATTTAATTAATAGTTCGGCTGTCGCAAGATTAGTAGCCAGTGGAATATTATGCATATCACAAAGCCTTACAACATTATTGACATCAGGCTCATGAGTTTTGGAGGTTAACGGATCACGAAGAAAGATGACGAGATCCATTTGATTGTGTTCAATCTGGGCACCAATCTGCTGTTCGCCCCCTAAATGTCCGGCAAGGAACTTGTGTACATTCAGATTTGTAACCTCTTCTATCAGCCTTCCGGTGGTCCCTGTCGCAAATAATTCATTTTTACTTAAAATTCCCCGATAAGCAATGCAGAAATTCTGCATTAATTTTTTCTTAGCATCATGCGCTATCAATGCAATATTCATATTGCAACCCTCCCTGCTATTTTAAAATACCCTTATATAGACTCACCTTAATCATTATACATCATTTTTCTTTGCATTGTAACCCCACATTTAAAACAAATCCAATCCCAATAAAGGAACTTACCAAAGAGGAAAGTCCATAGCTGACAAAAGGAAGAGGAAGGCCTGTATTTGGCAGAAGGTAAGTAACAACACCGATATTTACAAAGCCTTGAAATCCGATCATAGCACCAATCCCGGATGCAATGATGGTTCCGGCAATATCCTTGGCACGCCTTGCAGTTAACAGGCATTCAATGCTGATCAGCAGAACAAGAATTATGACTGTGCATGTGCCGATAAAACCGAACTCCTCTCCTATAACAGCAAAAATAAAGTCAGTCTGTTGCTCCGCAATAAAATCAGCATTTTTAACGGAGCTGATCTGGTTATTTTTGTAGCCTTTACCGGACAACTGTCCGGAGCCGATCGCCATAACAGAATATTCTTGTTGATAGCCTTCTGCATTGGAATATTCTTCTTTGTTCAGGAAGGCAATAATTCTGTTTTTCTGATAATCGCTGATAATCTTCTGATCAGGCTGCATAATTAAAACAAAAAGGATAACTGCTGCAGGAATGGCAATTGCAAAACAGCCACCGATTACTTTCCAGCTCAGCCCTCCTGTAAATAAGATCACACAGAAAATCAGACAGATAATTATGGTTGTCGATAAGTCCGGCTGTTTATATACAAGGACTGCCGGTATGGCAAAAAGGATAATGCTTAGGGAAAGATATTTAAAAGTGTTAAGCTTCTCCTTATGCAAAAAAATAAATTGTGCAAAAAAGAGAATAATAAGTATCTTTGCCAGCTCTGATGGCTGGAATTGAATTCCCATGATGGAAACCCAGCGCTGTGCACCATTTCCTTCTTTCCCTTTAAAGATAACAAGGATCAGTAATGCCAGATTTAACAAGTACATGACCCAGTAAAGCTTAAGGATCACCGAATAGTCAAAAAGAGATATAACGATCATCAGGAAAACACCAAATGCGAAACCGGCAAGCTGCCGTTTCTGAAGCGAAGGCTCAGCGCTGCCAACGGCGATAATTCCGATTACTGCAAGCAGGATTACCATGATTGCAAGCTTAAAATTGTAATGTCGTATCCGATATCGTCTTAACATATTTTTTACCTTTCCGGTTTTATCAGTTTACGTTCTTGTGAAGATCCAAAATAGGGATATTGGCATATAAGGTGGGAATTTTATCTCTTCCCTTTCTGTCTGTTTTGGAAATTTGGATTTCCATGCTTTCCGTATCGATCTTCATATATTTTGATATTACCTTTGCAATGTCCGTTTTTATCATTTCCATCATTTCCGGAGAACAATTTACCCTGTCGGAAATAAGGAGTATTTTTAATCGATCCTTTGCAATTTCTCTTGATTTTCTGCGGCTGAAAAAGTTTCTGATTCCCATATGATCACCCCCTAATTTTTACGGAAAATTCCTGACATTTTTGTCCAGAAGGAAACGCCTTTTTCAAACTCAAGAAAAGGAATATCCTTTCCGACAATCCGATAGCATATATTCTGATACGCTTTCCCTGCCAGTGTGCAGTTTCCGACTAAGGGTTCTCCTTGATTGGTGGCGATGACAACGTTCTCATCATCCGGCACGATACCAATCAGATTAATTGCAAGAATATCCACTACATCAGCAGCACTCATCATATCCCCGCGTTTTACCATATCAACCTTCAGCCTGTTGATGATCAGATCAATCTGGGTAAATTCATTTGCTTCCAGAAGGCCGATAATTCTGTCAGCATCTCTGATGGCTGAGACCTCCGGAGTGGTAACAACAAGGGCTCTGTCAGCGCCGGCAATTGCATTTTTAAAGCCCTGTTCAATGCCGGCAGGACAATCGAGAATAATATAGTCAAACTGCTCTCTGAGTTGATTGATCATTTTGACCATCTGTTCAGGATTCACTGCTGTTTTGTCCTTTGTCTGTGCCGATGGCATTAAGTAGAGGCTTGGATAACGTTTATCTTTGATCAATGCCTGCTTGACTCTGCATTTACTTTCTACGACATCTACAAGATTGTAAACGATTCTGTTTTCCAATCCCATAACAACATCAAGATTGCGCAGGCCGATATCCGTATCGATCATAACAACCCGCTTGCCCATGGCAGCAAGACCTGTTCCTACGTTTGCAGATGTGGTGGTCTTTCCCACACCGCCTTTCCCTGATGTGACGACAATTACTTCACTCATACATAACCTCCATAATGAATTAATATCGTCCCCTGAGAAAGCCTTTAAACGGGCAATTCACTCAGTAATTCTTTTGTAATGGGATCAACTACGATCCTGTTATTCCTGATATATGCAATTTTAGGCTGGACCTTGGGCTTAATCGACCATCTGGTCCCTTTCTCTTTCGATTGATATATGAAATCACCGATTTTTAGATTTTCCGGTGACATTTCAAGCGCTGCGATGAAATGACCCTTGCTTCCGTTTCCACCAGCATAGGCTTCCCCAAAAAGTCCACCGAGAACAATGATATCTTTTGCAGATATTATAGCAGAGCCGGGATATACATCACCTAAGATCACAATGCTGGATTCTGTTTCAAGGATCTGACCGTTTTTTAGAGTTCCCTTGTAAAATTGTCCCGATTCCGTATCGGCCCCGGCTGCATAGGGATCCGACTGTTGGAGTGCCTTGACAAAATGCTGGTTGGTGGTTTCATCCTCTGCTACAAGGCAAATGATATTCAGATCGGAATTTTGTGAGATCGTATCAAGGATCTGCTGTTCTTCTTTATCTGTAAGGGTTCTCCCTTTTATGGAAAGAGCCATTTTTGCATCCTTAAAAAAACTGCTTGACGCTCTGAATTTATCTGCAATATCATTCAATAGTAATGCGAAGGAAAGCTCCGGATCCAAATATAGTATAATTCCATTGGGGAAGCTCTTGATGATTACTGAATTTTTCAAGATTTTTTGCTCCTTTTAGCTCTTAATCCGTAACAGTTGTACTTGCTGTAATCTGTGATGCTGTTCCGGTAATGATCTCATCCTCTTGTGCAAGATCAAAATAATATTTAATAATATCCTTTGTTGTCTGGGCGGCATAGCTTGAAGAATAACCGTAGGCAATTCGCGTAGTGATTGCAATTTCAGGTTCTTCATAAGGGGCATAACAAACAAACAAGGCATGATTGGCACGATTTTTGTTCTCCTCGGCTGTACCTGTTTTCCCGGCAACCTTAATCGAAAGATCGTTGTAGTAAGCGTTATTTTCAACGACCTGACGCATACCCAGGTGAATGGCATTCCAATAGGAATCTTTCATCTCAATGGTATTGCGAACCTCTGCACTTCTGTCTTCAAGTAAATTACCACTGTGATCCGTAATTTTGTCAATCAGGGTAAGGTTATAGCAGGTTCCGCTGTTGGCTACCGTTGTTACATAACGTGCCAAACCTACAGTTGTATAGTTGTTAGTTCCCTGTCCAATTGCAGAACGAACTGCATCCTCTGTAGATACCTGCGGTGTCGACTCTTCAATTTCTATGCCTGAAGTTTCGGTAAGACCATACAAATCGGCGTAAGCTTCCAGTCTCTTTAAACCGGCATCTGAAGAATAGGTATCGCCAACCATTCCAAGTCGATAGCCAAGCTCATAAAAGAACATATTGCAGGAATGACGAATCGCACCTGTTACATTCAGAGAACCGTGACTGCCTTTCCCATAAATCCAACATGCGGCAGGGGGACTGACAGTATCGAAAAGGCCGGTACACCGGAAGGTTGTCTGCGTATTGATAATTCCTTCCATTAATCCGGCAGTAGAGGATACCATTTTAAAAGTGGATCCGGGAGCGGTCTTTTGGTATGTGGCGTAATTAATCATTGGCTCCGAAAGATCATTTCGCAACTGATTAAAGTATTCAGCGTCAACACCATTTGCCATTTTGTTTATATCATATCCCGGATAAGAAACAAGAGCCAGAACATCTCCGGTATTGACATCTGTGATAACCATGGAAGCAGAATGAGGATCCAGAGCAAGCTGCGCAGGGGTAATGTCCAGATTCCTGATACGATTCATCATAAATGTGTAGGCAGAAATTGCACCGCGACTGAACTGTTGCTCCTCCTCCTGAGTGATTTCCACAACGCCCTGCTCTAACAGGATCTTACAGATCTGCGTTCCTGATATGACATCCTTTTTAATCATAAACCGGTAGATTTTTTTTGTAAAATCTGAATCATCATCAAGCTGCGCCAAAATATATTCTACAATTTTAGCATAAATCTGTTCAGAATCAGAATATTGTCCTTCCAGTTCCAGCTTGACAACATCAATCCAGTTCATGGCAATACAGTATTTCAGATATTCATTCAAACTGATTACTTCATCAGTTGTCCAGGCAATATAAGTAGGATCATCTCTGTCAACCTTTTCGGATACAATAATTCCGTCTTCATACAGCATTTCGGCAATATAGCTTTCATAAACCTGATACTCCATATCCAGCTTTTCATAAGCGGTAGGGGAAACCATCAGTTCTTCTTCCAGTGCTGCTAAAACATCAGCTTTCCGGGAAAGGTATTTATCATAAACAAGCTTTTCTGTCTCACCGGCATCCGCAGAGTTGAAATGTTCTGTATTGATAATAGAGTTGTTGATCAGCGCAAAATACACATCATAAATCGGAATTTTAATTTTGCTGCTGCTGACCTTTGAAGCATCAAATTCTTTGGCATTGATGATGTTTGTACACAAGATACCTGCAAGATGCTCTTCAAGAACCTTATATGCAGCAATCTGCAGGTCTTTATCAATGGTTAGATAAACATCATTACCGGCAATAGGTTCCACATAATTTGTTGTATCGGTAACCTTGCCAACACTGTTTACAAAAATGACTTCACTTCCCTTTGTACCCTGAAGATAGCTTTCCATTGATTTTTCAATTCCAAGCTTCCCAACGGTATCATTCAGATCATAAGAATGCGCGGTGTCAGTTACCTGAAGTTCTTCCAGATCCTCCTGGGATACTTTTCCTGTATAACCGATTATCTGGGAAAAATAAATGCTGTCAACGTATTTACGGATTGTATCCTCAACAATGGAAACCCCTTCAAGTTCAGCATTGTTTTCCATAACAACAGCAACTGTTTTTTCACTGACATCCGTGGCAACTGTAGTGGCAATATATTTCTGGTAATTGTTAGTACTCATATCATAACGAATCGTAAGAATCTTTAATATCTCATCTTTCGTATAGCCGTTTCCCGGTACAAAATCAGCCTTTAATGTATCTTCCGTATATTGACCGATTCTAAACTTGTCCCATCCGCAGAGATAATCAACGACCTCCTGTGCTGTGGCAGTCCGCTCTTTTTCCTCCAGCTTATCAATCGTAGTATGTCCGTACACATCGGCCAGAAAGCGATATAGCTGAGTTCCCTCAACGGTAAAAGAATACCGTCCATTCTTGTCCAGAACGATCTTAAAATCGCTTACAATCTTGTCTCCATTGTTTTCAATCATCTGAATCAGCTTGTAAATCGTGGTGTTTAAATTTAGATTTTTCAGCTTGCCGCTTTCATAAACATCTTCTATTGTAACTGAGTGTGCAAGCTCATTATAAGCAAGCAGATTCCCGTTTCTGTCATAAATACAGCCACGACTCCCTTTGATGGTGCGTTCCTTCATTATCTTCATCTGAAAGGAATCAAGATACTCTTCGCCGTGAACAATTTGAAGGTCAAAAACTCTGTTAATCATAATGCCGCATATCGCAATTAGAATTAAAATCAGAACAAAGACTCTGGAGGTCACCATATTGATAAAATTTTCTTTAAAATTCTCAAACAAATTTACGTGCACTCCTTTTTTCTGAATTCTCCAGTTTCTTGTTGATCCATAAAATAAGAGGATACAATAACAATGTAATCAGAATGGTATATACCATTTCCGGTAAAATAATATGGAGAAAATAGTATCCAATCTGAAAGCGTCCTCTCATTAAGAACAAGATAGTATAATAGATAAATCCATAAGTAAGATCGCTGATCAGAATCAAAAACAGAGGAAGCTTGATATCCTCGGGATAAAAAATACTGTGGAATTTTCCGTTTGCATAACCTATGTACATATAGATCATGGCATTCAGTCCAAGAACACTGGCAAAAAAAATATCAATGAGAAGACCACAGAAAAAACCAAACAACAGACCGGTCCTCTCTCCCCGCATAAAGCCAAAGGAGGCTGTGAGAATAATCAGCAGATTCGGTACGATTCCCCCAAAGTCCAGCCATTGAAATACCGTAGTCTGTAACAGGAAACAGGATATTATCAATAAAACAGATACGAATAATCTTTTCAAATCAGTTACTCTCCTACTGTCTGTTTCAGTTCTGTAATGACCAGAACCTCTTCAAGATGCTCAAAATCCACAGCGGGCGTTATTAATCCTGACTTGGTAAGGTTATTGGAATCCACATTGATACTGGATATGTAACCGATCAGGATGCCCGGTAAATATTTGTCGCTCACATTGGAAGTGACTATTTTATCTCCTTCTACCACTCGGTCTGCACTGTCGATCAGCTTTTCGAAGCTGATAACACCATCTGCATAGAGTTCCAGATCACCACAGACGATCAGATTATCAGAGGTAGACAGTACCATCCCGCTGGTATTGGAATTATCATCAATAATAGACATGACTTTTGACCAGTTGGGACCTACATCTACAATTCTGCCTACGAGTCCGCTGCCTGCCATAACATTCATATCAATCATAAGACCATCGTTTGAACCTTTGTTAATGACAAAAGAATGAAACCAGTTACCGGAGTCTTTTGCAATAATCCGTGCGCCGATTTTATCATATTCATCATACTGAGAATCAAGCTCATAAAGCTCCCTCAAGTTGGTAAGCTCGTATCGATCCTGTTGAAGCTTTATATTTTCCATAGTCAATTCATCTATCTGTGATTTTAATTGTTCATTCTCACTGATCAGGGAACGAATCTGGACAAGTTCATCAGAACGCGTATTCAGCCAGCTTCCTGCTTTGCTGATGCCGTCCTGAAGAGGTGCAATCAAAAAGCCTCCCACCGCACTGATAGGCGCGCTTAATATATTGGTGCTGAAAGTTAGTGCTATTAAACCCGTGCATAATAATGTTAAAATAAAAAGGAGATATTTACCGGGTAATGTAAACTTCTCTCCTTTTTTCTTTACAATTGGACTCATTTGTTCATTCCTTCAATTGAATAAGCCACTGACTTATAATTATCATCTTTAATGATCTTGGAAAGCCCCAGTGCAACACTGGTAATCGGATTTTCCGAAATATTTACCTTCAGTCCGGTTCCCTTTTGTACCAGCTTGGCCAGGTGATTTACCTGAGAGGCTCCACCGGTAAGATAGACACCATGTCTGTAAATATCCGCAGCTAATTCCGGTGGTGTTCTTTCCAGAATGATCTTAATATTATCAATAATTGTATGGAAATGCTCCACAAGTGCCTCATCGATCAGTGTAGTAGGAAGTTCACGCTCTACCGGAAGACCTGTAACGATATCTCTTCCATAGACAACAGCTCCCTTACCTTCTTTTTCAAGGTCTGCAGATGCCATTTTTACACTTTCAGCAGTTTTGCCGCCGATGATCAGACTGAATTCTTTTCTTACAGCAGCCCGGATTGCCTCATCAAATTTCTGACCGCCTACTTTAATCAAACGGCTAAGCACAATGCCACCAAGTGATAAGATTGAAATTTCAGTTGTGTCAAAGCCCACATTGACAATCAAAACTCCCTGAGAGTTTTTTACATCAATGTCAAGGCCCAGCCCATCTGCGACTGCTTTTTCGACAACAAGTATCCTCCTTGCTTTCACCCCGGCATCCCGGATTAAGTCATAAAAGGCACGCTTTTCAACTTCTGTTACATCTGTAGGTACCGCAATATAATAATCGGCAGGTTTCACATTGCTTCTGGTCAGATCATTAAGAAAGTATTTGATCAAAAGCTCCATATTTTTAATATCTGCAATTACCCCGTTAGACAATGGGTAAGAAATATGAATATTTCCAGGTGCCTTTTCATACATTTCAAAAGCGGAATCACCATAGGCAAACAAGGTTTTTTTATTCTCGATTGCAATCATGTTTTTTTCCACAAGAATGGTGTCATCTGTGCGGTTATATATCTTGATGTTACTGGTCCCAAGGTCAATACCAAAAGCATTATTGGACAAAATAAGTACCCCTTTCTATAATAACTCTTCTTCTTTTAAACTGGTATAAATGCCATCCCCTAATATAATGTGATCAACAAGGGGAATATCCATCAGTTCACCGGCTTCCTTTATCTTACGTGTAATCAGGATATCCTGCCTGCTGGGTTTCGGATCGCCGCTTGGATGGTTGTGCAGAAGCATAATGTGGCTCGCTCTGACTTTTAATGCACGAATAAAGACATCCCTTGTGGAAAGTAATGAAGAATTGACAGTTCCCAGTGATATCATATATTCTTCAATAAATTGCAGTTTATTATCCAAAAGCAATAACAATATTTTTTCTTTTTCCTGATGCCGCATTTCTTCCATATAATATTCTGCGACAGAACGGGGAGAATCAAATTTAAGCTTTCCGGATGCCTTTTCTCTGGACATGCGTACAGCAATTTCTGCCATGCATTTCAGCTTAACTGCTTTTACTTCCCCAATTCCGGGAATTTCCTTAAGCTCCTGCAGAGAAAGATGATGCAGGCAATTAAGTCCTTTATCGCTTCCGTTTGTTTTTCTGAGAATTCTTTTTGCAAGCTCCAGCGCAGAAAAGCTCCGGGTGCCTGTCCTTAAAATAATTGCAATAAGCTCAGCATCAGAAAGAGCCTCAGGGCCTAAAGCTATAAATTTTTCATAAGGCATATCCTGCCTTAATGAATTCTTAGCAGTCATTCATTTCCTTTCCGATCCCTTCTCTCAAACCGGAGCGCAAAAGAAAAATGTCTAAATAATACGATATATGATTATGCCAATTGCAATCCCAATGATACTTGCAACGGTAATCTTAATGGTAAGTCCAAAAGTGATACACATAATACCGATATCAAAAACAATTGGATTGGATAGACCAAAGGTCTGACCATAATTCAGCCATGTACTTGGGAACAGATTCCCGATGAAACCACCTATCACTATACCGGCTAGAATCAAAAGGAAACATGCCCAATTATTCTTACGCATTCAGGTCCCTCCCGTAATTCTTTTGTATACAGGGTTAACCCCATAACCAACATTTATATTAACACAATTGATAATTTATGTATACTGATTTCATGGATTTTTTATAAGTTTCGTTTGCCAAAATCTTTCGTAATAATTCCTTTTTCCACTAATTTCTGCATACTTTTCATAATACCGAATTTCCCGTGCTGCCAGGTAAGCCCCCCTTGAAAATAAACAGCATAAGGAGGCTTTATGGGACCGTCAGCGCTTAACTCAATGGAAGAACCGGATACAAATGCTCCGGCAGCCATAATAACCGGGCTGTCGTAACCGGGCATGTCCCAGGGTTCTGGAGTAACATGCCCGTCTACCGGTGCTGCCTGCTGAATGCCCTGACAGAAAGCAATCACTCCGTCCGGATTCCCAAAGGTGACAGCCTGTATAATATCGTGCCTGCTTTCCTTACCATTCGGAACAACAGAAAATCCAAGCGCTTCATAAAGATTTGCCGCAAAAATTGCTGATTTTAGTGCATTTGCAGTTACAGACGGCGCAAGAAAAAGTCCCTGATAAAATGCAGGAAGTGCCTGAAGGGAAGCACCCACCTCTTTTCCGAGTCCGGGGGAGGTAAGACGATAAGCAGCATTATCGATACAGTCTTTTTTCCCTGCAAGATAGCCGCCGATCGGTGCCAGTCCGCCACCAGGATTCTTGATCAGAGAACCGACTACAAGGTCTGCACCAACATCAGAAGGTTCTTTGATCTCAGTGAATTCTCCATAGCAATTATCTACCATACAGATGATATCCGGCTTAATTCCTTTGATAAACGCAATTAATTCACCGATCCGGTCAACAGATAAGGTAGGTCTTGTCTGATAGCCTTTTGAACGCTGTATCGTTACAAGCTTAGTCTTTTCGTTAATCGCTTTGCGGATATTTTCAAAGTCAAAGTTTCCGTCTGAGAGCAGATCGACCTGTTTGTAACTGATACCGTATTCTTTTAAAGAACCTTTGGAGGGACGGATACCTATCACTTCTTCAAGAGTATCATAGGGCTTACCCACCGGAGAAAGCAATTCATCTCCGGGACGCAAATTGCTCATCAGGGCAAGGGCAAGGGCATGCGTTCCACAGGTGATCTGCGGCCTTACCAGTGCCTCTTCGGTATGAAAGATGTCTGCATAAACTCTTTCCAGCGTTTCTCTCCCCAGATCACTGTATCCATATCCGGTTGTGCCAAGCAGACATGCTTCACTGACCTGATTTTTCTGCATGGCGTGAATAACCTTCAACTGGTTATATTCAGAAAGAATATCAATTTCTTCCCATCTTGGCTTCAGAGAATTCCAGATCTTATCGCAATAATCATAAACCTCTTTGGAAATTTCCATTTCCTGATATATTTCCCAATTTTCTTTTCCTGCTTTTATCATAAATGTTCCTTTCCGCTTAAAGATTGATTTTTGATAAATGTTTTTCCATAAAATTCAGGATACGGGAATCATCATGCTGAAATTCCGGCTTGTTCACCCATATGACATTCCGCTCTCTCCGAAACCAGGTGAGTTGTCTTTTGGCAAAATGTCTGGTATCACGTTTGATCAGATAAACAGCTTCCTCCAGGGAACATTTGTTATCAAGATAATCCAGAATTTCCTTATAACCCAATCCCTGCATGGATACCATCTGCCTGTGGTATCCCATTTCACGAAGCTTTCTTACCTCTTCCACAAGACCCTCCGCAAGCATAGCATCCACGCGCAGATCAATTTTTTGATAAAGCTTTTCCCGATCATCATTCAGCACAAAATAACAAAATGCATAAGGGGATTCCTTCTGGCGTTCTGTTTGGTTGTGCGTTGATATAGGATATCCATTTAACTCATAAAATTCAAGAGCACGGATCATTCGTTTTCTGTTATTCGCATGAATGCTTTCGGCTGATTCAGGGTCAACAGCCTTCAGCCGTTCATGTAAAAATTCATTTCCATGTTGTTCTGCTTCCTGCTCTAGTCGTATTCGTATTCCGGTGTGATCCTTTTCCTCAGAAAAATTAATGTCATATAAGAGCGCCTGGATGTAAAAGCCTGTTCCTCCTACGACGATTGGGATGTGTTTCCGGTCATAAATGCCATTCATGGCTGCCTTGGCCATTTCCTGAAAACGAAAGACATTGAATTCTTCATCCGGCATCAGCACATCAATCAGATGATGGGGAATCTGTTGCATTTCTTCTTTCTTGATTTTTGCTGAACCGATATCCATATATCGGTATATCTGCATGGAATCTGCTGAAATGATTTCTCCGCCAACACGCTTTGCAAGCGCTACCGATAAAGCACTCTTTCCTACAGCAGTCGGACCGGTAAGAATAATCAGCTTCTTTTTTTCATTCATATGTTTTTCCTGCCATCAGACAATCCGTTTAAATTTTTTTTCAATTTCATATTTACTCATGGAAATGATAGTTGGTCTTCCGTGAGGACAGTGATAAGGATTCTCAAGTGTCAGCAGCTCATCGATTAACGCCTGCACCTCCTGACAGCTTAATAACTGGTTTCCTTTAACCGCCGCCTTGCATGCCATGGAGGCAAGCTTTTGCAGTATGACCTCCGGATTTCCCTTTATGGGATTCTCGGAAAGCTCATCCAGTATTTCCATAAAAAAGCTCTTTTCATTACAGCCGTATAAATCCGAAGGAATGCTTCTTATTGCATAGGAACCACCTCCGAACTCTTCGATTTCGAAGCCAAGAGCGGAGAAATATTCTGTAAATTCAACAAGGAGTTCTTCTTCCTTTCCGGTAAGACTGACAACAACCGGTGGATTTATCATTTGAGAAGAAATTGTTTTTTCCCTGAGTTCTTTTAAAAGACGTTCATATTTTACTTTCTCATGGGCTGCATGCTGATCCATGATAAGAAGCTTATCCCGAAAAGCAATCAGCCAATAAGTGTCAAATAGCTGACCTAAAATACGGTATTCTTCCCGCGCATTTGCTGATAAAAATTTCTCTTCAAAAAAATTGAGCTGTGTCGGTTTTTCTACGAGAATATGCTGGTCTGCTTTGATTACATTTGCATGAATTCCTTCATTTTCACCTGCAGAATCCTCACAGCTACCGCCAATCACCCTGTTAAATGCCATTTTTTGCAAAAAATCCGCCACTTTTGGCTCGGAAGGAAATTCTATGTCTGCAGCAGCAACCGGCTGATTATCTGCTTTGCCATGTGCAGCATAAGCTTCTGATTCCTCTCTGAGCAGGGAAGTTCTCTGCACTTCAAAGGGTTCCGGAGTGCTTTTGATAACTGGCCTGCTGTCTGACTCTTCCATCAGCTTAATGGAAGGAATCAATTCCTGTTCTTTCATACATTTCGAAACAGCCAGTGAAAGAATATCAAAAAAACGGTTTTCCTGAAGAATTCTAATCTCCATTTTTGCAGGATGGACATTGACATCAACTGAAGACGGACTCATGGTAAAATGTAACACAAAGAATGGAAATTTATGTTGCATCAGATAGGCTCTATAGCCCTCTTCTACAGCTCTGGTAATGATATCGTTTTTGACATAACGTCCGTTGACAAAATAAGTCTCAAAATTGCGGTTGGAACGGTTCAACTGCGGTTTTCCGAGAAATCCCGACACCTGAAAGCTCTCATCCTGAAAGGAAAAAGGAATCAGGGTATCTGTTGTCTCTCTTCCGTAAATTCTATAGATAATTTCCTTTAAGTCACCATTTCCGGAGGTGTGAAAACGAACCTGACCATTGTTAATGAATTTAATGGATATGTCCGGATGTGATAAAGCAAGGTGTTCCATCATATCAGAAACATAGCCGCCTTCCGTTTGAGGCTGCTTTAAAAACTTTTTCCTCACAGGGGTATTGAAAAAAAGATTACGGACCAGAAACGTGGTACCGGACGGTGCACCAATCTCCTCTAGGTCCTCTTCCTGCCCACCTGAAATGGCATACCGGATTCCGGTAAGCTCCTGCTTCGTTTTGGTAATGACTTCTACCTGGGAAACCGCTGCAATGCTGGAAAGAGCCTCGCCACGAAAGCCAAGGCTTTCTGTGTGATTTAAATCTTCTATGGAGGTGATCTTGCTGGTAGCATGACGTAAAAAAGCCTTTTTTAATTGATCCTTTTCAATACCACAACCATTATCCGTTACACGGATCAACGAAATTCCCCCATCCTTAATTTCGGCGGTAATTGCGCTTGCCCCGGCATCTATTGCATTTTCTGTCAGTTCCTTTACAACATTTAGAGGGCGTTCCACCACTTCGCCCGCAGCAATTTTATCAATTGTGCTTTGACTTAAAAGATTTATTTCCGGCATAATTCCTCACCTTCTGCCACATGTATGCGGCAAATCACCACCTGTTTTTCAGCTTGTTTTGAAGCCGATATAAGGTATTTAAGGCATCTAACGGCGTAAGATTGGTCACATCAATTTCTTTTAACTCATTAATGACATCCTCATCCGTCACAGTATCAAAAAGCGACATTTGACTTAAGTCAACTTCATCATATTTGACAGGCTTATGCCTGGTGTCCTTCTGATCAATAGCTATACTTTGTACTTTTTCCAGAATATCATTATCGCAGAGCTGCGCAACGATTTCTTTTGCACGATCAATTACCATATCCGGTACACCGGCAAGCTTTGCGACTTGAATACCGTAGCTTTTGTCTGCACCGCCTTTGATGATCTTTCGCAAAAATACGATATCATCACCCTTTTCCTTCACAGCAATACAATAGTTGTTAACATTGCTCATTTTGCCTTCAAGCTCAGTCAGTTCATGATAATGGGTGGCAAATAAGGTCTTGGCACCGAGCAGCTTTTTGTTGCTGATATGTTCGATGACTGCCCATGCAATGCTTAAACCGTCAAAGGTTGAAGTACCTCGTCCTATTTCATCAAGAACCAACAGACTTTGGGACGTGGCATTTCGCAATATATTTGCAACTTCATTCATTTCTACCATAAAGGTACTCTGACCGCTGGCAAGATCGTCAGAGGCTCCGACTCGGGTAAAGATGCGATCTACCATCCCGATATTTGCAGTGGCAGCCGGGACAAAACAGCCGATCTGTGCCATCAGAACGATCAGTGCGACCTGTCTCATATAAGTAGATTTTCCTGCCATATTGGGCCCGGTGATCACAGCTACACAGTATTTGTTATTGTCAAGATAGGTATCATTGGAAATAAACATTTCACCGGATAACATTTGTTCCACCACCGGATGCCTTCCGCCTTTGATATCAATAACACCCTTTTCGTTCATCGTCGGTCTTACATAATGATTGCGCTCTGCAACAACGGAAAAGGATGCAAAAACATCAAGTCTGGCAACTGCTTTTGCGGTTCTCTGGATACGCTCCATTTCTCCTGCTATCGCATCCCGGATTTTTACGAACATATCATATTCCAATGTAAAAAGCTTATCCTCTGCATTTAAAATGGTATCCTCAAGCTCTTTTAACCTACTGTTGGTATACCGCTCTGCATTTGCCAGAGTCTGCTTCCTGATATAATCGTCCGGGACCAGTTCCTTGTAGGAGTTGGTTACTTCAAAGTAATAGCCAAATACTTTATTATATCGAATTCGTAAATTTTTGATTCCTGTCCGTTCTCTGTCTTCCTCTTCCAGCTTCGCAAGCCAGTCCTTGCCCTCTGTTTTTGCATTCCTAAGCTTATCAATGGTATCGTCAAAACCATTCTTGATGATACCCCCTTCTTTGATTGCAATCGGGGGATCCTCCTCAATAGCATTTTCGATAAGGGCACAAATATCGGAAAGATCATCAATTCCCTCTCTGATATCGGTCAACAGCTCAGCATCAAAATCACCCAACAATGTCTTAATGTGTGGAAGCATCTGAAGGGAATTGCGGAAGGCAATAAGATCACGAGGATTTGCTGTTTTATAGCTTACCTTTCCGAGCAGCCGTTCCAAATCATAAATCAGATTCAGGTATTCCCGGATCTCATCCCGGTTGATTGCCTGCTTTGACAAGGCTTCTACGGCATCCAGACGTTTTTCAATCTGCTGTCGGTCAATCAGTGGTTGTTCAATCATTTGTCTGAGTGTTCTTGCACCCATGGCTGTCTTGGTTTTGTCCAGTACACCGAGTAAAGAACCTCTTTTCTGCTTTTCTCGTAGTGTTTCCGTCAATTCCAGATTTCTTCTGGTTGAACTGTCAAGCAGCATATATTTACTGGTGAGATATGGATATAAATGAGTAAAATGGTCGAGTGATGTAGTTTTCTGCGTATCTGTCAGATAAAGCATCAGCGCACCTGCTGCGATCAGTCCGGATGGAAAATCTTCAATCCCCATTCCCTGTAAAGTTGTAACATGAAAATGTTTTAGCAGGCTTTTTCGACAACGGTCTTCGTCAAAGAAATGTGGCTCCAACGGATAAACTGCAATGTGCATTCTTCCCTTTAAGTCTTCTATATCTACGCCGCTTACCAGAAAAGCGTCATTACAGATGATCTCACTTGGGGTATATTTATTAACTTCATCCAACAACTTTTTCGTATCCTCGACCTCTGTCAGGTAATACTCTCCGGTTGTGACATCAGCAATGGAAATACCGGTTCTTCCTTGAAAAAACGCAATACTCATCAGAAAGTTGTTTCGGCTTTCATCCATGTTCTGGACATTCAGATTCGTGCCCGGTGTTACAATTCTTACCACATCACGTTTGACAAGTCCTTTTGCAAGCTTGGGATCTTCAAGCTGTTCGCAGATAGCGACCTTATAGCCCTTGGAAACTAACTTATTGAGATAACTGTCCACAGCATGATAGGGAATTCCACACATGGGGGCACGTTCTTCGAGACCACAGCTTTTGCCGGTCAGTGTGATTTCCAGTTCCTTTGAAGCGGTAAGAGCATCATCAAAAAACATTTCATAGAAATCTCCCAGCCGGTAAAAAAGGATACAATCCTTATATTCTTTTTTGGTTTCCAGATACTTCTGCATCATGGGTGTCATTTCAGCCATATTTTCTCCATCCGTTTATGTATGAAAAATCAGATCATCTGTTCACTGCATTCCTTTGCACGCAGTAGTGCATCATCTATATGTGCACAAAAATTTTCAGCACCAACAGCATCATAAAAACCGGATTTTTGCATTACCTTCATGGGCTGCTCGTTTACGTGGGATAACACAAGCTGTACATTGGCTTTCCTGCAAGAATCAAGGAGCTGCTCAAGATTATGCATAGCTGTCGCATCAATAGCACTGACACTCCTCATGCGGATAACCAGGCATTTGGTATTGTCATAAAAACTGATACGAAGCAACTTTTCCGCTGCTGCAAAAAACATAGGACCACTGATCTCATAAACCAGTGTGTTTTCGGGAACTGCCTTTAATTCGATGGAATCAGGATCATTTTCTCCTTCAATATACTTCCAGCCTTCAATCTGCGTCACATCACTCATACGCTTCATGAATAGGATCGCAGCAAAAACAATTCCTACTTCAATAGCAATTACTAGATCAAAAACAACAGTAAGGAAAAAGGTTACCAGTAAAACAGCAATATCACTCTTAGGTGAAGTCTTAATCAGATAAGCGAATTCCTTATAGCCGCACATATTGTAGGCTACCATGAAAAGGATTGCTGCAATGGCAGGCATGGGAATCAATGCTGCATAAGGCATTAAAATAACCAGTATTAAAAGAAGCACAACCGCATGTACCATGCCGGAAACAGGCGTACGTCCTCCATTTTTTACATTTGCGGCTGTTCTTGCTATTGCACCGGTTGCCGGGATGCCTCCAAACATAGCAGAAAAAATATTACCCGCTCCCTGTGCAACAAGCTCCATATTGGAGTTGTGTCTTGAATTGATCATGCTGTCGGATACAACACAGGATAATAAGGATTCCACAGCAGCCAGAATTGCAATGGTAAGTGCATTTCCAAATTGGGAGCGGATCAAATCAAAGCTGATAACAGGTAAGGAGAACATTGGCGGTTTGTTGGATATTTCATAAAGCGTTCCGATGGTATTTACCTTAAGCTTCAGGCCACTAACCAGAACAATTCCCAGAATAACGGCTAACAGGGACGCTGGTATCGCCATGATGGCTGCACCGGCCCTGCCGGAAAGCTTTTTCCCAAGTAAGGGCCAGAGAATCAGTACTGCGAGACAAAGTATTCCGACTATCAGGGCCTGTACATTGAGTGTTCCAATATTCTGCATCACCGCCTTCAGCTTTTCCATAGTCTCTACCGGACTGGTGCCTTTCGGATAGGACAGCCCCAGAAAATCCTTAATCTGACCAATGGCAATAGTAACTGCAATGCCTGCGGTAAAGCCGGTGGTTATTGTGTAAGGGATAAAACGGATAAGGCTTCCCAGCCGTAATAACCCCATGATAATTAACAGAATTCCAGCCATAATTGTTGCAACAGCAAGTCCCTCAAGACCACTGGTAGCGACGATACCGGCAACAATTGTAGCAAAGGCAGCTGTTGGACCGGAAATCTGTACCCGGCTTCCACCGAGAAATGAGATAACAAAGCCAGCTACGATTGCCGTGTATAAACCTTTTTCCGGTCCTACTCCGGATGCAAGTGCAAGCGCAATTGATAAAGGCAAGGCTATGATAGCCACAATAATACCAGCAATTACATCCTTGATGAATTGCTCCTTTGTGTAGGTTTTCATCACTGAAAACAACTTTGGTTTTAATTTTTCCATAATACTTCCCTCATAAGTATTTTATTTATCAAAGAATTCATTATCTCTTAACTGCTTCTCCCAGATAATAAAAACCATGACATTCTTTTAAGTATACGGGAACAATTTTCCCGATCAAGGTAGGATCTCCCTCAAAATGGACAATGGTATTGTTGGAAAGCCTTCCGGTAAGAAATCTGTTGTCCTGTTCATTTACCTCTTCCACCAAAGCATCAAGTGTCTGCCCCTGAAGCAGAGCAACACGATCTCTCGCTGTATCCTGTACTACCTTCAGAAGACGATCAAACCCTTCTTTTACAAGCTCTTCCGGTACCTGATTCTCCATTGCAGCAGCGGGAGTTCCGGTACGCTTGGAATAAATAAAGGTAAAGGCATTATCATACTGTACTTTTTTAATGACATCGATCGTTTCATCCACATCACAGGGTTCTTCGCCGGGAAAGCCAACAATAATATCCGTCGTTATGGCAATATCAGGAATTTCCCTTCTGATTTTTGAAGCAAGAGCCAGATACTGCTCTTTGGTATATCTCCGGTTCATAGCACTTAAGATTCTGGTAGAACCGGACTGAAGCGGAAGGTGCAGATGTCTGCATATTTTTTTTGATTCCTTCATGACCTGAATTAATTCATCCGATAAATCCTTAGGATGAGAGGTCATAAAACGGATTCTCTCAAGGCCGTCAATTTTTTCAATTTCACGCAAAAGTTGTGCAAAGGTCATGGGTTGTGCTAAATTTTTCCCGTAGGAATTTACATTCTGTCCAAGAAGCATGATCTCCACAACTCCATCGGCAACAAGTGCCTTAATCTCACGAATGATGTCTTCGGGATTCCGGCTTCTTTCACGACCTCTTACATAAGGAACAATACAGTAGCTGCAAAAATTATTACAGCCAAACATAATATTGATCCCGGATTTAAAGTGATATTTCCGTTCTACAGGAAGATCCTCAACTATTTCATCCGTATCCTCCCAGATATCAATGATCATATCCTCAGACTCAAACATCGCCGTAAGAAGCTCGGCAAATTTATATATATTATGTGTACCAAAAATCAAGTCCACAAAGCGATAGCTTTTTTTGATCTTTTCAATCACAGAGGGCTCCTGCATCATGCATCCGCACAGCGCAATTTTTTTGTGAGGATTTTTCTTTTTCAGACTGTTTAAATGACCAAGGCGGCCATATACACGCTGGTTTGCGTTATCTCTTACAGTACAAGTATTATAAATAACAAAATCAGCATCTTCATCAGAGATGAGCTCATAGCCTGTCTGCTCCAAAATTCCTGCAAGCTTTTCGGAATCTCTGGCATTCATCTGGCAGCCAAAGGTTGTCACACAGCAGGTTGGCTTACGTCCGATGCGATCAGCAAGCTGCGAAACATAACCTCTTGCTTTTTCGATATAAGCTAACTGCCGGTTTGTTTCTTCAGTCCCTGTGAATTTATCAGTTATTTGCATATATTTATTCTCTCCATTTATCCATCAAAATTCGACTACATGATAAAGATAGGAATTTCCAGCTTTGCCGCAGCGTTCCACCACCTGCAGATGATTTAGTATATGGAGAACATTTGAGGCAATTTCCTTTTTCTCTCCGATTGCCTTCCCAAAATCTTTTGCGGTGAAAGGGTCCTTCAGATCGTAAGGAATCAGTTGAACATAGTCTTCAATTCGTTCAAACCTGATTTCTCCCAAAAGCGTTCTGGGAATCCTGTCATATCTGCTGGAGCCTTTTTTTCTGTCATGACTCCATCCGTTCAAAAGCCTGTATTCTTCTATTTCAAGAAGCGGAAAGCACAATTTAAGGTTTGGATCCGAAAGGTGGTTTTTAATCTTATACAACTCATAAAAAGCTCTGTAAACAGAGCCTTTCACGGTACTTTTTCTTGGTTTTGAGCATTCTCCGGTTTCCTCATCGATCCAGTATAAATATTTAATTTGCGGAACAGGATAGACAATCGTTACCGGATAATTGGGTAAAAAACAATCAAGTTTGTTACGCATGCGATTAAACTGAGCCGTTTGAATTTCTATGATTTCTGTTCCAGTATAGATATCAGCAACATATCCGTCAATAGGTATTTCCTGCATATCCTTATCCGGCGCATAATAATCCTTTAAGATAGCATGAAGTGTCTTTTCCTTCAGGGTGCCAATCCCATACCGTTCTCTCTCAACACCAATCACCTTGTTTCTGATTTCCTCAAAGCGCTTATCATCCATTGATAATTATTTCCTTTCAAGAAACAGCTTCCTGGAAATAAAGTTATAGATCATCGTAACGCCCGTTGCAATTATTGCACTTAAGGAAACCATAAGTGACTCAGAGATCAATTCCTGTAATATAGCAATGTGTCTATATGCGCCATCAAAGCATGCATACATGACTGCCTCATTAATCAGAAGTCCGAATGCCGAAAGAATCAGAAATACAGTAAACTCCTTCTTCTTGTCCATCTCTTTTTTGTTAGTAAACACAAACTTAATACTTAAAAGATAATTCACAATTGCAGATACCACAAAGCCAAGAAATTTGGAAATCAGATAATGTACTCCCAAAAAATTTGTAAATCCGGTGGTAATGCCAAAGTCGATAAAAAAGCAAAATACCCCGACAATTCCAAATTTAATGATTTGATTTAATAATTGTTTCATTGTATATGCTCCTTATATAAATTAAAAGCAGAATTGCCACATAGTGTATTATACATGACAATTCCACTTTTTTCATCTATAAATTTATTTCTTTTTTCGCTTAGTTCTTCTGGGATTCCTCACATCCGCAAGTTGATCCGGGAAATGACAGGAACGGTCTTGGCTCTAAACGTGATTCATTTCTGCATCCGCAATCTCTGTCGCGATCCCGATCTCT
>SAMEA3663297__coassemble_264_pt1 | contig 32636 bp, 20 predicted proteins | sample SAMEA3663297__metabat2_low_PE_020 | metagenome-assembled genome bin SAMEA3663297 (sample SAMEA3663297) | pig gut metagenome | biome: pig gut; feature: pig-associated habitat; material: faeces | place: China | collected 2013 | reverse complement strand
TATTTATTAAGTTTTCAAGGTACATTTATGTATCTAAAAGATATTATACGAGGAGAATTCTATATGGAAAAAATAGGAAGAAACGACGCCTGCTGGTGCGGAAGCGGAAAAAAATACAAAACCTGTCATATGATGATGGATGAAAAAATCCATCATTATGAATTGCAGGGACATATTGTTCCTCGAAGGGATATTTTAAAATCGGAGGAACAAATTCAGGGTATCAGGGAAAGCAGCGTGATCAATATTGCTGTTTTGGATGCAGTAGAAAAAATGATCGGTCCCGGGGTCACAACCCAGCAGATCGATGATCTGGTACATGATATGACAGTGCAGATGGGCGGAATTCCTGCCCCACTTAACTATGAGGGTTTTCCTAAGAGTGTCTGTACTTCTATCAATGAAGTTGTCTGTCATGGAATTCCTTCCGAAGATGTGGTACTTAAGGAAGGAGATATTGTTAATGTGGATGTATCCACCTTGTACAAGGGATATTTTTCCGATTCCTCCCGTATGTATTGCATCGGAGAGGTGAGCGAGGAAAAGAAAAAGCTGGTCCAGGTGACAAAGGAGTGTGTAGAGCTTGGGCTTACCATGGTAAAGCCATGGAACTTTTTGGGGGATATGGCACAGGTAATCAATGATCATGCGAAAAAGAATGGCTACAGTGTGGTAGTGGAAATTGGCGGCCACGGCATCGGGCTGGAATTTCACGAGGAACCCTTTGTCAGCTATGTGACAAAGGCAGGAACAGAAATGCTCATGGTTCCGGGAATGGTATTTACCATTGAACCTATGGTGAATATGGGAACCAGTGAAATCTATATCGATGATAAGGATGGGTGGACTGTATATACGGAAGATGGGAAGCCATCCGCACAGTGGGAGGTCACTGTTGCGGTGACAGAAAATGGGTATGAAATTTTAACCTATTAGTTTAAAGTTGTAAATTATGTAAGTATCCCCAGTCTTCGGCAGCACACTGCCAAAAGTTGGGGATACTTTTGTGTCCGGGATTGTCAACAAATAAAATGTGCGAAATAAGAGTTGCGAATAAATGAAAAAAGAGATATAATGAATGCAAAGCAAATTTCTGGCAATCTTTGAATCGTTCTATTCCAATCGGAGACAAATTCTTGTAAGAAATCCATGCTTGAACAATTGAAATAGGCAGAGGATGGAAAACAGAGCTTGTCCGGTTTTTGGTGAAGCATGTTACACGGTATTGTCCTCTGTCCGGAAGGAGGACAAATGAAACAAAATACCGGAACGGAACTGACGTATGAAGGCTTCGCCGCTTTTTTACGAGAGGTGAGCAATGAACGCTTTGAGGAAGAGGAACTGCGCTCCATGTGGAATTCCATAGAAGCAGTACGGGTGTCAAGAACCTACCGTGACAACCTGTTCCGCATGATCTACCGGGATAAGGAGAAGCTGCTGTCCCTATATAATGCCATGAACGGGACGGATTACCGGGATCCTGATGAGCTGATCATTACCACACTGGAAAATGCAATCTATATCGGGATTAAGAATGACCTGTCGTTCATCATTGCTTCGGAGCTGAATCTGTATGAACACCAGTCCACGACCAATCCGAACATCCCGCTGAGACAGCTGCAGTATGTTACTACGATCTTCCGGGGTCTGGTATCCCAGAAGGCATTGTACTCCACCAAACTGACGAAGATCCCCTGTCCCAGGTTTGTGGTCTTCTATAACGGGGAGCAGGAGGAACCGGAAAGCCGTGTGTTAAAGCTGTCAGATGCCTACCTGAAGCGGGAAGGGGAGCCGGAGCTGGAGTTGAAGGTGACGATGCTGAACATCAACTATGGGAAAAACAAAGAGCTGATGGAGAAATGTGAATCGCTGAAGGGCTATGCAATCTTCAATGAAAAGGTCAGGAATTACAGGAGGAGCATGCCGGTAAAGGAAGCTGTAAACAAGACGGTTGAGGAATGTATCAATGAAGATATTCTGGCAGATTTTCTGAGAAAGAACAGGGCGGAGGTAATGGCGATGGATATTTTTACATATGACCAAAAGCTTCATGAGGAGGTAATTGCGGAGGAAGCGGAGGAACGTGGAGAAATGATAAAGCTTATTTCGCTGACCGTTAAGAAACTGAAGAAGGGAAAAACAGCCGAGATAATCGCCGGGGAACTGGAGGAAGAAGCAGCTGTCAGCAGAATCTGTGAGGCTGCACAGAAAGCAGCGCCGGAGTATGACGTGAATAAAATATATGAGATTATGAATAAACAGGATAAGAACTAAAGTGTGAAAGAATAAATAAGCATCCCCAATCCTTGTCAGCATACTAATGAGGATTGGGGATATTTTTATGCATATCAGTATTATATATGACAAATAATTACCTATTTACCTTAATTTTACATAATCTAATATGATAATTAGGTATATCAACACAAAATATGATATAATAAGCGCAAAAGAAAACCAAGCGACGCCGGAGGCGGCATTTGGTTTTCAAGCGCTTATTAACGAGCAAACAGTCTGCAAAGCAGACAAAGAGCGCCGAAGGAGCGAGTTTGCGAGTGTGGAAGCGGAGCAAAAGAGACCAAGCGACGCCGGAGGCGGCATTTGGTTTTCAAGCGCTTAGTTGTGTATTAATGAAAGGACAAAGCTATGTATGATATTATAGTGATCGGTGCAGGGGTGAGCGGCTGTGCCATTGCACGGGAATTATCCCGTTATAAAATAAAGATAATGGTTCTTGAGAAGGCTCTTGATGTCTGTGAGGGAACCTCCAAGGCAAATAGCGGTATTGTTCATGCGGGCTATGATGCAAAGCCGGGAACACTGAAAGCAAAATTAAATGTAGAAGGAAGCCGGAAAATGAAAGCACTATCGAGGGAGCTTGATTTTTCTTATAAACAAAATGGCTCATTGGTACTTTGCTTTGATGAGAAAGATCGAAGCAAGCTGGAAGAACTTAAGAGAAGAGGAGAGCAGAACGGGGTATCCGATATTTGTATTCTGAGCAGGAATGAGGTGCTGGCGCTGGAACCGGAAGTGGGAGATAAAGTGATTGCTGCGCTTTATGCGCCAACAGGGGCAATTGTCTGCCCTTTTGGACTTACGATTGCGCTTGCGGAGAATGCTGCAGTGAACGGTGTTGAATTTCAGCTTGGAACGAAGGTAGAAGGGGTACATAAAGCGGCATCCGGCTATCAGGTCAAAACGAATAAGGGAAACTATGAAACCAAAATTGTAATTAATGCGGCAGGGGTTTATGCGGATGAACTGCATAATATGGTCAGTAAAGAAAAAATGAAACTGATACCCAGAAGGGGAGAATACCTGCTTTGCGATAAACTGGCAAAGGGTATACCGGAGCATACACTTTTTCAGCTACCCACAGCATTGGGAAAAGGCGTGTTGGTAACGCCTACTGTGCATGGAAATCTTTTGATTGGTCCTACTGCGGAGGATATTGAGAATAAAGAAGGAGTTGAAACGACAGTTGAGGGAATGGAGCTGATCAGGGAGAAAGCTGCTCTGAGCGTGAGACAATTACCTCTTAAACAGGTAATTACTTCCTTTGCAGGACTTCGCGCACATGGAGGGGAGGATTTCATCATCGGAGAAGTAGAGGATGCTCCCGGCTTTATTGATGTAGCCGGAATTGAGTCACCCGGACTTACCTGCGCGCCTGCAATCGGAGCCTATGTGGCAGAAATGGTGAAAAACCTGCTGTCACCTTCATTGAAAGAGGAATTTATTGCGCAGAGAAAAGGAATTCCCAGTATGGCGCTGGCTTCTGATGAGGAACGGCAAAAACTGATTTCAGACAATCCGGCATATGCGAATGTGATCTGTCGTTGTGAAATGGTAACAGAAGGAGAAATTGTGGATGCCATCAGGCGTCCTTTAGGAGCAAGGACCACAGATGGCATCAAGCGAAGAACCCGTGCGGGGATGGGACGCTGTCAGTCCGGCTTCTGCAATCCTAAAGTAGTGGAAATTCTGGCAAGAGAGCTGGGAGTAGATGAAAGCGCGATTTTGAAATCCGGAGAGGACTCATGGTATTTGCTTGAACCGGAAGGAGAGGAGAAGCTGTGAAAAAGGATTTAGTGATTATAGGAGGCGGTCCGGCCGGAATGGCTGCAGCGCTTGCTGCTTATGAAAAGGGAGTTAAGGATATTTTGATCCTGGAAAGAGATAAAGAGCTAGGGGGTATTTTAAATCAGTGTATTCATAATGGATTTGGATTACATACCTTTCAGGAAGAACTTACAGGACCGGAATATGCGGCACGTTACATTACGATGATAGAGGAAAAAAATATTCCCAGCATGTTAAATACTATGGTGGTAAATGTACAGGGAGGATGTCCCTGCCGCATCACAGCAATGAACAAGGGACAGGGAATGTTTCAAATTGAGGCTAAAGCGGTGATACTTGCCATGGGTTGCAGGGAACGCTCGAGGGGAGCCTTAAGTATACCGGGATATCGTCCGGCGGGTATCTATTCGGCCGGGACGGCTCAGCGCTATGTCAATATCGAGGGGCGCATGCCCGGCAGAGAAATTGTAGTACTTGGTTCCGGTGATATCGGGCTGATCATGGCAAGGCGCATGACACTACAAGGTGCCAGGGTAAAAATGGTAGCTGAGATCATGCCTTATTCGGGAGGATTAAAAAGAAATATTGTGCAATGTCTGGATGATTTTGGCATTCCTTTGAAACTGAGTCATACTGTCACAGAGATTCATGGAAAAGACAGAGTGGAGGGGGTTACTGTTTCTAAGGTAGATGAGAGCCTAAAGCCTATTCCGGGGAGTGAGGAATACGTGACCTGTGATACTTTGCTGTTATCCTGCGGGCTGATTCCGGAAAATGAATTGAGTCAGGGTGCAGGCGTACGAATGGATGATGTTACTCAGGGACCGGTGGTGAATGCCAGATTGGAAACTACAGTATCCGGTATTTTTGCCTGTGGTAATGTCCTTCATGTCCATGATCTTGTGGACAATGTTTCCAGGGAATCGGCGGAAGCAGGAGAATTTGCAGCAGACTATATTTTGAATGGAGAAAGGAATTGGGGAGAGCCGGTAAGACCGAAAATCCCTGCAAAAAGTAAATGCACACTTCCTGCAGACAGAGATACGGGAAGCCAGCTGATCTGCATCGGTTGTCCTGTGGGCTGCCTGATCACGGCAAAGAGAAAAGAAGATGGGAGCCTTATTATTACCGGGAATACCTGTAAAAAAGGAGAAGAATATGCCCGCAATGAAATGACGGCACCTGTCCGGACAGTAACATCCATGGTACGTCTTGCAGGAGAGGATCAAAAGGTAGTACCGGTAAAGACACAAGCAGAAATTCCAAAGGGTAAAATAGACGAGTGCATGAAGGAAATACGGGCGACTGTGGTTTCTGCTCCGGTCAGAGTGGGAGATGTCCTGATTGAAAATGTGGCAAAAACCGGTATTTCTGTGGTTGCGACAGCCAATATTGGATGATAGAATGGATTTTGGGGAGAAAGGGGTTACAAATGGGTAAGTATATTATGGCACTCGACCAGGGAACAACCAGTTCCCGATGTATTCTTTTTGACAAAAAGGGTGAAATCCAGAGCATGGCACAAAAGGAGTTTACCCAAATCTATCCGCAACCGGGATGGGTAGAACACAATCCGATGGAGATCTGGTCCTCACAGCTTGCGGTGACGATGGAAGCAATGGCAATGGTGGGAGTGTCACCGGAGGATATTGCGGGAATTGGAATTACCAATCAGAGAGAAACAACAATCGTATGGGACAAAAAGACAGGAGAGCCTGTTTACAATGCAATTGTCTGGCAGTGCCGCAGAACAGCGGAAAAGATAGATGAGCTGGTGAATGCCGGATACGGAGATCTGATTCGGAAAAAGACGGGGCTTGTTCCCGATGCCTACTTCAGCGCTACAAAAGTTGCATGGATCCTGGATCACGTACCTGGGACAAGGGAGCGTGCCGAGCGAGGGGAACTGCTTTTTGGCACAGTGGACAGCTGGTTGATCTATAATCTGACCAAAGGGGAAATCCATGTTACGGATTATACCAATGCTTCCCGAACCATGCTTTATGATATCCATCGTTTATGTTGGGATGAAGAGCTGCTAAAGATTCTTGACATTCCTGCGTGTATGCTTCCGGAGGTAAAGCCTTCAAGCTGTATTTATGGGTACACGGAAAGCTCTGTTTTGGGAGGAAGGATACCAATTGCAGGAATTGCCGGTGATCAGCAGGCTGCCCTGTTTGGGCAATGCTGCTTTGAAAAAGGACAGGTTAAAAATACATATGGAACAGGCTGCTTCCTGCTGATGAATACGGGAACGGAAGCAATCACTTCGAGAAACGGGCTTTTGACAACGATTGCTGCCAGTTGTGGTGACCGAGTGGAATATGCGTTGGAGGGAAGCGTTTTTGTGGCAGGTGCGGCGATCCAATGGCTTCGGGATGAAATGAGAATGATCAAGAAGGCATCTCAGAGCGAGGAATATGCCTTTAAAGTGGAGGATACCGGAGGTGTGTATGTGGTACCGGCTTTCGCAGGAATGGGAGCACCCTATTGGAATCCTTACGCAAGAGGAACTGTGACCGGCATTACCAGAGGCTGTAAGAAGGAACATTTTATCCGGGCAGCGCTGGAATCAATAGCCTATCAGACTTATGATGTACTCAGGGCAATGGAAGAGGACGCGGAGGTTTCCATTGCGGGACTGAAGGTTGATGGCGGTGCCAGTGCCAATGATTTCCTGATGCAGTTTCAGTCAGATATTTTAGGGGCAAGGGTTTACAGGCCACAGTGCATTGAAACGACAGCACTTGGAGCTGCTTATCTTGCGGGGCTGGCCTGTGGCTATTATACAGACAGGGAAGAGATTAGGGAAAACTGGCAACTGGGAAGAGAATTTATTTCTGAAATGAGAGAGGATAAGCGGGAAGGACTTTTGAAGGGTTGGAAAAAGGCAGTCAAATGTGCACTTATCTGGGCGGAGGATTAAATAATGGCAATGAGGGAATTTTCACAAGGAGAAACGATCTATGAAGCAGGGCAGAAAATTGATGCTTTGTATATGATTATACGCGGAACGGCAAGTGCATCCTATTTAGGAGGAAAGCATATTTTGAAAACAGGAGATATCATTGGAATTTGTGAAGTAAATGGTGCTTCTGCTTTCATGAATTATAAAGCGGAGGAAAAATTATCGGTTCATGTCTATCCGTACCAAAACGGAGATCTGACGTCACTTTTTGAAACCGGTGGTGATGTTGATAAATATTTCAGAGCATCCTTTTTCAGACAGTTTAATATGATCCTGAGTCAGTATAAGCTTCTGAAAAATGAATGTAACGGTCTTTATGATTATTTTACAGGATCCTATCAGGACTATGTCAGCTTGTGTGAAAAATATAGCATTTCACCCGGAGCACCTGCAAACTATGAGGAACTTTCAAGGCCGGCTATGGAGGAGGATGTTCCGACATGGATCAGTGGATACTATTCTACGTTGGAGCAGATGATGACAACGTGGGACTATAATGTGACAGATCATGATTTTGAGTGCGGATTCTTGCAAAGAGCCAGCTGGGATATCCACAGTATTGTGTATACAAGCAAAGAAATGTTGAAATATAGAAAGGATATCTGCAGATATCTGGTGAATGAAAATGGTCTTGATCTGTTGGAATTGATGGCAGGCCTGTATGGAAGAATGGTACGGGTAACCGGAACAGAGGGAGAGGATGCGGTCAGACTTTTAAGAAGTATGAATGATGTGCTGAGACAGCTGGAGCAGCGGGGCTATGCTGAACACGAGTTTTTCAGGGCACGAAAAAAAGAAATTTCCATGCAGGCAGAGTTACTTGAAAAACGTTATGCCCAGAAGGAAACTGCAGAGGAGCAGGAGCAAAATCTGACAGCAGAGCTTAGCGGATCCTTGGAGAAAATTCTTGCTTTTGTGGGCTGTGAGGCAGAACTGTCTGATGCCTTCAGAAAGCATATACAGGAATATAAGAAAACGAATAACAAGAATGGTACAGAGGATGATATCAGGCTGCTTCGCCAGCAGATTACGAAGGAATTCAACAAGTTGTATACAGAGGCATTTTTGAAGAGTGTGAATGAACCTGTGATTCCCATCGTGGTAAAAATGTTTTTTAACTTTGGCTATGTGGATGAGGAACTGGCAGGCATGGAAAATGCAACTTATCTGTACAGGGTGGCGGATCATCTTCCTACAGCACCGGATCGAGGGATATATTCCTTCTACGAATGGCTGATGGCTATTTATAACGGATATAAAGAGCCAAGCCGGAACGAATTTGATATGGACTTTACAGGATACCTTCAGGAGCAGAAAAGAAACGGAAAGATTACAGCGGAGGAAGTGACAAAATTACTCCATGATAATACTGCTAAAGTGATGTATGAGCTTGAAAATGTGTTTCCTTCTGTTAATAAAGTGTCTTTTGGAAGGATCAGTACCTTCTGCCCGGTTTTTGCTGAGCATCATGTGATAAAATCCTTAGACAGTGCCCTGGTATCGGAGGAGAAGATAGAAGACATCATTACAAATATACGGAAAAAAGATTTTGGAGCTTATTATCGGGAGACATTATACTCTAATCCCGACCAGGGGGTAGCAAGAGAATTTATTAATGTTGAGGTACTGCCGGATGTTATTCTCACTCCCAATGTGGGGACAAGGGGGATTATGTGGCAGGAAATTGAAGGAAAACGTCGGACAACGCCGGCAAGAATGATGATGTCTGTTTTCCAGCTGGAGGATCTTGCACTGATTTTCATCCGGCTCACTGCCGAATTTCGTTGGGAAATGTGTAAGCGTATTCAGGGCGCAAGGTGGAATGATGTTTCTGAAAGATCCCTTACCAGTGAGTATTTCGATTATATACAGTTTTACCGTAAAAATAATGACCTGTCTACCGAGGCAAAGGATAAGATCAAGACGGATTTGATCCGGGCAAAGAACAGCTTTAAAGAAATGTTTGTCATGGACTATACCCAGTGGATTCTCTTTGAAAGCAACGGTGCCCCCAGGCTGAACAGAGTGGCAAGAGCAATTTTGTTTAACTACTGTCCGTTTGCAAAAGAAGTCAGAGAAAAGCTGAAAGCAAATCCCATGTACAAGGAAATTGTGGAAAGGTATGAGGTGCATACAGGGCAGAAGAAGCATAGACTGGATAACCTGTGTCAGAAACTCCGTACACTCGGAAAGCCGATTCCGAAAGAGATCGAGCGTGAGGCAGAGTACCTGAATATGTAAAAGAAAGCAGGAAGGCATTTGCCTTCCTGTTTATGAAAACAGGGGTGACCGGAATTGGACAAGAAAACAAAAAAATACACAGACATCCGCAAATTGACAGATAATCAGTTTTTAAATTTATATGAGATGGATGCCCTGACAAACAGCGGAAAGCCATTTCATTATTATTTTGCATCCAGAAATAGGATGGAGATGCTGCCACTTCTGACAGGGAAGCAGTCTTCAAACGGAATTGTGATTTATCCGGTGGTGAGGAAGGAGCCCGACAAGATTGTGATGATCAGGCAATACAGATATCCTGTTAACGCCTGGATATATGAGCTCCCGGCGGGGCTGATCGATGAAGGTGAAACTGCGCAGCAGGCGGCAGTAAGGGAAATGAGAGAGGAAACCGGAATGGATTTTGTTCCCTATGAAGGTGGGAGTTCCGGATTCCGGCGTCCGTTTTATCTTGGTGCCGGAATGACAGATGAAACCAGTACTGCGGTCTTCGGATTTGCCGAAGGAGAAATTACGAAACAATTTCAGGAGGACACGGAAAGTATTGAAGTTCTTATTGTAGACAAGAAGGAAGCGATTAGGATTTTACAGGAGGAAAGACTTTCTTTGCGGGCAGCGTTTCTTCTGACGATATTCCTGCAGATGGGAAAAGAAAATCCCTTTGCTTTTCTGAATACAGATATAAATAAATAGACAAAAATATTGTGAAAATTTTGTGAACTATTCGGTCTTCGGATTTGTTCTATTTAGTTGACATTAAATAAAATTAATTTATAATTTAAGTTAATTACACTTTTTTTAAGTAAATTAAGCCTATTGAACACTAAAAAACAAATTCGGAGGTCTGAAATGGCAGTTGCATGTTATGAGAATTTATCAAATGATGTCGTAAAAGTTTTTAAGCTGGACACAATGAACACCAGTTATGTAATTGGTGTAGTTGATGAAGAACAGTTTTTGAGTCATATTTATTACGGTGCCCGCTTAAATGATCACCATCTTACGCATATTCTGCGTGTCAATGAAAATCCATTTGTACCATCCAGAAATAATAGAGACAGGGGGTCTTTCCTGGACAGCTTCCCTATGGAATATCCAGCACACGGCTTAGGAGATTACAGGGAGGATTGCATTAGTATTGAAACAAAAGCAGGAAATACAGGCTTGTCCATGAATTATGTGTCACATAAAATCCTGAGCGGGAAACCATCTCTCACAGGGCTGCCTGCTTCCTTCGGAACGGAGGAGGAGTGCAGTACGCTTGAAATTACCTGTGAGGATCCCGTTACAGGGCTTCAGGCGGTACTTTCCTATTCGGTATTTGAGGATGTAGATGTGATCACCAGAAGCGTTAAGGTGATAAATGCGGGAAAAGATTCCCTTTATCTGACGAAGGTATACAGTGCCTGCCTTGATATGGACAATCAGGACTTTGAGGCAGTTACTCTTCATGGCTCCTGGGCAAGGGAACGCCAGATCCAGAGTGTTCCGGTAAGTCATGGAAAACTCAGCGTCGAGTCTACCCGTGGGGAGTCCAGCCATCAGGATCATCCTTTTATGGCGATTAAAACCAGGGGAACTGATCAGGAGCATGGGGAAGTCTATGCAATGAATTTTGTCTATTCCGGTAACTTTAAGGTGATGGTACAAAATGACCAGTTTGACCAGATCAGGATGGTGATGGGGATTCATCCTGACGGTTTTAAGTGGAAACTTGAGCCTGAAGAGGAATTCCAGGCACCCGAGGTTGTTATGGTTTACTCCGGTGAAGGACTTGGAAAGATGACACGTACTTTCCATGATTTTTACAGAAACCACCTGATCAGAGGGGAATACAGGAATAAAAAGCGCCCGATTCTGATCAATAACTGGGAAGCAACCTACTTTGATTTTAATACGGAAAAACTGATTGCCATTGCAAAACAGGCATCCGAGCTTGGCATTGAAATGCTGGTTATGGATGACGGGTGGTTTGGCAATCGTTTTGATGATAATCGTGCCCTGGGTGACTGGATCGTGAATGAAGAAAAGCTTCCGGGCGGACTGAAATACCTGGTGGATGAAGTGAATAAACTGGGAATGAAATTCGGCATCTGGTTTGAACCGGAAATGATCTCTCCGGATTCAGAGCTTTACAGAGCACATCCGGACTGGGCAATCGCAATTCCGGGAAGGGTGGCGACACGGTCCAGGAACCAGTATGTTCTTGACCTGAGCCGCAGAGACGTTCTTGATTATACCTATGAAAGTGTTGCCGGAATTCTCCGCAGCGCTAATATTGAATATGTAAAATGGGATATGAACAGACAGCTTACAGATCTTGGCTCTGCCAAGCTCCCTGCAGACCGAATGGGCGAGTTGTATCATAGATATGTGCTTGGAATGTATGAACTGCAGGGGCGTTTGATGGAGGAATTCCCCCATCTGCTTCTTGAGAACTGTTCCGGCGGAGGAGCAAGATTTGATCCCGGCATGCTTTACTTCAGCCCTCAAATCTGGTGTTCTGATGATACGGACGCTGTAGAGAGACTGAGAATTCAGGAAGGAACAGCAATGATTTATCCTCTTTCCGCAATGGGAGCCCATGTATCCGATTGCCCAAATCATACAGTGGGAAGAGTGACTCCGTTTGAGACAAGAGGTTATGTGGCTCTTGCCGGCACCTTCGGATATGAGCTGGATGTAACTAAGATTCCGGCAGAGGACAGGGAAATGATTCCGGAGCAGGTTGCCATGTATCATAAATATAATGATCTGGTAAGAGAGGGCGATTATTACAGAATTGCTTCTTACAGCGAGAACCATTATTATGATTGCTATGGCGTAGTCAGCAAGGATAAGAAGGAGGCTCTTTATACTTATGTACAGGTAATGAACAGAGCCAATTATCACAGCAGAAAGCTTTGCTTTAAAGGCCTTGATCCGGAGAAAAAATATGTAATTGAGGGGGAAGACGGTGTTTATACAGGAGATGTGCTGATGAAGGCAGGTTATCTTGTACAGAATTTGTGGGGTGACTTTAAGGGACGTCTGATCCATATTGTAGAGGCATAAGCAAGGCAGTACGAACGATTTAGAAAAATTCAGCAGGATGGAGTGACACGGTGAAGGGTATCAAAGAGTGGATTAAAATAGAAGAAGACGGAATTTATCTGGTTTTTGCTGTAACGCAGGAAGGACAGCTGAAGCTGATGCATTTCTCATCCAATCCTTATCAGGAAACGGATGAAAGTGAATTATTTTTAAAGGAAGGTTTTCAACTGGTTCAGGTCAATTTTGCGGGTTACAACAGACCCTATGAAAAGCATGGAAACAAGCATATTGTGACAGCACCGGGATATCTGCTGACCTATGTGGGCATGGAGGATGAAAGAAACGAAATTGGAAGGAAGCTGATCATTACACAGGAGGATAAGATCACCGGAGCCAGGGTTGTTTCGTATTTACAGTTCTATACCGGAACTTCAACAGTCAGAATGTATAACGAAGTGACGAATGTGGGCGATCACGATCAGACTCTGGAATACATTTCTTCCTTTTACTACCTTGGAATTGAGAAGGAGGGGGAAGGAAGCTCTGATGATAAAATGAAGCTTACTTTTGCACATCATGGATGGCAGAAGGAAATGAGTTTCCATACATATACATTCCCGGAGCTTGGAATGGCACAGACACAGCCCACTGTATATCAGAGAACGTCTAAGACAATCGAGCTTACCAATACAGGAAACTGGTCAACCAAGGAATATCTTCCTATGGGATACTTGGAAAACACTGCCGGAAATACAGCTCTTTACTGGCAGATAGAGCATAATGGCTCCTGGCATGCGGAGATCGGAGACCAGAATAACCACTTTTATCTTGCACTTAGCGGGCCGACCGAGGTGCAGTCTCATTGGTATAAAATTTTAAAGCCGGGGGAGACCTTTACTTCGATTCCTGTGGCAGTTGGTGTGTCGGAAGCTGATTTTGACAGGGCGATGGGACAGCTGACAGCTTACAGAAGAAGAATCAGAAGAAATAATGAGGATAATGAGAAGCTTCCGGTTATTTTTAATGATTATATGAACTGTCTGTTTGGTGATCCTACCACGGAAAAAGAAATTCCATTGATTGATGCAGCGGCTGAAATGGGGTGTGAATATTATGTGATTGATGCCGGCTGGTATGCACCCGGAGAATGGTGGGACAGTGTAGGAGAATGGCAGGAATGCAGAGAACGTTTTCCCGGAGGAGTGAAGGAGGTAACTGATTACATCCGCTCTAAAGGGATGATTCCCGGAGTATGGCTTGAACTTGAGGTAATGGGAATCAATTGTGAAAAGGCAAAGAAGGCACCGGATGACTGGTTTTTTGTTCGCCACGGGAAAAGAGTATTTGACAGAAGCAGATATCAGCTTGACTTCCGTAATCCTGCAGTGCTTGAGCATGTCAATGAAGTGGTTGACCGGGTGGTAAATGAATATGGTGTTGGCTATATTAAAATGGATTACAATATTGAGCCGGGTATCGGCACGGAGCTTTATGCAGACAGTGTCGGGCAGGGAATGCTGGAGCACGAGCGTGCCTACTTAAGGTGGCTTGACGGTATCTTTGAAAAATATCCCGATCTTGTTATTGAAAATTGCTCTAGCGGCGGACTTCGGACGGACTATGCGATGCTGTCACGATACAGCATTCAGTCAACCTCTGATCAGGAGGATTACAAAAATTATGCTACCATTTCAGCCAATGCAGTGGCGGGTATTACACCTGAGCAGGCAGCGGTCTGGTCTTATCCTCAAAGAGACGGTGACGAGGAGGAGACTATTTTCAACATGGTGAATACGCTTCTCTTGCGCATCCATCAGAGCGGACATCTGGCAGAGCTTTCTGGTACGAGAAAAGCGCTGGTTAAGGAAGGGATTGATTATTACAAATCCATCCGTCAGAACATTAAGAAAGCAATGCCTGTCTGGCCAATCGGTTATGCGGATAATCTGGATCAGTGGCTTGCATTTGCATTGAAAACAGAGAATAAAGCCTATTTAGCTGTCTGGAGACGGGGAGGGGATGACAGAATGCAGATCCCTCTTGACGATATCTGGAGTGATGGGGCATGCGGGCGGGTAAAGCTTACATATCCAAAACAAAGCATGCGGGAGAATTGCGACTGGGAGTTTGATGAGAAACGGGCTGTTCTTGCAGTGAAGTTCAGGCAGCCGGTTATGGCGAGAATGTTTGAAATTGAGAAAAATAGCGATAAGTAAAAATACAACGGAGGGGAAAAATGGCCAAAGCGGTAAAGCTGGCGGATATTGCAGCTATCTTAAATGTAAGTACAGTAACGGTGTCAAAAGCACTGTCTGATCAGAAGGGTGTCAGCGAAGAAATGCGTGTAAAAATCAAAAAGCTGGCACAAGAGATGGGATACAGATCGCCTTCGGCTTCAAAAATTATGAAGACCAGAAAAAGTTACAATATCGGTGTTTTGATATCAGACAGATATTTTGATCAACACGACTGCTTTTATTGGCAGATGTATCAGGAGGTTGCGACAAGAGCAGTTTCCAAGGAGTGTTTTACGATGCTGGAAATCCTCAGCCAGGATAATGAACAGAATGTGGAAATGCCAAAGCTTCTGCAGGAGAATAAGGTGGATGGATTAATTATCATCGGCCTTTTGAAGGAAGCTTATCTGTCTGCGATTGAGCAGTATTGCAAGGTACCCTTGGTATGTCTGGATTTTTATGACAGAAGACATGAATGTGATTCGGTAGTGACAGATAATTTCTATGGGATGTATAAGCTTACCAATTATCTGTTTGATATGGGACATACACAAATTGCCTATGTTGGTTCACTTCTTTATTCAAACAGTATCACGGACAGATACTTTGGCTATTGTAAGTCACTGCTGGAACATGGAATTGCGGTTCGGGAGGATTGGATCATAGAAGACAGAGATATGGATACAGGAGATCAGGGAAAGATCATGGATTTTGAATTTCATCTTCCGGAGGAAATGCCTACGGCATTTGCCTGCAATTGCGATCTGACAGCGGGAATGCTTGTAACGGAGCTTGAAAAAAAGGGTTATCGTGTCCCGGAAGATATTTCAGTCATAGGGTTTGATAATTACCTGTATCCGGGTGTCTGCAATCTGGGAATCACCACCTATGAGGTGGATATTAAAGAAATGGCGAGGAAAACATTGAATAATCTCCTGAAAAAAATGTCGGGAGAACATTATAAACAGGGAATTACCATTGTGGAAGGACATATGGTATTAAAGGAAAGCGTTAAAAAGATAGGTTAAAACACAGCGGATGGCTAAAAGGTCATCCGCTGTCTGTATTCAAGGGGAGTGGTATCAGTATATTTTTTGAAGAGAGTGATAAAGTGATTGGTGTTATCGATTCCGACCATGCTGCCAATTTCATGGATCCGATATTTGGTGGTACACAAGAGATGTTTTGCAACATCAATTCTTCTGCGGTTCAGATACTGCAGGGGAGATACATGAAAGAAAGAGCTGAATTCCCGGCACAGGCGGTATTTGCTGATGCCGAATCGCTTTTCCAATCCATCCAGAGTGTAGATTTCCTGAAAATCATTATCAAAAAGAGAACGTATGTCTTCGAGGTAGGAAGGAATCCGGCAGTCTGCAGCTGTTTCCATCAAAACAGCTGTAAGGCATCCTGAAACAATCTGATTAATCAGGGAGGAGATCATAAGCTTTCTGGCTGTGGAATTTCCCGGAGTAAGTACTGCGAGCTTTTCCATACACATGGACATTTCGGAATAAGAAGAAGCCGGTATGAGCGAATAACGTTCTTTAGGAAAAAGCTGTCTGTAATAGGGAAGAGAATCACTGCTTATAAATGCAATCTGATACTCCCAGGGGGCAATAGCAATATCGATTCGAAAACGCTGTCCGCAATCCAGAAGCAACAGAGTATCTGCATTCAATGAATATACCTGGCTGTTCAGGAGCAGTTTTCCACAGCCTTTTTTCGTATATAAAAGAAGAAAACAATCTATGGAACGAATATCAAAGGACCAGGGAGAGGATATATGCAGATTTCCACCGGCTAGGAGCCGGAAAAGAGGAGAAGATTCTGCGTCTGAACCCAAATAAACCTGTCCCAGAAAATCCTCGGCCTTTTTTGTGGAAGGAATTTTTGGGGGAGAAATAAGAGCACCTTTAAAAGAAGATAATAAATTCATTTACCAATCCTTTCCATGTATAAATATTGTTGGCTGGGTTAAATCTATATACTAATTATAGTATGTTTTGGCTGATAATACAAATTGAGAAAAGGCTTTAGCTAAATTAATAAATTGAATTAAACTAAAATTAGCTTAAATAATTGAATTAAAGGTTGGAAAAAGAATTTTACCGAGAATTTATTGTGTGCAAAATGCATAATTAACATGCTCAAAAATTGTTGAAAAAGAAGAAATGTCCCAAAATAACAATAATAATATATTAAAAGCAATTTTGAGTGATGATTAAAAAAATAAAGTAAATATAATTAAAATTAAGTTACACAAGTAATGAACCGCAACTTAATAAAAGCGGACAACAAGAAGGAGGATAAGTTATTATGAAACTGAAAAAAGTTTTAGCTCTCACACTTGCAGCAGCAATGACATTATCATTGGTTGCATGTAGCGGTGCAACAGAAGAAGCACCTGCTGAAACAGAATCAAAGACAGAAGAAGCAGCACCTGCTGAAACAGAAGCAGAAGCACCTGCTGAAACAGAAGCAGAAGCACCTGCTGAAACAGAGGCAGAAGCACCTGCTGAAGGAGTTCCTGTTTACTCACAGATTACTGTAGGTGAGGATTACACAGATCTTACAGCTGATATTAAGTGGATTCATCACAAGACAGACCGTGAGGAAGACGGTACAATTGCAAAGATGATTGCAGAGTTCAACAAAGTATATCCCAACATCACAGTAACAACTGAAGGTGTTACAGACTATGCTGAAGATTCTCTGCTTCGTCTTTCTACAGGTGATTGGGGTGACATCATGTTTATCCCTGCAGTAGATAAGGCTGATCTTAGCACATACTTCCAGCCGATCGACTCTCTTGATAATCTTTCTAAGGAAATTAACTTTGCGGATGCATGGCAGTTCGATGGAACCTGCTATGGTGTTCCCTACATGGCTAACGCACAGGGTGTTCTCTATAACAAAGCTGTATTTGAGGCAGCAGGCGTTACAGAACTTCCCAAGACGCCTGATGAGTTTATCGCAGCACTTCAGGCTATCAAGGACAACACAGATGCAATTCCTCTGTATACCAACTACGCTGCAGGCTGGACCATGGGTGCATGGGATGCTTATGTAGGTATTGTGTCTAATGGTGATGACACTTATATGAACCAGAAGTTTGTTCATACAGCAGAACCTTTCAAGGATAACGGTGATGGCACAGGCGCATATGCTCTTTACAAGATTCTTTATGATGCAGTTGCTAATGGCTTGATTGAAGATGACTATACAACAACCGACTGGGAAGGCTGCAAGGGTATGCTGAACAGAGGTGAGATTGGTACTATGGTACTTGGCTCCTGGGCATATGCACAGATGGTAGAAGCTGGTGATCATGGTGAGGATGTTGGATACATGCCTTTCCCGATTACTGTTGGCGGAACACAGTATGCATTAGCAGGTGGTGACTACAACTACGCTATCAATGTTAATTCTTCAGACGATAACAAGACTGCAGCTCTGGTATTCATTAAGTGGATGACAGAGGAATCTGGATGGTGCTTCAATGAAGGTGGTTATACAGTAGATAAGGATGGACAGAATCCTGATATGTATGCTGCATTTGACGGATGTACCGTATTGAGCGATCAGCCTGCATTAGCTGGCGAAGAAACTCTGTTAAATGACATGAATGCTGAATCCGAGCTTTCCTTTAATGCCGGTGGTAACACAAAGGTACAGAGAATCATCGAAGCAGCAGCTACAGGTTCTGAAACCTATGATGATATTATGGCTGACTGGACAGCAGCTTGGAATGCAGCACAGGAAGATCTTGGCGTTGAAGTAAATAATTAATCAGTGGTTTCATAAATGAGTAATTTGTGATGAATAATTGAGCCAAGGGGAGGTATCTCCTTGGCTCAGATTATCAGGAGGAAAGAGTGTATGGCAGCAATGACTCGGGCGGTGAGACCGCAAAAGAGAACATTTGGGCAGTGGGCAAGAAGCAGGGACGGTCAGAAGGTATTTGTAATGGTTGCTTTTATGGTAATTCCGCTGTTGTTATTGTTTACGTTTACTTATCTGCCTTTCGCAGAAATGTTTGGTTTTAGTTTTTATAATATGAAGTATATCGGGGCCAGGAAATTTGTTGGGCTGAAAAACTATTTAAAGGTTTTCGAAAGAGACGACTGCTTTGGTGCACTGAAGCTCAGCTTATACTACATGGCAGGCTCTATTGTTCAGTTGGTGTTATCTCTGTATCTTGCGACTGTTTTAAGCTTTAAAGTAAAGGGAGGAAGTCTTTTTAAAGGCTTTATGTTTTTCCCTTATCTGATCAATGGTATTGCAATCGGTTTTATCTTCAAATTTTTCTACACCAGAGGCTTTGTATTTGACACAGTGCTTCAGTGGTGTGGCTTTGAACTCGAAAATTTACCTTACTGGTTAAAGGACCAGAGTATAAACAATATATCTCTGGTGGGTACCTCTGTATGGCGTTACTTCGGTCAGAACATGGTGCTTTTTATTGGTGCGATCATGTCTGTAGATGCGGAGTTATATGAAGCAGCCATGCTGGACGGTGCCAATCGACTCCAGCAGTTTAAATATATTATTCTTCCAAGTATTAAGACAATTATCACATTGAATGTCATCTTATCCATTACAGGCTCTTTAAGCGCATTTGAACCGCCCTATGTTATCACCAGCGGTGCAAACGGAACCGGAACTTATTTTGTGGTAATGCATGAAATTGCTCATACTCAGCAGAAGGTTGGTCTTGCATCCGCTATGGCAATTGTCCTGCTCGTAATTATTTTTATAGCAACGATTCTACAGAAGCTGTTCTTTAAGTATGTATTTAAGAATTCTGAGGATGAGGATTTAAATGCAACCGCAAAACGTGATAAGAAGCTGGCAAAGCTGGCAGCTAGAAAGGCGGGGAGATAAATGACTATTTTACAGAAAATCGGAAAATATGTAGTAGTATTTTTGAAATATTTTTCACTGGTATTCTTTTCATTTGTGGCGATCCTGCCTATTGTATCCTGTGTGATCACTGCATTTAAAACGGATGTGGAATATCAGCAGACCAATGTAATGGTTCTTCCTGAAAGCTGGTTGAATTTTGAAAATTTTGTTACAGCGTTCCAAAAAGCAAATATGGGTAGGGCATTTATCAATTCTGCAATTGTCTTGGTGTGTGTTTTAGTGGCTTCTGTGTTCATCGGTACACAGCTTGCTTACATTCTTGACAGATTTAAGTTTCCGGGGAATAACTTGATCAGAAACCTGTTTTTGTTTGCATCTTTGCTCCCCGGTGTTGCTATGCAGGTAGCTGTATATGAGATTATGTATAATCTGCACTTTATCAATTCCCTTTGGGGCTATATTGTTATGATGTGTGGTACGGATGTTATTTCCATCTATATTTATATCCAGTTCTTTGAAAATATAGACTATTCGTTGGATGAATCCGGAATTATGGACGGGGCATCTTATTTCACAATTTTTTATAGGATTCTGCTTCCTCTGTTGAAGCCGGCAATTGTGACGTCCTGTATTCTGAAGGGCGTAGGTACTTACAATGAGTACTACTCCGCAAACTTATATCTGCAGGATAAAAAGACACTTCCTACGGTGGCAACCTCCCTTTATACCTTCGTAGGACCTTTGGGTAGCAAATATAATCTGATCTGTGCAGGTGTTATCATTTCATTGCTTCCGGCATTGATTGTGTTTATCACCTGCCAGAAGCAGATCTACAGCGGACTTACCGCGGGTGCTGTTAAGGGTTAATGACTAGTTTTTACTGAAAAGAGGAGATAGTACGATGATGGTGGAAGAGATAAAATCCCACTTACTTGAGAACATCATTCCCTTTTGGAAATCTCTCAGGGATGATGAATACGGCGGATATTACGGATGGATGGATTACGATCTGAAGCTGGATAAAAAGGCAGTGAAGGGCTGCATCTTGAACAGCCGTATTCTGTGGTTCTTTTCGAATGCCTATACGCTTTTAAAAGACGAAAGTCTTTTGGAAGAGGCAAAGCATGGCTTTGCTTTCATGAAAGAGCATTGTATGGACAAGGAAAATGGGGGTATTTTCTGGTCAATCAAATATAATGGTGAGCCTGAGGATACCACCAAACATACCTACAATCAGGCCTTTGCCATCTATGCTCTTTCCTCCTATTATGAGGCGTCAGGAGATGAAGAAGCACTTAACATGGCAAAAGGGCTCTTCCGTATTATCGAAGAAAGATGTACGGATGACATTGGTTACAAGGAGGCTTTTGACAAAGAATTCCATGAGATTGAGAATGATAAGCTCTCTGAAAACGGTGTAATTGCCCAGAAGACCATGAATACACTGTTGCATGTGTTTGAAGCCTATACAGAGCTGTACCGTGTGGCAAAGCTTCCGGAGGTGAAGGAGCGGCTGAAATGGATTATGGATACTTTTGCACAGAAGGTATACAATCCTAAGCTTCACAGGCAGGAGGTATTTTTTGATGCAAAAATGAATTCCATTATTGACCTTCATTCCTACGGACATGACATTGAGACAGCGTGGCTGATTGACAGAGGCGTAGAGGTGCTGGGAGAAAAGGAATATGAAGAAAAAATGACTCCGATTACAAAGGATCTGACAGCACAAATCTATAAAATTGCGTTTGACGGACATTCTCTTGCCAATGAATGTGAAAAGGGTGTAGTGAACACACACAGGATCTGGTGGGTACAGGCAGAGACTGTGGTCGGCTTTTTGAATGGCTGGAAGATGAATCCCGATAAACCGGAATATCTGGAAGCAGCCCAAAATGAGTGGGAGTTTATTAAAGAATATGTGATTGACAAGCGTTCCGGATCGGAGTGGTTCTGGGAGGTAGACGAAAACGGAAATCCTTATCCGGGAAGACCGATTGTGGAGCCCTGGAAATGCCCTTATCATAACGGCAGAATGTGTTTTGAAGTCATCAAAAGAAGTTGAGAAAAGAGGTTTAATATGTTGAATCAAAAATATTATGAGGAGCTTGAAAAATACGAAGCTCTCATTAACCGAAAGAATGAGATTGACCCGGACTTTTATAATGGTGTTTACGATAAGTATAAATACCCTGTTCTTACAAGAGAACATATTCCGCTTACCTGGCAGTATGATTTGAATCCGGAAACCAATCCTTATTTTATGAAGAGGCTTGGAATCAATGCTGTGATGAATTCCGGAGCGATTGAATTAAATGGTAAGTTTTATCTGGTGGCAAGAATTGAGGGAGACGACAGGAAGTCTTTCTTTGGTGTTGCCGAAAGCGATAATGGGATAGACGGTTTCAAATTCTGGGATTATCCTATTTTACTGCCGGATACCTGTCCTGAGGAAACAAATGTATATGATATGCGTCTCACCAAGCACGAGGATGGCTATATTTATGGTGTGTTCTGCTCTGAGAGCAAAGATACTTCCGTAAACGATCTCTCTGCCGCAGTTGCTGCTGCCGGGATTGTGCGTACCAAGGATTTGAAAACCTGGGAGAGACTAGATAATCTCACAACCTTGAATTCCCCTCAGCAGAGAAATGTGGTTCTGCATCCTGAATTTGTAAATGGAAAATATGCATTCTACACAAGACCTATGGATGATTTTATTGAGACGGGATCAGGTGGCGGTATCGGTTTCGGCCTTTGCGATGATATTGAGCATGCTGTAATTGATGAGGAAAAGATGACAAGTCTCCGCAAGTATCACACGATCACCGAGTCTAAAAACGGAGCGGGTGCAGTTCCGATTAAGACGGAAAAGGGCTGGATCCATATTGCACACGGGGTCAGAAATACAGCAGCAGGCTTAAGATATGTCATTTATGCATTTGCCACTGACCTGAATGATCCTTCAAAGGTGATTGCAGAGCCATCAGGACTGTTGATCGGACCCAGAGGAGCAGAACGGGTCGGAGATGTTTCAAATGTGGTCTTTACAAATGGTGCTATCGCGAGAGATAATGGGGATGTATACATCTACTATGCCTCCAGTGATACCAGAATGCATGTGGCAACAACTACAATCGATAAGCTGATCGATTATGTATTCCATACACCAAAGGATCCGCTTCGTTCTGTGGAATGCGTGGCACAGAGATGTGATCTGATCAAGAAAAACCTTGAGTTTTTAGCAACACAGAAATAAAAATACTTAATATGAGGAGGAAACAATGAGTAAACCTAAAATGATTGCCCCTGCGGTAAAAAATGTGCCCTGGCAGGAAAAGCCTGCAAATCTGACAGGAGCTCCGATCTGGAGATACACGGAAAATCCGATTATCGGAAGAAATCCGGTTGAAAATGTGGCAAGAATTTTCAACAGTGCGGTAATGCCTTACGGGGATGAATTTATCGGGGTGTTCCGCGGGGAACAGACAAACGGTATTCCTTATATCTATATGGGAAGAAGCAAAGATGCAATTCACTGGGATTTTGACAAGGATAAGATTCCTTTTGTAGATGAAGAGGGTAAACCTTTCATGCCGAAATATGCTTATGACCCCAGACTGGTTAAGGTGGAAGATACCTATTACATTATCTGGTGCCAGGATTTCTACGGAGCTGCAATCGGAATGGCTAAGACGACTGACTTCAAGACCTTTACAAGGCTTGAGAATCCGTTTATTCCCTACAACAGAAATGCAGTTCTCTTCCCCAGAAAAATTAACGGTAATTTCTGTATGCTGAGCCGTCCTTCAGACAGTGGACATACACCTTTCGGAGACATCTTCTTAAGTGAAAGCCCGGATCTGGTATACTGGGGAAAGCATAGACATGTGATGGGAAAAGGAAGCGAATGGTGGGAGTCCGTTAAGATTGGTGGCGGTGCAGCTCCTATTGAAACAAGTGAAGGCTGGTTGCTCTTCTATCATGGCGTGAGCGGAACCTGTAATGGTTTTGTTTATTCTATCGGCGGTGCTATTCTGGATTTAGAGAATCCTTCCATTGTGAAGTACAGATGTGAAAACTTCCTGTTGACTCCGGAAGAGTGGTATGAAGAGAGAGGCTTCGTTCCTAACGTGTGCTTCCCTTGTGCAACCATTCATGACCCTGAGAGTGGAAAGATTGCTATTTATTATGGATGCGCTGACAGCTATGTTGGTCTTGCATTTACACAATTTGAAGACATTATGGCTTACATTAAGGAACACAGCGTGGTAACAGAATCCGATACAGAGATCGGCAGAAGGTAAGAGAAAAGGGTCTGCAGTATGCAGGCCCTTTTATACTGTATTTTACAATAAAAATAGTGATATGGGAGAAAAGCAATGAAATATCATATTCAGACGAAAAATGGAATGATTAACAGAGGAAACTGGAATCGAATTAAGGAATGCATGAGGAGGGCGAGAGAAGGAAAGGAGATCACAACAGGCTTTCTAGGGGGATCAATTACACAAGGAAGTCTTTCCTCAAAGCCTGAAACATGTTATGCTTATCTTGTATATGAATGGTGGAAGGAAAAATTTCCCCAGTCAAAGGTGAAGTTTATCAATGCAGGAATCGGTGGAACCACTTCCCAGTTTGGCGTTTCAAGAGTAGAAGATCATTTATTGAAGTATGAGCCGGATTTTATGCTCATTGAATTTGCCGTCAATGATGAAAATACGGAATTCTTTGAGGAGACCTACGAGGGTTTGATCAGGAAAAGCTACGGAAATTGCTGCAAACCTGCAGTACTCCTCATGAATAATGTGAAATATGACGACGGTCTGAATGCGGAGGAAATGCATCTGAAAATAGCAAAAGCCTATCAGCTTCCCATGGTGAGTATGAAAGCCACTATCTGGCCCGAAATTGAAAACGGACGAATTGAGAGAAGTGAGATCACACCGGATAATCTGCATCCCAATGATGAAGGGCACGCTCTTGTTGCAAAGGTGATTACGGATTTCCTTGAGAGGATCTATGAGGAGATTGACAAGGAAGAGGAGGAAGCTTTTGCGGATGGAAAACTGCCGAAACCGGTTACAGCCAATGCTTATGAGAATTCCATCAGGTATCAGAATGGGAATTCCACTCCGAAATTGGAAGGATTTGAGCCTGATACGGAGCCTCAGAGTGATATCCGCGATATTTTTAGGAATGGCTGGACGGCAGCTCATGAGGGAGATAAGATCAGCTTTGACATTGCATGTACAGGAATCGCAGTGCAGTATCGAAAGTCTGTCAAACAACCTACACCTGTTGCAAGGGTCATAGTGGACGGCAGAGAAAAAGACGCAGTTGTTCTGGATGGAAATTTTGAAGAGGACTGGGGAGACTGTCTGTATATTGATACCATAACAAGGCACATGGAGCCCGGAACGCACAAGGTTGAGATCTGTATTACAGAAGCGCATGAAAATAATGTAGTACCATTTTACCTTGTTTCTGTCATTGGCTCCGAATAAAAAGTGAGGACAATTATATGAAAAGAAAGCGGAAAGAAAAAGTGAAATCTGCCCCTAAATTAAATTTAAAGGCGGTCCATCCGGCCTTAAAGAACGTTCGGATTGGTGGTAAGCACAGTATTATGCAGACACTGTTGGCCGGTTTTCTCGTGCCTGTGGCTATGATGGTAGTTCTGGGAATCGTATGCTACAATACGGCAGCATCCGGTATGATTTCTAAATATCAGGAGTCTGCAGAGTCAACCGTTTCAGCGGTGGGCAAGTACTGCAATCTCATTTGTAATTCTCTTTCTTCTAAAGCACTTGAACTCATCGGAAACGGAGACGTATCCGACTATTATGAGAAATACTATAAAAAACAGAATGCAGAGTCAATGGAGATATTCCGGAATGCAAAGTCTCTGTTAGGAAATGTAAAGGCAACCAATAAATATATGTATAGCTATAGTGTTATTCCCGAAGGTGGTTCCTATCTGACATCATTGACAGGTAAAATGAGCGAAGCACCGCATGAGGACTTTATATCATCTGCAGAAGGACAATATTTTGCAGAGAATAAGTCCCTCAGAAATGCATGGCTTGGATACCACAGCTATATTGACAGTAGTCTGAACAGTACAGAGGAAAAATATGCACTTGTTTTTTATCAGAGATTTGTAAAACAGGATTCTTATCTTGTGTTTGATGTGAGCATGGATGTTGCAGTGGACATGCTTGAGCAGATGGATTTCGGAGAAGGTAGTGTCAGAGCACTGGTCACACCGGACGGACGCGAAGTGATATCTGTCAAAGGACATGAAGAGGAAGTGGTTGCGGATCATTACTTTGTGGGACATGATTACTATGAAAACACAAAAGAAACTGAGGAAACAGTCAGCGACGAAGTGAGGGTAAACGGTAAAAAATATGTTTACATAGCAACTCCCGTGGGAAATACCGGAATTATGATCTGTACCTTAATTCCCAGAAGCAATCTGATGGGACAGGCTAATTCCATCCGGACAATTACGATATTTATGGTTATTCTGGCAGCGGCAGCGGCACTTGCTACAGGGGCTTTCATTTCCGCCGGTATCAGCCGGGAAGTAAAGGTTATGACTGCAGGTATCTCAAAGATGGCGGAAGGTGATCTGAGCAGTAGCTTTGAAACAAAGCGTAAGGATGAATTCGGCACCCTGTCGCGCAGCTTGAATAAGATGCTTGACAGCATGCGGACGCTGATGCAGGATATGAAGAAGTTTGGCCTTAAGGTAAACGAGATGGCGGCGGATGTATCAGATCGTACCGAAAGAATTAATGACTCTATCAGAAACACTTCTCAGGCGATGGATGATGTTGCAAAAGGCGTTCAGTCTCAGGCAGAGGAAACAGAAAACAGTAATGAGAAGATGACTGTTTTTTCTGATAATATCACCATGGTGACTAACCAGACAGATCAGATGGAAATAGCAGCTGACAGAGCAATAGAAGCAGTCGGCAAGGGGAAGGAAATTGTTCGGCAGCTGAACGAAAAGAGTGATTCTACGGTTGACCTGACAAGAGTGCTGGTAGAGGATATCGATGAGGTCCAGAAGAGTTCTGAGGAGATTAAGAGCTTTGTGGAGGTGATCAACAGCATTGCGGGACAGACAAATCTGCTTTCTCTTAATGCATCTATTGAGGCGGCGAGAGCAGGAGAAGCGGGAAGAGGCTTTGCGGTGGTTGCTGAGGAGATCAGAAAGCTTGCAGATCAATCCAAGGAATCCGGAAACAAGATTCAGGACATCGTCTCGGGTATCGGAAGCACAACCCAAAAGACAACAGATTCTGCTAAGAAAGCGGAGATCATGGTCATGGAACAGGCAAGGGCTCTGCAACAGACGGTGGAAGTTTTTGGACAGATTCAGAACTGTGTAGGAGAACTGGTAGAAGGCATTCGTATGATTATTGAGCGCCTTGGACAGATTACGGATGAAAAGGTTCAGGTACAGGACTCTATCCAGAATATTTCTTCTGTGTCTGAGCAGGTGGCAGCATCTACGCAGGAGGTTACCGCAACGCTTGGTGAACAGACAGGAGTGATCAGCAAGCTGGCACTTAAGGCGGAGGAATTGAAAAAAGAAGCGGAAGAGCTGGATAGATCAATTGATAAATTCAGACTTTGATTGGATGTATGAGATGAGATAAAGCAATGTAGCTGGAGGACAGAAGAGGTGGCTGCAAAGAAACTATGGAATGAAGGCTGGGAATTCTGTGAACAGGAGCTTGATGAAAAGAACAAACAGATACCACAAAATGCTCTTTTTCAAAAAGTAGATATTCCTCATGACTATATGATCTATGATGTGCATCACCTTTATCGTGACAGTATTGGGTGGTATCATAAGGAATTTCAGATGGAGAAACCGGGACCGGAGGAAGAGATCTGCCTTCGGTTTGACGGTGTATATATGGATACCGCTGTGTTTGTTAACGGCAGTCTGGCCGGGGAGTGGAAATATGGATATTCTACTTTTGAAATGGAGATTACTCCTCTGCTGAAAAGTGGACTGAATGAAGTATATGTCAGGGTGGTCTACCAGTCCTTGAACACCAGATGGTATTCCGGAGCAGGAATATACAGAAATATCTGGTGGAAGAGCAGGAACAGGGATCATGTTCTCTCAGATGGAATTTATATTACCCCGGTCAGAAAAAATGAGGCTGACTGGAAGGTTCAAATTGCTACGGAAATCGCAATTAGGGATGTACAGGATGCCTGTTTCTACTTGAAACAGACAGTCCTTGACAGCCGGGGAAACAAAATCGGCGAGGATGAAAAGCAGATTAAGACAAGCGGAAGTCAAGACAAAGAGCCCGGAAGGACGATGACGGTTCAACAGGAAATTGATTCTGTGTACAGACCTGCACTCTGGGATATCGGACAGGGAAACCTTTATTGCCTGCGTACGGAGCTATGGAAAAACGAAAAGTTTTTAGAGACAGAGGAGCAGAAATTTGGCTTTAAAACCATGGAATTTTTGCCGGATAAAGGATTCTTCCTAAACGGCAGACATGTGAAGATCAATGGTGTGTGCGAGCACCATGATTTTGGGTGTCTGGGTGCGGCCTTTTCCAGGGCGGCCGCCAGACGAAAGCTTATTCTTCTTAGAAAAATGGGTGTCAATGCTATCAGAACCTCCCATAATATGCCGGCACCGGAGTTGATGGACTTAGCGGATGAAATGGGCTTTTTAGTTAACTCAGAAGCCTTTGATATGTGGGAAAAGCCCAAGACAACTTATGATTATGCCCGTTTCTTCAACGAGTGGTTTGAAAAGGATGTGGAAGCATGGGTCAGAAGGGATCGGAACAGAGCCAGTCTGATGATGTGGAGCATCGGAAATGAAATACAGGACACACTGGTTCCCGAAAGAGGGGTGGAAATTACCAAAGCACTTCGGGATGCAGTGCGTAAATATGATTACCAAAGCCATGCACCTGTTACGCTGGGCTCTAATTTCTTGAAATGGGAAAATCCGCAGAAATGCGCAGATGAGCTGGATTGCGTAGGTTATAATTACTCAGAATATCTGTATGACCAGCACCATAAGGAACATGAGAACTGGATTATTTATGGAAGTGAGACCGCATCCATTCTTTCCAGCAGAGGGATTTATCATTTTCCTATTGAAAAATCAATCCTTACGGATGAGGATGAACAGTGTTCGGCGCTTGGAAACAGCATTACCGGCTGGGGAGCAAAGAGCTATGAGGCGTGCATCGGAGATGACAGAGATGCGTCCTATTCTATGGGCCAGTTTTTATGGACAGGTTTTGATTACATCGGTGAGTCAACACCTTACGAGACAAAGAACAGCTATTTTGGACAGATCGATACGGCAGGCTTTCCCAAGGATGCTTTTTATATCTTTCAGTCGGAGTGGACAGACTATCACAAGGACCCTATGGTCCATGTTTTCCCCTATTGGGATTTTGGGGAAGGGCAGGACATTGATGTACAGGTATGCTCGAATGCTCCTGCTGTAGAGCTGTTTGTAAACGGAAGAAGCATAGGGAAGCATAAGATTGACCATGGGCATGGAAGAGATCAGATCGGAAGATGGAAGGTTCCCTATGAAAAGGGTGAAATTACAGCAATTGCCTATGATGAAAACGGGAAAGAAATTGCAAGAAAAAGCAGACGTTCCTTTGGGGATGCATGCAGGATTACTGCACAGCCTGATAAATTGGAACTGCAGGCAGACGGGCAGGATATGACTTTTGTTGAAATCAGTGTCTGTGACAGGGAAGGGAATCCTGTAGAGAATGCAAAGAACCGTATTCATGTGGAGGTTACAGGAGCCGGAAGGCTATTAGGACTGGATAATGGTGACAGCGCTGATTTTGATGAATATAAAGGAAAGAGCAGAAGACTTTTTGGCGGGAAGCTGCTTGCCGTAATCGGTAGTAAAAAACAAAAAGGGGAAGTAAACATTACGTTATCTTCTCCGGGGATGGAAACCTATAAACTGGTTTTACAGGCTGTCGATGCGCCTTGTCCGGAAGGAGTTGCAGCTAAAGAAGAGAATAAAGATGTTCCGGTTTACGGAGGCGGCTCTAAAGGAAAGCTGTTGGCTTTGGGAGAAGGTGAGATTCCGGTAAGAAAACTGGAGCTTATTTTGGAGGGAGATCCTGTACTTAGTAAGGAACAGCCGGAAATCACTGTGAGGGCTATCATTTATCCTGAAAATACAAGTTACCGGGAGTTGGAGTGGAGAGCTACTAATGATACGGGCATTGATGTGAATTACGTCGAATTGCTGCCGGAAGGAAATACCGTAAAGGTTCTGGCAGAAGGAGACGGACGCTTCTGGCTGAAATGCTTTGCCAGAAACGGAGGCTCCGGTGTAAGTGTGCAGTCAGCAATAGAGCTTAAGGCAGAAGGCATCGGGAAAGCGTTCCTGAATCCTTACGAAGAAATCCCGGCGGGTCTGTGTGAATATCGTTCGGAGCAATGTGGAGAAGGAATTGAGCATGGAATCGGATTCCTCGGAACGGAGGACGGAGAAGGCTATTGCGTGGCAGGCTTTACAAGTCTTAATTTTGGTGATTTCGGAACAGATGAAATAACACTGCCAATCTTTGCGAATACCAATCATCCGGTAACCTTTCAGATCTGGGAGGGAAATCCGGAGGAAGTAGGAAGCGAGATGCTTGCAGATTGCTACTATTTCAAACCACCCCAGTGGATGGTCTTTCAGGAAGAAAGCTACAAGCTTTCACACAGAATCAGAGGAAATGCGCAGATCTATATTGTGACAGCCTATAACTTCCAACTTAGAGGAATTTATTTTAAGAAAGAAGAAAAGGCGTATACGCTGTTGAAAGCTGCCGAATGCGACCGTATTTACGGAGATGTCTACAGGATTCAGGAAGACAAGGTGGAGCAGATTGGGAACAATGTCACTCTGGAATTTGAGAATATGGATTTTGGAGAGCAGGGAACCAATGAAATTACAATTTGTTACCGCTCTGTGCAGGAATTGAATCCGGTGCAGATCCGCTTTACCGGAGAGGGAATAGGAAGCATTCAGGTGGTGGAAGCGGATTTGCGAGAGGACTATGGAGAGCAGACTTTCCGGATCGAAACGCTGACAGGAAAAGGAAAACTGGAATTCATTTTCCTTCCGGGAAGCTGCTTTGACTTCCATTGGTTTCAATTTAAGAAAATCAGCAATAAGGAGGAGAAATAAATGTTTCGTGATGATTTTGTCTGGGGAGTGGCAAGCAGTGCTTACCAGATAGAGGGAAGAGAAGAAGGGGACGGATGTGGAAAAAATATCTGGGATACCTTCACAGAACAGGGTCGTATTCTGGATGGACATACGGCAGCGGTGGCAAGTGACCATATGCACCGTTATAAGGAAGATTATGCATTGATGAGGATGCTTGGCATCCAGGCATATCGCTTTTCCATGAGTTGGGCAAGACTGATCCCTGATGGAACAGGGGAGGTGAATCAGAAGGCAGTAGCCCTTTACAGGGATATGATTCTGGAGATGAAAAAGAATGGAATCGAACCATATATCACTATGTATCATTGGGAGTTCCCCCAGGCTCTACAGGACAGAGGAGGCTGGCTGAACGAGGAGGTCATCCAGTGGTTTGGCTATTATGCAAAGGTGGTAGCAGAGAACTTTTCCGATATTTGTGAGCACTTTATCACCTTAAATGAGCCGGAATGCTTTGTTGGTATCGGACATCTCTCCGGCATTCATGCCCCGGGACTGAAGCTCCCTCAAAAGGATGTGTTCCAGATTGCACATAATGCACTCCGTGCGCATGGACAGGCTGTTATCAATTTAAGAAAGTATGCATGCCGTCCGATCAAGGTAGGTTATGCACCTACCTGTGGTATGGCATATCCGGCAACGAACAGGCCGGAGGATATTGAGGCTGCAAGGAAGGTTCTGTTCGGCTTTTATCAGCCTATGGATAACTGGACCTGGAATGTGGCATGGTTCAACGACCCTGTATTTCTTGGGAAATATCCGGAGGAAGGCCTTAAGAATTTTGCAGAATATCTGCCTGAGATTACGGAAGAGGATATGAAGCTGATTTCCCAGCCTTTGGATTTCATGGGGCAGAATATTTACAATGGATATATGGTTGCACAGGGGAAAGACGGAGAAATTGAATTTGTAGATCGTCCGGCAGGATTCCCTAAGACCGGTGCAAACTGGCCTGTAACTCCGGACTGTTTTTATTGGGGTGTGAAGTTCCTTTATGACAGATATAAACTGCCTTTATATATCACAGAGAATGGAATGTCCTGCCATGATGATGTCTCACTGGATGGCATGGTACATGATCCAAACAGGCAGAATTTCCTTGATTTGTACATCTCCGCACTTCAGAAGGCAAATGATGAAGGTGTGGATGTAAGGGGTTATTTCCTCTGGACATTTCTTGACAACTTTGAGTGGGATAAGGGTTATACAGAGCGCTTTGGAATTGTGCATGTAGACTTTGCAACCCAGAAGAGGATCGTGAAGGACTCTGCGTACTGGTATCAGAAGATCATTGAGACAAACGGCGCGGAGCTTACTATTAACAAGAAGCAAAGACCGATTCTGTTCCTGGAACCGGTATTCAAGCAGATGATCTGGGGCGGAAGCCGCCTGGAAACTGAATTTGGATATGAGATCCCTGGTGAAAAGACCGGCGAATGCTGGGCAATCAGTGCACATCCAAATGGCGATTGTGTGGTGAGGGAAGGCATCTATAAAGGGAAGACGCTTTCAGAGCTTTGGAAGGAACAGCCGGAGTTATTCGGAAATCTTGCTTTAGACAGATTCCCGTTGCTCATTAAGATCATTGATGCAAAGGATGATCTGAGTATCCAGGTTCATCCGGACGACGCCTATGCAGCCGAGCATGAGAATGGCTCTCTTGGAAAGACTGAGTGCTGGTACGTGTTGGATTGTCCGGAAGGAGCAGCGCTGGTAGTCGGAAATAATGCAAAGACCAGAGAAGAACTAAAGGACATGATTGAACAGGGCAAGTGGGGAGAACTGATTCGTGAGATTCCGGTTAAGAAGGGAGACTTTATTCAGATCGATCCCGGAACAGTCCACGCGATCAAAGGTGGATTGATGATTCTGGAAACCCAGCAGAACAGTGATATTACCTATCGCGTTTATGATTATGACAGACTGACCGATGGTAAACCCC
>SAMEA3663297__coassemble_263_pt1 | contig 32849 bp, 26 predicted proteins | sample SAMEA3663297__metabat2_low_PE_020 | metagenome-assembled genome bin SAMEA3663297 (sample SAMEA3663297) | pig gut metagenome | biome: pig gut; feature: pig-associated habitat; material: faeces | place: China | collected 2013 | reverse complement strand
AGCACAGCACCAGCTTATGTCCTGCCGCTGACCACTCCTTCAGAACCTCTCTTGTATATACGCTGATCTGTTTGGTATCATCAAGTAACGTGCCGTCCAGATCCGTAAATAATATTTTTGACTTTTTAATTATATCCGGATGCTCCTTTAGGAATGCGTGTCTTAGCTTAATGCGATCCAAAATTTCTTCCGGTATAAAAAGCTTCCCGTAGCCGACTGCCAGATCAAGCCCCGGCTTGGCATTACCGTGAAAATCGGAACCCCCGCTGATGCAAAGCTCATACTTATTTGCCAGCTTACGCATTTCCCGCTCGTCAGAAGGACTGTAGGTGCAGTACACCGCTTCCAGCCCCTGAAGCCCTACCTCCTTAAGCTGTGATACCAGCTTGTCTAACCGCTCCTTACCCATATGATAAAGAAGCGGATGGGCAAGGATCGGGAAGCCGCCCGCCTTTAGAATGATCTCCACCGCACGCATGGGCGTAATCTTTTTGCGCGGCACAAAGCAGGGACATCTGTCCCCGATATACCGGTCAAAGGCTTCCTTTAAGCTCTTCGTATATCCATGCTGCAGCAGATACTTTGCAAAATGGGACCGGGTGATCACACTGTCCGGAAATTCGGCAACCAGTTCCTCGTAGGTCACCGGCATTCCATGCTCTGTAAGCCGACGGCACATCTCTCTGTTTCGGATTTCCCGCCCGTTTACAAAATTGACGAGACGGCGCTTAAAAAAATCACTTTGATAATCAATATAAAGACCTACAATATGAATATCCTGTCCCTCATATTCCGAGGAAAACTCAATTCCGGGAATAACCTCTATTTCCCTGTACTTTGCTGCCTTTAGTGCCTCCTCAATGCCGTCCGTGGTGTCGTGATCGGTAAGGGCTATGGCAGAAAGTCCCTTTTCCACCGCATAACGAACCAGCTCTGCCGGGGAAAAACTGCCATCTGATTTATTGGAATGTGTGTGTAAATCTACAATGTTCATAAAGCCTCATCAGTTATCATCTTCTTCAGCCTGTTTGGTATAAACAGTACGCTTTCTGGCCATCTCATCATTTTCCAGATACTCGTCGTAGGTCGTGATCTTGTCGATCAGAGAACCGTCAGGAAGGATCTCCATAATTCTGTTCGCCGTAGTCTGAACAAACTGATGGTCATGGCAGGAGAATAACGCCACACCCGGGAACTTGATCAGTCCATTGTTCAGTGCGGTAATGGATTCCATATCAAGGTGGTTTGTGGGTTCATCCAGAATCAGGCAGTTTGCACCGCTGATCATCATCTTGGAGAGCAGGCAGCGCACCTTCTCGCCACCGGAAAGAACCTTCACCTTCTTCACACCATCCTCCCCGGCAAACAGCATACGTCCCAGGAAGCCACGGACATAAGTGACATCCTTAACCGGAGAATAGCCGGTCAGCCAGTCAACGATCGTGTAGTCATTGTCAAATTCAGCCGTACTATCCTTGGGGAAATAAGCCTGTGAGGTAGTGACGCCCCATTTATAGGTTCCCGCATCCGGCTCCAGCTCTCCCATCAGGATCTGGAACAATGTTGTTTTGGCAAGCTCGTTACCGCCCACAAAGGCGACCTTATCATCATGTCCCAGAATAAAGGTAACGTTATCCAGAACCTTTTCACCATTGATCGTCTTGGTAATTCCCTCTACGGAAAGCACCTCATTTCCGATCTCCCGTTCAGGTCTGAAATCAATGTAAGGATATTTTCTGCTGGAGGGCTTGATCTCGTCCAGCTCGATTTTCTCTAGGGCTCTCTTTCTGGAAGTAGCCTGCTTGGATTTGGAAGCATTGGCGGAGAAGCGGGAAATAAATTCCTGCAGTTCCTTGATCTTCTCTTCCTTTTTCTTATTGGCTTCCTTCATCTGCTTGATGAGCAGCTGACTGGACTCATACCAGAAATCATAGTTTCCGGCATAAAGCTGGATCTTACCGTAATCAATATCTGCCGTATGGGTGCAGACTTTATTCAGGAAGTAACGGTCATGGGATACCACGATCACCGTATTTTCAAAATTAATCAAAAATTCCTCCAGCCATGCAATAGCATCCAGATCCAAATGGTTGGTAGGCTCATCCAGAAGAAGTATATCCGGATTGCCAAAAAGTGCCTTGGCAAGCAGCACCTTTACCTTTTCATTACCGTTCAGATCCCTCATGGTTGCATAGTGAAGGGATGTATCAATTCCAAGACCATTAAGCAGGGTTGCCGCATTAGACTCTGCTTCCCAGCCGTCCATCTCGGCAAATTCTGCTTCCAGTTCACTGGCACGGATACCGTCTTCGTCAGAGAAATCCTCCTTTGCATAGATGGCATCCTTTTCCTTCATGATCTGGTAAAGTCTTTCATTTCCCATGATAACCACATCCATAACCGGATATGCATCATATTTAAAGTGATCCTGTTCCAGCACAGAAAGTCTCTGTCCGGGTGTGATCGTCACATCCCCGTTTGTGGTCTCAAGCTGTCCTGACAGGATCTTTAAGAAGGTGGACTTACCGGCTCCATTGGCACCAATCAAGCCATAGCAGTTTCCTTCCGTAAACTTAATATTAACGTCCTCAAATAAGGCCTTTTTCCCGATTCGTAAGGTTACATTATTTGCACTGATCATTCCCTGTAAACTCCTCTCCATCCAAAACACTTAGGTTACACTCACATTAACCTATTTTACAGGAAAACAGGGAATTTGCAAGGAATTTGTTACAAAAACTGCTTTTAGTGACAATGCCCCGAACAATTCTTGCAGTCACATCCGCATTGAAGGGATTTCCCGCTCTTTTTATCCTTTATCATGCTCCTGATGATCAAAGCCACAATAATGACCAAAACCACAACAACAATCAATGTTCCCATAGCTGACCTCCATCAAGTATTTCTTTTCGCTTTTATGGTTAGTATATGCTAACTACAAATCATTGTCAACAGTCTTTCGTGAAAATATTCCCTCTCCGCATATCCCATACCTATTTACCGCTCCACAGTAAATACCCTCTACTGTAGAGCGGTAATAACAGTTACTGATTCATCTTACGAATTATGGTTTCCAATTCATGCTTAATCAGTTATGCGATACTTCTGATAGTATTCCTGCCTTGCACTTTCGTCCTCAGAAACCACGCGTACTTCCTCCTGTTTTCCCTCTGACAGAAGAATGGAAATCAGCCTGCCCAGCTTATTTTCCCCAGCTTTTTCGCCTTTATTATAGCCGGACTTCTCCCCATCTTCAAATAAGGACTGTCTTACATATTCCTCATTATACTCATAGATCGACATGGCAATTACCTCTACTCTCTGCTCGGTCAGGAACTCCTTCAGGATGTCCTGACGGATACATTCCTCCACTGCAAGCTCCACCGCCTGCTGTAGTTCCATTGTTTCAAGATTCTTCCTGATCTCCGCCACAAAATAGGCGTAGCCGTATAAGGTCTTACATTTCTTAAGAAGCTCACTGTTATGCCCGAAGTTGATGTTGATGGCACGGACCTTTAACTCAATACAGCCCTCTTTGCCATTTTCAAAGGCATCCGAAAGCCTCTGCTCAAACTCCTCCTCCCTCTTTTCCAGTCCATTGTAGAACACAATGTAGTATGGCGTGGGAATACGGATCAGGCTCCTTACGCTTAAGTCCTTCCCCCGCAGCAGCTTCCTATAGAGGTCACAGAAGTACATGAGCCCTCGGAGCGGCATATTGGGACAATAGGAGGACTGGTGTTCATACAGCCACATATTGCAATCGATGATGAAGGAAACATCGTTCTTCATATTGATATAGATTGCATTCTCCAGCGTATTTACGGTCAGGTCATCCGGATTGGTGTAATCCGTTCCGTTCAGGGCATTGTAGAGCTCCAGCAGCCTTTCCTTGCTGCTGAACAGCATCCGGAATACCCGGTCCTTGTAGGTCTGGTATACCGGTACTCCGTTTTCGGGCAGTTCTTTCTTGGTTTCATTTTGACTCATAAGCGTTCTCCTTTCTTAAGGTGCGCAGGGCAGGCAAACACCTTAAGAAAGGCTCTGCTTCGCATCCCTGCTTCATTTGTTTTGTCTGGGTAATCAAGCAAGGATTCTAAAACAGATGATGCATTCCAAAGACGGAATGCCTTCTTAGAAGTTAAGACCAAAGAAACGATTTTCCGTTAGAATATCTATGCTTTGGTTTGATTATAGCAAGAGGGAGCATAGGTGTCAATTGATTCCTACATTTTATGCATTTTCCGTCCGGTCCGTAAACAAAATGCCACCACTCACCAAGTCAAGATAGGGCTGTGCAAGCACATGAAGTGATATCCCATTTGCCAGTACCGACAGCTGCGTGTTACATACTTTCGTTCCTTTATTTCTCCCGTGGCTTTTACACAATAGAATTGTAGTTCACAAAAACAGGAACAGCACTCGGTACTGTCCCTGCCTTCGTCTTCCGCTTCCTTCTATTGCGGTTCCTGTTTCTTTCTATATGCCTTCTGCCGTTTCTGTGTTTCCGGATTTCTCATCCATATCCGCCTTCATCTCCTTCTTTGTGACTGTTGGCTCTTTATCCGTGACTGTTATCTCCTGATCCTCAGTCTTCATTCCCAGGAGCCTTAATACCGCCTTGGTGGAACCGGCTAAAAGCTTAATAAATGGGGAAAGTACGATTGAAATGAAATGAACGGGCAACACCGTGAGCATGCAGAAGGCTTCTGCTCTCTGCATGGCGATCCTCTTGGGAACCAGTTCTCCAAACACCAGATTAAAAAACAGGAGAACCAGGGTTACCCCGTTATACACAATTGTCTGACTATAGGGAATATGCAGGCTGCTCATCCGCTCTGCCAATATCGGCGAGATACCTGCTGCCGCAGATGCACTGGAATAAAAGCCCGCAAAGGTAATGGCTACCTGAATAGTTGAAAGAAATTTAGTAGAATCCTCAAAGAGTCCCTGGATGATGACTGCCTTTCTATTTCCCTCCCGGGCAAGTGCTCGGATCCGGTTCCTGTCCACTGAAACCACCGCCATCTCCGCCCCCGCAAAAAAAGCATTCATCCATGTAAAAAAAATTAAAAGTAACAGCTGAAGCATAACAGAATCACTGTCAGGGTCCGCTTCCATAAAAGAAAAATCCTCCTTGTAAATCAATATTGTTGTATGAGTGTAGCATAAGGGCGCACCCACCTTCAAGTGCGCCCCATTCTTCTATACATAATCTTTACAAGGAAACCCTTTTATTAAGACACAAAGTCAAACAAACTGATCTGGTTGGATTCCGGCAGATCTCCCAAAAGGTTCAGTTCATCCATCATGTCAATGATCGTCTTGGAAACCTTGGTTCTCTGTCTGAAATCATCCTTGGAGAGGAACGGTCCATCCTTCGCCGCTTCCACGATGGCATCCGCTGCCTTTTCTCCCAGGCCGTCAATGCTGTTTAAGGATGGCATCAGCTTATCTCCTACGATCTGAAAGTTTCTGGACTGAGCGGTAAAAATATCAATGGGGACAAAATCAAAGCCCCTTGCATACATCTCCTGCACGATCTTCATGTCCTTGTAGGTATCCTGCTCCTTCTTGCTCAAGGTGCCGGCATCTCCACGCCGCTTATAGTCAGCCATGTTCTTTTCCAGATGGCTCTGTCCCTGGCACATCAGCTCATAGGAAAAAGCCGATGCGCGAATGGAAAAGTAGGACGCATAATAAGCCAGCGGATAATTGATCTTACAGTAGGCAATTCTCCACGCCATCATGACATAGGCGGCAGCATGGGCCTTCGGGAACATGTACTTAATCTTCTTGCAGGACCAGATGTACCAGTCAGGCACATTCTGTGCCTTCATGGCTTCCTCCCACTCGGGTTTAAGCCCCTTGCCCTTACGCACGCTCTCCATAATGGTGAAGGATAACGCACTGTCCACTCCCTTATTGATCAGATAGATCATGATATCATCACGACAGCAGATACAGCTGGAAATGGTTGCAGTGCCCTCCAGAATCAATGTCTGGGCATTCCCCAGCCATACATCCGTCCCGTGACCTAAGCCTGAAATCCGAATCAGGTCGGAAAAGCACTGAGGCTTGGTATCAAGAAGCATCTGAATGACAAAATCCGTGCCGAACTCCGGAATACCCAGAGAACCCACCGGGCAGCCGCTAATCTGATCCGGGGTAATGCCAAGGGCTGTAGTATTCTGGAACAGGGACATGACCTGCTTGTCATCCAAAGGGATTTTAGTGGGGTCAATTCCCGTCAGATCCTGAAGCATACGGATCATGGTAGGATCATCGTGTCCCAGAATATCGAGTTTCAACAGGTTGTGGTCGATGGAGTGATAATCAAAATGCGTGGTGACAATGTCTGTCGTCATATCATTAGCCGGATGCTGTACCGGTGTAAAGGAATTGATATCCTCTCCCATAGGCAATACAATGATACCGCCGGGATGCTGTCCCGTACTCCTTCTGATTCCGGTACACCCGCCCACAATTCTGTTAATTTCGCAGGTACGCTTCCGTTTTCCGCGTTCCTCATAATAATTCTTCACATAGCCAAAGGCTGTCTTATCTGCCAGGGTTGCAATGGTACCGGCGCGGTAGGTCTGTCCGGCTCCGAAAATAACCTCCGTATATTTATGAGCCTTACTCTGATACTCACCGGAGAAATTCAAGTCAATATCCGGTTCCTTGTCTCCCTTAAAGCCAAGGAAGGTCTCAAAGGGAATGTCAAATCCGTCCTTTACAAGCGGTTTCCCGCATACAGGACAGTCCTTATCCGGCATATCACACCCTGCATTTCCTGCATACGCCTTTACCTCCGGCGAATCAAAATCATAATAATGACAGTGGGGACACCTGTAATGCGCACTTAAGGAATTTACCTCCGTGATTCCCGCCATGAATGCCACCAGGGAGGAGCCTACCGATCCACGAGACCCTACCAGATAGCCATCCTCCACTGATTTCCATACCAGCTTCTGGGCAATGATATACATCACCGCAAAGCCGTTGGTGATAATGGAATGCAGCTCCTTCTGCAGTCGGTCCTCCACGATTTGAGGCAGTTCCTCTCCATAAAGCTCATGCGCCTTATGATAGCAGATATCCGTCAATGTCTTGTCACTGTCCGGGATCACCGGCGGACACTTGTCCGGGCGCACCGGCGCCATCACATCGATCCGGTCTGCAATCTTATTGGTATTGGTAATCACCACCTCTTCCGCCTTGTCACTGCCAAGGTAGGAAAATTCCTCCAGCATCTCCTCTGTGGTTCTAAAATAAAGCGGAGCCTGCTCGTCCGCATCCGTAAAGCCCTTGCCCGCCATAATGATCCTGCGGTAGACCTCATCCTCCGGATCAAGGAAATGAACGTCGCAGGTGGCAACCACCGGCTTGCCGAATTCCTCACCCAGAGCAACGATCCTCCGGTTCACATCCATCACATCCTCCATGCTGTTGATGGAAGGCACTTTATCCGATTCGATCATGAACTTGTTGTTCCCAAGAGGCTGGATTTCCAGGTAATCATAAAAGTTGACAAGCCTTGCGATCTCTGTTTCCGGCTTTCCCTCAATAATAGCCCGGTACAACTCTCCTGCCTCGCAGGCACTTCCCAGAATAAGCCCCTCTCTGTGCTTCATCAGAAAGCTCTTCGGCACACGGGGACGCTTGCTGTAGTAGGTCAGATGGGATTCCGAAACCAGTCTGTACAGGTTTTCTCTTCCGATGTTATTCTCCGCAAGGATAATGGCATGATAGGAAGGAAGCCTTTTTACGATCTCAGGGCTGGAATCTCCCATGGCATTTACCTTTGCAAGGGTATCTGCCCCTGCCTCCCTCAGCATGGGAATGAATTTCACAAAGATTTCCGCAGTAGCCTCCGCATCATCCACTGCGCGGTGATGATTTTCCAGGGATACTCCCATGGTCTTTGCCACTGCATCCAGCGTGTGCTTCGCCTGATGAGGGAGCAGAATCCTGGCCATTCCCACCGTATCCACGTAGGTAAATTTCCTTGAGATTCCCTGCCTTAGTGCATTCTCCTTGATAAAGCTCATATCAAAGCCTGCATTGTGTGCCACCAGAACCGCATCCTTGCAGAATTCCAGGAACTGAGGCAGAACAGTTTCAATGAAAGGCGCATCCATGACCATACTGTCATTGATCCCCGTCAGCTTTTCAATTTCAAACGGAATGGGTACATCCGGGTTTACAAAGGCAGAAAAGCGGTCTGTAATCTGCCCTGCCGAAACCTTCACGGCACCGATTTCTATGATCCGGTTATTGACGGGTGAAAAGCCTGTTGTCTCGATATCGAACACCACGAAATCAGTGTTAAAGTCCTGCCCGCTCTCTCCCGTGACGATCTCCTGCAGATCATCCACAAGATAGGCCTCCATCCCGTATATGATTTTAAAGAAATCCTGCTTATCGGGGTTCGGATCTCCGGCCTCCTTGCGCTTTGCCTTTTCCTCCTTCCACAGATCCTCCCACACATGGTTGGCATCCGGGAATGCCTGCACAACACCGTGATCCGTAATGGCGATCGCCGGATGTCCCCATTTATAGGCACGCTTCACAATATCCTTAGCCTCGGAAACACCGTCCATATCGCTCATCTTCGTATGGCAGTGAAGCTCCACCCTTTTTCTTGCACTGTTATCACTTCTGGAGGTGGTAAAGTCAGGGATCTTCTTTACCCCGGACAAAGAACCGATGGTCAGTTCATTGTCAAATTTATCGACAGTGGCAACCCCTTTGAGCTTTACAAAGGCGCCCACCTTAATCCCCTGCGTGATCTCCTCCACCTGGTCATTGTGTGCAAAGAGCTTAATGGTCATGGTATCGGTAAAATCCGTCACATCAAACATCAGGATCGTTCTTTCATTCTTAATCTCCCTGGAATCATAGTTGATGATCTTACCGCGGATCACCACCTCGCCAATTTCACCGATGATATCCTCGATGGGCATTGCTTCCTCTTCAAAATCCCTGCCGTAAATCACGTCGGGATTGTCGGAGCGCTTTACCGCACGCTTGAAATCGCCCTTGCCTCCCTTTTCGTAATCTCCCTTGCGCAGTCCCTTCTTGTCCCCCACAAAGACGCCTGTTTTTCCGTTCTGGGTCACGGTATCCGTGCCCTGTCCGCTTCCCTCTTCCGGCGGGATTGCAGAAGTAAGTGCCGCATCCGCAAGGGCTCTGTCATCCTCACCCGTATCGGCATGTGCCTGTATAGCTCCCGATGCCCTTGCCGTAATCTCAGCAATCTGGCGTTCCATTTTAAGGTCGTCTTCTTCCTTGTACTTGCCGGTCTTCTTTTCCTTGTAGTCAATCCGGCAGGCAATTCCAAAGCCACAGCGTTCATTAAAAATCTTTTCCAGAATTCTGATAACCTCTGCCGCCTTGCTGTGGGCTATCACCGTATCCTCGATGGTGAGCACCATTTCCGTTTCCCCGGGGAAGGCAATATCTGCCCCCTTAAACAGGTTATACTCTACCGGGCTATAGTTCCGCAGCTCCAGCAGAATACTGTCCTTATAAGCATTCATCAATTTCTCAGGACTGTATTGCTCTGACAAGTGGAACCGTTCATACAGCTTCACGGCCACGCTGTGATTTGCAAAAAGCTGTTTCTTGATCTCCTGCTCCACCTTATATACCGTTTCCTTCTGAATCAGGTAATCGGAAAAAATGGTAACGCGAATAAGGTCCCTGCGCTTTGTGGCAGACACCTTCTCCACTGTGACCTGTTCGAACAGATCCTGTATTTTCTGTTCCAGCTTTAATGATGGAAACACATCAAAAAATTGTTTAGCCATTCCAATTCTCCAGCTCCCTGCGAAGCTCTGTGAGCAGCTGATCCTCCGGAATCTTTCGTATGATTTCGCCCTTTTTAATGAGAAGTCCCTCTCCGATACCACCGGCAATGCCGATGTCCGCTTCCTTCGCTTCCCCCGGACCGTTCACTGCGCAGCCCATAACTGCTACTTTAATGTCAAGCGGAAATTCCGCAACCATATTTTCTACCTGATTGGCAAGCCCGATCAGATCAATTTTGGTTCTCCCGCAGGTAGGACAGGAAACCACCTCTATTCCGCCCTTACGAAGTCCCAGCGTTCTTAAAATAATTCTTGCGGATTTAATTTCTTCCACCGGGTCACCGGTTAAGGATACACGGATGGTATCACCGATTCCCTGATTGAGGATCAGCGCCAGGCCGATTGATGACTTAATATTTCCACTGATGATCGTACCGGACTCCGTGATTCCCACATGAAGCGGATAGTCAGTCTTCTGTGCCAGCACCTCATGCGCCTTTACACACATCATCACATCGGAGGACTTAATACTGATCACCAGATTCTCATAGCCAAGCTCTTCAATCATATGTACCTTATCAAGAGCGCTCTCCACAATGCCCTGTGCTGTGACACCATGGTATTTTTCCACCAGTTCCTTTTCCAGGGAACCGCTGTTGACTCCTACACGGATGGGAATATTTCTTTCCTTTGCAGCCCCGACAACCGCCGCTACCTTATCCTTCCCGCCGATATTTCCGGGATTGATCCGGATCTTGTCTGCGCCGTTTTCGATTGCCGCGATTGCCATCTTATAGTCAAAATGGATGTCTGCCACCAGCGGAATGGAAATCTGCTTCTTAATTTCCCTGATTGCCTGTGCCGCTTCCATCGTCGGCACCGTGCAGCGGATAATCTCACAGCCCGCCTTTTCCAGTTTGTGGATCTGCTCCACCGTCGCCTTGACATCCTCCGTTCTGGTGTTGGTCATGGACTGGATCAGGATGGGATTCCCTCCCCCGATCACTCTATCTCCAATTTGAATGACTCTCGTATGCTCTCTGGTCATGGTCGTTCCTCCAAAATCAATTTATCAATTTTAGTTTATACGCTTTGGCGGGGGGTGTCAATTGAACTTGACTCTGTTTATTTTTCTTTTAGCTCTCCCGCCAGTTCAAAGCCCTTTTTCGCCACAATCACCGCAATCACCTCATTTATCACTGCAGCTGCCGCAATCGTACCCTGTATGATCTGAACACACTCCCGGGCATTCTGTGAAAGAACAGATACCGCAATTCCCGTAAACACCAGAGAGACGCCGGAATGCGGCAGTAAGGTCAATCCAAGATATTTCTGCACATTCTCATCCAGTCCGGTTGCCTTCGCACCAAGCCTTGCCCCAAAATACTTGCCGATTGCCCTTACCACAATATATACGAAGGTATAAACGCCTGCCTGATAAATCGCATGATAGTCAAGTGGAGCACCAAGATTCAGGATTACAATAATCATTGCTATTCCCAAAATGGGATTAAAATCCTTTGTGATCTGCGTCAGCTTTTCTTCTGTGACAAGATTTGAAAAAGCCGCCGAAAAGGCCATCCCCATGAGCATAAAGTTCAATAGCGGAGACGGCATGAGATACTGATTACACAGCATACCGATCAGCGATGTGAGCAGGATCCCTGCAATAAGAACGGTCAATGTTCCCCCGCGCTTTTTTGTTCTTTTCAGTAAAAATCCGGTCGGTATCCCCACCGCCCCGCCAATCAAAAGCGGCAAAAAGATCATAACCGGCACCATATATAGCGGCATTCCTCCACCGGAAACATGACGGGCCACGACTGCAATGGTTGTGAAGAAGACCGCCACACCTACCATGTCATCCAGGGCTGCCATCGGAATCAGGGTTCTGGTAACTGCTCCGTTTGTCCGGAACTCATTTACGATGGAAAGTGCCGGTGCAGGCGCTGTGGCAAGCGCAATACCGCCAAAGATGAAGGCAAGGTAAACGGGAATTCCCACCATTGAAAAAATAAGATAGAATGCCAGGGATACCACTGCAAAGGTTCCGAGTGACTGTGTAAGTGTTGTTATGATCAAAGCTTTCCCATAGCTCCTGATTTTCCCCCACACAAGTTCTGTTCCGATCATCAGTCCTACAGCACACTCCAGAATATGAATGGTAATCTGATACCAGGATCTCCCGATCAGTTCGCTGTCAATGAGGGATAACGCATGTGGCCCAAGCACGATTCCGGTAATCAGCCAGCCCAGAATAGACGGCAATCTCAACTTTGCTATCAGTTTCCCGACTGCAAATGCAATCATAATTGCAAATAAAAATTGAAGTATCAGCATGATCTTTCATCCTCCTTAACAATTCCGTAAAGCATATAGTCAAGCATTTCCGGGAGCGTTTTCTCATGCATAAGTGCCATCTGCTCCAGCGACTGCTTATCAAATCTTGGATTGCAACAATACCAGTTAAACATATCCTGCATCATCATAAAATAATTAAGAGCCCTTTCTTGATCTACACCCTTTCGCAGAACATGAGAGTTTAAAACAGTTTCAAGTAAGGCCAGATTCAATTCATCATAGGGTTGTCGTATGCCTGCAATTTCTGCCCGATGCTGTTCCGGTGGATGAACCAGAGCTTCCAAAATGATATTTGCCTTCCACCTGTCCGCCCTCAGAAAATCCATTCTTGCTTTCAGATAGTCTTCTATCCCTGCTGTAGCGGCCGCAGCCGACAAGCTGTCTGTCCACTCCTGAAAGCAGCTCTTCAGACAGGCAATGTAAAGCGCATCCTTATTTTCATAATTGTGATAAAGCAATCCCTTTGCAATTCCCGAATCACAGATATGATTAATGGATGCTGCTTTGTATCCCTTCTCACCGAATTCTTCAATTGCCGCAGTAATAATTTTTTCTCTTGTCAGCCTCGTCTTTTCTTCTCTTTTCATTTTTCCCACACGGAAGCATTTTACACTTCTTATTTTCCCTTCCTGATTCAGATCAAAATAATAGACCTACTGGTCTATTATATGTTTCATAGGCCAGTAGGTCAATATGATTATCCTTTTCCTTCATATTTTTCATAAACAAATTCCGCTCCACAATAAATATGCTCTACTGTAGGGCAATAATAACAGTTACTGTTTCATCTTATTGATAACGGCTTCCAATTCACGTATCTTAGCCTCCAAGGCATCGGCTCTGGCTTTCTCACGCTCTGTGTTTTCTCTTTCCTCCGCTCGTCCCTCTTCTCTCATATCATCGTCATGTAGAAGTTCTTTCATATATTCCGACCTCCATTTCTCATTACGCCTTCCCGCTTCCACTGCCCTGTGAAGCTTTCCCGTCAGTTCATCCATCGGTTCACCTGTCATGATATATCTGTACAACGCCTGTACATTTTTCGGTACTTCTTCCCGCTGACAGCTGCAATTGAAGAAATACTTTACCGTATGGTCCTGTAATGCCAGCTCCGGCATCTCTTCACACCTGCTTTGGAAGGTATACTGCGGTAAATTTTCCCCGAAAGGGTCAAAGGTACAGATGAACAAAATGTTAGTCTCCGGCAGGGTACGATATGACTGATTTTTTTTCAAATGGTCCGTATCCATCACAGATTGGTAAAACCTGCTCCGTCTGGGCAGGTCATAGTCCTCAGGCTTCTTATGGTTTAGGTTCTGCATCTCCGTATCATAGACTGTCTCCCCGTCTCTGGTATAAATGTCCAGTCGAATGGGCTTTCCGTCCATTGCATAACGGTATTCCCGCTGGGTATGCATTTCTTCCAGCTCTCCCACCGGTTTCCCTAGCAGACATTCCAGTACCTCCCGGCACAGTCTACCATCCTCCATGACCTTGCCAAACATAAAATCATCCGACAGCTTCAGTTCCTCATAGTTTTTTGCCATATGGTTTCCTCCTGTGTTCCGGCAGGAGTTCATGGCATCAGAAAAATCTTTTCTTTTTCTTCCAGCTCCTGCCTAATCATTGTTTGAAATATAAGCAGGAATCTAAAGAAAATAGAAATAAAAATAGAAGTGCAATGAATCTGTTTAGAAGTAGCTGCTTATGCAAAGATTATAGCATGACTGTCCTCATATAGCAACACCTTAGCGTTCTAAAAATATGTTTTTTTATTTTTAACCGGACTTTTTTTCGTATTATTTTTTCTCCCCTCCATCAATCAAAAACACTCTACTGTAATATATGTTTCCATCCTGCCCCTCCGCCACCATCTGAAGTCTGATTTCTTCCTCCGGCAGTCTTAAGACCGGCAGTTCAAACCGCACGCTTACTTCCGGCTTGTAAACAGCACCATCCTGAAGAAGCAGCTTTCGTCCCTGTTCATCCCGCATTTCCACCCACAGCTTATCCTCATTTTTTCCCGCATAAACCACATTGCCGGCAGGCAGCTGCATCCCGCATACCCCGCCCAGCAGAAAAACAAGCAGCACATACAACCCTGAGAACTTCTTCCCCGTCAACCAGATTTTTTTCTCCTGCTTTTGCAGGAAATATCCTGCTCTCTTTTTTCCCCGATGAGCTCCTCCAAGAAGCATACATCTAAGGAATATCCATACACCCAGCAGATTTAGCGGCAGCTTTAGAAACGGAAAAGGAATTTCCTTCTCAGGAACTCCCTTCCATAGTGGAAGGACCAGCGACAGCACAGCAAGCAAAAAGCTCACACCGACAATCACTCTCTTAAGCTGCCAGCAGATTTGCGGAAGGTTCCCTGCCCTGCCCGGATGGCAGAGAGCATCCTTCAGCTGCTCTGCGCTCTGGTATCTGTCCATAGGACTTTCACTGGTACATCTCTCAACAATCCGCTCCAAACCGCTGGGAAGTCCCCTGTCATATTCCCGCAAAGGTCGCCTTTCATAGGGCGGAAGCATCGGATTTTCTCCTGTCAGCATTTCATGTAAGACCGCTCCGAGCCCATAGATATCCCAGTTCTTGTCCCCCCTTGTCCCCTGCCACTGTTCCTTAGGGGTATAGCCCGGAGTTCCCATGCAAAGCTGCTCCCTTCCTGCACCAAAGCCGCAGCGAAGAGCCGCTCCCAGATCAATCAACTTAATACTTCCATCCGGTCTTATCATAATGTTTTCCGGTTTCAGGTCCCTGTAGATGATTGCCGGCTTGCAATTGTGCAGATAGATCAGGATCTCACACAGTTCAAGTGCCCACTTCACCGCAAGAGTCTCCGGCACCCGCTCATTCTTCTTCAGATATTTTCTTAAGGAAATTCCGTCCACGTATTCCATCACCAGGTAATCGCTTTCCTCCTCCCTGAAAAAGTCATAAACTTCCGGAAGTCCCGGATGCTTAAGCTCCTTGAGAAGCTCTACCTCCCTGCATAGATCCGCATTTTCCTGCACAGTCTGCTCCTTCACTGCCACCAGCCTGTTAAGATTTTTGTCCTTCGCAAGAAATACCCTTCCGGCTCCTCCCTGTCCAAGCTGCTCTATCATCTCGTACTTCTGAAACAATATCCTTCCCATTACCATTCTCCTTCCTGACTTCTCATCGCACCATTACATACACTGCCGACAGGTTATCTCTCTCCCCCTTCTTAAGCGATGCTTCCGCGATTGCCCGCAGCCTTTTTTCAATCTGTTCCTCACTCCCCACCTGGGAAGGGGTTAGCAGAGTGAGCAGCTCTTGATCCATCTTCCGGTAAAATCCATCCGTGCAGAGCAAAAAGCCCCCTTTTCCCCAAATTCTTCCCCATTGCATATCCGGACGCCTGAAGGGAAAGCTCCCAAGGCAAGCGGTAAGCCCGTTCCTTCCGTCTGAATGATCCGTTGTCAAAAGCCGCTGCTTTCTGTCTTTGCAAAGATAAATCCTGCTGTCTCCCAGATGAAGGATCAGATAATTCCTTTTCCAGAGAAAGATCAGGGATACCGTTGCCCCAAGCGCAATCTCTCTCTCCGCCGCATACCGGTTGAGATCCCGCCCGATTCCACACATACAGCGAAGAAGGCTTCTTGTAAGTGCCTTCCGTCCTTTCCCTCTTCCCACCAAGGGAACCAGCTCCCGATAAAAAATTTCAATTAACCGCTCCGTAATGTACCCACTGGCCGTCTCACCCTCCTGTAAACCGCCGATACCATCACTTACAACGGCAAGAGAAGCCCTGCCGCGATTGGTGACTACCTGTAAAAAGGCAAGAGAATCCTGATTGTTCTTACGCCTGCCCTGATCCCAGTAAATACCGGAATGAATCTTCAATTCTTGCTCCTTCCCGCTGTACCTGCACAGCCATCCTTTATTCTGTGAATTCAAAATTGGTGATTTTTGCGACGACCAGCCGCATAGTGAACCGTCCTTCCGTTTAAATGCAAGGCAGCTCTGAAAGAAAGATTCCATATCTGTCAACATGGATTCATTTCAATACCCGCGCAGTCAGAATGCTGCGCTCAGAGTAAATTCATTATATAGTTCAAATAAAAAAGAATCCATTGTACAGAATTACCAAAAAAATACTTTTGTTAAAACTGCACAAGGATTCCAGCAAATTCACCTTAAAGTATCAGAAAAATTTTGTTATATCATTAAACAGAACCAAAACCATCAGAACCATCAGCGCTGCCATCCCCGCCAAATGAACCATTCCTTCCTTCTCCGGTGGAATCGGTTTTCCTCGGACTGCTTCTATCAGCAAAAATACCAAACGGCCACCATCCAATGCCGGAATCGGAAGCAGGTTCATGATTCCAAGATTGACAGACAGAAGCAGGGCAATGTTGATCATGTTTAGCATAACATCCAGAGCGCCGTACTGCTTTGCCGAATCATAAACCTCATCCACCACCTTGACCAGTCCTACCGGCCCCGATACATCATTCCTGGACAACTGCCCTGTTACAAGCATCTGAAGACTCTTAAAGGTTGTATCTGCAAAAAACTTCATCGTATAGAAGGAATATTGAAAGGTCTGGGGGACATTACATTTCAGATAGGCTCCCGTCACAAGCCCCATATAGTAACGCTGGGCCTGTTCATCATAGGTAGGCTTGATTACTACCGTATGTTCCTCTTCCCCTCTCTGATAGGTCACCTCAAACGCATCTCCACTCGTATTCAGCTGGGAAAGAAGGGTTATCTCTCCTCCAAGATGAATTCTCTTGCCATTCATCTTCGTAATCACGTCTCCCGGAAGAAGCCCTGCTTCCTCTGCACTGCTTCCTTCGCTTACCCCTCTTACCTCAGGTATTGAGACACCGCACACAGAAACCAGGATCAGCGCCATCAAATAAGCAGTCAGAAAATTGAACAAGGGTCCTGCAAAGATGGTTGAAATACGCGCCCATACGGAAGCCTCCTGAAAACTCTTGCCGGATGCCTCTCCCTTTTCCGCTGCAAGTCCGTCCTCGCCTTCAAACATGCAGGCACCGCCCAGCGGCAGAAGCTTCAGGGAATATTTGGTATCCCCTTTGGTAAAAGAGAACAATGTCGGTCCCATGCCAACAAAGAATTCCACCACATGAATTCCGTTTTTCTTTGCCAACAGGAAGTGGCCAAACTCATGGGAAATAACTACAACAAAAAAAATAATTAAGAATAAAATGATTGAAACAGCCAATCTAGAACCTCCTACCGGAAATATACTCATATGTGGCAGCCTCTGCCTGCAGAATCTCCTCCACAGAAGGATTTGCAATTACCTTGTGATTCTCCATCGCACCCTGAATAATATCATAGATATCGAGGAATTTTATCTTTCTGTCAAGGAAAAGTGCCACCGCCTTTTCATTTGCCGCATTATAGACCGTAGGCATACTGCCTCCCACTGCAATTGCGTCATATGCCATTTGAAGCCCTCTGAAGGTATCCATATCCGGCTTTTCAAACGTAATGGACCCAAGTTCAAAGAAATCCACCCGTTTTCCCTCCATCGGTCTCCTGTCCGGATAAAAAAGTGCATATTGAATGGGAAGCTTCATGTCCGGCATACCCAGCTGTGCCATAATTCCACCATCCACATACTCCACCATGGAATGGATAATGCTTTGGGGATGAACCACTACCTGGATTTTGTCAGGCTCCACCCCGAACAGCCATTTTGCCTCAATTACTTCCAACCCTTTGTTTACCAGGGTGGAAGAATCTACCGTGATTTTTCTGCCCATGGACCAGTTAGGATGCTTAAGTGCATCCTCCACAGTAATCTCCGTAAGCTCCTCCCGCTTTCTCCCACGGAAGGGACCGCCCGATGCGGTGAGAAGGATCTTGGACACACGCTCCCTGTTTTCTCCGTGCATGGACTGGAAGATCGCACTGTGCTCGCTGTCCACCGGCAAAATCGGCACTTTTTTCTCTGCCGCCAACGGCATAATGATATGTCCCGCTGTCACCAGCGTTTCCTTATTGGCCAGTGCAATGGTCTTTCCCGCTTCAATTGCCGCAATGGTAGGTCTTATTCCTATCATACCCACAATGGCGGTAACCAAAACCTCCATTTCCTCCATCACAGCAATTTCAAGAAGACCTTCCATGCCACACAGGACGCGGGTTCCCGTATCCGCTACGCGGGCACTGAGTTCCTTCGCTGCCTCTTCACTCCACATCACGGCAATAGAAGGAGCAAACTCCCGTATCTGACTTTCCATTCGGGCAACACTGCTTCCCGCTGCCAACGCTACCACTTTTAAATCTTCATTATTTCTCACAATATCAAGAGTCTGGGTTCCGATGGAACCGGTGGACCCTAGAATTCCTATTTTTTTCATGTTGAAATCCCCACTTATCATCCGTGAATCAGCAGAAGCGCCAGAAAGTAGATCATAGGCGCCGTAAAGATCACACTGTCAAAGCGATCCATCACACCACCGTGTCCCGGAATCAGCTTCCCGTAGTCCTTGATCTCATGATTTCTCTTGATAGCAGATGCTGCCAGATCGCCCACCTGGGAGACCACCGCACCTATCGCACTGATCAATACAAAAATCCATGTGATCTGTTGCTCACTAATTACCGCTTCCACCATAAAATATCCATACAAAGCACCCACCAGTGCAGAACCAATAATTCCGCCGATGGCTCCCTCCACAGACTTTTTGGGGCTCAGAACCGGTGCCAGCTTATGCTTTCCAAGCAGCATTCCTGAAAGATAAGCACAGGTATCACAGATCCACGAGCTGATAAAAATCATCCACACGGTATAGATACCGTAAGGAAGCACTCTAACCAGATAAATAAAGGAAAGCATCACAGGGGCGTATGCCACACAAAAGAATGCGCACATAATCTGCTCTGCCCGGTATTTGGGAAAGGTAAAAACATAGAGAAACATGTATGCAATCAAAATTGTGATCAGAATCAGAAATAGATAGCTTCTCTCCTTAGCAAATACCATCACCAGATAATAAACGCTTATCCCAATGCCTCCGGTCCATTCCAGTCCGCTTATCCTTCCCTGTTCTCCCGACAGCTTACATGCCTTCATCAGTTCATGGAAGGCAGTCAGGGAAAGAAACAGAAGAACTGCAGCCAGCAGGTAGCCGCCTGTCAGAATGGTGACAAGCGCCAACACCACAAGCACAACACTGCTCAGAAGTCTTGTAAAGAACATGACTTATTCCTCCTTTATCAGGCCGTATCTTCTGTCTCTATGATTATATGCCTCTACCGCCTTGATCAATTCTTCTTTTGTAAAATCCGGCCATGCCACCGGTGTAAAATAAAATTCCGTATAAGCAAGCTGCCAGAGTAAAAAGTTGGAAATCCGTTGCTCATTGCAGGTTCTGATCAGCAGATCCGGCTCCGGAAGTCCATGGGTGTCCAGCATGCCGGAAAGATAGTCCTCCGTCACATCCTCCGGAGAAAGCTCTCCCTTTGCAGCCTTTTCTGTTATTTTCTTCACTGCGCGGACAATCTCATCCCTGCCGCCATAGTTGAGCGCGATCTGAAAATGCAGTCCGTCATTGTCCTTCGTGGACTCCTCAAGCTCTGCAATTCTTGTTCTGATATCCTCATCCAGTCTGGTTTTATCTCCGATCACACGTACGCACATGCGGTTCTTCTTGGCGGTGGTAAGACAGGTTTTCATGTAATTGCGCAAAAGCTTCATCAGCGCATCCACCTCATCCTTCGGACGATTCCAGTTTTCTGTACTGAATGCATAGACCGTCAGATACTGTATCCCCATCCTGTAAGCTTCCTCGCAGATGACCTCCACGGTCTTTGCTCCCTGCACATGCCCATAATTTCTTGGCATCCCCTTACTCTTTGCCCATCTTCCGTTGCCATCTAATATAATTGCCACATGCTGCGGCATTACAAGCTCCTTCTGCTCTGCCATGAGTTCTACCCCTCTTTACTCTTTCATTAAGCTAAGAAAAGGGGCACTACGATTAGGAAAATAATCGCCTGCCCCTCCTCATTTCTTGATTATACAGTAAGGATTTCCTTTGACTTTTCTTCCATCAGCTTGTCAACATCCTTGATATATTTATCAGTCAGCTTCTGCAGATCATCCGAAAGCTCCTTAATCTCATCCTCTGATACCTCTGCCTTGGCAAGCTTCTTGAATGCATCATTGCCGTCTCTTCTGATATTGCGGACAGCTACCTTGCACTCTTCTGCCTTCTTCTTGACATCCTTGACAAGATCTTTTCTGCGCTCCTCAGTAAGTTCGGGAAATACCAGTCTGATCACAGAACCATCATTAGATGGTGTAATACCAATATCCGATGCAAGAATTGCCTTTTCAATTTCCTTGATCAAAGATTTCTCCCAGGGAGCGATCTGAATCATTCTCGCTTCAGGAATCGTTATATTTCCAACCTGCTGAACAGGTGTAGGTGTTCCGTAATAATCCACACGGATTTTATCGAGCACATGGGGGTTGGCGCGTCCTGCCCGAATCCCCTGATAATCACTTTCCAGATGCTCATAAGTTTTTTTCATTTTTTCATCATAAACCTTTAATCTCTCATCCACGCTGCTTTTCCTCCCTTATACAGTCACTCTCGTTCCGGTAAATTTACCGTTTACCGTATTTACAATACTGTCCTTTTCATTTAAGTCAAACACCCACATAGGCATCTTGTTATCTCTTGCAAGAATGGAGGCTGTCATATCAACCACCTGAAGATTTCGGGCAATGACATCATCAATACTGATCTCATCATACTTCTTTGCATTCGGATTGAGCTTGGGGTCACTATCATATACCCCATCAATGGATTTGGCAAGCAGGATAACCTCTGCCTCCACCTCGATTGCCCTGAGCACGACACCGGTATCCGTTGAAAAATAAGGATGCCCTGTGCCGCCGGCAAAGAATACTACCATACCCTTTTCAAAATACTTATTGGCTCTGTCCTTAGAGAAAAGCTTCGTGAAGGAGCCACATTCAAATGGAGTAAGGATTGCGGTTTTCATTCCCACACTGCGGAAAATCTCCGATACATAAATACAGTTCATGATCGTTGCAAGCATTCCGATCTGATCAGCCTTCGTTCTGTCGATATTCTCGCTGGTTCTCCCTCTCCAGAAGTTTCCTCCACCGGTCACGATTCCTACCTGAATACCGGCATCTGTCAGCTGCTTCACCTGCATGGCAACTGCCCGTACTGTCTCCTCATCAAAGCCTGTCTTCTTATCACCGGCAAGAGCTTCGCCGCTTAATTTGAGTAAAATCCTCTGCATATCCTGGCCTCACTATTTCATTTTTTTCAATTCATCAAAGAAGGAAGTCGGATTTACCTCTGCATAGCACTGTGAACACATACCCTCTATGACTGCACCGTTATTGATCTGCACTGATTTGGATTTGATATTGCCCATAACAATTGCGGATGCATCCAGAATAACGGGACCACGCACATCAATGTCCCCCTTGATTGCACCGGCGATAACCGCACTGGTTGCAAAGACATTACCGATAATGACAGTACTCTGCCCCACCTTAATGCTTCCCTCGCTTCTAAGATCACCTGTGATCTTGGCATTCTCCGCGTAGACTTCCGCCGCCTGGGAATTTCCCTGAATGGCGCCTGTAACATTCAGCTTGCCAAGTGCTTCCACATTACCGACAATGCTTCCGCGCACATCAAGGGAACCTTCCGTTGCTATATTACCGTTAATGATCATGGATTCTGTCAAAACTGAAACCTCATCCGATAATTTTTTGGAAGAAGGTGCCTTGATCTCGACATTTGAAACAGGTGCTGCATAAATAGGATCTTTCTCTACCTCCTGTGCAGGCAATCCCACATCCATCTGGTCAAGCATCTCACTTAAATCCATGTTAAAGTCATCTTTGCTCTCACTTATAGGTGCCTCACTCTGGACAGTCTCCTGCTTTTCCTCTTCTGCACCCTCCTCCGGCATCAGCTCATTGACTGCCTGTGACAAATCATCCTTCAAATCTGAGAAAAATCCCATTTTACATATCCTCCATTCGTATCTTTTCAATCTTTTGTTTATTGCTTTGCCATCTTATGCTGGACCGGAACGGTCTCATCCGTAATCGGCAAAAACACGGCATCCCCTCTGCCCTTGATCTCTTCAATGATTACAGGCAGTGCTTCCACCGTGGAATTCTTTTCTGAGGCATCATGCATTAAAACCATGCACTCACGTTTTCCTTCAAGCCCGGTGATACAATTGTTGACAATAGTTTCCTTGCTGAGCTGTCCGCTGACGGCATCACCGGATGCAACATTCCAGTCAAAATATGTGATTCCGCTCTCATTCAGGTATGCAATAAGCTCCTGCATATCTGCTCTGCTTACAGTGTTGGAGCTTCCTCCCGGGAAACGATAATATCTGGGCCATACTCCCGTAATCCGGTACAAATACTCCTGCAGTTGCTTAATATCCTGTGCAAAGCTCTCCTTTGATTCATAGATCTCACTGTATTTGTGACTGTAGGAATGCATTGCCAGCGTATGCCCCTCTGCAACGATTCTCTGATAGGCCTTTATAGACTCTTCATCTGTCTTTCCCACTACGAAAAAAGTAGCTTTTACATCATTCTCCTTTAATATATCAAGAATCCGGTTCGTATTGCGACTGGGGCCATCATCAAAGGTCAGGTAAACAAGTTTTTCATACTGTACATAATTCTCCTTCGGCTCCTGCTCCAGGATTACCGTTTCGACCTCTTCCCTGGATGAAGTTTCCACAGAACCTGTTGTATAAACTCCTGTCTCCTCCTCGCTTTCCAGTTTTACTCTGGCAAGTTCCTCCTGAAGCGCTTTTACTTCTATTTGTAGGGAGTGTACACGGATTCCCAGAATAATGCTCACGATGACCGGTATGACCACTAAGGCAATGATTGTTCCGATTATGATTTTTTTCAGACGCCGGACTCTTTTCTTCCGGTCATAAGTACCTCCCATGGACTCTGGCTCCTTCGGCGTCGCTTGGTTTTCCTTCGCAGGGGGTCTCTCGCAAACCCGCACCTGCGGTGCTCCTTGTCTGCTTCGCAGACCGTTTGCTCGCTAATAGCGCTCCAAAACCAAATGCCGCCTTCGGCGTCGCTTGGTTTCTTCGCAGGGGTTCTCTCGCAAACCCGCACCTGCGGTGCTCCTTGTCTGCTTCGCAGACCGTTTGCTCGCTAATAGCGCTCCAAAACCAAATGCCGCCTTCGGCGTCGCTTGGTTTTCCTTCGCGCTATTACATTGTACCACAAGATGCTTTTACGGAAAAGTCTTTTTCGCAACTTCCTTCGGCCTGAGTTTCTTAATCTCATACAGCTTTTCATCTGCCTGGGTCATTGCTTCCTGCAAAGTGAGTGTATCCGTACTGCTTAACACACAGGCACCTGCACAGACTGTCACATTATAGGGCTTCTCACTTGCCAGATTACTCTCATCAAACCTTTTATAGATGTCCGTCAGTACTTCGGTACCCTCTCCGGCTGTCTCATATTCCATAATGCAGGCAAACTCATCTCCGCCGATTCTTCCTGCAAGCCCCTTTCCTGCCATGCTCTGTGCAAGGATTTCACCGATCAACTGCAACGAATAATCTCCTTCTTCATGCCCATATCTGTCATTGATGATCTTTAGATTATTCATATCCACATAGATAACCAGTGTCCGTCTGCCGGTATTCCGGTTCTCTTCAAGGAGTTCTCCTGCCGCGTCATAGAAGCCTCTGCGATTCAAAATACCGGTAAGACTGTCGGAACGGGAAAGATTATCCAACACAATATTGTTTTCCTTCAGAGTTGCCAGACTTTCCTCCAGCTGCTGCTGAATCTCCTCATTTGATTTCAACAGCGCAATCATTTTCATGGCGGAGCTCATCTGGTTAACCAGAAATTCACCGTTTACAAACAGCTCCGGTGACAGATCGCAAAGTAGTAATCCGTACAGCAATTCGTTGGAAAATAACGGAAGAAGTACCATTGAGGTTCTCTCCTCTGTCTCAACCCCATGATTCTGAAAAATATCTTTGATACTGTATTTCTGGGAAATGGCAGGAACTGAGATTACCTTTCCCTCCTTCAAGATAGCCTTCAAATACAAAGTATGCGGCGGAGCAAATTTTTCCCGATACAAATGCATGATTGGCTTTTCAAATACATAGATAAAAGCATTTCTAATGTTCAACCACTCCAGATTATTCAGTCTTGACGCATAGCTTTGATCATTTCCCTTTTCAAACTGAAGCATATCCCGGATAAACAGCTTCATGGAGTAATTATTTTTCTCTTCTGCTTCCTTCATCAAGCCAAACCGATAATCCATAGCCTTGATGATCTTACGATAAATAATGGAAAAAAGATCTCTTAGTTCAAATTTGTCCTCATAATCTGTCTGCCTCTTCTGAAGTGCATGATAAATCTTTTCAAAAACTACCAGAAGATTTCCCATGTCAGCATACTCCACAGCACCATTCCTCAAAAAGGTGTCCAGTACACTTTGAATATCCATATATAATTCTGTTTTCTCATCACTCTGCTCATAAAGCATCATGATTTTTTGAAGCAGCTCTTTAAAGTTTCTGTGAAGCTCCTCCATTTCTTCCCTGATCTCCTCATGCTTATAGCGGTAGAAGATATCATCAAAGTATCCGTCAATACTGTTCTCAAGCATCCTGGTAGCAAATTCCTCCTCCTGGTCCGCTGCCTTGCAGAAGGACTCACGCAAAACAAACTTGGTAGGCATCACCTTGCTTTCCACTTTTTCTCCATATGCCATACGAAGTACCATCTTCAGCGCATTTTCGCCAAGCTCTGCGGGATCTGCCTTGACTGAGGAAAGGGACGGCTGAGTCTTTGCGGCCGTGATCGTATCATCATAACCAAATACAGAAATATCCTTACCAGGAACCAGATTTCTTTTTTTCAACTCATCATAGAAGCCAAGAGCAGTCTCATCATTAACACAAAACACCGCTTCTATATCCGGATTCCTGTCAAGAAGCATACAGAAGGCTTCCCTACACCGCCTGGAATAATCACCCTCCACATACAGACTATCCGGCGTTTCCACTCCGAGTTCCTGCAAAGTCTCTATGAATGCCTGCTTACGTTCTACCGCATCTGAGCTGGACATCGGCCCCCCGATCATTCCAAGCTTTCGACATTTCACCTGATTGATCAGATATTCCAGACCTTCTCTGATACCATTGTAATTATCATAAGCAACATCCACATATCCATCCAGCTTGGAAGCAACCAGCACACAGGGAATGCCCTTGTACTGTGCCAGCATTTCCTCCATACGTTCCTTGCTGGTATGACAGCCAATACTTCCTGCTGCCACAATAATGGCATCCACATTTTCCTTTTTAACATAAGAAAAGATCGTATTATACTGATATTCATACATCAGCTCCGGATTATCACACAAATCCCTGTCAAGATATTTTCCGGGCAGGACTACGACATTCACATCAAGTGTCTTTGCTGCCTGCATCACTCCCCTGCATACTGCCTCCGTGAATTCATCCATAATGCCGCTTACCAGTACGCCCACCGTAAGTCGTCTCTGCTTTTTTGTCATATCGCTGCTCTCCTTGTTTCGTCCTGCATGTAGCTCTAATCCCGGTCAAGTCCTGCTTTTTCCATGAATGCTTTTCCGTAGGGAACATTTTCCTCATAGGAAGGATTCTCCCCGATTTTGCGAAGCAGTTCTTCGTATTCCTGTGCCTTCTTTCCATAGGCTTCGCCAAGCCCGGCACGGTCTGCCGCTTCAAATATCAGATACCGGTTACAAGCTGAATACATGGTAACCCTCTCCCAGAGATATTCAAATTCCTCTTCGTAATCCTTATCTATCCTAAGAAAATCTATTAGCCAGTTGTAATCCCTGCGCCTTGCCGTATCCTCCGCCGTTGTAAGCCTGCGTTCCAGCATTTTGTACTGTTCATTTTCTGCCACTCCACTTACTGTGACAACAGCTGCCCAAAGCATAATTACCGTTACTCCAAGTAAAAGGTAAACTGAAATCGTTTTAAAGGTAAACTTATTGGAGTAATTCCACTTCCGATAAACCAAAAGATAAAAGGCGGCAATCCCTGCCAGCATAAAAATAACTCCCGTCATTTCACAGCCTCCTTCATCCTTTCTTCCATGATGAGTGCTATCTGCTCTGCTGCCCCATCGTCGATAAATCGATCATAGCTTCCGTCCTCTTTCGGTTCAAAACAGGCTGCCTCCTCCTTGGTCAACCCCACATACCCCATAAAGAAAGCCTTCATGGTAAAATAAGCTTCCTCCTTCAGCTCCTCCGGCTCGGATTGCATGTAATAAAACATATCATAGCAATGATCAAGAAAAGTCAGAATATCTTCCCTATCAGGAACCTGACCTTCCTCCATAAGATCGATCATTTCATTCATATCATCAACGAATTTATCATAATAATAATTCTGTACTTCCGGAAAAATTGTTTCATATCGCTGAGCCTGACTGCCCTGTGCTGCAGTCCTCTCCTGTTCCCGTTCCTCCCAGATATAAATTCCCACCGAAAAGACAAACAGCAGAACATTCACTCCCACAAGGATGAGAAGAATTCTACTCAGCATCCTCTGCTTCAGCTCCGGAGTCTTCTGCTTGATCAGAAAGGGCTTCAGCAGCTTGTTTCTTTCAATTCTTTTTTGAATTTCTTCCTGAAATGCCACTCCCTCAGGATTTACAGCACCACAATAGGGGCAATTCGGGCTTTGCGAGGAAACCTCTCCTCCGCAATACGGACACTTCATGATCCATTCACCCCCTCAATGGCAAGAATCTCTTCCTCTGTATAGCCAAATTCCTGCAATCGTCTGACACAGTTATGATAGAATTCCTCCATTACCTGTTCATTGCCAAGGAAAGCATCATCTTCTGCATACTCTCTGCATTTCTGCAATACATTTGAAGCCTGAAGCAATGCATCCTGCATCCAGTAATCAGAAAGCTCTTTCTTTTGCTCTGTGCTGGAGTTTCCTGCTTCGATCAATCGTATCTCATCTATACTGCTTTCCATGCGCTCATAGTATCTGTTTATTTCCATTACCTGTGCATATTTCTGATAAGCTCTTCCATACAGATCCTTCTTTCTGCTGTACGCTTCCATTTCCTCATAACGGCCCTCCTGATACAATGCTTCAAGCTTCTCAAGGTAAATCTGTTCCTGCCTGTACTTGGCACGTACCGAGAGCTTTCCATAAAAAATAAATAGGATGGTGAACGAAATCCCAATCAATGCAAGAATTCCCACAGCAAAAACAATCCTTTTGGTCAATCTGTTTGCTGTTTTCTGCGGAAAGGTTTCCGCCTCCTTCCTGATTTTTGCCGCCTCCCTGTCATAGCCCTGAAGGATCTCTTTTTTCTGTTTTCCGGCCGTTTGTGCGTTTTCTGTTCCGCAATAAGGGCAGCTGATACTGCTTTTATCATATTCAGCGCCACAGTTTTTGCATACCATGCGACTATCTTCCTTTAACTATTATTCAAATAAACTTTAACAGAAAAAGGACTGATTTTCAAGTAAACTTGAATCAGTCCTTTCTAATCTTACGCTATTCGAGCAACGATTTTACAGTCCTGCCTGAGCTGCAACCTCTGCTGCAAAATCATCAACCTTCTTCTCAAGACCTTCTCCCGTCTCAAACCGAACAAATCTCTTGATGGAAAGGTTTGCACCGGTTTCCTTGGCAACCTGGGCTACATACTGTGCTACTGTCTGCTTACCATCTTCTGCCTTGACATATGCCTGCTCTAACAGACATACTTCCTTTAATTCCTTATTCAGACGGCCAACAACGGCTCCCTCGATTACCTTTTCAGGCTTTCCTGCCATCTTCGGATCGTTAGCGATCTGTGCCATCAGGATTTCCTTCTCATGTGCCTTGTATTCTTCAGATACATCAGCTGTAGATACATACTTGGGTGAAAGTGCTGCAACCTGCATTGCAATATTGTTCAGTGCTTCCTTTACAGCATCATTAACCACATCGGTGTCAGCTTCAACGATAACGCCGATTCTTCCGCCGCCGTGTGTATAAGAAACAACACATCCGTTTTCTGCTACAACCTTTTCAAATCTTCTGATATTTAAGTTCTCACCGATCTTTGCAACCTTCTCAACCAGTGCATCCTTAACTGTCTTGGAAGCATCCAGATTCCAATTCTCAGCAAGAAATGCATCCATATCTGCTGCATTGGAATCAACAGCCTGCTGTGCAACAGCTGCCACAAAATTCTGGAATTCCTCGTTCTTAGCTACAAAATCTGTCTCAGAGTTCACTTCAACAACTGCTGCTGTCTTGTCATCCTTAACGATAACCTTGCAAAGACCTTCTGCCGCAATTCTTCCTGCCTTCTTCTCTGCCTTTGCCTGACCGTTCTTTCTAAGGAATTCAACAGCTGCATCCATATCGCCATCGGTCTCGGCAAGTGCCTTCTTACAGTCCATCATGCCTGCGCCGGTCATCTCTCTTAATTCTTTTACCATGCCTGCTGTAATATTAGCCATTTTCTTTTCCTCCATTCAAACTGTTGATGTGATTACTCAGCATCTGCTGCTGCAACTTCTTCGATATCTTCAGCTTCTGCTTCCTCTGTTACACCTGCATCCTCAGCAGTGATAGCTTCCTCACCCTGATTTGCTTCGATTACAGCATCTGCCATCTTGGCAACAATCAGCTTTACGGCTCTGATGGCATCATCATTGCCGGGGATAATGAAGTCAAGTTCTTCAGGATCACAGTTTGTATCACCGATACCGATCAGGGTAATTCCAAGTGCATGTGCTTCCTGTACACAGATTCTTTCCTTCTTAGGGTCTACTACAAAAATAGCATCGGGAATTCTGGTCATATTCTTGATACCGCCAAGGTTCTTCTCAAGCTTTTCCCATTCCTTCTTTAATGCGATAACTTCCTTCTTGGGAAGGACATCAAAGGTTCCGTCCTCTGCCATTGTCTCGATTGCTCTCAATCTTTCAATTCTGCTCTGGATGGTCTTGAAGTTGGTGAGCATACCACCTAACCATCTTTCATTTACATAGTACATGCCGCAACGCTCAGCCTCTGTCTTAACAGCATCCTGTGCCTGCTTCTTGGTACCAACGAAAAGAATGGTTCCGCCCTGTGCAGCGATCTCAAATACTGCTCTGTAAGCCTCATCAACCTTTCCTACAGACTTCTGTAAGTCGATGATGTGGATACCATTTCTCTCTGTGAAGATGTAAGGAGCCATCTTAGGGTTCCATCTTCTTGTCTGATGTCCAAAATGAACACCTGCTTCAAGTAACTGCTTCATTGAAATAACGCTCATGTTTCTACCTCCATTTGGTTGTGCTTCCGCGTATTTCACTCTTCTGCCAACTTCCGCGTTAAGAAGCACCGACAGACTTAAAACACGCGTGATTTATCGTTTCATTGCGCAATACCGCAACGTGAAGATTATAGCATAGAAAAATCCCTCTTGCAAGGGATTTTTCCAGCAGCTAAACGATTTTTTCTATACTTTTTCTATACCATCAGATACATAAGCATTGAGAATCCTGAAAACAACACTGTAACTGTCTTCCAAAAAGCCGGAAAAGATACGCCAATCCGGGAAAACCAGCTCTTTTTTTCTTCCCTCTGCTCTAAAAACTGCCCCCATAAAAGACCCTTCACAACACTCAAAACCGCATAATAGCGATAATCCATAGTGCATCCAAAGGGATTCGTCAAATAGGAAAACGCGCTGAATACCAATATGCCTGCATACCAGATCAGCAGCTTTCTGCTATATTCCCACCTCTCTCTTTTTCTCCAGATTTTTATAAGATACCATATAATACATAAATTAATCATAACATGGAGGAACAATAATATTACCGGAATCCATGCAGGAACCTGATAAGTAAACTCTCCAAACAGCTCCGACTTCAGCAGATAGGAAACTAAATTATAATCATCCAGTGGATTTGCATAGGGTGTCCGCAGCAGATTTCCTATATCCGGCAAAAGAAATCTTGCAATGTAAGAAGAACCTCCTGTATACAATGATCCTTCCACATCCTGCTTTAATACATAGAAAAGAGGCTGTCCATAGAGAATCAGATTGCGGACATTAAACCATAGCCCAAGTGGGAGACTGATTACCGCAAACAGTGCAAATTGCTTCAGCAGCTTCCCCTTATGCATTTCTTTCCAAAGCATCTTTCCAAACACATATGCAGTATACAATGCCGGAACTGCCATGGAGATTTTAGTCATCATTCCAAAGCCATAAATAAGAGCAAGCAGTATGATATTTTTATAGGAAGGTTGTTTTTCATAATACCCCGTAACAAGCAGTGCCAGTGCCATAAACAGAACCAGAAGGCTGTCCTCCCCAATCCATCCTCCCATAAGATAAAATACCGGGCTAAAGCTGACCAGCATCATCCCAAAGCATTTTCCATAATCCCTGATTTCAAACAGGTCAAAAAGTCGGCTTGCAACCGGAAGAATCAGACAGGATGCCACACAGGCTACCCACCTGCTCACATCTGCCAGGACTAAGAAGTCTGATTGCCCCCGTAAGGTCAGCAGTACATTCACACCCTTTGCCCAAAGTCCTCCAAGAATAAAAAATAAAGGCTGCTGATAATATTGCAGTTCATAACCGGGCGGCAGCTGACCATTCACAGCAATCTGAAGCACATACCCTGCTTTTCCGCATGCGTCCGGTGTCAATTCCCATAAGTCATGTCCTCTCATGGTACAGGGTGTATAAAGAAGGTATCCGATCCGCATGACACAGCCCATAAAAATAATCCATCTGCATGTCTCCTTGACTGATCCTTTCCCTGCACCATATCTTATGCTAAAGATTGCTGCTCCCAAAAGAAGAAAAAACAGCATCCCCACTTTGACAGCCAATGTATTATCATAAAATCCCATTTTACATCCTCTTTCTTATTTTCCAAAAAAACGCCATCTGGGGAGCCACTCCATAAATGCAACTATGGTCTCTGCATTTATCTCTATTCCGGAGATAAGCGGATAAAAGAGAATAAAGCAGACCAATGATGCCTCCAGAAGCACTGTATGCGCACTTTTCCAGCTTTGCTCCAGATACTGCAATGTGTAAGCAAGGATTCCTGCAAGAATCAGGGCACAGGTATAATACTGGTAGATAAAAACCGTTCTTGTGATAAACATCCATGGCACCAACATGGAAAAATAGGCAAAGGAAAGATATCCTGCCTTCTTATCTCCATAAAAACATGCCCGATACAGTACATATACAAGGGCGATCAGACCACACCACCAGATGATGGGATTTCCCATGGTAACCACAATACTGACCTTCTCCCGCACATCGTTATACGAACCTGCATCCACAAGCGGAACCCAGTCAAAGAGCCAGCTGTACCATGGAGAATCATAAGGATGGTCAAAGGTAATTACACTGTGAAACCGGAACATCTCAAGGGAATTGTTCACTGCAGCCTGCCAGGCAGAGACGCCCTTAGCTCTCGCCATGGGAATATACGACATCACATAAACGGACACTAAACCGGTCAGATAACTGCCTCCCGTCACTGCAACCCGTTTCCATGCACCGGTGATGATTTCCTTATTTCCTCTATATCTGTAAAGCACCCGAATGGAAGAAACTAAAAATAAAACTGCGATTCCTGCCGCCCCATAAAAGCCCGTCCATTTGCAGGCACATGCTATTCCGGTCACAACAGCCCCTGCCAGAATATCAAGCAGCTCTTTTCCTGAAATCCTGCCCTTCTTTAGCCGGATCTGCTGCTTCCATCGGGAAAGCTGAGAATACATGAGGGTAAACATCAGCATGATAAAAAGAGCTACAATACTGTCAATGGTAGCAATCCGAGATAAGGTCAGATGCATAAAGTCAAGCAATACCAGTGCTGTCGCAAGCCCGGCATATTTGGTCTTTCCCGTCATTCTGAACAGCCACAGATACATGACCGGAAGCAATAATACCCCTGCCAGTGCGCAGATACAACGCCACCCAAAAGGTGTCACCCCAAACAGGTACACTCCTGCCGCCATAAAAATCTTGGAAAGAGGCGGATGTGTCCACTCGTAGGTATCCATCCCCTGCAACAATTCATAGGCGCTGCGGGCATAATAAACCTCATCAAACATGGTTCCATAATAATAAGAGTTGTGCTCCGGATACAGTTCCTGTTCATCAAACAGCTCCGGATATCTGGCGGCATTGACCGGCAATACCTTTTCACCATCCTTATCAAGAATGACCAGCTCGTTGAAGATTGCCTGTTGATCTCTGGCAACCAGCCCCAGATAACGAAGCTTCTTATCAATCTCAATGGTTCCCCAATTATAGACACTCTCTGCCATGGAATCTTCCTGAATGACCTTCCATTCCTCTTGCGCCTCATCAAAATAGGAAACTGCAATGATCCTCTCTTCCATATGTCCCAGAAACAGGCAAAGCTCCTGAACTTCTATCTCTTCCCCAAAGTCCAGCACAATTTCATCTCCCCGTTCCATGGAAGCATCCAGTACCATAAAGCTTTCCGGCACAGAAAAGCTTCCCAGCCGGAAGAAAATAAGAAATGTACCTGCCAGTGTGAGCATCCCCATAAAGAGCCAGTCTTTTCCCGC
>SAMEA3663297__coassemble_257_pt1 | contig 33346 bp, 32 predicted proteins | sample SAMEA3663297__metabat2_low_PE_020 | metagenome-assembled genome bin SAMEA3663297 (sample SAMEA3663297) | pig gut metagenome | biome: pig gut; feature: pig-associated habitat; material: faeces | place: China | collected 2013 | reverse complement strand
AAGCAATTTTATCCATGAAAGAATATAACCGCTTTGCCAAGGGAATTTTCGGCTGGGTGGGATATGAGACCAAGTGGTTGGAATATGACAATATTGAACGAAAAAAAGGGGAGACGAAGTGGTCCTTCTGGAAGCTCTTTATTTATTCTCTTGAGGGAATCACCTCCTTCTCTACAGCACCCCTTGCCTTTGCGGCATTTATGGGAGTGGCCTTCTGCCTGGCAGCTTTTGCATTGATTATTTTTACGATTGTGAGAAAGGCTTTGTTCGGTGATCCCACCTCCGGCTGGCCGTCGCTGGTGTGTATTATTTCCCTGATCAGCGGGGTACAGCTTTTTTGTCTTGGAATTGTGGGACAATATCTGGCTAAGACGTATATGGAAGTCAAAAGAAGGCCAATCTATCTTGTGAAAGAGGAAATTTAGATGGAAAAGACCGGAGAACTGGTAAGCATTATCGTACCGGTATATAATGCCGGTTCCTATATTGAAGAGACGATCCGCATGGTTTTAGCTCAGACCTTCCCACACTGGGAACTGATTCTGGTGGATGACTGCTCCTCGGATGACAGCAGAGAGAAGATCAGAGCCTGCATAAAGGATGCCGGAGAAGATAAAAGAATCCGGCTGATCGAAAAAACGGAAAATGAAGGTGCGGCAAGAGCAAGAAATACAGGGATCGATGCTGCACAAGGGAGATATATCGCGTTCCTTGATGCAGATGATGTGTGGATGGTAAATAAATTGGAAAGGGAGCTTACTTTTTTAAAAGAAAAGGATGCTGCCTTTGTGTTTACGGCTTATGAATTTGGCGATGAACAGGCAAAGCCTACGGGGAAAATTGTTACTGTCCCGCCTGTGCTGACCTATCGCGAGGCTCTTTCAAGAACCGTTATTTTTACGACCACGGTACTTCTGGACACAGAAAAGACGGGCAGGAATCTGATCCGTATGCCCGAGGTGAAGAGTGAGGATTCTGCAACCTGGTGGAAGATCTTGAGAAGTGGTTTTGTTGCTTACGGATTGAATGAGGTACTTGCTATTTACAGAAGACCTGCAAAATCCCTTTCTTCCAATAAGCTGGAAGCAGTCAAAAGAATCTGGAATCTGTATCGGAGGGAAGAAAAGCTTTCCCTGCTGCAGAGCGTTTATAATCTTTTTTTCTGGGCGCTTCGTGCGACGATAAGAAGATTGTAGATAAGAAGGAACATTGAATCCTTTTGTAAGAGGTGTATAAGTGAAACGTTTGGAATCCATGAAAAGAATCATTGTGCTGTGGCTGAGCTTTATCGGATTGATTATGCAGACAGCAGTTTATGCCTATATCTGGATGGAATATTATTATCCGTTGATCAATAATTTTAACAGAGGATTAAAATTTCACCGGAACGGACATCTGCTGGTGATCGGCATTTATCTGGTGCTGCTTTTTTTCTTTACCAATACCTACGGAGGCTTGAAGATCGGTTACTTTAAGCCGATGGATGTCTTTCTGTCCCAGCTTTTTGCGGTGATCATTGTCAATGTAATTACATATTTTCAGGTTTCCCTGATGAGAAACTGGCTGGTGCCGCCGGGGTACTTCTGTATAGCAACCATCGTCCAGCTGCTTATTGCGGCGGTCTGGACAGCGGTCTGCAACGGTGTATATAAAAGGGTGTTTCCGCCTCGGAAGATGCTGCTCATTCATGGGGAGAGGGATATAGAGGATATCCTTCAGAAATTTGCTTCCAGGAAGGACAAGTACCGGATCGTTAAATGCATGGACATCAAGGAAGGGCTTTGGCGGATCGAGGAGGAAATTGAGGTCGGCTATGGTGCAGTCGTGCTCTGGGATATTCCCACCGCTGACAGGAACCGTCTGTTGAAATATTGCTACAGTCGCTCCATCAGGGTTTATATGATGCCCAAAATACCGGATGTTCTGATTAAAGGCTCTGACCAGCTTCATTTGTTTGATACACCGATTTTCCTCACAAGAGAGTATGCACTGACGGTTGAACAACGGATTGCCAAGAGACTGATCGACATTATCTGTTCGCTGCTGTTGCTTTTGATCGCTTCACCGTTTATGCTGATCACTGCGATTGCCATCAAATGTTATGATGGTGGACCGGTGCTTTATAAGCAGGTTCGATGCACCCGGGGAGCAAAGGAATTTATGATTATGAAATTCCGCAGTATGCGTGTTGATGCGGAGAAGGATGGTGTGGCGAGACTTGCTGCCAAAAATGACAGTCGCATTACACCGGTGGGAAGGTTTATCCGTGCTGTGCGGATTGACGAGCTCCCTCAGCTGTTCAACATCTTGAAGGGAGATATGTCCTTTATCGGACCGAGACCGGAGCGACCGGAGATTATCAGACAGTATATGGAGGAAATGCCCGAATTTGCATTTCGAATGAAGGTAAAGGCAGGGCTGGCAGGGTATGCACAGGTTTATGGGAAGTATAATACCACCCCCTATGACAAGCTAAAGCTGGATTTGTCTTATATTGAGAATTATTCCGTGTGGCTTGATCTGAAGCTGATGCTTTTGACATTGAAAATTTTGATCAAACCGGAGAGCACGGAAGGAATAGAGTCCACACAGGTAACTGCGATGAAGAATGCAAATGTGGAAGAAAAAGAAGGAAATGAGAATGAATGAGGAATATCTGAACAGAGGAATAGATCTAAAGAGAATGGTATTGTATTTTCAAAAGAAAATATGGGTCATTATCATGCTGATTGTTCTGGGGGCCACCATTGGCGGGGTGACCTATCAGGTGATCCGTTCCATGAAGATGCCGGTGGAATATCAGACGGTGTCCAAGCTTTATTTAAGCTTTGGCGTGGATGAGAGTGGAGAGACCTATCAATACTATAACGGTTATACCTGGAATGATCTTCTGGACAGTGATCCCATACTGGACCTGATCATGGCAGAATTGCCCGGCTATGAGAAGGATAAGGTCAGGGAAGCAACCACAGCGGAAATCCTGTCAGATATCAGACTGCTTACCATTACGGTAAGAGGAGATGATGAGAAATTCGTCAGAGAAGTCAGGGATGCAACAGAAACCGGATTGATGCTGTATGCCAGGGAATGTGAAGAGATTGAATTAATCAAAGTGATCCGTTCCGGTATGCCGCAGAGAATTTACTGGGATAACCGGACAACGGCGGCATGTATAACAGGAGCAGTTATTCTCGGACTTGTGGCATTACTTGGCTTTGGTTTTGCTTATGTCTTGAATGAAGGAATCTATGTGCAGAGCGATGTAGAAAAAAGATATCGGCAGAAGGCGCTTGGAATTTTGACGCAGAATCAAAAAGGACTTGAGCCGTATGCGGGCGAGCTCAAGGCGAATCTTCATTATGTGCTTGGCAGCCGGAAAGCTTTTGCTGTTCTGGATATGGCGAATCATGCTGATGCACGGAAGCTGGAGCTTGAGGGGCTTCTGAACAGGGGAGAAATGGAGGTCAGCCTGGGAACCAGTGAGGAGGATTTCGGCTGGAGCATCATGGATGATGACCGAGCAGAGGAACAGGGTGAGTGGGAGGTGATCCCTTTTAACGAGGATGTTCTCGGAGAAGAGGAATGCCAAAAAATCCGGGAGCTTGGCGGTGTTATCGTATTGCTTCCCTTTGGAAATGATGTGGGCAGAAAGACAGAGAGGATTTTATGCTTCCTTCGGAATCAGGATTGCCCCGTGATCGGTATGATCATTGCACAGGCAGATGAGGAATTTCTGAACAGATATTATGCATAAGAAAGGCATGGAGATAAGATGAAATTACAGGTACTGGTAGCGGCGGTCAATGAAGAGGCGGAATGTCTTTCCGAAAGGATGAATCTGGAAACGGATGCCATCATAGTCAATCAGTGCGACCATTTTGCTTATCAGGAATATCAGCATAGGGGAAGAAGCGTGAAGTGCTTTTCTATGGCAGAGAGGGGAGTAGGACTCAGCCGGAATACGGCGCTTTTACATGCTGATGCGGAGATCTGCCTGTTTTCCGATGAGGATATTGTTTTTTATCCGGGTTATGAGGAGCTGGTGCTGAAAGCCTTTCGGGAAAACCCGGATGCTGATCTGATCACCTTTAATTTTAAGGTGGATCCGAGAAGGACTACTTATTATAACACTGAAAAAGGAAGAATCCGCTGGTATAATTACGGGCGCTACCCCACTTATGCGGCGGCAGCAAGGACTGAGTCTCTTCGTCGCGCGAATGTCAGTTTTTCCCTTTTATTTGGGGGCGGCGCCAGATACAGTAACGGGGAGGACAGTCTGTTTTTTCGTGACTGCCTGAAGAAGGGCCTTCATCTGTATGCGGAAACTGCTGAGCTTGGGGAAGAAATTTACCGGGAATCTACCTGGTTTAAGGGCTATAACGAAAAGTTCTTTTTTGACAGAGGAGTGCTCTATCATTATCTCTACGGAAGGCTTGCAGGACTATTTGCTCTGCGTTTTTTGTATGCCCATAAGAAGGAGATGCTGCAGAAGATTGGTCTTTCTGACGCATATCGTTTCATGAAGCAGGGAATACGGGAAGGAAAAGGCCAAAAAGGGCAGGAGTAGCTATGATTTTATATATTTTTGTGGCAGTGGTAACGGTCCTTCTGGGATTTTTGATTAACAACCACTGTGAAAGACAACTAAGCGGTATCAGCAGACAAAAGATGTTGAATGGACTTTCCATGATATCTATTTTTCTGCTTTTGTTTGGCGTTTCTGCCTGCAGACTGAATGTGGGGAACGACTATGCCAAATATGTAGAGTTCATGCATCTGATTAACTGTGATGCCTTTGTTCCTACGGAATTTGGTTTTAACTGGATCGTAAAGCTTCTTTATGAGATCAGCGGTTTTGAGAATTATTTGCTGGTATTTGCTTTTTTTGCCTTTTTTACGATCTTGCTTTTTCTTGCCGCTATATACAGACAGGCAGATTCCTTTGGCTTCTCTTTTTTCCTGTTTATGGCATTCGGATATTATTTTCAGTCCTTTAATACGGTGCGTTATTATCTGGCACTTGCCATTGCACTTTATGTAATTCCTTTTGTACTCAGGAAGGAGTGGGGAAAGTTCCTGCTCATGGTACTGCTTGGAGCAACTCTGCACAAATCTCTTTTGGTGGTAATTCCGTTATATATTTTGGCGACTTTGCCCTGGAAAAAATGGCAGCTTGCCCTTGCAGCGGTTTTTTGCTCCTCCTTCTTTTTCCTGCAGGATTTTTATTTGAAGGTGGTGGTATTTCTTTATCCCACCTATGAGGATACGGAATATCTGGAAGGCGGAACCAGCTATAGTAATATTGTGCGCTGTCTGGCAATTTTGATCTTATCACTGCTGTGCTACAGGCAGACGGTGAAGGATTCCAAGCGTAATCGTTTTTATTTTTACTGTAATCTGGAGGCGCTTGTGATGTATGTGTGTTGTTCCTTCCTGCCGATTATATCCAGAATCGGTTATTATCTGACGATTACTCATATTTTCTTCCTGCCGGCTCTGCTTGATGGAATTGAAAACGAAAAGCTTCGAAGACTTTTAAAGGCGGGAGTGACGGTGGCGGCCATACTCTACTTTGCTGTCTTTATTTTACTGAAGGCCGGAAATGACGGACTGCGGATTTTGCCTTATGAAACCTTTATGTTCCACGATATGGTACCGATTCTTTCGGATGTGAACTGATTTGGGAAGGGAGATAGGACTTATGAAGCCATACTTTTCAATTCTGGTAGTGTGCTTAGATCCGGGGAATAAGCTTAAGACGACGCTTGACAGTATTCAAGGTCAGACCTTTCATGATTATGAGGTGATCGTCAAGGATGGAGGTTCTGCGGATGGCTCCATAGAGTATGCCAGGGCTTTACAGGCAGAAGAGGGTGTATCCCTGCGGGTGATAGAAAAAAAGGATGCGGGTATTTATGACGCCATGAACCAGGCGGCAGCGGAAGCTACCGGTCGCTATGTCTATTTTCTGAACTGCGGCGACCGCTTTTATTCCGAACAGGTGCTTGCACAGATGCAGGAGTTTATTGAAAGCAGAACAGCCGGTGCCGCTGAGAGAGAGAGGATCGGGATCTATTATGGAAATATTTACGAGAGACTGACCTCACAGGTGGTGGCCTCTAACCCTCATATGGATGCTTTTGGATGCTATCGGAATGTACCCTGCCATCAAGCGTGCTTCTACAGCAGAGAGCTTCTTCTTTCCCATCCCTTTGAAATTAAATATCGGGTAAGGGCGGATTATGAGCAGTTCCTGTGGTGTTTTTTTATTGGTACCAGGCAGGGAAATGTGGCTTTTGCCTATCAGGATCTGCTGATTGCGGATTATGAGGGCGGGGGATTTTCCGAGACAAAGGAAAACCGGAAACGATCTGCCGCAGAGCACAGAGAAATTACGCAAAAGTATATGAGCCGGGGACAGCTGTTTTATTTTCGTGCAGTAATGGTATTCACTTTAGCACCGCTTCGCACCCTGCTTGCCAGAAATGGAAAAACGGCGGGGATTTATAACCGGCTAAAAAGCCTGCTTTACCGCTTCAGGGGAAAATCATCATAGGACGAAAGGTGGAGGAACGCATGAAAAGGGTTTTGTGGGTTTGCAATATCATGCTTCCTGCTATCGCGCAGGAGCTTCATTTACCATACAGTAACCGGGAGGGTTGGCTTTCCGGTATTTTCCGGCAGCTGACAGAGGAATCGGGAGAGCATACTGCGGAGAGGTCTTTGGCAGAAGCGGAGAAAATCTGTCTGGGAGTCTGCTTTCCGGTGGCGGACCGGTCACAGATCCCAGTGTCGGAAAAGGCAGGGGGATTTTTGGTAAAGGGTGTTCCCTGCTATGCTTTCCCGGAGGATCTGGGACACCCGGAGAGATATGATGCTTCTTTGGAAGAACGTTTTCGGGAGATCCTTGAGGATTTCCAGCCCGATATCCTTCATGTTTTCGGAACAGAATTCCCTCATGCGCTGGCTGCCGTGCGCAGCTTCAATAGACCGGAGCGGACGCTGATCGGCATTCAGGGGCTGTGTGGGGAAATAGCCAGGGTATATATGGCCGGATTACCGGAAAAGGTACAAAAGCAGGTGACCTTTCGTGATCTTGTCCGTAAGGATTCTATCCGGCAGCAACAGAAAAAATTTTTGCAAAGAGGAGAGCAGGAGGCTCTGGCAATCAAAGGTTGTGGCAATATTACGGGAAGAACCCGCTTTGACAGAGAGGGAACGGCAAGACTGAATGTTGACGCGGAATATTTCCCTATGAATGAGACCATGCGGAAGGAATTCTACACAGGAAGCTGGGCACTTGAGAACTGTGAGGAACACAGCATTTTTCTGGGGCAGGGGGATTACCCCTTAAAGGGAATGCATTTTGTGCTTGAGGCAATGACCATGCTTTCAGAAAGCTATCCGGATGTGAAGCTGTATGTGGCAGGAAACAGTGTTATCAATGATCACACCTTAAAGGATAAACTGAAGCTCCCCGCTTATGGGAAATATCTGCTGTCGTTGATGAAAAAGTATAGGTTAGAAGAAAAAGTTATTATGACCGGGAAGCTGACAGCGGAGGAAATGAAGCAGCAGTTTTTGAAAAGCAATGTGTTTGTCTGTGCCTCCGTTCTTGAGAATTCTCCCAATACGGTGGGAGAAGCTATGCTTCTGGGAGTGCCGGTAGCAGCATCGAATGCGGGCGGAATTCCGGATATGATTACGGACGGCCAGGACGGGCTTTTGTTTGAGACGGGAAATGCCGATTCCCTTGCAAAGGCGATTGGAAGGCTGTTTGACAGAACCGTTGACGAAACCGGACTTTGTCTGGCGCAGAGGCTTTCTGCGCAGGCAGCGGCAAGAGCCCGGAGCACTCACAACGGACCAGCGAATTATCATAGGCTTTTGGAAATATATGACAGGATCGGGGAAAAGGCATGACGGTCACATTTGTATCCAATTATATCAATCATCATCAGATTCCCTTTTCCAATGCCTGCTATGCACTTTGGGGAGAGGATTATCACTTTGTGCAGACGCAGCCGATGGAGCAGGAGCGGCTTTCCATGGGCTGGAGCAGTGCAGGAGAAGAGCTTCCTTATGTTCATTGCCTCTATGAGGAGGAAGCAAGATGCAAAGAGCTGATCTTAAACAGTGATGTGCTTCTGGCAGGCTGGAGCGGCAGGGAGGATCTGATTCAGGAGCGCATGAAGGCAGGAAAACTGACGATTCGCATCAGCGAGCGGATTTACCGGGAAGGGCAGTGGAAGGCAGTTTCTCCGAAGGGATTACTTCACAAATATCGGGAGCATATCCGGTTTAGGAAAAGCCCGGTCTATCTTTTGTGTGCAGGAGCCTATGTTCCGTCTGATTTCCATCTGATCCATGCCTATCCGGACAAAATGTTCAAGTGGGGCTATTTTACAGAGCTTAGAACCTATACCGAAGAGGAACTTCTTTCGAAGAAGGCTGCGGATGGAAGTGTTGATATTGTTTTTGCGGGAAGATTTATTCCCCTAAAACATCCTGAATATATGATCGAATTGGCAAAGGATCTAAAGGCACTGCAGGAAAATAACGAAACCGGAAACAGAAGCCTTAGCGGAAGAATCCGTATTCATATGGTAGGAAGCGGGGAACTGGAAGAGGAACTTAAGGCTAAAGCAAGAAAATATGGCGTAGAGGACATGTTGATCTTTTACGGGTTTCAGACACCTGAACAGGTGCGGGACATTATGGAAAAATGCCATATTCACATTTTTACCAGTAATCATCTGGAAGGCTGGGGAGCTGTTGTCAATGAGGCGATGAACAGTGGCTGCGCAGAGGTTGCAAACGTGCAGGCGGGGGCTGTTCCTTACCTGATCAGGCAGGGGGAGAACGGCATTGCCTATCCGGATAACAGCTATGAGGAGATGAAAAAAGCCGTGATTTATCTGCTGGAACACCCGGCAGACAGAGAGCGGATGGGGCTTGCCGCTTATCAGACCATTGCGGGGTTCTGGAATGCGTCATATGCGGCAAATGAGCTTTCCCGAATGATTACGGAGCTGAAGAACGGGACATTCACGCCGGCGAAGGCAGGACCGCTCAGTCCGGCACCGGTGATTTCCCCTAAAAAAATGTTTCATTTTATGCTGGAAGAAAAGAGCATGCAGAAAGACAGAAATAAAGGCAGGGTGTAAGAATGGGAGAAGGAAGCAGACCGATACTGATCAGTGTGATCGTGCCGATTTACAATATTGTGGAATATCTGCCAAGATGCGTGAATTCCATCCGCAGACAGACCTACCGGAATTTGGAAATCATCCTGGTGGATGACGGTTCTACGGATAACAGTGGTGCCCTGGCAGAGAAAATGGCATTGGAGGATAAACGGATCCGTGTTTTTCACAAGGAGAACGGCGGCTCCTCCTCGGCAAGAAACCTGGGACTTTCCAAGGCAAACGGTGACTACATTGGTTTTGTTGACAGTGATGATTATATTGAACCGGAAATGTATGAGCGGCTTCTTGCCGTCATGCTGGAGGAAAATCTGCTGATGGCGCAGATATCAAGAGATGAGATTGATGAGCAGGGAAATCCCATGCCCAACGTATGTGAGCCACCGGATAAACTGGAACTCTGGGAGTGCGAACGATTTATGAGAGAGCTGCTTTTACATCGGGGAGACTGCTCCTTCTGTACCAAGCTGATCCATGCCTCTCTCTTTCAGGAAGAAAAATTCCCGGAGGGGGAACTGAACGAGGACTTTTATCTGCTTGTGAAGCTCCTTCCAAAGGTGCCCGCGGTGGCAATTCTGCCGGAGCAGGATTATCATGTATTCTATCGCTACGGAAGCAATACCAGAACCAGAAATAAGGATGACTTTCCGCAGGTGTTTACGGATATTGTGCGGAATGCAGACAGAGTGCAGGAAATTGTGGGAAAGGAATATCCGGCACTTTTGCCGGAGGCAATGCGGTTCGGGCTGTTCCAGCGTCTTGATTATATGCTGCATATTCCGATCTCACAGATGAATCGTGAAAATATATTTTATCAGCAGGTAAAAACTTATCTGAAAAAGCACAGAAAGGATGCTGTAAGATCGCAGTATCTGACGCAGAAAAACAAAGTGTATCTGGTCCTGCTTGGCACAGCGCCCAGGCTGGTTCGGAAGGTACACAGTATTTTGCGGGGAAAAGGATGATAAACATGACAGATGTTGTATCGGATAAAAAGAAAAAGCTATTTTTTGTAACGGTGATGGCGGTGATACTGCTCATGCAGCTTGCCCTTTTTTGCTACTATGGAAACCGTAAAACAGGTTTTCACGAGGATGAGCTGTATACCTACTATTCCACGAACAAGACTGCTGGATTGTTTGTAAGCGACAGACAATGGCTGATGCGGGACCAGCTCCGCAATGATTTCGTGGTGCTCCCGGGGGAGGAATTTCGCTACAATGTGGTGAAGCAGATGCAGTCCTGGGATGTGCATCCTCCGCTTTATTACTATCTCATTCATACCATCTGCTCGTTGACCCCCGGAGTGTTCAGCAAATGGCAGGGAATCGGTCTGAATCTGCTTGGCTATGTGTTTTCCTATCTGTTGCTTGCCTATGTGACGTATACGGCGGCTTCGGGGAAGAAAGACAGTACCCGTGGACGGCTTCTTGCTCTTTTGGTGTGTGCAGGCTGGGGATTTTCCGGTGCTGTGATTTCCGGTGTGATGTTTATCCGGATGTATCAGTGGCTGACCATGTGGATCTTGCTTTGCCTGGCAATTCATCTGCGGGCGGTGAAAAAGCAGGATTTTAGAATAAGATGCTTTCTGCTGCCCTTGGACCTCACTGTATTTGCAGGATTTCTCACCCAATATTATTACATCATATTCCATTGCTTCCTGGGGCTGGCCTTCTGCTTGTATCTTTTGCGAGGAAAGAAGATTAGGGAATTCATTTCTTATGTGATTACCTGCTTTCTGGGGCTTGCATCGGCACTTTTGTATTATCCGTCCGCACTGTCCCATATCTTCAGGGGCTATCGGGGTACAGAGGCGGTCAGCGAATTCGGAAATGTATCCAATACGGGAGATCGGCTTCGCTTCTTCTATGGACTGTTTGATGATTATGTCATGTATGACACGTTAACCCTCTGGATCCTGGTAATTGTTCTTCTGGCTGTAACCGTTCATTTTTTAAAAAAGAGAGGAAAAGTATCCGATAACGTCTTTAATTCGTCGGTCGGGCTGATAGCTGTTCCGGTGGCAGGGTATTTCTTTACCGTTTCCAAAACAGCGCTTTTGCTTGGAGAGACCTCAAACCGCTACCAGCTTCCGATTTATGGACTTCTTTTGTTCCTCCTGCTGTATTTTACATGGTGCTGTCTTTGGCAGGTGCTGGAAGCTTTCGGAGTGCAGCGCAGTAGTTTGGGAATCCCTGCAGGGCTTTTCCTGGTGGTTCTGCTTTTGATCGATGGCCTTGCGCTGCGGGACGGGCGTGTGTTCTTTCTCTATGAGGAGCAGACTGCGGAAAAAGAATTTGTCAGAGAAAATACAGATGTGCCTGTGGTGGTGTTCTACAATGAGGCCTCCGGGGATCATATCTGGTGGCTTTCCGATGAACTGATGGAATTTCCGGAGGTATATCTTGCAAGTGAAGAAAACAGGGAACCGATCACGGATAAAAAGCTGATAGACAGTAAGCGGGTATTGGCCTACGTGGCGGATGGTGATTATTCCAATGTAGCACTGGAGGAATTCCTTGCGGTAAATACGCATTTGACGTCCTTTGAAAAGATCGCGGAAAGAGAAGCATGGACGCTCTATGAATTAAGATAAAAATCCTGTAAATATGCGGGATGCAACCGAAAAGTGACAGAAAAAAAGACAAAAGCAACAATAAAATGATAGAGGTTGCCCTCATGCAACCGTAATATAAAGAGCAAAGAAAGGCACAAAACGGTGCTGAACAATTTTCTAACGGTTGAAAAAATGAGGAGGAATTGAAAATGAGTTTTGCAGAAAATTTACAGTTTTTACGAAAGCAGAAGGAAATCACCCAGGAACAGCTGGCAGAACAGCTGGAGGTGTCAAGACAGTCCGTATCCAAGTGGGAATCCGGGATAAGCTATCCGGAAATGGAAAAGCTGCTGCAGATCTGCAGTATGTTCCATTGTAATATGGATACTCTGATGCAGGGAGATGTGAGCAGAAGCTTTGCCACAGACAGCTACGGCTATGACAGTTTTCAGAATCTGTTTTCTAAGATGATTGCTCTGGGTGTAGCGCTGATCCTGACCGGCATCAGCGTGATGTCTTTCCTTTGCGGGTTTGGATTAAATGAGGAATATGCATCGGCGGTCTTTTTTGCATTTGTGATCATTGCCGTGATGATCTTTGTGGTAATGGGAATGCAACATGAGCAATTCCGCAGAAAGTATCCGGTGATTGAGGATTTCTATACGGAAGAGGAGAAGGATGCCGGCTATCGGAAATTTACGGTAAGAATTGCAGTTGGTGTGGCAACGATTCTGATCGGTGTTTTGTTCTTTCTGGTTGCAGGAAGCATGACAGAGGAAGGGGTCACTGTTTTCGGAAGAGTGCAGGAACAGACGGAAGAAATTTTGACGGGTGTCTTTATGCTGATTCTGGCAGCAGGTGTTGCGCTTCTTGTCTATGGTGGTATTCAGAAGGATAAATATAATATTGAAAATTACAATAAAGAGGGAAATCCCAGTCCCGAAAAGAAGAAAAAGGATTCTCTGATCGGGATGCTCTGCGGATGTATTTTCCTGGCTGCTACTGCCATTTATCTGGTCTGGAGTTTTATGATGGACAGTTGGGCAGTTTCATGGATCGTCTTTGCTGTGGCAGGACTTCTCTGTGGGATTGTTGCCTTAGTGGTTTCCGGAGGCAGGGATGAAGGGAATCAGGCGTAAAAATATTTGCGTATATACTTTATTCATGGTAAACTGTTCGGGTAGGGCAAGCCCTGATTAATCATATGGAGGCGTTTTCATGTTAAACAATAAAACTATTCTCATTACCGGCGGAACAGGATCCTTCGGTAAGTGTTTTACAAAATATGTATTGACCCACTATGATCCGAAAAAGATCATCATTTATTCCCGAGATGAGTTCAAACAGTTTATCATGCAGGGAGAATTTAAGGAATATGAGAATAAACTGAGGTTTTTTATCGGGGATGTGCGCGATAAGGAAAGACTGAGGAGAGCCCTGGAGAGTGTTGACTATGTGATACATGCTGCGGCGCTCAAGCAGGTTCCGGCTTGTGAATACAATCCCAACGAAGCAATTAAGACAAACATTCACGGCGCACAGAATGTGATTGACGCATCCTTGGATGCAGGTGTCAAAAAGGTGGTTGCTCTTTCTACCGACAAGGCGGTCAACCCGGTTAACCTGTATGGCGGTACCAAGCTGGTTTCTGATAAGCTGTTCATTGCGGCAAATGCCTATGCAGGTAATAAAGATATTAATTTCTCCATCGTGCGTTACGGAAACGTGGCAGGAAGCCGTGGCTCCATTATTCCGTTTTTCCATAATATTATTAAGAATGGGGGAAATGAGCTTCCTATTACCGATTATCGAATGACCCGTTTCTGGATCAGCCTGACCGAAGGGGTTGAGCTGGTGATCAAAGCACTGGAGGAGGCAACAGGCGGTGAGACCTTTATCAGCAAGATTCCCTCCTTTAAGGTAACGGATCTTGCAAAGGCAATGCTGCCGGATTGCAAAATGCCGGAAATCGGTATCCGTCCCGGCGAGAAGCTGCATGAGATCATGGTTACGGTGGAGGATTCTGCCACTACCTATGAATATGATAAGCATTTCATTGTCTATCCGCAGGTGATCTGGAATGACAAGCAGAAGATCAATTTGAGCGGACGTAAGGTGGAGGAGGGCTTCTCCTACAGCTCCGGCAACAATACCGAATGGCTCAGCGTGGAACAGATCAGAGAGCTGCTTAAGACGGTGGACTTGGAAAAATAGCATACAGCATACAAAAATATGGAATGGCATATAGATGTTAAAACAGGGTGCACAAAAGATTTGTTGCACCCTTTGTTATTTAGCAGTTACATTTCATTTTAAATTAATTATAAGGAGGAAGAGGTATGGATATCAAAGTGAGAAGGGAGTACCTGGAGCAGGCTATGGCACTTCACAAGCATCAGCCTGTGGTGGATGCCCATTTGGATCTTGCCGGGGAAATACTGATGCGCCATGAGTCCGGAGAGAGGGAAGTGATAAAAAAATATTATCTTGATAATTTCCGTAAAGCGGGGATAAAGCTTGTTTTTTCTTCTATCTTTGTAGAAAATGAAAATCTGGACAGAGCCTGGGAGAACGCCATGGATCAGATCCGTGTACTGAGGGAAGAGGTGGAGGAGCTTCCTGAGGTCATGCTTGTGAGGAACAAAGCAGAGCTGAATACATTGCTTTCCGGAGATCAGATTGGTATCCTGATCTATATGGAAGGACTGGAATGTATCGGAGAGGATATCGATAAGCTGGATGAACTGTATCAAATGGGAATCCGGGGAGCCTCTCTTATTTGGAGCAGGAAGGGGGCTCTGGCCACCGGATGCTGTACGGCATGGGATAAATGCGAGAAGAAGGGACCGCTGACAGAGGCAGGGATCCGGGCGATACAGCGCCTAGAAAAGCTTTCCATGTTTCTGGATATCAGTCATCTGAATGATGAAGGATATGAACAGGTGTGCCGGCTCTCCGGAAGGCCGTTTCTTGCCACACACTCCAGTGCAAGAGCTGTTTATGACAGTTACCGGAATCTGACCGATGTTCAGATGAAAGCGCTGGCAGATGCCGGCGGCATTATGGGGGTAAATGGATGTAAATACATTGCAGGCTCCCTTGAGGGGAATCATTTGGAAATGCTCTGCCGTCATGTGGAATATGAGGTGGAGAAGATTGGAAGCGCCCATGTAGGGTATGGCTTTGATCTATGTGATTCTTATCAACGCGCAAAAGCGGTCCTGGAGGGGAGAACCTGTCAGGATCAGGATGACTGTCTGCTGGATCACAGTCAGATCCCCCTCTTGACGGCAGCGCTTTTACAACGAGGCATGAAGGAAGAGGATGTTTGCCGGATCATCGGTGGAAATTTCATGGATTACCTGAAAAAAACACTGCCCTAGGGTAGAGAGGTGAAGCCTTCCGCCTGGCCCCTTCGAATTTGAAAGGTATCCTGTAAAAGCAGCCAGTTAGCGCGGAAGAAGCGCATGATCTGCCAGTAACCGATACCTCGAAGCCCGTAGGCGGGGAGCAGAGAAAACTTTTCCTGAAGACTTCGAACGTCCTCAAACCAGACCTCATGAGTAATACCATCCTGTTCATAGCGGAAGAAAGGGGACATGGCAGTTTCATCAAACTGGATGGGAACGCCGGCAGCTACTGCGATCTGCACGGCTTCCACGTTTCCAATCACCCGTGCTGCCGTGACGCCCCGCTCGTAGGGCAGCGGCCAGTCATAGCCGTAATTGGGAATGCCCAGGTCAATTTTGGCAGGATCGATGCGGGTGACAGCATACTCCACAACCTCTCGCACCTTATTGATCGGAGCAACGGCCATTGGCGGACCATAGGTATAGCCCCATTCATAGGTCATGAGAAGAACACTGTCTGCAGCCTGCCCCAGCAGCCGATAATCCTTGCCTTCATAGAGAAGTCCCTGCTGGCCATCGGAGGTCTTCGGTGCCAGTGCTACGGAAACGTGATAACCGTAAGGAGCAAGATAATTCCGGGTATCGGCAACAAAGTCTGCAAAAGGGATGCGGTCCTGGGGAAGAACATATTCAAAATCAATATCAACACCCTGAAACCCCTTTGTCTGCAGTGTAGATAAGAGGTTGGCAAGCAGGGTGTTTTTAACTGCTTCATTATTGACAAGAGCGGTGATCAGATTGTTGTTGAACATGCCGTCAGGCCCGAAGGGCGTGAGGGTAAGAATGGGCAGTACTCCTGCATTTTTGGCGGCGGTGATCATGAAGGTATCGTCAAGAGCAGGAGGAACCAGGGCGCCTTCCGGGGTGAAGCCATAGGAGAATACGGACAGACTGGTCAGATAAGGAAGGGTTTCATCAAGGACACTTTGTTCAATGAAGGGATAGGCATAACCGTTGATGCTGGCAGGATAGGAAGGAGAGGATGATTCCTGTGCGGGCAATAAAAGAGCCTGACCAATGGCCAGGGCATAAGGATAGACAAGCTGATTGTAATAGATCACAGAGGACACCGGGACGTCCTTAGCGGAGGCGATGGAGTCCACGGTGTCTCCCTGCTTAACCACATATATCTCCATAAAAACTCCCCAATACGTTTTTATTATGATATGCGGGCGGAATTATTTTGTCAAAGGGATTCCCTTTATAATCCTTCTGTAGATCTTCCAGATGATAACAGCCGGAAAAGAAAAGGTAAGATACAGGGTGGAAAGAACTCCGACAAGGCCGCCGACAATGATAATTAATAACATTCCGATATTCATAGTACCCTCTCATTCTGCCGTCTGTGCGGCTTCTATTATGGAATCATTTTCTTCAGCCTTAATACTAGCAGATGAAAAAGGGGGAAGAAAGAAAAGGAGAGCTTTTTTAACGACAGTTTAACGTTCTCTTTGCGATTTCTTAACACGCTGACATAAAGAAAGACCCTCCGAAACCGAAGGGTCTTCCTGATAAGAAAGAAAGGTAGAGTGTAACTATAAACCGAGATAAGCTTTTTTAACCTGTTCATCATTTAAGAGTTCGTCTGCGGCACCGCTCATGGAAATATGACCGGTCTCAAGCACGTAGGCGCGATCCGAGATGGAAAGAGCCATCTTTGCATTCTGTTCTACCAGAAGTACGGTGATTCCCTGCTTATGAACTTCCTTGATGATACTGAATATTTCCTTTACCAGCAGAGGGGAAAGTCCCATGGAGGGTTCATCCATCAAGAGGATGGAGGGCTTGCTCATCAGAGCGCGGCCTACTGCCAGCATCTGCTGTTCGCCGCCGGACAAGGTTCCGGCCAGCTGTCTTCTTCGTTCCTTTAATCTGGGGAAGCGCTCATACACCTCCTTCATGGAGGAGGAAAGATCATCCTTGCGGATGTAAGCGCCCATTTCCAGATTTTCCTCCACGGTCATACCGGGGAAAATATGTCGTCCCTCCGGCACATGCGCCATACCGAGAGTAATGATTTTGCTTGGTTCTGTTTTCAGCAAATCGTTGTCGTTGTAGGTGACACTCCCTGACTGTGCCTTTTTCAGTCCCGTGATCGTGTGAAGGATCGTGGTTTTTCCGGCGCCGTTTGCACCGATCAGGGAAACGATCTCACCGTCATTGACGTCAAGACTGACATCATGGATGGCATGGATTGCACCGTAGGATACGTTTAAGTCCTTAACACTTAACATGATAGAGCCACCTCCTCATCATCTTTGCCAAGGTATGCCTCGATCACTCTGGGGTTATTGGCAATTTCTTCCGGTTTCCCGCTTGCAATGGTAACACCGTAGTCGATGACCTGTATTCTTTCACAGATCTTCATGACAAGACTCATATCATGCTCGATCAGGAGCACAGAAATATGAAATTTATCACGAATAACATTGATAATGTCAAGAAGCTCTGCAGTTTCGGTAGGATTCATGCCGGCAGCGGGTTCATCTAATAAAAGAAGCTTCATGCCGGTAGCAAGCGCCCGGGCGATCTCCAGTCTTCGCTGCTGTCCGTATGGAAGGTTTTCGGCAATAAAGTCTGCCTTGTCCTTTAAATGAACAATATCAAGCAGCTCATAGGCCTTTTCTTCGATGTCAGCTTCCTCCTTCCAGAAGCGGGGGAGGCGGAGAATAGAAGAGGCAAGGGAATAATGCATATACATATTCATGGCAACCTTAACATTTTCAAGGACGGTTAATTTTTTGAAAAGACGAATATTCTGGAAGGTCCTTGCAATACCTGCAGCTACAACCTGATGCGTTTTTTTACCGTTCATTTTCTCGCCACACAGATAGTAGGAGCCTTCAGTTGGCTGGTAAACACCTGTCAGAAGATTAAAAACGGTTGTTTTTCCGGCGCCGTTTGGGCCGATCAGACCGACCAGCTCGCTTTCGCCGATTTCCAGACAAAAATCATCTACTGCCTTCAGACCTCCAAAGATAATGCCAAGATGCTGCGCCTTAAGGACAGGTTCTTTTTTGGTTTCATTTGCTTTAGGCTCACTCATGAGCAGCACCTCCCATCTCATCCGTCAGCTTCTTTTTTCCTTTAAAAAGCTCACCGGATAGTAGTTTTTTCAAAATTCTTGTCAGAGAGAATTCATAGGTTCCGAAAATTCCGCCGGGCTTGAAGATCATGACAAGTACAAGAACGATGGAGTAAGCCAGCATACGGTAAGTGGAGAACTGTCTCATCAGCTCGGGGAGAGCGGAGAGCAGTGCAGCACCGATAATGGAACCGGTAAGTGATCCGGTACCGCCGATGATGACCTCTGTCAGGAATTCAGCGGAGTAGTTAAAGTTAAATATAGTAGGGATCATTGCTGTCATATAATGAGCATACATAGCTCCTGCAACACCTGCAAAGAAAGCGGAAAAGGTAAAGGTCATGACCTTATAAAAGGTAACGTTTACACCGCTGGCAGAAGCTGCAATATAGTCCTCACGGATCGCTTTAACGGTACGCCCGAAACGGGAACGGACAAACATGTACATAATGGTTACGCAGATTACCGTTACCCAGAAACACCAGTAGAAATTGGAGAGCTTTGCAATGCCGCTCATGGTACGTCCACCACCGGTAATTTCAAAGTTACAGAAGGCTACACGTATGATCTCGGCAAAAGCAACCGTAACGATTGCCAGATAATCTCCTCGAAGGCGCAGAGCGGGAATACCGACCAGCACGCCGGTAATAGCGGAGGCAACACCGCCTACCAGCAGGGCAATCACAAAAAGTAAAATTGTAGGAAGTCCGGCATCTGCAAGGGCATTGGTGACAATGGCAGATGCGTAGGCACCTACTGACATAAAACCTGCATGCCCCAGAGAAAATTCACCCATGACACCTACCAGAATATTCAGTGAAGTAACCATGACAATGGTGTAGCAGGCAGTGGTACAGATACCCATCAGATATGCGGTTCTTGCACCCAGCACATTGGATTTAAAAAGGCCCATCAGAAGGAAAAACAGCACCAGCACACCGGCCAGGTTGATGAGATACGCAATAAAATGTTTCTTTGGATTTTTAACGTTCATACAACTGCACCTCCTAAACCTTCTCGCCGACATTCTTGCCAAGAATACCGGAGGGCTTTACTAAAAGAACAATGATCAGAAGTCCGTAGGTGATTGCCTCATACCAGCCGGGGGCAATATATACCTTGACGAAAATCTCGATCAGACCAACGACCAGACCGCCCAGCATGGCACCGGGGATGGAACCGATTCCTCCAAGAACTGCGGCAATGAATGCCTTAAGACCCATCATGGATCCCATGTCTGTGGTACATCGTGGGTAGGTGGAGCAGTACATCAGTGCTGCCACAGCCGCAAGTCCCGAGCCGATGGCAAAGGTTGTGGTAATGATTTTATTTACATGAATACCCATCAGGGTAGATGCTTCCTTATCCTGAGGAACGGCACGCATTGCCTTGCCAAGCTTTGTTTTTTTGACAAAAAGCTGAAGCAAAATCATGATTACTGCGCCGATTCCGAATGTGAGAAGATATTTAGTCTGCAGAGTAGCGCCTAAGAAATTAACGGTGGGCAATGTAAAAATTGCCGGAACGGATTTGGGATTGGCGCCAAACAGTACCATGGCCAGATTTTCAAGAAACAGACTCATGGCAAGTGCGGTGATCAAAGCAGTCATGGAACCCTGCCCACGGACAGGTCTGTAGGCAACGACTTCCACGGTGACACCGACGATTACGCAGACCGCGATGGCAACAATGACGGCAAGCCAGGCAGGCATTCCGGCACTGATCATCAGGGGAATCGTGTAAAAAAGGGTGTAGGCGCCTACCATGATGAAATCACCATGGGCAAAATTGATCATGCGGATGATACCATAGACCATGGTATAGCCCAAGGCAATCAATGCATAGATAGCACCCTGGTTAAGCCCATTGATTACACTCTGGATAAATAGGGCAAGTTGCATAAGGAACACTTCCTTTCTTTCTTGTTTTCTTTCTTATTCTTATCTTTCTTATTTTTAACGGCACAAGGGCTACAGCCCCTGTGCCGTATGGTTGTTAAAATATCAGGATATTACTTCGTGTAAAAAGTTGTTTAGGCGTCGGGAGAAAGTGTCTTAAACCACTTAACAGTACCGTTTTCGTAAGTATTGATGACACAGCATTTCTCAGGGTCACCGTTATCATCCAGTGTAAAGGTACCGCCAACACCTGTGAAGGTCATACCTGTCATACCCTTTACCAGAGAAGCGGTATCGGAGCCACCGCCGTTTTCAGCAGCCTGAACCAGCATATAGATTGCATCATAGTAAAGAGCTGAGCATGCACTAAGAGTTTCTGTTCCGTATTTTTCGGTGTATTTGCTTACAAATGCCTGTACCTCAGGAGCGGTATCTTCTGAAGAATAGTGGTTGGTAAAGTAGCAGTTCTCAAAGTAAGTTTCAAGACCGGTGGTATCGGAACCGTCCCAACCGTCACCACCCATGATGATACCGGTGAAGCCTGCATCTCTTACCTGCTGTACGAACAGAGGTACTGTATCAAGGAAGCAGGGATAGAATACAAAATCTGCGCCGGAAGCAACTGCCTGAGAAGCCTGAGCGGTAAAGTCAGTATCTGTTGTAGTACATTCACCGGTATATACAATTTCAATACCTGCAGCTTCTGCGTTTTCAATGAAGGCATCCTTCAAACCGTTGGAATAGTCATCATCCTTTGCATAGATGATAGCAGCCTTGGATACACTCTGGTCTACAGCAAACTGAGCAGCCATCTTGCCCTGATAAGGGTCGATGAAGCAGTCACGGAATACGGTAGGCTTGTCAATGGTTACAGTGTAGTTGGTAGCACCTGTTGCCAGAAGAAGCATACCGGATTCGTTTGCAAGCTCGGTCATCGGAAGGGTTACAGATGAGAAGAAGGAGCCAACAACGGCTTCAGGAGAATAAGGAATAAGGCTGTTATAGGCATTTACTGCCTGCTTTGCATCACCGCCATCGTCTGCCGCTTTGCCGCCGTTTACAATTTCAACGGTATATTCACCACCGGCTGCGTTGATTTCTTCAACTGCCATATCGATTGCATTCTGGGCACCTTCGCCATAAACGGCCTTACCACCTGTCATGGGTGCAACAACACCGATTTTGATCACTTTATCTTCCTCGCCTGCAGGAGCAGCTTCTGCGGCAGGTGCTTCGGCAGTATCCGCAGCACCTTCAGCTGCTTCGGTGGTTTCAGCAGGTGCTTCAGAGGATGCGGCATCGGAACCGCAGCCTGCCAGAAGAGCTGCAATCATTGCTGTACTGAGTACAAGACTTAATAATTTTTTCTTCATAACTTTTTCCTCCTCAAATAGTGATATCTCAGATGAAATCTGGATGTATGTAAATTGCCTGAAGGAAACAGGCATATCTACCGAATGGATTCAACTGCCTTCCAGGCAGATCATTCGACATCAAATTTGGCTTTTACATAAGCTTTAATGACTGCCACGGCCTGTTCATGAGTCAGGTCACCGGTATTTAAGCATAAATCATAATTGTACGGATCCTCCCAGATGCGTCCGGTGTGATATTTGTAATACTCACGTCGGAACTTATTGTTGGAATTCACATACTTTTCAGCTGCCTTACGCTCAATTCCCTGCCGCTTCATTTCATTTTCAATGCAGATATCGGTAGGAGCATAGACGAAAACCTTAAGGACATTAGGGAAATCCTTTAAAATGTAGTCACAGGCACGTCCTACACAGATGTAGGATTCCCGCTCGGCAAGTTCTTTCAGTACCTTAGCCTGATAATTGAAAAGATTCTGATCCGAGGTAAAATTATTACTCTCGGGAGGAATCAGTTCCCCGTGATATAATTTTTTGGAAACCCGGTATAGTAGGCTGTTGCGTGTCAGCTCGTCAGCGTTTGCAAATAGTGCTTCATTAATGCCGCTGTCCTCGGAGGCAAGCCGCAGAAGCTTCCTGTCATACATATCGATTCCGTAATCATCGGCAAGCATCTTACTGATAGTGGTGCCGCCGCTTCCACAGGTTCTGGTGAGGGCAATTACAAATCTTTCCATAATAGTTACCTCCTGAATAGAAAGAAAGGCGCCTTTGTATACTCGTATACAAAAACGCCTTTGTTATGAAAGTGATTATAAGCATGTAAAACGGAAATTGCAAGAGAAATTTGAAAAAATATTAATTTTTTTAGCAAATAAGTATATTAAACCAACAAAACGCACAATAAATATGAGGATGACGCACAAATATGAGCAAAGGGGAAGATGCGGTTGCACAAAAAGGAAAATAAATTTATAATAAAATTAAGACAATTAGAAATGATACATCGCATGGGGAAATACATATGAATAAAAATGAATACGAGGAAAAAATCAGGGAACTGGAAAATCAGGTGAAGATCATGCGGGAGCGCTATCAAATTCTGGTGGAAACGACTTCAGCGCTGCTTTTTGAGTACAGGCCGGCAGAGGATATGATGATTTTTAACTATAATTTTCCGGAGAATAAGGGCAGGAATGTTATTGAGAATTATCATCAATATATGAAGATATCACCACTGGTGCATCCGTCTCATTTGAAAATGTTTCTCGGCGTTTTACAGACAGCTTCCGAAACACCTACACGTGGAGAACTGGAATACTTAAGTAAGGTTTCCAACGGAGAATTTGAATGGCACAAAACCTACTATTCCAGCATAGCGGACAAGAACGGAAAAGTGATCAGTGTACTGGGAAGAATCCAGAATATTCATGAAATGGCAACACAGCGTCAGGAGATGATCCACAGAGTGGAAACGGATTTTCTGACCGGCCTTTACAACAAAGGTGCGGCCACAGAGAAAATAACCAAATGGATGAGTGAGAATTCTACCAAGGAAGCGCATCTGATCATGGTGGATCTTGATAATTTTAAGGAAATCAATGACGTAAAGGGACATTCCTTTGGGGACGATGTATTAAAGGAAACGGCCAGAGTCATCAATGAGTGCTTTGGGGAAAACAGCATCTGCTCAAGATTTGGTGGCGATGAGTTCATTATTTTTGTCATGGATGAGCCGATCAGGAATGTGGAATGCCGTATTGACGAACTGATGCAGAGGCTGGAAAAGGATATCACAAGTATTGAACCTCCTGTCAGTTGCAGCGCCGGTATTGCGGCCAGAGTTTCCAAACAGGATGATTTCGAGGAATTGTTTAACAGAGCGGATAATGCCATGTATATGGCAAAGAAATCCGGTAAGAACCGTTACTTTATTGATAGAATAGGCTGATTGGTAAACGGCATGCAGGGAATGACAAACCGGAAAGGATATGAAGTATGACAAATAATTTGGATTATCAAAAGGCAGTTGAAAAGCTTGGGCAGTACGGGCAGGAGCACGTCCTGAAATATTATGAGGAGCTGTCAGAGGAGCAAAAGGAGCAGCTACTTGCACAGATTTCAGATACAGATCTTGCTGTGCTTGCATCTGTAAAGGATAAAAACGGCGGCGTCGTAAAAGGAAAGATAACACCTCTTGCAGCAATGCAGCTTTCGGAAATTCGTGCAAAGGAGACTGAATTCAGAAAGCTCGGACTGGACGCCATTCGCCAGGGAAAGGTGGGGGCAGTTCTCCTTGCCGGTGGGATGGGAACCAGACTTGGCTCGGAGGATCCCAAGGGAATGTACAATATCGGAGTGACGAAGGACGTATATATTTTTCAGAGACTGATTGAAAATCTGCTTGAAGTAGTGAAGGAAGCAGGCGTGTGGATTCCACTTTATGTTATGACCAGTGATAAAAATCACCAAGCGACTACAAGCTTTTTGAGGGAGCATGACTATTTCGGGTATCAGAGCGAATCTATTACCTTCTTTATGCAGGAGATGGCTCCCGCATGTGATTATCAGGGAAAGGTTTACCTGGAGGAGAAGTGGAAGCTTTCCACATCACCCAACGGAAACGGTGGATGGTATTCCTCCATGTACAAGTGGGGGATTGCACAGAAGGCAATAGCTGATGGTGTGGAATGGCTCAATGTTTTTTCAGTGGATAATGTGCTGCAGAGAATAGCAGATCCCTGTTTTGTGGGTGCTGTTTTGGCAAGCGGCTGTGTGGCAGGCTCCAAGGTGGTTCGCAAGTGTGCACCTGATGAGAAGGTAGGTGTGATGTGCCTGGAGGATGGAAGGCCCTCTATCGTGGAGTACTATGAGCTTACGGAGGACCTGATGAACGCCAAGGATGCAAACGGCGATCCGGCATATTATTTTGGAGTGATCCTGAATTATCTGTTCCGAGTGGCAGATCTTGAAAAGATTCGGGAAAAGAATCTGCCCCTTCATATAGTGGAAAAAAAGATCCCTTATCTGGATGAAGAAGGGAAGAAAATAAAACCTGAGGCTCCGAATGGTTACAAATTTGAACAGCTGGTGCTGGATATGATTCACGAGCTGGACAGCTGCCTTCCCTTTGAGGTGGAGAGGAATAAGGAGTTTGCACCGATCAAAAATGCAACAGGCGTGGATTCTGTGGAGAGCGCAAGGGCACTATGCAGGGAAAATGGGATAGAACTTTGATTTCAAGGTTGAGTTACCCTTGTTAACATTTTGACAGGTTTCAATAACATTCAAACCTTGTAGATGATAAACAAAGGTGTTTACAATGGTGACAGAAACAAGAAAATCAAATTGGAATTTAGATTGGAGGTAACAAAATGACAATATTGGTCACAGGTGGTGCCGGCTATATCGGCAGTCACACGGTAATTGAACTTCAGAATGCAGGATATGATGTGGTTGTTGTAGACAATTTAAGTAATTCCAGTGAAAAAAGTCTTCAGAGAGTGGAAAAGATTACCGGCAAGCCGGTTACCTTTTATAAGGCGGACATTTTGGACAGAAAAGCTCTTGAGGAGGTTTTCGACAAGGAGAACATTGATTGCTGTATTCACTTTGCAGGCTTAAAAGCAGTGGGCGAGTCCGTGCAGAAGCCTTGGGAATATTATGAGAACAATATTGCTGGTACGCTGACTCTGATCGATGTGATGAGAAAGCATGGTGTAAAGAACATCATTTTCTCTTCCTCTGCAACAGTCTACGGCGATCCCGCTATCATCCCGATTACGGAGGAGTGTCCGAAGGGACAGTGCACAAATCCTTATGGCTGGACCAAGTCCATGCTGGAGCAGATCCTGACGGATATTCAGAAGGCAGATCCCGAATGGAATGTCATACTGCTTCGCTACTTTAATCCCATCGGTGCACATAAGAGCGGAATGATCGGGGAAAATCCCAACGGCATCCCGAACAATCTGATGCCCTATATTACGCAGGTGGCAGTTGGCAAGCTAAAGGAGCTGGGTGTATTCGGCAATGATTATGATACCCATGACGGAACCGGTGTGCGTGACTATATTCATGTAGTTGACCTGGCAACAGGACACGTAAAGGCACTGAAAAAAATTGAAGAAAAAGCGGGACTTTGCATCTACAATCTGGGAACCGGTGTAGGATACAGTGTTCTTGATATTGTAAAGAACTTCGAGGAAGCAACAGGCGTGAAGATCCCTTATGTGATTAAGGCAAGGCGTCCCGGCGATATTGCAACCTGCTACTCGGATGCTTCCAAAGCAAAGGCAGAGCTTGGCTGGGAAGCACAGTATGGCATTAAGGAAATGTGTGAAGATTCCTGGAGATGGCAGAGCAATAATCCCAACGGATATGAAGCATAAATAACAAGCTTTTTTATAAAAATAAGACCCTCAGACTTTATTTGCTTGAAGTGAAGCAGATGGAAAGCCTGAGGGTTGTTTTATTCCTTATAAACTTACGTGACAGTTAGGCAACATACAGATACATAAAGATAAAATGGCAGATGCTTCCGCCCATAACAAACAGATGGAAAATTTCATGGGAACCGAAGAATTTGTGTTTTCCATTAAAAATGGGAAGCTTTAAGGCATAGATCACACCGCCGATGGTATAAATAATGCCGCCTGCAAGAAGCCAGCCAAAGGCAGCGTGGGGAAGGACATTCCAAAGCGGACCAAAAACACCGACGCATACCCAGCCCATTGCAATGTAGATGACGGAAGAAAACCATTTGGGACAGGTAATCCAGCAGGCTTTCAGAAGCATTCCAAATAAGGCAATGCCCCAAACAACAGAAAGCAGTGTGTAGCCCAGCTTTCCACCCAGAATGATCAGGCAGACAGGAGTGTAGGAGCCTGCAATCAGGACAAAGATCATCATGTGATCCAGCTTGCGGAATATGCGGAGCGCTCTTCCACCGATATTCAGTGAATGATAGGTGGCACTTGCACCGTACAGCAGGATCATGCTGATACAAAAAACGCCAAGTGCAAACAAGGAATTTCGTCCGCCGGATGAAAGAGCGGCTTTTATCAAAAGAGGAGTTGCCGCAAAAACAGCCATCATCATTCCGATGAAATGAGTAATGGCACTTCCGGGCTCACGTATAGTAATCTGCATATTTATAACCTCCTAACATATAAAACGCAACACGTAGTATTTAATACTACATCAAATATATTATGATACTACTACTTATTGTTTCGGATGTCAAACAAAAATATGCATATATTTCTTTAATCTTCTTCAATTACCTGGATCTCCAGATAATCAAACTCAATATGCTCTATGAAATTGTCCTGATAAAAACGGGTTTTGGAATGACGCTTGAATTCCTGAATCGTGGATTCCAGCCAGATTGGTTTTCCCAGATCAAACTGATAGCAGACTTCATCAAGGGCGTGAAAGATTTTGTGTGTGCGTGTGTCATTGCTTTCATCGCAGATGACAGTATCCCTTAGCAGATGGTTATCCTGAAAAACCTTTGCCCATAATCGAAACATAAGAAGTCTCCTTTCTGTTGCCTGTAATTATAGCAGAGAGGTTATGATTTCTCAATCATTAAAAATCAATAAAATATGATAAGAACGGTACATGAATAGGAAAAAGTATGATATAATAAGCGCATAAGGAAAACAAGCGACGCCGGAGGCGGCATTTGAAGTAGGCAGGAAAGCACCGAAGGTGCGGGGTATTTAAGAATAAAGTAGTAAGGCGGGAAACGGATGGAATTAAGGATAGAACGCGACAGCGATGTCGATAGCTGGAAGGAAGTTATACTTATTTACAATTCTGCGTTGAAGCAGATATCGACCAAACTGGAAATATTAAACGATGAATTCCAGCATGTGCACCGATATAATCCGATCGAGCATATTAAGTCCAGAATTAAAACTTCAGAAAGCATTGTTAAGAAACTAAAGAGACATGGTTATGAGTCAACAATTCAGAACATGGTCCAATATGTAAATGATATTGCGGGCATTCGTGTAATCTGCTCCTTTACCTCTGATATTTACCGGATTGCTGAGATGATCAGTAATCAGAGTGATATTAAAGTGATTTCTGTGAAAGATTACATAGTAAATCCCAAGCCCAGCGGTTATAAGAGCTATCATATGCTTGTGACGGTTCCGGTATATCTTTCGGACAGAATTGTGGATACCAAGGTAGAGATTCAGATTCGCACTGTTGCCATGGATTTTTGGGCAAGCTTAGAGCACAAAATTCATTATAAGTTTGAGGGGAATGCACCTGCTCACATTAAAAACGAGTTGATTGAATGTGCAAGGATGGTTTCAGAGCTTGATGCAAAGATGTTATCTCTGAATGAAGAGGTACTGAATCTCAGTGAGCGGGAAGAAAATACATAGAATAATAGCAAAGCTGCAAAGCGTCCGGTAATGCCGGACGCTTTTTGCATGTAATGTAATAGGAAATTTGCTTATAGCTATTTGGCGCTAAAATGAGGAGTGCCCAGACACATTTCTGCGCCTGGGCTATTATGAAAAAATTATCTATATGTGTAATGAAAAACATTACGTAGTCTCTTGTTTGTTGATAAATATAATATAGCGCATAAATATGAACAAATTATGAACACAGTATGAAAATATCGTTAATATTTACAATGATGTAAAAAAATAAACCAAAAAATTATGCATAATGCACAAAATCAGAAGCCGAGGATGTTTATTGTAAAAAGGTGCTAAAGGTGGTAAAATACTAACAGGTTTTGTAGCCATGATACGGTTGCAAAGGAATTGTGATATACCCGGAGGAATGAGAATGGACAACTTTATGGATAAGATTGCACAGAAATTGAATTCACAGGAGCTGATCAGAGCAAATGCGGCAGCAGATGCGGCAGAGCTTGAAAGCCTTGAAAAGCAGCTTGCAATTTTTAAGGAACAGATGGATAAATATGATGACTGCATTCAGGAAATGAGAAAGCTGAACCTGAAGAATATAGAAAGTGCGCAGGGTGTACAGAATCTGGCAGATACCGCAAATGAAAAGCTTGGCCAGACGGTAGGTGAGGTAGAGGCGGAATCTGTATCAAGGATTAAGCAGACCTCTGAGGTTTCCATAGCGGGAATCAATCAGGCTTTAAGTGAAAGCCTTGCCAAGATTGCTGAAATTAAGGAGAATTCGGATAATCTTGAACAGATTACAGAGAATATGTCGGGACTCCAGACAAAGCTTGAGGAGCTGTTCAGAAATCTGGAGGATTTTCTCCATACAGACAATGTGAAGGTGTACCGCAATGTACAGGCATCCGTAGTGGAGGAACTTGAAAAACAGACCACAGAGCTGAAGGGGGCGGTGGAACAGACTGCCAGCCGCAATAGGGTTCTTTTGCCGTTTGTGATCATTACCATGGTTATCAGCATTGCCAATGTGGCTATCACAGTTGCCAGAATCTTAAATTTATTTTAGAAACGGAGAAAAATATGGGAAAACAGAGCTGGAAGCCCGGAAATATGCTTTACCCGGTGCCTGCAGTATTGGTTACGGTTGCAGATAAACAGGGAAGAGTCAATGCTTTTACGGTGGCATGGACAGGAACTGTATGCAGCGACCCTCCAATGGTATCTATTTCGGTAAGACCGGAAAGGTACTCACATCATATCATAGAAGAAACACAGGAATTTGTCATCAATCTGACTACGAGCAGTCTTGCTTATGCAACAGACTACTGCGGAGTGAAAAGCGGAAGGGATACCGATAAAATTAAGGATATGAAGCTTCGATTGCTTCCGGGAGAAAAGGTTGGTGCGCCGCTGATCGAGCAGAGTCCCGTGAACATTGAATGTAAAGTAATGCAGACGTTAAGGCTGGGTACGCATGATATGTATCTGGCGCAGGTGGTTGCAGTGCATGCCGATGAGGCATATATGGATGAAAAGGGGAGGTTCTCGTTGGATAAGGCAGATCCGATCGCTTACTCTCATGGAAGCTACTATACCCTTGGAAGGAAGCTTGGAACGTTCGGTTATAGTGTAAAAAAACGGACATCATAGTGTTTTTCGTGAAAGTTTTACTTGACGAATAACAGAATAATCAGTAAGATAAAGTCAATTAATAGGAAACCCAGTTACGAAGAAGTAGCATCAGGCATAGCCTGGTGCTTTTTTTTATCGGCGTTGTACGTGAAGAATTTGCAAGCTGCTTTACAGCTTGTGATAAGGAGAAAACAGAATGAGTCAGATAGATAGAAACATTGCTTACAATTTGAAACGCATCAGAAAATCACGAAATATGAGCCTCGATATGCTGGCAGAAAAGACCGGGGTAAGCAAGAGCATGTTGGGGCAGATTGAACGTGGAGAGTCAAACCCTACAGTGGCAACTGTCAGTAAGATTATGGAAGGAATCAAGATTTCCTTTGAGGATCTAATCTATAAGCAGGAAGAGGAAGTTGTTTTGGTGGAAAAGAAGAATCTTTCCACTTACAAGGAAAAGGATGGAGAATTTAAAATACGTACGGTTTTCCCGTACAGTAAAGAGCGTTCCTTTGAATTCTTTTATCTGGAGATAGAATCCGGATGTAGTTTTCAGGGAAATAATTATGGAGATAACAGCTGGCTGTATGCAACAGCGTTTCGGGGAAATATCACAGTGCTGGTAGAAAATACCCGATATCAGATACTGGAGGGAAACTCTTTGAGATTTCCGGCTTTTAAGGAGTATATGTTAGCAAATGAAGGGGCCGTAAAAGCAGAGGGATATCTCATTTTATCTCACGGAGAAGGAGATGCTTAATGATGCGGAGGCTTATCCGGTAGCAAGCTTCCTCGGATAATGGCGTCCTTCCCATATTTTTGACGGATAGAATCCAGTGTCCTGTCAAGTGCATCCAGCTTTTCCCTGGAAGGGGTCGCAGCTTGACATCCTGAAGTCAAAACCGGATTTTCTGCCGCCTGGGGCACAAGATCAAAAAGAGAAAGCTGAGTAGGTTCGGATTGATCAACGAGCTTAGAGCTTCGGATGCCAAGGAGGCGGATGGGTGCGCCGTTCCATAGTTCATCGAACAAGCGACAGGCAGACTCATAGATAATCCTTGAGGTGCAGGAGGGAGAAGGAAGCATCATCTGGTGAGAAGCACACTGAAAATCATTGTATTTGATTTCCACGCTGATCATTCCCGCAAGCTGCCCGGCATCTCGAAGACGTGCAGAGACGCTGTCAGCAAGGGAAAGCAGGCAGCGGAAGGCATCCTCACGATGGATCAGATCCGATGGAAGCGTAGTGGAATTCCCGATTCCCTTTGCTTCTGCCGGGGTGGAGAGAACAGAAGAGTCATCAATGCCATTGGCGTATTCCCAGAGGAGAATGCCGTGGCTTTTTAAATGTGAGGCAATAATGCTTTTATCTGTCTTTGCCAGATCACCGATCGTGCGGATTTCTAGCTTGCCAAGTGCCTGAGAACTGGATCTGCCACACATATAGAGACTGGATACGGGAAGAGGCCACATTTTCTTTTCAATTTCGCCGGTAAAGAGGGTATGAACCTGATTGGGTTTGCGAAAATCAGAGGCCATCTTAGCAAGCACTTTCTTGTTTGAAATACCGATATTGACGGTAAAGCCAAAGCGCTCTTTGATTTCATCTTTTATTAGCGTGGCGGCTGCCACAGGCGAGGAATATCGGTTCTGGATGGGAGTAAAATCCATAAAGCATTCATCAACACTGAGCTGCTCAATTTCCGGACAGATTCCGGACAAAAACTGCATGAGCTCCTGACTTCTTCTGTGATATAGAGCATGATCCGGAGATTCAATAAATAAGGAAGGACATTTGCGCATGGCATTTACGATGGGTTCACCGGTCGTAATGCCATATTTTTTGGCCGGAATTGACTTGGCAAGAACAACGCCGTGGCGCTTTTGCATATCTCCGCCGACAATGGAAGGAATTTCACGCAGATCTACAGTATCACCTGCTTCAAGCCGCTTTAGCGCACTCCAGCTAAGGTAGGCAGAATTGACATCAATATGAAAAAAAGTGTTCTGCATTTGTTCGTTCCTCCTATTATATAACATTTTATCCCAAGAGTTTAGCTCTTTACAAGTAAAATGATAACTGTTAGAATAAAACTGTTACAAAAATGTTACAAAAATCTGGAGACAGTCTATATAGCATGAAACGCATTACCGGTTATTATAAAAGATTAAGATTAAGAAAAATTGAAATAGCAGTACTGGCAGTTTTTGTCAGTATCTTTTTTCTGCCTTCTTTTGTACCCTTTGAAAAAACGGGTAATAATATGTTTACAGTCCTTTTAAATGATGTGCAGGTTGGTGTGGTTGCAGATCCGAAGGAGGCACAGAATTGTGCTCTGGAAGCCAGAAGACATGTTGCCGGCGAAAGTGAGGAACTGATCCTTGTGGAGAGCAATGTGGTTACAGAAGGCAGTGAGGTGCTTTGGGGTAAAGTAGATGACCCGGAGCAGATCACGGAGAAAATGATCGAGGTCCTTTCGGGAGATGTGAAGGAAACGCTGCACAGATCCTATGTGGTAAAGATCAATGAGTACATGGTAAATCTTTCTGATAAGGAGGAAGTAAGACAACTCCTCCAGGCAGCTCTTAACAAGTACGATGAAGAGGGACAATATCAGGTAGACCTGATGCTTGACCCGACAAGGGAATTGAATGTATTGACAACGCAGATCATTTCCCACGAGGAAGCTGCGAGCATAGAGGAGGTTGAGGCAGTCAGTCTGGAGGCAGGAATTGAAGCTGAACTGACGGCAGCGTTTGAAGAGGTTGAACCTACGGGTGAAATGGATTTTGAGGACTATGATCTCGGGCTGATCTCCATGGAGTATGGGGATGAGATCGAGGTAGTTGAAACCTATCTTGGTGAGGATGAGCTGACCAGCGTGGAGGACGCAATCAGAGAGGTCACACAGGATGAGGAAAAGAGCGATGTGTATGAGGTGGTTTCCGGAGACACGTTATCGGAGATCGCCATTAAGACCAATATCCCTATGGACAAGCTGATTGAGATGAACGATTCTCTCGAGGATGAAAATTCGATGATCAGACCCGGGGATGAGCTGGTGATCACCGTACCCCGCCCGAAGCTGGCAGTAGTGCATCAGGAGCAGATGTACTATGAGGAAGACTACGAGGCGGAGGTTATCTATATTGACAACGATGATTGGTATACGACAGAGACAAAGACCTTGCAGGAGCCTTCTGCAGGACACAGAAAGGTCGTAGCAGTAGTGACCTTTGAAAATGATAAGAAGGTTTCGGAAGAGATCATTAAGGAAGAGGTTACTTACGAAGCAGTTCCTAAGATTGTGGAGAGGGGAACCAAGATTCCGCCTACCTATATTAAGCCTATCTCCGGCGGACGGTTGTCTTCAGGCTTTGGTAAGAGAACCGCTCCCAAGCGTGGTGCCAGCACCTATCACAAGGGTGTGGACTGGGCTACACCTACAGGAACACCGGTTTATGCATCCTGTGGCGGTACCGTAACGAAAGCGGGCTGGGGAAGCGGCTACGGCTATGTAGTCTACATCACGCATCCGGATGGCAGACAGACCAGATATGCACATCTCAGCAAGGTGCTCGTATCCGCAGGACAGACGGTTTCTCAGGGACAGAAGATAGCTCTGAGCGGAAATACCGGCGTCAGCACAGGGCCGCATCTTCACTTTGAAATACTGATTAACGGTTCCCAGGTGAACCCCCTGAACTATCTGAACTGATGTTCATTGTTTACAAATGATTGTAATATGGTATAATGTAATAGCGCCAGAGAAAACCAAGC
>SAMEA3663297__coassemble_246_pt1 | contig 34804 bp, 35 predicted proteins | sample SAMEA3663297__metabat2_low_PE_020 | metagenome-assembled genome bin SAMEA3663297 (sample SAMEA3663297) | pig gut metagenome | biome: pig gut; feature: pig-associated habitat; material: faeces | place: China | collected 2013 | reverse complement strand
TGTACTTTATTCAAAAAATATCATTTTAAGACTTGACTTTTAATAGTTAGTCTTTGGAGTATTGGTAATGAGATACCGGAGGAGACGGTGGAAGATGGTGAGAGACTTGCAAGAAAGCTTCGAGATTTTTGCCATGCAGTAGATCCCTCTCGCAAAATCACTCTGGCTCATGACCAGATTGTGGCAGAACCACATCCTGCCAGACAGGAATTTATGGAAGAAATTGATGTAGTCGGATACAACTATGTGGGACGTTGGAGAAAGAGAGCAGAGCGCTTCTATGATGAAGATCATGAAGCATATCCTCATCGTTGTGTGATAGGTACAGAAAACCCTTCCGCCGGATATGTTCGAAGCACGTACCGTCTGGATTATGATAGAAATTCTTTCTGGGATAAACCATATTACACAGCTGCGGTTAGTGTAGGTAAATTATTGCGTTACACCATGACCCACGATTTTGTAGCAGGCGATTTTATGTGGACAGGTATCGATTATCTGGGAGAGTCCAACTGGCCACAGAAGTCCTCGGGGTGTGGAGTCTTAGACACCTGTGGATTTGAGAAAGACAGTTTCTATTTCTATAAGAGTGTTTGGGATACAAAGGAACCGTTTGCTTATCTGTGTCCGCATTGGAACTTATCAGTAGATCATGGAACTGTTCTTCCGGTTATCTGTTATACAAACTGCGAGGATGCAGAGCTCTTTGTCAATGGAAAATCTTATGGGATGAAATCTAAAGGATTCCCATGTTATGGTATGACAGAAAAGTATGGCCATTTCGACAGATACAGAAGACCGGCGAATACCGATGATTTGTTCCTTAGCTGGGATGTACCATATGAATCCGGAGAAATTGAGGTAATAGGATACCGAGATGAAAAGGAAGTATGCCGATACAAGGTTGAAACAACAGGTACAGCAACGGTCATAGAAGCAAAGTGTGACCGCACCAGTGTAAAAGCAGACGGCAGAAGTATTGTACAGGTAGAAATTCGACTGCTTGATGAAGCAAATAGAGTTGATTTGACTGCCTGCAACAGCTTGAATTATAAATTGGAAGGGGATGCCAAAATCATCGGTATTGATAATGGATGTCCCGAATGCCACGAATTATGGAAGGAAACCCGGAATCGCACAGCCTTTAACGGGTTGGCATATTGCGTCATTCGAGCCGGAAAAACAGCCGGTGAAGTAAAACTGACGGTAGAAGGAGAAGGACTCACGTCCGCGCAGTTGGTCTTTGAGCAGCAGTAGGTATGTTACAATCGGATAGTCGAGAGATTGCATAAATTTTGAAACTGAATAATTGAGTTTTGGACGTCAAGACACTCTGCCAAAAATAAATTGATGTTTCCGGGAGAGTGTCTTTTTATGATTTTTTATCACAGACATCACCTTCATTTTTGGGGAGATATTCATCAATACTATTACTTTCCAGGATAACAGTGCCGCGGTATTTTAATATCATTATGCCTTCAATGGTTAATAATACAGATAATGAAGCTGAAATTACTCATAGTCACTGTGCAATAAATACTATATAATGATAATAACCTTTGCACAGTGTAGACAAAGTATGTTTATTATTTCCTAACGGCAGCACTAACTTGTTTTGCAATTCCTTTGTTGCTTCAAAATCAGCGATGAATATTATTGTGACGCACACACCCATCTGCACAACTTTGGATATCCAGTCCGTGAATGTTTTAAGTGGAAGAATACTCAAACAAAAGATAATAGGAGTAAGGCACAATGAAAGAATAATTAAAAATAACAAAATTACAGCATAATATTTATTGAATACAGGAAGATAGCAGTTTCATAAATGTGGATTCCTATATTGTATGTGGTGACGAATATGCGGCAGTAATAGACGGATTGGGTATTGCTGAAGGACTTTACGAGTGTGTAGGAGAGTTGACAGACAAACCATTGTTTATGATTGTTACACATGGACATCCGGATCACGGTGGCAAAGGGATGCAGGAATTTATGGAAGCCGGATGTGATATCTATATATCTTATAAGGATTTGCATTTATTAAGAGAGATGTATGGGGATAATCTCAAAATGGAACAATTCCATAATATGGAAGATGGGATGAGATTTGACTTAGGAGGTGCTTCGTTAGAGGTGATTGATATGCCTGGACATACAAGAGGAAGCATGATGCTCTATATGGAAAAAGAAAAGGTTTTATTCAGTGCAGATAGAACCTTATATAGAAGAAGGTCAGGACTATTTAGACATGGAATATGTAAGAGAACTTAAGAAACTGACTATAGATATCATTGAGGAAAGAATTGTGGGTGAAAAGACAGAAATTCCAATGGATATTATGGAGGGAATTGAGATCTACAGCGTAAAAGGAAGATGTGTTATAGATTATTGTTATGATGCGGAACATATAAAGGAAAAAGAGTAGGAATTTTTACATTTTTCTCAAACAAATGAAAAATGCATTAATAAATAAGCTGAATACATTGTTATAATGGAAAAAATTATATATAATATAGAAGAACATATTATTGATTTTGAAGCTACTTTACTTATAGTAACTTTGGAGCGTAGCAGAAATGCCAAATAAGAAAAGAAATGAAAGCTTTATTTTGCAGGCGGGGATTCTGGCTTCAGCCGGAATCGTCGTCCGCATTATCGGACTTCTGTACAATACGCCTTTGGTTGCGATCATTGGGGATGAAGGCTTTGGATATTACAACAGTGCGTATTATGCCTACAGCATTATCCTGCTGATATCATCATACAGTATCCCATCCGCAGTTTCCAAGGTGATTGCCCAGAGGCTGGCAGTAAAAGAATATCGAAATGCGCACAGAATTTTTCACTGTGCATTTATCTATGTGCTGGTAGTCGGTGGTATTGCCAGCTTATTTGTGTTCTTTGGAGCCGGTCTGCTGGTAGAGATGGATAACGCCATTCTGCCATTGCGTATGCTGGCACCTACTATTTTCTTCAGCGGCATTCTCGGAGTTTTACGTGGTTATTTTCAAGCCCACAGAACCATGGTACAGACCTCTTTTTCCCAGATCATTGAACAGCTGGTCAATGCGGGTATGAGTGTTGGCATGGCTTATGTGATGGTGCAGCTTGTTGCAGACGGCGACGCATCGACCAGAGCCTCCTATGGAGCAGCGGGCGGAACCATCGGTACAGGAGCCGGTGTGCTTGCAGGGCTGCTTTTTATGGCAGGTGTATATGCACTGAACCGAAAGACCATAAAGCGGAGAATTGAGCGGGATACGGGGCACACGGATGAATCCTACGCCGCTATTTTTAAAATGATTCTTATGGTGGTGACACCATTCATATTGAGCACGGGAATTTATAATATCAACAGTTTTCTGGATAATACCATCTATCAACAGATCATGATGAATGTGAAAGGGATGGCGGAAGCACTGGTTGCCACGAATCTAAGTGCCGTGGCAAAAGGTACCAAGATTTCCAATATACCGATTGCAATGGCGTCTGCCATGGCAACGGCTCTTATTCCGGGAATCTCCAGCGATTTTGCACAGGGAGATCTGAACGGGGTCAGAAACAAGGTGGCAAAATCCATAAAGGTTACGATGCTGATCTCGATTCCCTGTGCAGTAGGGATCGGTGTACTTGCAAAGCCTGTCATGAAGGTCATCTTTCATCAGCCGGAATCCCTGGAAATCTCATCAATTCTGTTATCCTGTATGGCAGTGAGCATTATTTTTTATGCATTGTCTACACTCACACAGGCTATTTTGCAGTCAATCGGAAAAATGAATATGCCGATTATCAATGCTTCCGCAGCAGTCATTCTTCATGCAGGAATAATGATTGCAATGATGATACTTCTGGATGAAAAGTACAGTCTCTTTTATTATGTATTTGCAACGGTGCTTTACTCCTTTCTGTTGTGTGTCCTGAATCAGATAGCAGTCCACCGTTATCTCCAATACAGGCAGGAGGTGGATAAAACCTTTTTGAGACCAATTATCGCATCAATCATTATGGGTGCCATAGCGTATGGAGTTTATCAGGGACTTTATTACCTTAGCGGAATTAACATTATTTCACTGGCAGCTTCGGTTATCGCAGGATGTATTTTTTACTTTATTCTGATTATACGCTGGAAAGCAGTGTCGGAGGATGAGCTGCGCAGCATGCCAAAGGGACAGCTTTTGATCCGAATTGCGAAGAAAACCGGAATCATGAAGGAAGAAAACAGGCAGAAAAAACGGAAACGATCAGCAAAGCGAAAAAACAATAAAAAGAAGAAAAAGAACATCGGTAAAGAAAAAAGGGAAAATAGAGAAAATAGGGAAGAAACGGATGATTACTGGCTTGATGAATAAAATGGCAGTATAGACGAAAACCTTCTGGAAATAATAAAAACGTCGGAAAAGACTAATTTTCAGGAGGTAAAATTATGGCAAATTTATCAGAACTTGACTTACAGAATCTGCGCCATCTGCTCGGCGGATATGATGTGACCCACTGTAAAATGAAGGAATATGCAGCCTGTTCGGAAGATACACAGGTAAAGCAGTTCTTTGAAAAGGGTGCAAGATCAGCAATGGACAACAAGAATCAGTTGATGAAATTTTTGCAGTAGGAGGGATGAGCAATGCAGATGAATGAAAAGACTATGGTAGCTGATACACTGACCGGAATTAACGGTGAACTGGTACGTTTTGGGGAAATGATCGCGCAGACAGAGAATAAAGAACTGAAGCAGACACTGAAGCAGTTCCGTAACGCCTGTGAACAGTCACAGGAGGAGCTCTATCAGCTTGCCAGGGAAAAGTCTTACTATGTACCGGCAGCAAAGGCTACTCAGCAGGAAATCGATCATGTGAAAAGTCTGTTTACGAGTGGTACTCTGTAGAGCTTTCGTGAAAAGCAGACAGAATGAAAACATCGGGGCTTATGTCCCGATGCTTTTTATTCTGTCTTAAGATTCTTCAATTTGCTTCAGATGGGAGATATCTGTGTCGATCATCATGGAGTAATTGGTGTGATAGATAACAAATCCGGGTTTGCCACCGGCCGGCTTTTTCACATTTCTTTTTTCGGTATAGTCGATTTCCACTTTGTCCTGCCCGCGGCCTTTGGAGTAAAATGCTGCTAATCTTGCGGCATCCTCAAAGGTACTGTCAGGAAGCTCATTCCCTTCGGTTTTGACCACGACATGGGAGCCGGGAATGCCCTTGGCATGAAACCACCAGTCATTGCCCGAAGCAAGCTGGAAGGTGAGTTCATCATTTTGATAATTATTTTTTCCCACATAGATATGGAAGCCGTCACTGCTCAAATAATGAAAGGGCTTGCTGGTAAACTTGATCTTTTTGGTATTTCCGCTCCGACGATGGATATAGCCGCTTACAATCATTTCATCCTTGATCTGGGCCAGATCTTCCTCAAGAAGTGCCAGATCAAGTGCAGCCTGAATGGATTCCAGATGGTCGATCTCTTCCTTCACCTGTGCAGTGAGAGTAGATAAGGCTTCATAGGTACGCTTTAGTTTGCTGTATTTATCAAAATATTTTTTTGCGTTTTCGGAAGCAGACAAAAGCGGGTCAAGAGGAATCGTGATCATTTCATTGGTATAATAGTTGAGCGCTTCCATAGACTTTGTGCCGGGAGCAAGTCCGTAACCATAGGTGTTGAGCAGCTCTCCGTAAATCCGGTATTTGTCCTTTTTTTCGGTATCTGCCATCTGCTTCAGCTGCAGGTCATATTTTTTGATATTTCTTTCCAATGCAGTCTGGACAATTCTTCTTAAATCGGCAGATTTCTGACGAATGCGTGTTATGGCATCCTTTTCGGCGTAATACTGTTCCAACAAAGTGCTGATGGAAGAGAATGGTTTAAGTGCATCCTTAGAATAACCGCTAAGAGGAAATGCCGCATATTCTGCAGGTGTTCCATTTTCATAAGCAATTACAGGTTCAAAATCACCAAGCTTTACCTTTTCCATCATGGAAGAAAAGACATCATACAATCTGCTCAGCATGAGACTGCCATTGTCGCTCTGGGTAAAGACTGCTGTTGAAAAATCGCCGTCAATGCCTGCAAGATGGCAGAGCTCTTGGGCAATAACAGGAGAGATACCGGTATAAAAGCTGTAAAGAGCTTTATAAATCGGCATGTTTCCCGCTGTCATTGTTTGCTTAAAGGAATCCGGGCTGAGAGCAAGCGGATTCTTTTTATCCTGTGTGGTGGGAATAAAGTAGGTCCTGCCCGGCAATACTTCACGGACAGAGCTTATCATACCGGAAATATGCTTGATACTGTCGATGATCATATCTGTATCATCTGTAAAAATGATGTTACTGTGTTTTCCCATCACTTCGATGATCAGCTGCTTATGGCAAAGGTCTCCCATTTCATTTAGGTGCTCGATATGCAGATGAACGATTCGTTCAAGCCCCGGCTGGGTAATATCAATAATTCTGCCGTTTTGAAGATGCTTTCTGAGCAGCATGCAAAAGCCCGGTGCGGTCATGGGACTGGGCTTATTGGTCTGTGTCAGATAAATAAGGGGGAGAGAAGCGTTTGCGGAAAGCAACAGGCGCTTCTGACCACCATCGGTCGTCTTTATGGTAAGCAGCAGTTCATCAGCTTCCGGTTGGGCAATTTTGTAAATTCGTCCGCCCAGAAGGGAATCCTTCAATTCCTTTGTCACCGCTGCAATGGTAATTCCGTCAAATGCCATGATGAGTCTCCTTTCTGATTTTTTCTATTATATAGCAATTTGCCGGCACCCGCAATGACAGAGTGTAAAAGTTGCTTTTCCTATTCTTGACGTTTCAAAGCAGTTCGCCTATAATGAAATGGAATGTGTACATGGTGGAGTGGTTATCAGATAACAGATGGGGACACCATGACATAGGAAGAAGGTACAAAAGCGGGAGGATTGCCATGATTAAAAGCATGACGGGGTTTGGCAGATGCGAGGTGCAGGAGGCCGAACGCAAAATTACCGTAGAGATGAAGTCGGTCAATCACAGGTATCTGGACGTAACGATTAAGATGCCGAAGAAACTGAATTTTTTTGAAGCGGCAATCAGAAGTGAACTGAAAAATTATATCCAAAGAGGAAAGGTGGACCTTTTTATCACTTATGAGGACTTCACGGAAATCAATGTCTGTGTGAAGTATAATAAGGAACTGGCTGCAGAGTATATGACCTATTTGAATCAGATGGCAGAGGACTTTTCTCTTGATAATGATGTCAGAGTTTCTACGCTTTCCAGATATCCGGAGATCCTTACCATGGAAGAGCAGAATATCGACGAGGAAAAGCTCTGGCAGCTGCTGGACAAGGCGCTAAAGGGTGCTGCGGAAGGCTTTGTGGAGACAAGGATCAAAGAAGGTGAACATCTCCGTGATGATCTTCTTGCCAAGCTTGATGGCATGTTGTCCCACGTAGATTTCATTACAGAGCGTTCTCCCCAGATCATTGCAGAATATAAGCAGAAGCTTGAGGATAAGGTTAAGGAGCTTTTGGAGGACACCAAGGTAGATGAAAACAGACTCCTGATGGAGGTTACTATTTTCGCGGACAGAGTCTGCGTGGATGAAGAACTCGTTCGCCTCAGAAGCCATATAGAAACAACGAAGGAAACACTGCTTCAGGGTGGAAGCATCGGAAGAAAACTGGATTTTATTGCACAGGAGATGAACAGGGAGGCAAACACGATCCTCTCTAAGTCAAATGACCTTGAGATCTCCAATCGTGCGATTGAACTGAAGACGGAAATAGAAAAGGTCAGAGAACAGATACAGAATATCGAATAGAGGGATTTTCGTGAATAAGCTGATTCATATTGGGTTTGGCAATATTGTAAATTCCGGAAAAATCATTGCGATTGTCAGTCCTGACTCAGCACCGGTGAAACGTCTGGTGCAAAGGGCAAAGGAAGCCGGAACAACGATCGATGCCACACAGGGGAGAAAAACCAAAGCCGTGCTTGTAATGGAAAACAGCCAGCTGGTGCTTTCGGCACTGCTGCCGGAAACCATAGCGCAGCGGGCACAGGCGGAAAGCAGAGAAAAAGATGAAGCATAGCGGAATATTAATTGTTGTATCAGGTTTTTCAGGTGCAGGAAAGGGAACATTGATGAAACAATTGGTGCATGCCTATGATAACTATGCACTTTCGGTTTCCATGACAACCAGAAAGCCAAGACCGGGCGAGCAGGAGGGCAGAGAATACTTCTTTGTAACCCGGGAAGAATTTGAAGAGAAGATTGAGCAGAACGGCTTGGTCGAGTATGCACAGTACTGTGACAATTATTATGGGACTCCCAGAGAGTATGTGGAAAAGCAGCTTGAAAAGGGAAAGGATGTCATTCTGGAAATTGAGATTCAGGGAGCGCTTAAGGTGAAAAAGGCGTTTCCTACAGCGCTTCTGTTGTTTGTAATGCCTCCAAGTGCAGGAGAGCTGAAAAAGCGTCTTGAGGGAAGAGGAACAGAGAGCAGGGAAGTGATTCAAAAACGTTTAAGGCGTGCTTCGGAAGAGGCTGATGGCATTGAGAATTATGACTACATTGTCATTAACGATAAATTGGATGAATGCGTGGAGCAAATGCATTCCCTGATTCAGGCAGCACATTATTCTCCTGTAAGAAATGAGGAGTTAATTGAAAATATGAGAAAGGAACTGGAAGCATTAAAATAGCTTTTCAGATGAAAGGAGCAAATTATGTTACATCCATCTTATTCTGACTTAATGAAGGTCGTAAACAGTGAGGTAGAACCGGGAGAAGCACCTGTTGTTAACAGCAGATACTCTATTGTAATGGCGGCCTCAAAAAGAGCAAGACAGATTATTGCGGGTGAAGAACCGCTGATCAATACGAAGGACGAAAAGGCCCTCTCCATTGCAGTTGAAGAACTGAATCAGGGAAAAATCAAAATTCTCTCTGATGATGAAGAGTGATGACCGAAAATGCTGAAAGCATAAGTACAACGCTGCCACGCAGAGCGTGACAGCGTTTCATGTTTATTTTGGACGGAAGGAAAGCACTGCATGAAATTGTTATTTATTTCCCTGGGCTGTGACAAGAATCTGGTGGATTCAGAGGTTATGCTTGGCATGCTGGCACAGAGGGGATACAGCTTTACGGATGATGAAAGTGAGGCAGAAGCTGTAGTGGTCAATACCTGTTGCTTTATAGGGGATGCCAAGGAGGAGAGCATTAATACCATCCTGGAAATGGCGGAACTGAAAAAAAGCGGACAGTTGAAGGCGCTGATTGTGACAGGATGCCTCGCCCAGAGATATCACGATGAAATTCAGACAGAAATTCCGGAGGTAGATGCCATTATCGGCACCACTGCCATCGATGCCATTGCCGATACCCTGGAAGGCGTTTTGGGAGGGAAACCTGTAAACCACCTGGAGGAGCTTAACAGAGCACCGGAGGGTGGAAAAAAACGAATCGTTACAACCGGTGGATATTATGACTACTTAAAGATTGCAGAGGGCTGTAATAAACACTGTACCTATTGTATTATTCCAAAGGTAAGGGGAGATTATCGCAGCATTCCCATGGAACAGTTACTCAGGGAAGCGGAAATGCTTGCAAGGAGCGGTGTTAGGGAACTGATTCTGGTGGCGCAGGAAACAACTCTCTATGGAATGGATCTGTACGGAGAAAAGAGACTGCCACAGCTGCTTCGGGAGCTTTGCAAAATAGAAGGACTTTCCTGGATCAGAATTCTGTATTGTTATCCGGAGGAAATTACGCAGGAACTGATACAGGTTATCCGTGAGGAAGAAAAAATCTGCAACTATCTGGACATTCCTATCCAGAGCGGCAGCGATTCGGTACTCAAACGGATGGGAAGAAGAACGGATACCGGGCAGATACGCGATATGATAGGATTGCTTCGGGAGAAGATTCCGGATATTTGTATCAGGACTACCTTTATTACCGGATTCCCGGGTGAAACGGAAGAAGATCATGAGGATACCATGGCCTTTATCAATGAGATGGAATTTGACAGACTGGGAGTCTTCACCTATTCGGCAGAAGAGGATACACCTGCTGCTACTATGCCGGATCAGGTATCGGAGGAAGTGAAGGAAAGACGTCGTGATGAAATTATGGAGCTTCAACAGGAAATTGCTTTTGAGGCAGCAGAAGATATGATCGGCAAGCGGGTGACGGCAATGATCGAAGGAAAGGTAGCGGAGGATGATGTTTATGTTGCCCGTACCTATAAGGATGCACCGGGGGTAGACGGTTACCTGTTTATTAATACGGATAGGCAGTATATGAGCGGTGATTTTGTGGAAGCGGTGATTACCGGTTCCAATGAATATGATCTGATTGGAGAAATTGAAGCCGAACAGGGCGAGATGGAGGATGAAAATGAATTTACCAAATAAGCTTACAATATTCAGAGTAATATTGATTCCTTTTTTCATTGTTTTTTTGCTGGTTCCCATTACACCGGTTGACAAATGGATTGCTCTGGCTATCTTTATTATCGCAAGTCTTACGGATCTTCTGGACGGTAAGATAGCAAGAAAATATAATCTGGTAACCAATTTCGGTAAGTTTATGGATCCGCTGGCCGATAAACTGCTGGTGTGTTCCGCATTGATATGCCTGATTGAGCTTGAGAGAATTCCTTCCTGGATGGTCATTGTGATCATTGCAAGAGAGTTTATCATCAGTGGATTCCGACTGGTGGCATCGGACAATGGTGTTGTGATAGCGGCAAGCTATTGGGGGAAATTTAAGACGACCTTTCAGATGGTGGCGGTATGCCTGTTAATTGCAGATATTCCGGCCCTTTATCTGCTCACCCGTATTGTACTCTGGATTGCTGTTATATTGACGGTAGTTTCACTGGTGGATTATCTGATCAAAAATAAAGATGTCATGAAGGAAAGCAAGTAAATGACAATGGAAATAGCATTGGAAGAGCAGATCGTTGAGAAGTTAAAGCAAAATCAATGGAGAATTACTACTGCAGAGTCCTGCAGCGGTGGGCTTGTTGCCGGAACACTTGTCAATGTGGCGGGCGTGTCGGATGTGTTTGCGGAGGGTTATATTACCTATTCGAATGAAGCAAAGCACAGACTGCTTGGGGTGGATGAGAGATTATTGGAAACCTATGGTGCAGTCAGTACCCAGGTGGCGCAGCAGATGGCAGAAGGTGCCTGTAAAGCAGCCTCATCAGAGACAGCAATTGCGGTAACAGGAATTGCGGGGCCGGGTGGCGGTACCGAAGACAAGCCGGTAGGGCTTGTCTATATTGGGTGTCATGTTCCGGGAAAAACAAAAGTGAGTGAAAATCATTTTACCGGAAGTCGCAGAGAGATCAGAGAGCAGACGGTAAAAGCAGCACTTTTGCAGATGTTGGAGCTTTTATAGAGGTTTGGAGCCGAAGACGGCAGAATGAGAGGAAGTCATGAAAGAAAAATGGAGTTCCGGGAAAATTGCAGCTGTGATACTTGGAAGTATCGGTGCGGGAATCGTACTGATCATTTCACTTTACGCAAGTGTCTATAAACTATCTAAGGTTATCATTGCCTGGGATGAATTTGAAGCAGCCATAAATGAACGGGAAGATGGGGACTTGGAAGAATGGCTGGATGACAATGAGGAAGAGAAGGACGAAAAAGAAAAGAAGTCCGATAAGGATAGTGATCTCGACAATGAAAATACAGAGTACTATGAATTTCATAATGAGATTCGTGAAGATCTGTCCTACCAGGTTTCCCTTGAGGATTACAAAGTGGAAGCAAAGAATGGATTGAATGCCAAGGGAACGGCAGAATATCCGGTGATTACAGGGGAAAATGTAAAAAATCCTGATGTGATCAATAAAGCCATACAGAAGGAATTGAGTGTAATAGAAGAGCACGTCAACGATGTGGCTGAGAAACTGTCAGAGAATGCAAGCTACCTGTTCGAAGCGGAATGCTACGTTACCTATATGGATGAAGATATCTTCAGTATGGCATATATGGAATATGGTTATCTGGATGGGGACAGACAGGAAACCTATGTCGTTTCTGTCAATATTGATATGGATAATGGAATGGTGATGACAAATACGCAGCTCCTTGATATTGATGATGAGTTTTCCATCGATTTCAGGAAGCGGTCTGACAAACAGAACGGGGAAAACGAACTGCTAGATCGATATTCGGATCAAAATATTACGGAAATGATGAATCAGGAAAGCACTCTGATCATTTTCTACACACCGCTTGGAATGGAAGTCGGTTTTAACCATTATTATGGGTGGGTGACGGTAACCTATCCGGATTATCAGGATTTTCAGAAAAAATTGTGATTGAAAGTAAAAACAGATGGCAGTATCTATGTGCCCGTTCCTGAATGGTTCTCTGTACATAGATGCTGCCCGTTCTTTTTCGGACAGTTATATGCTTTTACATATTGCTAAAAATTTATGGTTATGTTACAGTGAATAGGTAGTTAAATTCTATATTTGATTTCGCTGTCCTTCTGATGACAGCATTAGATCTGCTTTGCATATCCGGCATTTTCTGCCAAACATCCAGAGCAAAGTGATAGGGAAAGGAGGAAGATGCCTTTGAGAGAGTTTTATTGGACTTTAAAATTGTTACAATAAGTTTATCAAATAAAAATATTTATTGACAAAAGCGAACATTTGTTTTATATTGATAAAGAACAAATGTTCCCATCGAACGTTGATTGTAAGTCAACAGCTGAATCAGATGAAAAGGAGAATCTATTTTATGGAAAGAGAAGACAAATTAAAAGCGCTTGATGCGGCACTTGGACAGATTGAGAAGCAGTTCGGGAAGGGAGCAGTTATGAAGCTGGGTGATTCCTCAGCCCAAATGAATGTGGAGACGATTCCTACCGGCTCCTTAAGCCTTGATATTGCACTTGGCCTTGGCGGAATTCCGAAAGGAAGAATTATTGAAATATATGGACCTGAGTCCAGCGGTAAGACTACTGTCACTCTACATATGATTGCGGAGGTTCAGAAGAGAGGCGGTATTGCCGGATTTATTGATGCGGAGCATGCACTTGATCCGGTTTATGCAAAGAACATTGGTGTGGATGTGGATAATCTATATATTTCACAGCCGGATAACGGAGAGCAGGCACTGGAAATCACGGAGACAATGGTTCGGTCCGGAGCCATTGATATTATTGTAGTGGACTCTGTAGCGGCGTTGGTACCGAAAGCTGAAATTGACGGTGATATGGGGGATTCTCATGTCGGACTGCAGGCACGTCTGATGTCGCAGGCTCTTCGTAAGCTTACTGCGGTGATCAGCAAATCAAATTGTACAGTGATTTTTATCAATCAGCTCAGAGAGAAAGTGGGAATTATGTTTGGCAATCCCGAGACTACTACCGGCGGACGTGCATTGAAGTTTTATTCCTCCGTCAGACTGGATGTCAGAAGAATAGAGGCATTGAAGCAAAGCGGGGAGACAATTGGTAACAGAACCAGAGTAAAGGTTGTTAAGAATAAAATTGCACCTCCTTTTAAAGAGGCGGAGTTTGATATTATATTCGGTGAAGGAATCTCGGCAGTAGGGGATATACTTGATCTTGCGGCAGATGTAGGTATTATTAACAAGAGTGGTGCCTGGTATGCCTATGAGGGTAACAAGATTGGACAGGGACGTGAGAATACCAAACAGTATCTGAAGGATAATCCGAAGGTCCTTGAAGAAGTAGAGCAAAAGGTTCGCAGACATTACGGATTACAGGGTACTGATGAAGCGCCGGCTTCAAAGACAGAAAAAGAGAGCCGGAGTGATTTATGATTGTAACAGGTATTACAGAGATATCCAAATCAAGAGTGAAAATAGAGATTGATCATGAATTCGCCTTTGTTTTATACAAGGGCGAATTGCGCCTCTACAAAATTGAAGTCGGTAAACAGATTGAGGATGCTGACTTTTGTAAACTGAAGGAGGAGGTCCTTCCCAAAAGAGCAAAACTAAGAGCAATGAACCTTCTAAAAAGCCGTGCTTACACCAGAATGCAGCTAAAGGATAAGCTGATTCAGGGAGGCTATCCGGAGGATATTGCAAATCTGGCAATCGATTATGTGACATCTTATGGATATGTCGATGATGAACAGTTTGCGAAGGATTTTATTGAATATAATCGTGAAAGGAAAAGCAAGAAGCGAATCTGTATGGATCTCATGCAAAAAGGAATTTCCGAGCAGCTCTTTCAAAATGCGTGGGATAGCGTAGTGGGCGAGAACAGCGATGAGATGGAGAAAGAACAGATTCTTTACTGGATGGGGAAAAAACACTTTCAGCCCCAGAATGCAACCTTTGAAGAAAAGCAAAAGATGATGGCCTTTCTCTATCGCAAGGGATTTTCAATTAATAATATAAGAAATGTACTTTCACTTGACATAACTCATATTTGAGTTTAAAATTTAAGTGTTGTAAATTGCTTTTAGAATGTTTATTTTACATACATTCTATATAGATCAGAGTACAATGAAAATTTAATAAGGAGGTGCTCCTGTACATGCAAGTTTTGATAGCGGTAATCGTTACGCTTGTCGTGGCAGCTCCGTTAGCGTGGGTTTTGGCAACCACATATCACAAGAAGGTATCTGAAGCCAAAATCGGAAATGCTGAGGAAAAGGCACGGGAGATTATTGATGAAGCTTTGAAAACTGCTGAGACCAAAAAGCGTGAGTCCTTGCTGGAAGTAAAGGAAGAGTCTATTCGTACTAAGAATGAATTGGACAAGGAGATCAAGGAACGTCGCGCAGAAGCACAGCGCTATGAGCGCAGAGTTCAGCAGAAGGAAGAGAACATCGATAAGAAAGCGGATGCGATTGAAAAGAAGGAAGCAAGTCTGGTTGCCAGAGAAGAAGAAATGGCAAAACAGCGTGCAGAAATTTCAAAACTAAATGAACAAAGACTACAGGAACTGGAACGAATCTCAGGCTTAACCTCCGAACAGGCAAAAGAGTATTTATTAAAAATTGTTGAAGATGAAGTGAAACATGAAACGGCTGTGATGATCAAGGAAATGGAGAATCGCGCCAAGGAAGAAGCTGATAAAAAGGCGAAGGAATATGTGGTTACAGCTATACAGAAATGTGCTGCCGATCATGTATCCGAGACTACAATTTCAGTGGTTCAGCTTCCCAATGATGAAATGAAAGGAAGGATCATTGGTAGAGAGGGAAGAAATATCCGAACTCTTGAAACCCTTACCGGAGTTGATCTCATTATTGATGACACACCGGAAGCAGTTATCTTATCAGGGTTTGATCCCATCAGAAGGGAAGTCGCAAGAATTGCGCTTGAAAAACTGATTGTTGACGGACGTATCCATCCGGCAAGAATCGAGGAAATGGTTGAAAAGGCGCAAAAAGAAGTTGAAATCATGATTAAAGAGGAAGGGGAAGCTGCCACACTTGAGGTTGGAGTGCATGGTATTCATCCCGAACTCGTAAGGTTGCTTGGTAAGATGAAGTTCAGAACAAGCTATGGACAAAATGCGTTAAAGCATTCCATTGAAGTGGCTCAGCTTTCAGGACTTCTTGCCGCTGAACTTGGACTTGATGTCAGAGTTGCCAAGAGAGCCGGCTTACTGCATGATATCGGCAAAGCAGTGGATCATGAGATGGAAGGATCTCACATTCAGCTGGGTGTTGAATTATGTAGAAAATACAAGGAATCACCGATTGTTATTAATGCTGTGGAAGCGCATCATGGAGACGTGGAGCCTCAGTCATTGGTAGCATGTCTTGTACAAGCTTCTGATACGATTTCAGCAGCAAGACCGGGTGCAAGAAGAGAGACACTTGAGACTTATACAACCAGATTAAAACAGTTAGAGGATATCACAAACAATTTTAAAGGCGTAGATAAATCTTTTGCAATTCAGGCAGGTAGAGAGATTCGTGTAATGGTAGTTCCGGAACAGATTTCTGATTCCGATATGGTTCTTTTAGCCAGAGATATTTCCAAGCAGATTGAGGCTGAATTGGAATATCCGGGGCAGATTAAAGTTAATGTAATCAGAGAGTCACGTGTAATTGATTACGCAAAATAACTTCATTCAATTAACAGAATGATTGACGGCAGAATTCATTTCAATATGGATTCTGCCGCTTTTTGTCAGAAGAGTTATGTGCGGTTGAAAGCACATGAGGTAGTAAAATGGGGAATATTGCAAAACAGGAATTAAATAATATTGGAAACATGATTCCTGTCGCCAGGGTGGACAGGATATTTAATATCATATATGCAAATGCGGCTTTTTACAGTGTTATGGAAGAAGCGTATTTTCATTCAGTATACAGTATTTTGGATGAAGAGAGTGCGGAGCACTTGAAGCAGAGCGCAGATTTGCTTACGCCCGGAGAGTCGACTGAACTTCTTGTTTTCTTGAAAAAACAGCAGATGTATGCATTTTTATCAGTAATTCTAAATGATAATGATGAATTTGAGATTAAAATGTGTCCGGCAGGTCAGATGATAGAAATTCTGGAGAAGGGACAGGTTGATCAGGAACGCTATCGGGCAATGCTGTATCTTCTGGGTGATGCATTGTTTGAATATGACAGAGAGACTGATTATTTCAAATTATATTGGATCGTTAGAGAGCAGGATATTATTTTTTATGAGGGAAGCCTTAACACCTGGATGGAAAGCTGCATCCGGGAAGATAGAATTCATGAGGGTGATGTCAATGTGTTCAGAGATTTTTGCCGGGATCTGAAGGAGGGGACGGAGCACTTTAACTATAAGGTGAGAAATAACATTCTGTTGAATTCAAAGCTTAAGGAAACAGTTCATATTTCAGGTCAGAGTCTGCTGAATTATGAGAAAAAAAGTGTGACGATCGGCGCTTTCAGTATACACAACAGCGTGACAGGTGAGAAGGAAGATACTTTGCTGGAAGAAGTCTATATTGATTCTCTTACCGGAATCATGACAAGAGCAGAGGCAGAAAACTATGCACGGCGAAAAATTGAGGAAAGACCGATACCGGCAGATTATGCAGGGCAGCTGTTCCCGGAGAAGAGTGTTGCCCTCTGTATTGTTGACATTGATAATTTTAAAAGTATTAATGATACCTATGGACATCGCTTCGGAGATGAGGTGTTGAGAGAGGTGGCAGCTATCCTTCGAAAGGCTGCAGGAGTAAAGGGTGTTCCCGGCCGTGTGGGCGGAGATGAATTTATCATGGTGCTTGAAGATGTCAAGGATGAGCTGGAGCTTCGCAATATTCTGCGGGTAGTCAGAAGCGGCTTTCAATGGCTCTATCCAGATAAGCTGCAACCGGTTCAGTTTGGCTGCTCTATCGGAGTTGCCATGTATCCTCAGGATGCAGAAAATTATGAGTCCCTGTACAATATTGCCGATAACGCCTTATATCTGGCAAAGGCAAAAGGGAAAAACCGGTATATTATTTATGATGTCAAAAAGCATGGGAAGGTAGCAGAGGGAGATTATGCACTGACCCTTGTTAAAAATAATTTGATCAATTATGATGTGGTTGATCTGGGCAGATTGGTCAAGGAACTGATCAGAGACGGAAAGGCGGGAATACCGGATTTCCTGGAAAAACTGGCAGGAAAATATGGGATCGAAAGAATCCAGATTTTTGCCCGGGATTATGAAAGACCGGTTTATTGCTATTGCAAAGAAGGCTTGCAGATCGTAGATGAAGAAATGATATCGGATCCTCATTATCTTTCCCTTTTTAAAGGAGGGACCTACAGTGCAGTCTCCAATGTACATGAACTGGAATATGCAGAACCGAAGATCTATGCTTCCTTTCTGGAAAAGAAAATAGAATCAAGATTTCAGTATCTGATCAAAGCAGATGATGGTACAACTGACGGACTGATTACGTTTGATGTCTGCAGAGGGCCTGTCAAGTGGAAGCAGGAAATCATTGATTCGTTGATTCTTGTCTGCTCAGTGTTGGAATCCTTGATAGGATAAATATTGTAAAAAACACTTGTGATAGAGAATGCAATATAGTAAAATAGTAGGAGCGCTGGATTGTATACAATTATCCAACGATACTATGCAGTAGATTCGAGGAGGAAGATTCATCATGAAAGCATATAAGGAAATGAGCAGAGAAGAACTGCAGGCATTGAGGGAGGAATTGCTCCATCAATATACGGAGGAAAAAGGAAAAGGGTTGAAGCTGGATATGTCAAGAGGAAAACCGGCAGCATCACAGCTGGATATGGAAATGGATTTTCTTGATGTGCTTACATCTGCTTCCGATATTAAGACGGAGAATGGAATTGATTGCAGAAATTATGGGCTTTTAGATGGTATTCCGGAAGCAAAGAAATTAATGGCTGATATGCTGAATGTGAAGGCAGATCAGGTGATTGTATGCGGAAATGCAAGTCTCAATATCATGTATGACACGATTGCACGCTCCATGGTTTTCGGTGTGCTTGGCAGTACACCATGGTGTAAGCTGGATAAGGTTAAGTTTCTCTGTCCGGTTCCCGGATATGACAGGCACTTTGCCATTACTGAGCAATTTGGGATAGAAATGATCAATATTCCTATGACTGCTAAGGGACCGGATATGGATCTGGTTGAAAAATACGTCAACAGTGATCCGGCTGTAAAAGGGATCTGGTGTGTACCTAAATATTCTAATCCACAGGGCTATACCTATTCTGATGAAACCGTGAGACGTTTTGCCGCTTTGAAGCCGGCAGCGGAGGATTTCAGAATTTTTTGGGATAATGCTTATGTGATTCATGATCTGTATGAGGATAGGAGTGATACACTTCTGGAAATTCTGGGCGAATGCGAGAAGGCAGGGAATCCGGATATGGTATATGAATTTTGTTCCACCTCTAAGGTGACCTTTGCCGGAAGCGGAATTTCAGCTGTAGCGTCATCTGCAAAGAATTTGGAGTTTTTTAAGAAAACCATGACAATACAGACGATTGGCTATGATAAGCTGAACCAGCTGCGTCATGTAAGATACTTTAAAAATATTGAGGGAATGAAAGCCCATATGAAAAAGCATGCCGCAATCATGCGTCCCAAATTTGAGGCAGTGCTCGCTGTTTTTGAAAAAGAACTGGGCGGTCTTGGGATTGGCTCATGGACAAAGCCTAACGGAGGTTACTTTATTTCCTTTGAGAGCATGGAGGGCTGTGCAAAAGCAATTGTGGAGAAGTGCAAGGAGGCAGGTGTAGTATTGACCGGTGCAGGAGCAACTTATCCTTATAAAAAAGATCCTTCTGACAGCAATATTCGTATTGCCCCTACGTTTCCTTCGGAGGAAGAATTGGCGATGGCGGCAGATCTGTTTGTACTTTGTGTGAAGCTTGTCAGTGTAGAAAAATTATTAGAGAAGCAGCCTTAATATTGACAAATTGATTGTCTCAAGTAAGAGGGATGAAAATGGAAGAGTTTCAAAGATTATCCAGAGATCTGATCGCACATGGCGCAATTATTGATTATTACCAGGACACGATCATGGTGCCAAACGGCAATATTGCCAAGTGGGATTTTATCAAGCATAACGGAGCGGCGGCAGTGGTTCCTGTAGATGACGAGGGCAGATTGATCATGGTAAAGCAATTCAGAAATGCGCTCGACAGATATACGCTTGAAATTCCGGCAGGAGGCTTACAGAGTCCGGAGGAACCTACCAGGACTGCAGCGGCAAGGGAACTTTCGGAAGAGACCGGCTATACCTCAGATCATCTGGAATTATTGCTCAGCATTCGTACTACCGTGGCATTTTGCAATGAAAAAATTGATATTTATGTGGCGGATCACCTGGTCCCGGGTTCGCAGCATCTGGATGAGGATGAGTTCGTTCAGATCTTTGCATATTCGGTGGAAGAATTGACGGAGATGATCTACTCAGGACAAATTCAGGATTCTAAAACGGTCGCAGCAATTTTGGCATATAAGGATAAATATTTAAAGTGACAGAGTTGAAACAGGCAGTGCATACAAGCTGCCTGTTTTTCATATATTGGAAGAAAAGAAAACGGATGTAGATGAATGGCGCAAAAGGAAAAGAAGAGAATCTATGCAATTTGGTTTTATCTTTTTTTGGGAAGCTTTCTTATCGGCGTATTAATTATGAACTTCGGGAATGAGCAGCTTCTTGGAGAAGATGGAATCTTCAGCGCTGCTTCCATAAACAGATTGAAATTTGTTGAAATTGATGAGGGCAGGTTCTTCGGATATGTATTGAAACAAAGAATGGGAGAACTGGGCTTATTGCTTTTGCTCTCAACGACTGCCCTGGGACTGATCAGTGTGTATGCTGTGGTCTCCTGGCAGGGAATTCTGACAGGAATGATCATAACTGCGGCTGTCATTCGTTATGGGCTAAAGGGTATCCTATTGATCTTGGGAAGTATGTTCCCACATCAATGCCTTTTGATCCCGGCCGGTATCATGCTTCTTTTGTGGTGTTGTGAAAACTATGCAAGAATACATGGATTGGAAAAAACAGCAATCGCATACGGCAGGAGCAGAAAGCAGATCCTGCTCAGACAGGGCAGCTCCCTTCTCTGGATTTTGTTTGTAAATCTCATAGGTTGTATACTCGAAAGTTATGTAAACCCAATTTTGCTCTGTGACTTAATAAAAATATTTTAAAAAAATTTTTTTACAACATGTAGTATTAACATAATTTGGAATTTCCGATATGTAGTATTTTTGGACAAAAATCTCGGAAATCCGCATAAAATGGGCAAAAAATGCATTTGCTTTTCTCCGATTTCTTGCTTATAATGATACCTAGACACTGTTTATGTAAACGAAATAACAGGTGGGGGAGAAGTACTGAATACTATGGAAAATGAAATCAATGCGTTTATGCTATATTTACATAATATTAAAAAGACTTCTGAGAACACGGAGATGTCATACAGGCGGGATCTTGTTAAGGTTATGAACTATATGCAGGAGCAGGGAATTGAGGATGTGCGGAAGATCACTGCGACGAACCTGAATTCCTATATTCTTTATTTGGAAAAGAACAAGTTTTCTGCAGCCACGATTTCAAGAAACATTGCATCCTTAAAGGCATTTTACCATTATATGTGCAAGGAGGGACTGGTAGCGGAGGATGTGGCAGAAGCCCTTCATGCACCGAAGATTGAAAAGAAGATGCCGGAAATTCTTTCTACCGATGAGGTGGTAAGGCTTCTTGAGCAGCCTTCAGGAGATACCGCTAAGGAGATACGCGATAAGGCAATGCTTGAGCTTTTGTACGCAACAGGAATCAGGGTGACAGAACTGATCACGCTAAAGCTTTCGGATGTCAATCTGCAGATGGGATATATTGTTTGCAGGGATAACGGTAAAGAGAGAGTAATTCCTTTTGGCAATGAGGCGAAGAGCGCACTGATTCGTTATCTGGAGGGAACGCGTTCCGCGATGATCAAGGATGCAGAATCGGAGTATCTGTTTGCCAACTGCTCCGGTCAGCCAATGAGCCGTCAGGGCTTCTGGAAGCTGATCAAGTATTATGCAAAGAAGGCAGGAATCGTAGCTGATATTACTCCTCATACGCTGCGACATTCCTTTGCAGCGCATCTTGTGGAGAATGGGGCGGATTTAAGAAGTGTGCAGGAAATGCTTGGACATTCCGATATTTCAACCACGCAGATTTACGTGAATATGAATCGAAACAGACTAAGAGAGGTATACGCAAAGGCACATCCGAGACATTAGTCTGCAGGAATAAATGACTATTTAAAAACCGGTGGTGGTATTTATGTGTTTGTCACACATAAATACCACCACCGGTTTATTCATATTCAGCAATATCATAAATAAGCCGCTCGGAGGCTTCCCAACCAAGGCAGGGATCGGTAATGGATTTTCCATAAACACCGCCGCCTACCTTCTGACAGCCCTCTTCAATATAGCTTTCAATCATGACACCCTTTACAAGCTTATGAATATCCGAACTCAGCTTCCGGCTGTGCATAACCTCTTTGACAATACGGATCTGCTGTGCAAATTCCTTATTGGAATTGCTGTGATTTGCATCAATGAGTGTGGCAGGATGCTTTAAATCCCGTTCTCCGTAGAGAGACAGCAGTAAATTCAGATCCTCATAGTGATAGTTCGGAAGATTTCTGCCATACTTGTTGGTGGCACCACGAAGAATGGTATGGGCAAGTTCATTGCCCTTTGTCTGTACCTCCCAGCCTCTGTAGATAAAGGAGTGGGGGTGCTGAGCCGCATAGACGGAATTCAGCATAACGGTCAGATCGCCGCTGGTAGGGTTTTTCATTCCGGCAGGCACATCAAAGCCACTGACAACGATTCTGTGCTGCTGATCTTCAACTGAGCGGGCACCGATGGCAACGTAGGACAAAATATCTGATACATACCCCCAGTTGTCAGGATAGAGCATTTCATCCGCCGCAGTCAGTCCGGATTCCTCGATCGCACGAATATGCATCTTTCTCATGGCGATCAATCCGGAAAGAAAATCGGATTTCTTTTCGGGATCAGGCTGATGAACAATGCCCTTGTAGCCTTCTCCTGTAGTTCTGGGCTTGTTGGTATAGATTCTTGGAATGAGAATCAGTTTATCCTTGACTTTTTCGTTTACCTTTGCAAGTCTTGAAATATAGTCGCAGACAGCATCCTCATTGTCAGCAGAACAGGGACCTATGATAACGAGAAATTTATTGCTTTTCCCTGTAATAACGTCACGAATTTCTTCATCACGTTCTTTTTTTAACTTTACCAATGCCTCCGGAAGCGGAAACTGTTCCTTGATCTCGTCCGGGGTTGGAAGCTTCTTTATAAATTCAAATGACATAATAAGATCCTCCTGAAAATAACCTTGTTCATTATAATATAGAAAAAATGGAAGCGCAAGAAAAAAAGCGCGTGAAAACCATGGATTTGTCGAAAGAGATTACAATACAACTTGCAATATCGACTGAAAAAGGATAGAATTACAACAGATTATGAAAAAGAACAGGAGTAAAAGTCATGGCATTGAGTAAGAAGCCGGTTACCGGCATGAAGGATATACTTCCGGAGGAAATGCAGATCCGCGATTATGTGATAAGCGTAATCAAGGAGACCTATGGAAAATTCGGTTTTACCTCCATAGAAACTCCCTGCGTTGAGAATATTGAGAATCTCAGCAATAAGCAGGGTGGAGAAAATGAAAAACTGATCTTTAAGATTTTGAAAAGGGGAGAAAAGCTGAATCTTGAAACGGCAGAAAGTGAGAAGGATCTGGTTGACGGAGGCCTGCGTTATGACCTGACCGTTCCGCTTGTTCGCTATTATTCCAATCACGCAAATGAACTGCCTTCTCCCTTTAAAGCACTTCAGATGGGAAACGTGTGGCGTGCAGACAGACCCCAGAGAGGACGCTATCGTCAATTCATGCAGTGCGACATTGATATTTTGGGTGAGCCGTCTAACCTGGCAGAAATTGAGCTTATTCTTGCAACGACAACGACTCTTGGGCGTCTTGGATTCAAGAATTTTCAGATCAGGATCAACGAGAGAAGAATCTTAAAGGCAATGGCTGCTTACAGCGGTTTCCCCGAGGAATCCTATGACAGCGTATTTATTACCCTTGATAAGATGGACAAAATCGGTCTCGACGGCGTGGAGGCTGAGCTTCTGGATAATGGCTTTGCAGGAGAAAGTGTAAAGAAATACCTTGCTTTGTTTAAGGGAATGGAAAACACTTCGAATGGATTAAGCTATCTTGCAGAGGAACTGGGCGATTTCCTAGAGGATGAGGTGAAGGTTAGCCTTCAGGAGATCATGGAAAGCGTGAATGCCACGAAAAATGCAGATTTTGAGATTGTCTTCGACCCTACGCTGGTACGGGGAATGTCATATTATACGGGAACAATTTTTGAAATTGCCATGCCCGAATTTGGCGGAAGCTGCGGTGGCGGCGGAAGATATGACAAGATGGTAGGAAAATTTACCGGAAATGATGTGCCTGCTTGTGGATTTTCCATTGGATTTGAGAGAATCATTCTTCTTTTGATGGAAAGTGGCTTCCAGGTGCCCGGACGGCCCGAGAAGGTTGCCTATCTTTTGGAGAAGGGACTTCCGGGTGATGAGCTTTGCAGGGTGATCGCCAAAGCGCAGGAGGAGCGCAAGGAAGGGAAACAGGTTCTTGTGGTACGAATGAATAAAAATAAAAAGTTCCAGAAGGAACAGCTTACCAAGGAAGGCTACACAGATTTTCAGGAATTTTATAAGAATCCGCTAAAATAAAGCTGATATAGGAAGCAAAAAGGGGAAGCAACGCTCGCTTCCCCTTTTGCCACCTAGTAATGATATTCTCTTGTCCGGTACTGGAAGGTATGGATTTTGCTGTCGTATCCATAAGTAGTAGTCTGGCAGTCCATAGAAGCAGATTCCTGCTCGTTGACCTTTTCCTTCAATATATTTGAAAAAAGGTGATCGGACTGCATTTCCCCCGAAGCTGCATGGAAAGCTCTTCCTGAATCCCGCTTTACTTTACCGGAAGTAGAAACTGCCATTACCGTGTGCACCATTAAAATACCAGTAAATCCGTTTGCTGCGATAATCCCTCCTTGGATGCGCATTTTGACAGTGACATTTGTTTCTTTTATTTTATTTCGTCATAAATAAGGAAAAAGTTTACATTCAACATTTTATTCATTATAATTTGGAAAGATAGGATAGATGCACAGGGAGGATAACTATGGAAGTAGTATTGCAAAATCTGACAAAAAAATTCCCTAGCCGTGACAGAAAGAAGCATGAGGATGTGATTGCGGTCAATGACTTTAATTTCACGATACCGGACGGTAAGCTGATCGGTCTGCTGGGTCCCTCCGGCTGTGGCAAGAGTACAACCTTAAACCTGATCAGTGGGCTACAGAAGCCGACTGAAGGCAGGATATTCTTTGGGGAAGATGATGTGACTGATCTGCCACCCGAAAACAGAGGAATTGGCCTTGTATTCCAAAACTATGCACTTTATCCGCATCTGACTGTAAAACAGAATATTTTATTTCCGCTTCAGAACCTGAAGGGAAAGGACAAGCTATCCAAGGAAGAGATGCTTGAGAAAACGGTTGCAGTGGCAAAGCTTGTCCAGATCGACGGACTGCTGGATCGCAAGCCCGGAGAACTCTCCGGAGGGCAACAGCAGCGTGTGGCAATTGCCAGGGCATTGGTCAAAATGCCCCGTGTTTTATTGCTTGACGAGCCTCTTTCCAATCTGGATGCCCGCCTGCGTCTCCAAACCAGGGAGGAGATCAGAAGAATCCAGAGAGAAACCAAAATTACCACTATTTTTGTTACCCACGATCAGGAAGAGGCAATGAGTATTTCTGATCTGATCGTTGTGATGAAGGATGGGGTAGTTCAGCAGATTGGCAAGCCACAGGAGGTTTATGATAATCCTGTCAATTTATTTGTGGCAAAATTCCTCGGGACACCGCCGATCAATGTTTTTATCGGCAGCGTAAAGGAGCAGATGCTCTATATCGGCGAGGATGCTGTCCTTGCCGTCAAGGGAGTGAAGGATCAGGAGGTTTATGTCGGCATCAGACCGGAGGGCTTTCGTCTGAAAGCGGACGGTCCTTTCTGCTGTGAGCTTACCGGTGTGGAAGTGATGGGACGAGACAGCAGCGTGATTTCCCGGAATCATGCTTCTTTAAATCAGACGGTTCGTTCCATTATCAGCACAGAGAATAAAGTGAGTACAGACCGGGAGACAGTCAGATTTTCTCTCGTACCTTATAAGGTGTTTCTTTTTCATAAGGAGACAGAAGAGAGAATTGTTTTCGAGATAGAAGGGGAGCAGTGATATGGGGAAGAAAAAATTAAGCCTTGGCAGTCTGAAGGGTTGGCTGTATCTTTTACCTGCCATCCTCTTTCTGGGATGTTTTATGGTATACCCGCTGGTCGATGTTTTCATTTATTCCTTTGAGGAGGGATATAACTCGGCTTCCCAGACCTATTTCGGGATTGGACTTTACAATTATTCTTATGTTTTACATGATCCCTATTTTTTGCAGGCGGTTAAGAACACGTTTTTGCTGGTAATTATTACGGTGCCTTTATCAACAGGGATCGCTTTGCTTATTTCAATCGGGCTGAGCTCCATCAAGCCTCTCAGAAATCTGTTCCAGACGGTTTACTTTTTGCCCTATGTGACCAATACACTGGCTGTCGGTCTGGTATTTATGATCCTGTTTAAAAAGACAGCCTACAGCGACGGGCTGATTAATCTGCTCATCAACTGCTTCGGCGGAAGCAGCGTTGACTTTATTGATGGACCGTACTGGGCAAAAATGTTTGTACTATGTGTTTACACGATCTGGATCGTAATGCCGTTCAAGATATTGATTCTGACCAGTGCCCTATCCTCGGTGAATGAGGTTTACTACAATGCAGCAAAGGTGGATGGCACATCCAGATTCAGAACCTTTGTCAGAATTACACTCCCGATGATCTCCCCGATGCTCTTTTATCTGATCATCACGGGCTTTATCGGTGCATTTAAGGCGTACAGTGATGCGGTTGCTTTATTTGGGACGGATCTGAATGCAGCAAAGATGAACACCATAGTGGGTTATGTTTACGATATGCTGTATGGTAACAGCGGCGGATATCCTTCCTATGCATCGGCAGCGGCAATTATCTTATTTGCGATCATTCTGACGATCACCTGTATCAACCTGTTGATCAGCAAAAAGAATGTGCATTATTAAGAGGGCAGAAGGTATGGAAAATACGATAGATTATGAAAAAATTGAGAGGAAGGCAAGAATCCGGCAAAGGGTTCTGAACGTCATTACTTATTTGCTTCTGAGTATATGGGCGGTGATTGTTCTTTTTCCGTTTTACTGGATGATTCTGACTTCCTTTAAAAGCTATGGCGAGTACAATTCCGAATATATTCCAAAGTTTTTCACCCTGTCCCCGACGCTGCAGAACTATGTGGATGCGTTTACGGCGGTTCCGCTGGGAAGATATTTTTTGAATACAATCATCTTTACCGTGCTGACTACGGCAATTATGCTGGTTGTGATTACCTTGGCGGCATTTGCCTTTGCAAGACTGGAGTTTAAAGGAAAGAATTTTGCTTTTCTCATTTTTCTTTCTTTAATGATGATTCCGAATGAATTGGTGATCATCACGAACTTTGTGACTATTACCAATCTGGGCATGAGAAATACCTTTCAGGGGTTGATTCTTCCCTCCGTCACCTCTGTGTTTTACATTTATCTGCTGAAGGAGAATTTTGAGCAGATCCCGGACAGCATGTATTATGCGGCAAAGGTGGACGGAACCTCGGATCTGAAATATCTTTTGAAGGTTATGATACCGATCGCAAGACCTACGCTGATCACGATAACGATCCTTAAGGTGATCGAATGCTGGAATTCTTATGTATGGCCGCGGTTGATTACCGATGATGAAAATTATTATCTTGTTTCAAACGGTATTCAGGAAATCCGGGAAAATGGATTCGGACGTGAAAATATTCCTGCGATGATGGCGGCTGTAGTGGTCATTTCGGTTCCGCTCATTGTGTTGTTTCTGATCTTTCGCAATAAGGTAATGGAGGGAGTATCGAGAGGAGGTACAAAGGGATGAGGAGAGAACGAAAAAGAATCCTGTCATTTTTCCTTCTTCCGATACTTGTCTTTGGCAGTGCGCTTGCCTTGATGGGATGTCACGGTTCCAGGGGGATGGCGGATTTTGCGGCTCCGGGGGAGTTTGATCTTTCCAGGGAATATGAGATTACCTTTTGGGCAAAGAATGATACCAATAAGACGCAGACAGCCATTTATGAGCAGGCAATTGCCGATTTTGAAAGTCTTTATCCCAATATTCATGTGAATTTGCGCCTGTATACGGATTACGGAAAAATCTATAATGATGTGATTACCAACATAGCAACCAACACGACACCCAACGTCTGCATCAGCTATCCCGATCACATTGCAACCTATCTGACGGGAACCAACCTTGTGGTGCCGCTTGAGGAACTGTTTGAAAATGAAAAATATGGTCTTGGCGGGAGTGAAGTTCGATTTGAAGCCCCAAAGCGGGAGGAGATCATATCCCAGTTCCTGGAGGAATGTGCCTTTGGCGGTCACTATTATGCCATTCCCTATATGCGTTCAACGGAGGCCTGCTATATCAACAAGACCTATGTGGAGGCTTTGGGATACACCCTGCCGGATGTTCTGACCTGGGATTTTATCTGGGAGGTTTCTGAGGCGGCCATGGAAAAGGATGCAGAAGGAAATTTTCTGGTGAACGGACAGAAGGTCATGATTCCTTTTATTTACAAGTCAACGGATAACATGATGATCCAGATGCTGAAGCAAAGGGATGCAGGCTATTCCACAGAGAATGGTGAGATTCGGCTCTTTAACGATACCACAAGGGAGCTTCTTTATACGATTGCGGAGCATGGAAAAAGCGGCGCATTTTCTACCTTCAAGATCTCAAGCTATCCGGCGAATTTCCTGAATGCAGGACAGTGTATTTTTGCAATTGACTCTACCGCCGGTGCAACCTGGATGGGAACGGATGCACCACTTTGCGACATCAGTAAGGATAAAATCGTAGAATTTGAAACAGAGGTCATGGAAATTCCGCAGTTTGATCCGGAGAATCCGCAAATGATATCTCAGGGACCGTCTGTGTGTGTGTTCAATAAAGACGACCCCCAGGAGGTATTGGCTTCCTGGCTCTTTGCACAGTACCTGCTGACAGACGAGGTTCAGATTGCCTATGCGGAAACAGAGGGTTACGTGCCGGTAACCTCCAAAGCGCAGGGGACGGACGAGTACCAGGATTATCTGGCAGGCTGTGGCGAGGATAGTACTGTCCACTATGACATTAAGATCAAGGCAACGGAATTGCTGTTGAATCATATTGATGATACCTTTGTTACACCGGTGTTTAACGGTTCTGCATCTCTCCGTGACGCTGCCGGACAGCTTGTTGAGAATACAGTAAAGGCTGTCAGAAGAGGGCAGGTAGTTGATGACACCTATATGGAGAAGCTTTACAGTGATGTTACCTCTTTGTATCGTCTGGACCAGCTGAGCAGGCAGAGCGCTTCCACGGCTTCCGGTAAGGAGGATCTGGGGAAACTTCCGAAAACCTCGGTGATTCTTCTGAGTGCATTGGCGGCAGTCTGGGTGTTGATTGCCCTGTATGGTGTGATACAGATCATAAAAAAGAAAAAAATTCAGCACTAATGCTATTGATTTATTGTTCATTTCGAGTATAATAGTCTCGATGTTTATCAATTTTGGAATCAAAAGAGGAGAAAAAAATGAAAAGATTTACAGCGTTATTCATGACCATTGCACTTGTTTTTGCATGCGCAGGCTGTGGCTCTAAGGGCGGCAGTGCAGATGCAGCAGATGTGAAATCCGAGGGAGTTATGACATATGAGGAGTACGTTGCAGCGGCTCTTGACAGTCAGGTTGTAGTTGAGACCTATGTTCAGGCTAAGCAGTCCTGGTGGGATAATAAGGCTACCGTTTATACACAGGATAAGGATGGTGCTTACTTCCTGTATGAAATGGCCTGCTCCGAGGAAGACTATGGCAAGCTGACTCCCGGAACCAAGATCAAGGTTACCGGTTACAAGTCAGAATGGGCAGGAGAGGTTGAGATTGTCGATGCAACCTTTGAAATTGAGGATGGCAATTATGTTGCTGCTGCAGAGGATGCCAGCGCATGGCTTGGCACAGACGATCTGATCAAGCACCAGAATGAATTTGTAGCATTCAAGGGACTGACAGTTGAAGCATCAAAGGATGCAGACGGAAATGACGTGGCATTCTTATACAGCTGGGATGGTTCAGGCCAGGAAGGCGATGATCTGTATTTCAATGCATCTCTCAACGGACAGACCTATACATTTACAATTGAGTCCTATCTCTGTGACAGCACCACAGATGTTTATGCAGCTGTAAAGGCGTTGAATATCGGTGATAAGATTGATATGGAAGGTTTCCTGTACTGGTATGAAGGAGTAAATCCTCATATCACTTCCGTAACAGTGAAATAAATAAGACACAGATAAAGGCGATCAGAATACCGTGTCGTTTCCGGTATTTTGAGCGCCTTTTTATAGTTCCGGGCAAATATTCTTCGCTTTATGAGGTGGGCTTCCGTAAAGGACAGTCTGACATACTGATTTTGTCCTTCAGTACGTTCAACCCGCAGTCTGATAAATAATCCTGCAGAATGGGAAGGGACTGGGAAGATGTGGGACCGATAATGATCTCCCCCACCAGATCTGATAAATGTAAGTTCAGCTTCCCGCACATTCTGTTCAGATCAAGAGGATAGTATTTTTTGATTCTTTCCGGAGATACATGATACTTGGGCTCCACGGCAAATTCATTGGAGATAAAGGGGGAGACCACCAGCCTGAATTCCCGTTCACTGGCAAAGGAAGGGTGTTTGAAGGCGGCTGACTGTACCCAGGCATCATTCATCAGTGCTTGAAATTCCGGAAGATGCTCGGAAAATTTCCTGGTTTTTTTGATCAATTGGTAAAACTCATCTACAAGACGGTGCTCCCGCATATCCTCCTGATAATAAACCTCCTGAAGCGCTACGGCTCCACCTACCAGCTTCTGCATAAGGTCTTCCTGAAAGGCAATACATACGCCCTGTCCCAAGTGACCATATCGCTCCCATTGGGCTGCATCATCTCTGTATTTGGAAAAACATGCAGCATATGCGGAATAGTGAAATTCTTCTTCCATCTCATTTTCAAAAAAGGATTCCGTTTTTTTGCTCTTTTCCGTTTCTCCATCCAGATTCAGTTTTTCAATGACAGCCTTGCAGATACCGTTCATGAATAATCTCATTTCAGCGGCATCATTCATATTCAGGATATTGTTCAGCCTGAGCTCCGCACAGCGGATGATACCGTCAAATGCGGCAAAGTCGGTATAATGATATAGCATAAGTAACCTCCGTTTCCTGTATTATTGTAGTATGAATTGCCCAAAAAGGCAAACCGGCAGCATGCAAATTCACCGTATATGCTTTATCGTGTTCCGATATTCATTGGGAGTACAGCCAACGATCTTTTTAAACTGTCTGTTAAAATTGGAGAGGTTATTGTAGCCGCAATTGAGGGAGATATCCGATATCATTTTGTCGGTATCAGAGAGCGCTTCGCATGCCGCATTGATGCGAAGCTGTGTCAAGTGTTCGATTGCACCTACACCAACCGCTTTTTTAAAGCATCCCATGAAATAGCTTTTACTTAAGTTGGTAAGATCGGCCAGCTGATCAATGGAAATGTTCTCCTGATAGTTTTTCATCATAAACTCCAGGGCGGGACGGATCAGTTCACTGTAGCTAAGGCCGGTATCCTTTCGGCTGGTGGCATCAGGCGTGCTTTCAATCAGCCAGAAAAGCCGCAGCAGTTCGCTTTTCAGAAGCAGATCCAGCTGGGGAAGATTGCCTTTGGCATAGGAAAAAATATGATCGGTTGTATCCTTTATCTCCCCATAGTTGTCAAGAGCAGGACCAACAGGATTGCTTATGCGGATATTACCATTCATGATGGGACGGATACATTCAACCGTACAGCGGTCATTATTGCCGGCTCCCAGCATTACCGGATGAAAAACAAGGGCATGATAGATCAGGGCATAATTTTGGTAGGGATAGGCGGCATGCAGCATATTGGGTGGCAACAGAAGCAGATCCCCTTCCTGTGCAATAAAGCGGTCATCTCCACAGATAAATTCGCCTTTCCCGCTGAGAATATAGTCAATCTCAAATTCGCGATGCCAGTGCATGGGAACATTGATAAAATATTCAGGAATGCGGCATTCATAGAAGCTGTAAGGCACAAAAGCAGTGCTGTGCTGTCTTTTTTCTTCTTTTTCCCGGGAGTCCATAGCTTGATTCCTTCTTAAAAGTAGTTTAGTATTATTACATCATAGTATTTCTGTAGTGTTTTCCCTTAAATAATAGTATCATATCATTAAAATGATTGACTGACAAGACTACATAAGGAGGGTTCATATGAGATTTGTAAAGGATCAAGGTGCTCTGGTATGTTATCATCAGGGGGAGACCGTCAGGATCGAAGCATGGGGGAAGGATTCTTTCCGGGTGCGTGCATCCATGCTTTCTGGGTTTACGGGAAACGCCTGGGCTTTGACGGAAACGGTTGCAGATTGTGATACGCAGATCACCATTGAAGAAGAGGATCATTGGGTTGGTGACGGCACCATTGACAAGAAGGAAATCGCTACGATACGGAACGGGCGTATCAAAGCAGTGGTAAATTTTGCGGGTATTCTTTCCTTTTACAGAGACGATAAGCTGATTCTGCGTGAGTATTTCCGCGCTTACGACGGAACCTTATCTAAGGAGAGCAGATGCCTTAAGATTGTAAACCGTGAGTGGAAGGGGATTATCGGAGGAAACGATTATTCCTTGAACTTAAAATTTGAGAGCAATGACGGAGAGAAAATCTTCGGTATGGGACAGTATCAGCAGTCCTGTATGGATCTGAAGGGCTGTGTACTGGAGCTGGCACAACGGAATTCCCAGATCTCAGTACCCTTTGCAGTTTCTTCTCTTGGCTATGGATTCCTGTGGAACAATCCGGCAATCGGCCGTGTAACCTTCGGTAAGAACTACACGGAGTGGATTGCCAGGGCAACCAGAGAAATGGATTATTGGATCACTGTTGCAGATGCACCGAAGCAGATCCTTGAGAATTACACAGCTGTTACGGGACATGCCGATATGTTCCCGGAGGATCTGATGGGCTTATGGCAGTGTAAGCTTCGCTACAGAACCCAGGATGAGGTTTTAACTGTAGCACGCCAGTACCAGAAGGAAGGCATTAAGATCGATCAGATCGTGATTGACTTTTTCCATTGGACGCTGCAGGGTGATTGGAAATTTGACAAAAAATACTGGCCGGACCCCAAGGCAATGGTGGATGAACTGCACTCTATGGGGATCAAGGTTATCGTATCCGTATGGCCGTCTGTTGACCGTAAGAGCGAGAATTTTGAACCGATGATGGAAAAAGGACTGCTGATCAGGACAGAGCGCGGTGCTGCACAGACCTACGACTATCAGGGGGATTGCGTGGAGATCGATCCCTTCAATCCCGAAACAAGAAAATATGTATGGGAAGTATGCAAGAAGAATTACTACGACTACGGAATTGATGCCTTCTGGCTGGATAATTCGGAGCCGGATTACGGTGTTTATGACTTTGAAAACTATCGCTATTGTGATGGACCGGCACTGGAAATCAGCAATATGTATCCCCAGATGTACAGCCGTGTATTCTATGATGAGATGAGTAAGCTTGGAAAGCCTGTTGTAAATCTGCTGCGCTGTGCATGGGCAGGCTCCCAGAAATATGGTAATGTGGTCTGGTCCGGGGATGTCCCCAGCACCTTTGAGGCCTTTGCAGACCAGCTGCAGTGCGGCCTTAACATGGGACTTGCAGGAATTCCCTGGTGGACAACCGATATCGGCGGCTTCATGACGGATGATGTGAATGATCCCAATTTCCGCCAGCTTCTGATTCGCTGGTATCAGTTCGCAGTTTATTCAGCAGTACTTCGTATGCATGGAGACCGAGGACCATACAATATTCCGCCTCTTGATGACAGAGACTGGGGTGGCGGATATCTGCATACCGGTCAGCCCAACGAGCTTTGGAGCTATGGCGAGGATAATTATGCAATCATGAAGAAATACTATGATATCCGTATTTCCATGCATGATTACATCAAGAAGCTGTATGAGGAGGCTCATGTGAACGGCTCTCCGCTGATCCGTGCCATGTTCTACGAATTCCCCAAGGATGCGAAATGCTGGGAGCTTCAGGATCAGTACATGTTTGGTGATAAATATCTGGTTGCGCCGATTCTTCATCTTAACGAATTTAAGCGTGATGTTTATCTGCCGGAGGGCAAGTGGAAGCTAACCTCTACCGGGGAAATCTATGATGGCAATGTAACAGTCACTGTGGATGCTCCGATTGAATATATGCCGGTATTTGAAAGACAATAGAAGGCTATTGTGCTTCCTAGAATGCGTTGGAAGGAATCTTGGTTTTTGACCGGGATTCCTTCTTTTTCATATTATTTCCGGAAAAAGTAATTGCGCTTGGCGGATAGGAGGGACTGATTGACGAGGAAATGATAATATAGTACGATAGAGGCACCGAAAGGGCAAACCATGATAAGGAACTGATTGATATGAAAAGACCGGTGGAAGTGATACTGCGGGGTGGACAGTTTAAACAGCTTACAGAGCAGGAGCTTACAGAACTAAGAAAGAAATATGATCTCAAAAGAATAGAGCTTGAGGTGATTTATTTTTTGTCGATCTGCGGAGATGAGGATACGGTGGTAAGTATTCACGATTACCTGAATGCCAACAGAGGACATATTTCCCAGACCGTTTTCAGGCTTTGTCAGCGCGGATATGTAACAGCGCAGCAGGATCAAAAGGATCGGAGATATACTCATTACAGATTGACAGAGGAAGGAATGAACATTGCAGCACAGATCAAGCTTGTCTGGAACAGAATTATCGATGAAATGTTTGAGGGAATTTCAGATGAGGATATAGAGACCTTTAAAAAAGTTTCCCTCAAAGTAAGCCAGAATATTAAAGAAAAATTAAAATAAAATAAAGTCTGTTGACTATATTTTTTTTATGAGTATAATAGGTTAAAAACAAATGGTTTAAAAATAAATAGTTATTTGTGCAGGCTTCGAAAGAAGCTAAATTTTTTCACAAATAGT